>SAMEA104404100__coassemble_1835_pt1 | contig 17804 bp, 15 predicted proteins | sample SAMEA104404100__metabat2_high_PE_008 | metagenome-assembled genome bin SAMEA104404100 (sample SAMEA104404100) | Balaenoptera acutorostrata | reverse complement strand
TATAATATGAAGCAATAATAGTGCCGTTTTTTTACCCCCCCCTCCACAGATATTTAAACGCTTGATTTATTGGGAAAATGGCGAAAAACCGGATTTTTATTTTTAATTTTGCGGAACAAAACTAATTGAAGATTATGAAAGGTTTAGGATTCGTTTCAATTGTTGCTGGGCTGGCAGTGATGTCGGTTTTCTCTTCCTGCAGCGAAGAAAAAACAGCGAAATGTACCTCTTCCGATGCTGCCATCGAAGCGGTGATGACCAGGACCAGCGTTCGTGAATTTACCGCACAGAAAGTCGGCAAAGATACTGTAGAAATCCTTTTGCGTGCTGCCATGGCGGCTCCGACAGCGTGGAATTCACAGCCGTGGGCGTTTGTCGTTCTGGACGATGAGGCTCTGCTGGACTCTCTGGCAGTGATGAGCGGCAATAATGTCTGTGACCGTGCTCCGCTGGCTATCGTTGCCTGCGGTGATACTGCAAAGATGATTGACGGTGATGCTCGTGCTTATTGGATTAACGACGTTTCCGCTGCATCCGAGAATATCCTGATTGCGGCAAATGCATTGGGACTCGGTGCCGTATGGACTGGCGGATATCCGGATTCCGGTCGTGAGGCTGGCATCCGCAAAGCGTTGAATCTGCCGGCGAATCTTATTCCGATGAGTGTCCTTTGTATCGGCTATCCTGCAAAGAAACAGAAACCGCAGAACAAATGGAAAGAAGAAAATATATATTACAACCGTTTTGAACCGGAGAAATGATGAAAAATGACAATAAAAACGGCAGAAAGCCGCAGCATGACGTGATTAGAACATGGCATGTTGAAGAAGATGATTCGCTTCTTGAATTCGTAACAAAAATTTTGGCGGACCATACCAAAACAAAGGTCAAATCAATGTTGAAACATGACCAGTTTGCTGTAAACGGGATGCCGACATCGCAGTTTGACGCGCTTTTGCACCGCGGTGACGAGGTGAGCGTGAACTTTACAAAATCGTTCAAGGTATTCAAAAATCCGAGAGTAAATCTGGTTTACGAAGACCGCGAAGTACTGGTAATCAATAAGGGTTACGGTGTTCTTTCCATGGGTACCGACAAGGTGAAAGAGGGTACAGCCTACAGCATTATGCGCGAATATGTGAAATATTCCAACCCGAATGCAAAGGTGTTTATCGTTCACCGTCTTGACCGTGACACTTCCGGTCTGATGATGCTAGCCAAAACTATGGAGGCGAAAGACAATATGCAGCACAACTGGAACAATATGGTAATCAACCGCAAATATGTTTGCGTGGTTGAGGGTATTGTTGAGGACAAAACCGGTGTTGTAAAGAGCTATTTGAGCGAAACTTCACAGTTTGAAGTGTATTCCACACAGGAACCGAAAGAGGGCGCACAGCTTGCTGTTACGCGCTATAAAGTTTTGAAAACCGGCAACGGATATTCATTGCTTGAAGTGGAACTTGATACCGGTCGCAAGAACCAGATTCGCGTGCATATGAAGGATTTGGGACACCCGATTGTCGGAGACCGCAAATACGGTGCTCAGACCAGTCCGATTCACCGTCTTGCACTGCATGCTCAGACTTTGCGTTTCGTTCATCCGATTACCCGCAAAGAGATGAATTTCGAGCTTCCGATTCCGGCAAAATTCCTTGCATTGTTGAAATAAGCGGAAACTGAAAACAACAAAAATACAGTCGGCAAACGGTTGATAAAATGAGGTTTGCCGATTTTTTTTGTCAAAAAACTGCAAGAAAACTGAAAACAGTTTTTGTAAAGACGTAAATTTTTGTACTTTTGTATCCGCAATCCAAAGGAGTGATGCTCGAGTGGCTGAAGAGGCACGCCTGGAAAGCGTGTATACCCCTAAAGGGTATCGCGAGTTCGAATCTCGCTCACTCCGCAATTCAATCCCGATTTCTCGATGAGAAACCGGGATTTTTTGTTGTATAAAGTATATAAACAAATCGTTCGTATTGCTAATATTAATTTGTAACTTTGAAAACATATAATTACTAAAATAATACCAATAATGAATAATATTGAAATTGGAGAAAAATTAAAATTCTATTTCGAAGAACGAGGTATTCCAAAAGAGGAAATTGCTAAAAATTTACGTTCAAGCACGGATTTTGTTGAAAGATTGTACAACGGCAAATCAGTAGGCTCGTTGAATGCAAGATGTTTGTCAAAAGTATACGGTTTTTCTGCAAAATGGTTGATGACAGGTAGAGGTAATATGTTTATTGAAACATCATTATCCAATACATTCCCGGTTTATGAAGAAGAACTCTTCTTGGAAGGTAAAATGGACGGATTTGACTTGATTGATGAGTCCGAAGAAATAAATGAGTATGTATCTTATCCTGGATTACGAGTAATTAATGGTGATTTTGCATTATATATGAAAGGGTATTCAATGGAATGTGATAACCCTAAACGAAATATTCCGAATGGATCAGTCGTTTGCCTTCGTGAATGTGATACTGATTTTATTGATAGTGGTGATACATATGCTATTGCCACCCAAAACGGATATATGATTAGAAGAGTCCGCAAAGTTTCAGACGATAGAATAGTTTGTGAAGCATATAACGGAGAATATTCAGATGTTGAATTGTCTATTGAAGATGATGTATTAGGATTTGCTAAAGTAATTGGAGTAATAACTTTACATCAGGCATAAAAAATAAGCAACAGAAAAAGACCCGGAATCTCATTGAGATTTCGGGTTCCTTATTTTTTGTACGGTTTTGTATATCAGTTTCAGATAGAGATAGAGTAGCAAAGGAGCCACGACCACTACCAGCTTGTTGTATTCCCATGCACAGGGGAAATCAAGGTACATCAGCGAGAAAACGGCGCGCGTCATGCCGCATCCCCAGCAGTCCACTCCCAGAAAGTTGTGGAACAGACAGATTTGATGACCGCTGAAAATCAGTTCTGCAGGTATGCAGTAAAGGATTACTGGAACGAGCAGATATAGAATCAGAAAAAAGATGTTACTTGCTCTTGACGATTTTGCCATCTCCGTCTTTGAAAGTGCCCATTACAAGCATAATCAAATCGATAAGCGTCCATACGCCGCATCCGCCGGCAGTCAGCAGCTGTGCGATTCCGATACCGGTTTTCTTTGCATAGAAGCTGTGAATTCCCAGAGTTCCAAGGAAAATACAAAGAATCAATGTTACAATCCAGTCTCTGTCGCTGAGATTCGGGTCGATTTCCGGAGGACACTGGTTTTTTGTCGGCGCACCGCATCCCGGGCACATAACGGCATTGTCTGCCAATTCTTTACCGCAATTTGAACAATACATATTATTTGTGTTTTAAATTATAATTCGTGTTCGGTTATTGTATATAACAAAACAAAGTTAGCAATTAAAATCATTTGTCCGTGTCAAAAATGTTCATTTTTTTTGAGTATCGGAAACGGAAATAAAAATCCCGAAACCTCAACGGGCTTCGGGATTTTTACCGTAATAATTATGTCAATTATTTTGCGGGAACTTCACCGTACTGGTTTGCGCCGGCATCAGAATCCTGCATTGCCATCCAGACGATAAGCAATATGATGTTGACAACAGGGATAAGGAACAAAAGTGCCAGCCAGCCGCTCTTGTTGATATCGTGCAAACGTCTTACGGTTACGCCCGCTGTTGGGATAAACAGCAATAACCCTGCAATTGATGACAACCAGCTCCATACAAACCCAAGTATTGACGGAGCAAGCAATGCAAATACGTAGAACATCCAGAATTCTTCACGATTGGCTCTGCCGTTGAAATTTACATAATTTGTAAGATTTTTTTTGATAACTTCTGTGAATGTCATGATTGTTATATTTAGTAATTAATTCCTTTTTTGACAAGTATTGCAAAGTTATATAAAAAAAGCGATTTTTTATATAACTTTGTTATCGGGAAAACCTATTTTATGAATTGTTGCCAATGCCGAAGATACTTCAAATTAATATCGTAGCCGATTCCGGGTCTCATGGACGGATTGTCGGACAATTGAACAGTCGGGCAATGTCTCTGGACTGGGAGGGGTATATCGCATACGGCAGGGGCGAAACGGCTACAATCAATCCGCGTGCTTTCAAAATCGGGAACGATGCCGATATGTACTGCCATGTGCTGCAGACTCGGCTTTTCGATCGTCACGGACTTGGGTCTGTGAAGTCAACAGGAAAATTAATACGAAAAATCCGAGAAATCAGTCCTGACATTATCCATCTTCATAATATTCACGGCTATTATCTGAACTATAAAATGCTGTTCGAGTATTTGAACAGTACTGATATCCCCGTAGTGTGGACGCTGCACGACTGCTGGTCGTTTACCGGACACTGCGCCCAGGTGGCGTATACCAAATGCGACAAATGGCTGGACGGATGCTGTCACTGCCCGGAAAAGGGGAGATATCCGGAATCGTGGTTCACGGACCGGAGCGAGAAAAATTATGAACTGAAAAAGGCGTTGTTTACCGCCAATAAGAATATTACCGTGGTTGCCGTTTCCGACTGGCTGAAAGGTCTGGTGGAACAGTCCTTCCTGAAATGCCATCCGATAGAACGCATCTATAACGGCATCAACCTGTCGGTCTTTAAAAATCATGCCGACTGGGGCGTGAACGTGCGCAATCTGTACGGTATCGGTGAACGCAAACTCGTGCTCGGCGTTGCAAACCGGTGGAACGAACGCAAAGGTCTGGATGATTTTACCGCGTTGAGACGCATTTTAGACGATGAATATGCCATTATGCTGGTCGGGTTGACCGAAGGTCAGAAAAACGTACTTCCGGTGGGAATTATCGGTATCGGACCGACACGCAGTATCCATGAACTGGCCGGCTATTATTCCGCTGCGGACGTGTATGTAAATCCAACGTGGGAAGAGTCGTTATCTATGACAAATATCGAGGCGATAGCCTGCGGAACTCCCGTAGCCACCTACAATTCTGGCGGAACAGTGGAAACTCTTGACAAGAAAACAGGTATTGTTGTAACTCCGAAGAACATCGGAGCACTCGCAGAATCCGTAAAAATTATCTGCAACCGCCCGGACAGAGCATTGTTCCGAATCCATTGCCGCACCCGCGCCGAAGAGATGTTCGACAGTGCTCGCATGTGCAATGAATACTTTGCACTGTACAATAAAATACTTTCAAAGAAATAAGATAAATTTCGATTTTTTTTAATAAGATTTTCAGCCGGCCTTTGGTCGGCTGTTATTGTGTTTGGTCGGTTGGAAGCGGGGCGGGGGACGGGGTTATGAAATCGTTACGGTTGCTGAAAATACTGGCAATAATCACTTTAACGCTTGTATTTTTGTTTTTCTCAATTAAATTTTCTATTATTGCGTTTAAGGAAATATTTATTATATTACATCAGTTTAATGTCATTACTGGTTTTCGAATAAAATAAATCCCTTGCTGTAGTCCAGCTCTTTTGATGGGACGAATTTTTAACCCGATAACCGGTGTTATTCCAATCGGTTGCATAAAACAATTATAATAGTTTTATCGAATTTAAACTAAAAACGCGTTTGCAAGGCGCAATACCGGCTCGCAAAAAAACACCCCGGAGATTTCTTGCACAATATTTATGAAAAGAAACATGTTTATGCTGTTGATTATGGTGATTTGTTTCGCGGCTTTCGGAGCAACGCCCCCCCCCCAGTTTATCTGGTGAATGTCAGCAAGCCGAGTAAAAGCAACGGCTACAAGGGATATCCCTACAGAAGCTGTTCCTCTCCAAAAGTCAAGTTGGGAGGCGGACTGAGTTGGTACGGCGGATTTACCCTCAACAGTCCTTCTGGAACGGAATATGTGACATTTCCGCTTGATGGCAGTTATTCCAAACTGATGTTTGTCATTGGACCGGAGGACAAATACAGAAGAGTGAGCGACAAACGCTCGTCCGAACCGTCCATCATCACGGTGCATGCGTCCGGGCGGAAGGTGTTCGATTACATAATCCGTAGCGAGGACGTACCGCAGCGTTTTACCATTGACATCGAGGGCGCGACCGAATTGCAGTTCAAACTGGTTCGAAATACATTGCCTGTCGGTATAGCCGAAGCAACCCTATGGAAAAAGGGAGAAACTCCTTATCCTACCGGCAATCCTCGTCCGAAGAATGCGCGTCCCATTACCCTTATGAAAGATTTGCAACCTTACTATACCGACAACGTAACCCCGGTCGGTCCGACTCAGAAATGCAAAAATATTACTCACGCTGGAGTAAACTACAGCAGTGCGCTGGCCTTTAATATGGTGATGCCGATATCCGGCAGAACCGAGGGGCTCGCCCATTTCTATACGCGCGGACAGTATTCCAAGGTCAGTTTCATCACCTCGATGCTAAAAGGCAAGGGTAGTGGCTGGCTGACTGTCAAAGCCGACGGAAAGGTTATCAAAGAAATTCACCTGCAGAGCGGGGAGATGCCGCAGCAAATGACGCTGGATATCGGCAACTGTGATATGCTGAGTTTCTGCTCGGAAAATGAGACCGGTGATACGGAAGGCGGATTTATGGATATACGCCTTTATCCGCCCGGACATGAACCCGTACCGGCACTTGCCGGAGGAGAACCGCCGGCAGACCCGCGCCTGAAAACGCTGCCGGACGTGTGCAAACTGATGTCCAGCATCAAGCCGTATTATAAAGTATCCAGTGTGAAAAAACAGATATACGACGGAGAATCGGACTACGTAACTTTCTCTATGGGAGGACAGAAGTTCAGCGAAGGAATCGTGCTGTACAAGACCGGAAGTTTCTTTGACGACGACCTGACCTCCGTGGCATCCTTTGATTTGGGACGCGAGTTTGACTATGTCCGCTTTACTACCGGTTATATCGGAAAGAGCGAAAAGATGAACAACGACGTTCTCCGGGTGTGGGCCGATGACAAAATCGTGTTTGAGCATCCGCTTATCGCTACATATCCCAACCAGACCTATACCGTGCCTATCAACAAGTGCCGCAGACTGCGGTTCGCAAATATGGGCAGCGGCAATTTGAGTATTGCGGCATTCGGCATCGGAGACATTCTTCTGTTCCGCGGCGAACCTGTGGGAACCGATTTGTTTGCCCGCAGCATACCGGAATGTCCGCCGGAAATCGACCTGATAGACCTCGGCAAACCGTATATCCATTATGTGTCCGGCATCAAAGAGATTCTGCATGACGGCAGTACGATGCGCAAATACTTTGACGTGAACGGAAAAAAGGTTTACAAGGGATTCCTGCTCAAGACCAGTACCTATTTCTCATTTGACTTCGGCGTCCTTTCATCCAATCATGAAGGCGGTGTGGCAGGTGCATTAGGCGATACCATGGGAAATGAGGAACGCGGAATGGAATATGACCCCGCCGCAGAGAAACGCAGGGAAGAGGCTGAAAAGAGAAAACAGGAAGCGAAAGCCGGAGGTATGGAAAATGCCGCGGCGGCAGTAATTGGAGCAACGGCAGTCGGAGCCTCCTTTGTAGGCGGAACGGCAGCAATCGGCGGAGCAGTTGTCGGCAGCACATTGGCGGGTGTTGCAGCCTTTCTTGCCATTGCAGCCGGAGGAGAAGCCCATGAAAACTCGCTTGCAGCGTTCAACACATACGGCCAGTACAATTCTCTAACATTCACGGTAGAGCCGTTCAGAACATATCCGAACTCCCGACCATCTATGAAACGTGAGACTCTGCTGATTGGTGCAGACCGCAATGTCATTGCCAAAATGAATGTATGGGAAGGAATGGAACCTCACACCGTGACCGTTCCGATTGCCGGTTGTCAGCAACTTTTGTTCTGGCTGAGTCATACTGGAAGCAGTTCGGCACAGTATCTGTTCTCTGACATAAAGGTTTCCAAGACACCTTGCACCGCATATGTACCGGAAGATATGCGGTATTCGGACGCGATTATAAGCTATCCCGTATGGCATGATTTTCAGATTCGGAAAGCCGGTATTCTGAAAACATATCCAAATACAAAATACGGCGATCCGTACGCCGTTTTCAAGAGTGATTTGCGCATTATGTACGGCGAGCTACAAAGACTCTGGAAAAGAGTGAAACCGGACTATCAGACAGAAACCCGTTATCTGGAAACGGAAAGCGGACAATTATGCAAGATGGTTTGTATCAAAGACAAGCACCTCGGACTGCTGAGTATTGACGCGATGGTTTCGGAATGGCAGAGAGACGTTGCACTCGCCAATCAGATCAAACAGAAATTGAACAACTGCACAGTTTCAGGCAAGAAGGCTGCCTTTGCAGCTGTCTTCGATTCGAAAGAGATGAAGCAGGCGGTAAAAGAGGGCGAGGAATTTCTCAAAGAATGCAAGGTTATGCTGAAAAAAATCATGACCTGTGCTGAAGCGAATCAGGTTCAGGTGGATTACCTGTACAGGAATGCGGTGATTGCTGACGGAATATCCTCCAACCATTGGTTCAAGATACTTCCTCTGGACCCTGGAGAAGTTCCGCCGTATTCAGGCAATGAAATCGGAAAGTTGCGCTGGTATCAGAGTAACTACAACAAAGACCTTGATGACTGACATCCGGCAACAACTGCCGGCCGGCTCGTTATCCGCATCGCGGTAAACAGTCAATATCAATTCCAGATTACAACTTATGAAAAAAATACTTGTCATTATGCTCGTTCTTCTGACCGGTCTTTCTGCCGTTGCCGGAGAACGCTATGTTATCGACAACCTTGTGAGCGATTCCGCAGCGGTATATCCGTTGAAAATTGTGAAAGGAGACACCACGGTTGTTACCGGGAAAGCAATGCAGGTTGCCAACGGCGATACGGTAACCTTTGTCAAGATATATAACGGTTATGCCATTATAAAATATAAGGGAAACCTGAAGGCTGTCACACAAAACAAACTGGCGTTTTGTCCGGACAGTTCCAATCCAGATTCCCGTTCGTTTCAGAGTGAAGACATGCAGCGTTACCATTCCGCTGTCGGTCATTTTTTCTATACGCTCACCCCATACTATATTCTGCTGGTGTTGATTGTTCTAACTGCTCTGATTATACCCGCCGCCCGGCATATCGTCCGTTCATGGCGGCTGGCGATATGTTTGCTTTATGTTGCAGCGATTCTGCTTCTTGCCATATCCCTGCTTGAGATAGCCGCACATTACTATACCGGCAATTTGCTCTGGTGGATAGACCTGGACAAAACGGGATTCTGGAAGGGTTGTCTGATGAGTCTGCCGCTTGTAGGTGCGCTTGCATTGCAGCTGTACATCGGACTGGATTACAAGAGGCTGATTCAATGGTCTGCCTTTGACAAACTTTCGTGGCGTCCGATATTTATCGGGTTTGCACTCGCCATACCGATTGGTATTGTTACGGGGATTCTCATGGCTGTACTTGATTTGCGCCCGTATACCAACGCAGTTGTTGCTATCGCGGTTCTCGGAACGATAGGTTTCTGCCTGATGAAGATATTTCGTCAGAACTGCAAAGTGGCAGGAGTCGCGTTGGGAACAGTATTTTCGATATTCAGTGCAGTTTTTGCATTAGCAGGCATCCTTGTGGGATGTATGCTTGTCCAAATCTTGCTGCAACTGTTACTTACCGCTTTGCCGTGGCTTTTGTTGCTGCTGCCTCTCGGTTCCAGAAAAGTGACAATAGAAGAACGACAACGTTTTTATCTGAGGTTGAATGAGTACGAGAAAAGTGTATATATGAGGATTACCAACCCTGACGATTTTCCCTGGCCTCGTGGATCAAAGGAGCGTATCGAATATAACAGGAAGTTCGGAAGGGCAAGCTGGATGTAATATTTTAATTATTTTGTATGTTGTTGATTGCAAGCTGTTAGAATGTATGCTGAAAAATAATTTAGCGAAGTATCTATAAACAAAAAACCGTCTGAGAGAATCTCAAACGGTTTTTGCGGTATGGACGGGACTCGAACCCGCGACCCCCTGCGTGACAGGCAGGTATTCTAACCAGCTGAACTACCACACCAGTTGTTTGCTTTTGCACTGCAAAGATAAATCAAAGATTTTATTTATGCAATACCCCGCAAACACTTTTGCACTATTTTGCAAATTTTTTAATGCATTTCGACTTTTTGTGTCGGCGGAAGATCTTCGTTGCGCTTGTTTACGGCGTCGATGACGTTGTGTGCAAGCTGACGGAACGCTTCGCCTGAAACACTGTTTGCAATGGCTACCGGAACACCGCTGTCGCCTCCGGCACAGATGCTTGCAACCAGCGGAACTTGTCCGAGAAGTCTTACGTTAAGTTCTTCCGCAAGATTTTTGCAGCCTTCTTTGCCGAAAATAAAGTATTTTTCATCCGGATGCGCTGCCGGTGTGAACCATGCCATATTTTCTACAAGACCAAGAATCGGAACGTTGACTTTATCGCTTTGGAACATGGAAATACCTTTGCGGGCGTCTGCAAGTGCCACCTGCTGCGGTGTACTTACTACGATTGCGCCTGTGATACCCAGTGTCTGAACAAGTGTCAAATGAATGTCGCTTGTTCCCGGAGGCATATCTATAACGAAATAGTCAAGTTCTCCCCATTTGGCATCGCTGATAAGCTGTTTCAATGCGTTGCTGGCCATACCGCCGCGCCACAGAACCGCGTCGTTTTTGTTGACAAGGAAACCGATGGACAGCACTTTTACGCCGTGTGCTTCAGGAGGAAGAATTTTTGTAGAACCGTCTTCCTGCTTTTCAACGAATACGTCGATATCTTCAACACCGAACATCTTCGGAACTGAAGGTCCGAAAATGTCCGCATCAAGAAGACCTACTTTGTAACCTTCCTGAGCCAGTGATACTGCAAGGTTGGATGCTACGGTAGATTTGCCCACGCCGCCTTTGCCGGATGATACGCCGATAATGTTTTTGATGTTCGGAAGCAGTTTTGCCGGTGCTTTCGGAAGTTCCTTGCGGAATTTGACACCGATATTACCTTTGATTTCAACCTCAGGGCTGATAAATGTATTGATGGCAGCCTCTGCCGCTTTCACTACGGATGCGACGAAAGGATCTGTCTGTTTTTCGAAAATTATGGAAAAAGACACTTTGTTGCCGCAGATGCGGATGTCGTCTTCTATCATGTCGTTGGCAACAAGATCTTTGCCGTTGCCCGGATAACGCACGTTTGCAAGTGCGTCAAGAATTAATTTCGGATATAGTTGCAACATATAAATTTGAAATTAAAAATTATTCTTTGTTGTCGTCTTCTTCCATCATCTGCGGACACTGGATGTAGCCGCGGGAGAAGCTGCGGTAGGTATCTTCCTCAATTTCGATATCCGGTTCCTGTAACTCGGTATCGGTGTCAAGAAGGAATTTGATATATTTGATGGTCAAACCGCGGTCAAGCCACTGCTGTTCGTAGAAAGTTCTGATTTCCAGAATATCGTCGGCAAGACTTGATTTGTACAAATCGTCTGTGTTGACAAGGGTTTCGAGTTTGTTCAGCGAAACCATCGCATCCGTATATGTGTAAAGGAACGGACTATCGGTTTTCAGGTGGATAATGCCGTTCGGTTTCAGAATATTGCGGTATAAATTCATGAAACGGGTGGAAGTCAGGCGTTTGTTCACCTTTTTCATCTGCGGATCCGGGAATGTAATCCATATTTCGGATACTTCGTTAGCGGTGAAGAAACTGGCAATCAGTTCGATGTGAGTTCTGACAAAAGCCACGTTTTTCAATCCTTCGGTATCAGCCTGTTTTGCGCCGGTCCACATGCGTGCACCCTTGATGTCTACGCCGATAAAGTTGAGATTCGGGAACTTGCGTGCAAGTCCTACGGCATATTCGCCTTTACCGCAGCCGAGTTCAAGAACTATAGGATTGTCGTTTTTAAAGAATTCGCTGTTCCATTTGCCTTGCAAAGGGAATCTTCCCTCCTGAAGTGCCGCAAAAGGATACTGAAAAACGCACGAGAATTTGTCCATCTCGGCGAATTTTTTTAGTTTGTTTTTGCCCATAAATTAGTTTGCAAACTGTATATGCCTGCTTAGCAGGTCGTATTTAGCTTTGTTCGTCTTTATCTGTACACTTTCATCGCGCATCGCTTGCCTGATGCAAGTTTCACTGCGAGGATGTAGAAATTATTTGAGAAATCTGCAGTTTCGTATGTAATGGTGCTGTCACCGCCTTTGCTGTGTGTCAACTGAAGTCCGTTTACGTCAAACAGCAATGTCTCGGCAATCTCTTCGCTGGCAGCAACAACAAGAACGGAGCCTTCGAAGTATGCTTTGACTCCAGAGTCGGCAAGAGTTTCGTCTACGCTGGAAAGTGTCTGGATGTTGAATTCTTTCCACTGTTCTGCGGCTTTGTAGTCCGGAATAAGTGCGTCTACAACTTTCAGCATCACGTTCGGCTGGGCAACGCCTTCGAAAACGTTTGCTCCCAGTTCCGGAACGGACGGTGTGTTGACGGTGATTTCTGTCAGACCGGTATTGTTTCTGAAAGCACAGTCGTCAATCATCTGTACGGATGCCGGAATCTTGAATGAATCAATTGCGATCCAGTTGTCGAATGCATATTTGCCAATGGCGGCAACACCTTCACTGATAATTTCAGGACAGTTCATACCGCTGCACTCTGCGAACAGGAAGTCGCTGATGTTTAAATTTGTCTGCGGCAGTTCTGCGGTTTGTATGGAACTGTTGGCAAAGAATGTTCCGACACCGATGAGACGGATGCTGTTGCTGAATTTTACAGTCTTCAGATTGTAGTTGTCTGCAAAAGCCCAGTCGCCGATTGCGGTCAATACCTTACATTTACTGAAATCAATGGCTGCAAGTTTTGTGCCTTTGAAAGCATCCGCAGCGATGCTTTTCAGTTCAGTCGGGAATGTAAATTGAGTCAGGGAATTGCAGCCGCGAAATGCGCTTTCTCCGATTTCTGCAGCGGAGTCCGGAAGTGTTACTCCGGAAAGTGCGGTGCAATTGTAAAAGGTGAATGCCGGAACAGCTGTATTGAGAGTTGCAGTTTTCAAAGCATCGCAACCTGCGAAAACGTAAGAGCCGATTCTTTTGACGGAAGCCGGAACTATTACGGTTTCAAGAGCGTTGCAATCGTAGAATGCGTAATCTTCGATTTTTTCAACCTTTTCCGGAATTGCGATTGCAGTCAGTTTTTTACAGCCTGCAACGGCGCCGTTAAGGATGGCTTTCAAATCTTTCGGCAAAACAAGTGAAGTGTATTCCTTGTTGAAGAAACACATTTTAGGAAGCTCATCGGCTTTGTATTCGATTTCCTGACAAAAAAACGGAGTTTTGCTGCTGTATGCGTTGATTTTAGCTTCGGAAAGATTCAATTCCTTCAACTCTGTCAGCGTTTCTGAAATAAAATACAAGTCTCTTGCGTCGATATTGCCGCTAACGGTCATTGTTGTTGCGGCTGTTTCTTCCTTGGCCAGTTCTGCAAGTGTTCACGGAGTGATTATCTGAATCGAAGCCGCATTCATTACTGAAATGCAGCTCAGTGTGAAAATCAATGCAATGTCGCGAAATCTCATTTTCCTGTAGATTTGAATTGTGTAACTGCGTGTAGCGGTTATCTGCTTAATAATCTGCAAATTTAGTGATAAAAGCGAGGATATACAAACTGAAACGCCATTTTTATTGTTGTAAAAGCATTGCTTTCTGTTGCAGGATTGTCTGTGCGTTTTATCTGAGTTTCAGCTTGTTTCCAGGAATAGGAGCGGAAGAGGCGCGCATACGGTTTATTTTGCAAAGCGATGATAAACGGATTCCGTATAATTGTGACAATGCCTGAAGGCTGTCTCCCGGCTTGACGGTGTGGTATTTTTCGTACGATTTGTCCACTTTTTTGTTCTTCTGTTGGATGTAGACCACCTCTCCCGGAGTCAGGCGTGTTTCGGGGTTGGAGATATCGTTGAATTTTGCCAGACGTTCGGCACTGATGCCGAATTCTTTTCCGATAACGGCAAAGGTGTCGCCTTCACGCACGATGATGCAGTCCAACCCATTGGTCTTGCCGGTTTCGTGCGGATTGATAATTTCCTCGATTTGTTTCGCGTCTTTCAGCATCTCCTCCGCGTCGGAATTGTTGTCCTCTTGATGTTTGCGTTTCGTATTTTTGCTGTCAAACTTGTCCAGCTCGTAACGTTCTATAATCGAAATCAGTTTGTCCGCATATTTCGGGTCGGTGGCGTATCCGCATTTTTTCAACCCTTTTGCCCAGCCTTTGTAGTCGGTGATTTTCAGTTTGAACAAAGGAGCGTACCGTTTCTGCTGCAAAAAAAACGCATGGTCGCTGAACGATTCCGCTGCATTTTTGTATTTGCGGAAACATTCGTCCTTTGCATCATCATCATAGTAGTAGCATTTTCCTTTCCATGCACGGCCGCACTTGATGCCGAAGTGGTTGTTCGCCTGTCTGGCAAGGATGCTTCGTCCCGCTCCGGACTCCAAGAGACCCTGAGCCAGTGTGATACTTGCCGGAATGCCGTACTCTTTCTGATGCTCGACGGCAACATCGCGATAGCGTTCGATATAGGCGGTGTAACTTGTCGATTTGTTCACAGATTTTGCCGAAATGGCTGCATTAATGCACAAGAGGGCGGTAATGAGCATTATGGTATTGTGAATTCGGATTTTTTTGATATATTTGCGTAAATGCTTCATTCGAAATGAAAGAAAAAAATATTACTACAAAGATAAACGTTTACTCCTATAGCGAGTTAACAGAACAGGATAAAATTTTGGTGGAAAAAGCCAGAAAAGTTGCGCTTCACGCATATGCACCTTACAGCAAGTTCTACGTAGGGGCTGCAGTTCTGCTTTCCAACGGTTTGATCGTAACCGGTAACAATCAGGAAAACGCCGCTTTTCCGTCCGGAACCTGTGCGGAGCGTTCTGCCATCTACTACGCCCATGCCAACTATCCTGAAGAAACTGTAGATGCAATTGCCATTGCGGCACATCACAACGGGGACTACGTACAGCAGCCCATTTCTCCGTGCGGCGCATGCCGTCAGGCAATTCTGGAATATGAAACACTTGCAAAGAAGCCTTTGAGGGTTCTTTTGTGCGGTCGTGACGAGGTGTATGAAATAGACAGCATCTCTTCGTTGCTTCCCTTATGCTTTTCAGAATTTTAAGAACGTCTAATTTAAATATTTATGAACCTTAGTCTTCCTCCGAAAACAGACGGCTCACCGTCCGTTGTATTGGAAAATGTCAAACAGATTACCGTAATCGGTGCTAATGGTGCCGGTAAAACACGTTTCAGCCAGCAAATCATCAAAGATTGCGGCGACCGTGCGTTTGTCATGTCCGCATTGAGGGCGATTTTCCCCGAAACCCGCAAAAACGAGCATAAAGGTTCTATTGATATGCTGTTTGATGCCGCAGACAAAGGTTCCCCGCTTTTCACTTCTGAGGCGAATTCCGAGTTTGAAAAAGTTTTGTTCTTGTTGCTGCACGACGAATTCCTTGAATTGTTGAATTTCAAAGCGCAGGCTTTTGACGGAGATGATGTTTTGCTGCCGGTTACCAAACTGGATAACGTGGTGCGCAGATGGGAGGAAATCTTCCCGAAAAACAAGATTCTGCGTGAAGGCGGAAAACTGCTCTTTACTTCAGAGAGCGGTGAAGACAAATACAATTCGCTGCGGTTGTCAGACGGCGAAAAAGCCGTGCTTTACTATCTCGGGTCCGTGCAGTATGCCGGTCCGAATGCCGTTGTCATGATTGATGATCCGGGGGTGTTTATTCACCGCAGCATCATGCACGTACTTTGGAATGCCATTGAACAGATGCGTCCGGATTGTACTTTTATTTACAACACACATGATGTTGATTTCGCCGCTTCCCGCGTGGATAATACCGGAATTTGGGTCAAAAGTTTTGATGCGCATAAAAATGCGTGGGATTATGAGATTCTCGACCTTGACCGCGGATTGTCGGAAGAGATATATATCGATCTTCTGGGCAGCCGAAAGCCGGTTTTGTTCGTAGAGGGCGACAGCACCCACAGCATCGATTTCAAACTATATCAGCTGGTGTTCAGCGAATACACCATCAAACCGCTCGGCAGCTGCAACAAGGTTATTGAGTCTACACGTTCGTTTAACGACCTTTCCGGATTTCATCATCTGGACAGTCATGGAATTGTTGACCGCGACCGCCGTTCTGAAAAAGAGGTGGAATATTTGAGAAAAAAGAAAATCCTTGTTCCGGATGTTGCGGAGGTGGAAAATATCATGCTGCTTCCGGATATTATCAAGACCGTTGCGCGCCGCCGAAAGAAAGATCCGGTAGAGGTTTTCTACAAAGTCAGTAATTCGATTATCTCCATGTTTAAGCGCGAATGCAGGCAGCAGGCATTACAGCACGTGCGTCACCGTGTAAAACGCGGAGTGGAGATGCATATAGACAAACGGTTCTCCAATATCAACGCTCTGGAAGACCACATGATGGATTTGATAAACGAGATTCGTCCGAGGGCAATGTATGAGCAGTTATGCCGTGATTTCCACGATTATATTGAGAAAAATGATTATATTTGCGTTCTGAGAGTTTTCAATCAGAAATCCATGCTCCCTGCTTGTAATGTAGCGGGTTTATGCGGATTCGAAAAGATTGAAAAATATATAAATTATGTGCTGTATCTGTTGAAAGAGGACGGTAAAGATGCCGAAATTATCCGAAGAGCGATTCGGAGGAATTTCAGAATACCGGAGGTCTCCGAACCCGATGACAAAAAAGAATCAAAGAACCATGCATATTGAACCTTTTTGGTTTTGAAGCAGACCTTTTCAAAGATTGAATTGGCCGGCAGTTGTAAAGTTTCCGGAGTGCCTATGGATATTTGTGAATCGGAAGCGTTAGTGCATAAGTTTTTTTATGTTCATTTCAATACGTGTAAAAATATGTTCTGATTATGGTAAAAGACTGGATTGAAGCGGTTCGCCCGCGGACTTTGCCGGTTTCTGTAGCCGGAGTTGTCGCTGCGTCATCATTAGCTTGCAGCATTGGCAAGTTTGCCTTTTTACCTGCGTTCCTTTGCTTTATATTTGCATTGCTTGGGCAGGTTGCCTCAAATTTCGCGAATGAATATTACGACTTTAAAGGAGGTCTGGACAAAAAAGGGCGTCAGGGTCCGAGAAGAGGTGTGACCGAAGGTACCATTACTCCGAAAGCAATGCTTAACGCAACACTGGGAACTGTAGCCGTAGTCTGTATGTTTGGCTTGTGTCTGTTGCTTTTTGGACCATGGTGGTTGATTTTTGTCGGTATTTTTGTCGCAGTCGGCGTCTTTGCCTACAGTGCCGGTCCATATCCGCTGTCACATCACGGATTGGGAGATCTCGCCGTATTCTTCTTTTTCGGCCTTATTCCGGTGAATTTTACCTATTTTCTGCAGACGGGCTCAATTTCTGTGTCTTCTGTAATGCTGTCTATTGCAATCGGGTTGATGTCCGTAAATGTTTTGATTGTCAACAATTATCGTGATGCGGACGACGACCGTGCTGTAGGCAAAAAAACAACTGTGGTTGTTTTTGGACGTAAATTCATGCAGAAAGTATATTTCTGCAACGGATTCATTGCTGCGGCTGTTGTTCTTCCCGTACTTTCCGCCGGAGAGTTTTTTGTTATATGGATTATTCCGGTAATGATATATCTGATTATGCATGTTGTAATCTGGAACAGATTGAAATCCCTGAAAGGCAGATGGCTGAACGATGTACTTGGTCAAACCGCCACGAGCATGCTGTTGTTCTCTTTATTGTTTTTGATTGTATGTGTGTTCCAATTGATTAAAGTATATCAGAGT
>SAMEA104404100__coassemble_1667_pt1 | contig 19267 bp, 16 predicted proteins | sample SAMEA104404100__metabat2_high_PE_008 | metagenome-assembled genome bin SAMEA104404100 (sample SAMEA104404100) | Balaenoptera acutorostrata | reverse complement strand
GCAGCGCAGCGGTCTTTGCATTCGATGATTTTGCAGAATTCGTCCACAGAAATTTTGCCTTTGCCCACCTCGACCAGCGTTCCTACAATGGCGCGTACCATATTGCGCAAAAATCTGTCCGCAGTAATGGTAAACTCCCATTGGTCTCCGTTGCGGAGCCATTCCGCGTGTGTAACTTTGCAGTTATTGGTCATCACATCTGTGTGAAGCTTGCTGAAACTGGTAAAGTCGATATAGTTGTACATCATTGCCGCCGCTTCGTTCATCTTGTCAAAATCAAGGGGGAAGTGGCAGTACCAGCTGAAGTTGTACAAAAACGGACTCCTTTCGGTATTGACGTAATATTTGTAGGTGCGGCTTGTAGCGTCGAATCTTGCATGTGCATCTGGAGCAACGGGAATTAAATCGTAAACTACGATATCTTTACCTAAAAGACTGTTTAACCTGTGAATAAACGATTTTTTGTCCGCAATTGGTTGACTGAAATCAACGTGCGCAAACATTTTTGTAGCATTTACGCCGGTATCGGTACGTCCTGCACCGGTAACTTTGATTTCGGTACGCATGATGGTAGACAGCGCTTTTTCCAGAGTTCCCTGTACGGACACTGCGTTCGGTTGGCTTTGCCAACCATGAAATGGTGCGCCGTTATAGGCAAGATGCAGGAAATATCGCTGAGCCATCGGGATTACAGGTCTTTTTCAAGATAAGTGTAACCGTACAAACCTGAGCGGTATGTGCTGATAAATTCGCGGCCTTCTTCAGGCGTAATCTTTCCTGCTTTCATTGAAGAAGTAACCCATGTTTCGATGTTTCGAACCAGTTTTTTCGGGTTGTACTGAACATAGTCAAGCACGTCGGCAATAGATTCGCCGTCGATAGTCTGGTCAATTTCGTAATGGTCCTTGTAAACGCTGATGTGAACCGCATTGGTATCCCCGAACAGGTTGTGCATGTCACCTAAGATTTCCTGGTAGGCTCCTACAAGGAACACGCCGATATAATACGGTTCGTTCGGTTTCAACGTGTGTACAGGAAGGGCTTCTGCAGCACCGTGAGCAGAGATAAAGTTGGCGATTTTACCGTCACTGTCGCAGGTGATATCCTGAAGTGTAGCCTGACGTGTCGGTTTTTCATCCAGACGGGAAATCGGCATAATTGGGAAAATCTGGTCAATAGCCCACGAATCCGGCAATGACTGGAATAGTGAGAAGTTGCAGAAATACTTTTCTGGAAGCATTTTGACAACTTTACGAAGTTCCTCCGGAGTATGTTTCAGATTTTTGGAAATATCTCTCACTTCGCGTGCAATAGACCAGAAAAGTTTTTCGATTGTAGCACGGGTGTGGAGATTCAAAAGACCAAGACTGAATAAATCCAGCGCTTCTTCACGGATTTGCAGCGCATCGTGCCAATTTTCAAATACGTTGGTTTGGTCGATTTTGTCGTATATTTCATATAGTTCGCGTGCAAGTTCGTGCTCGTCTTTGCTTACTTCGTCATTATCGTCCCAAATCGGCAACTGAGTGCTTGCCAAAACGTCAATAACAAGGATGGAATGGTGAGCGGTAAGTGAACGTCCGGATTCAGTTACGATGTTCGGGTGTTTCAAACCGTTCTTTTCGCAGACATCAACAAGGGCGTAAATACAGTCGTTGGCGTATTCCTGAATGGAATAGTTCATGCTGCTTTCGCTTGCGCTGCTTCGTGTGCCGTCATAGTCCACGCCAAGACCACCGCCGATGTCAACGAAATCAATGTCAAAACCGAGTTTGGTCAACTGTACATAGAACTGGCATGCTTCACGAAGCGCATTTTTGATGCGGCGTATTTTTGTAATCTGACTGCCGATGTGGAAGTGAATCAACTTCAAACAGTCCTGAAGTTTGTTTTGCTGCATGAAATCAAGGGCGTCAAGCAACTCGCTGGAGTTCAATCCGAATTTACTTTGATCGCCTCCTGATTCTTCCCATTTGCCGCTGCCGGCACTTGAAAGTTTGATGCGGATACCGATGTTTGGACGTAGTTTCAGACGTTTTGCAATTTCTGCAACAAGTTTCAATTCGTTCAGCTTTTCGATGACGATATAAATCCTTCTGCCCATTTTTTGAGCAAGAAGAGCAAGCTCTATATATGAGTCATCTTTGTATCCGTTGCATATAATAACGGATTCGGAAGCGGCTGTCAACGCAAGAACTGCATGAAGTTCCGGTTTTGAACCGGCTTCAAGTCCGATGTTGAAACGCTTGCCGTGTGTAACAATCTCTTCAACAACCTGACGAATCTGATTTACCTTAATTGGGTAGATTATAAAATTCTCAGCTTTGTAACTATACTCGTCTGCAGCCTTTTTGAAACAGCGGGAGATTTTCTCAATACGGTTATCAAGAATGTCGGGAAAACGCAAAAGGACGGGAGAAGTGATGTCTCTAACTTGCAGTTCGTCCATAATGTCTTTAAGATCCACGGGTATTGAATTCTCTTTCGGAGTAACGGCAACATGCCCCTTATCGTTAATCGAAAAATATTTCAATCCCCAGCCATTAATGTTATATAGCTCGGCACTGTCTTCTATACGCCATTTTCTCATTTCTGTCGAAAAATTTTATATTGTTATCATCAACTCACTACAAAATCCGTTCGTACTGAACGAATGTGCAAAATTAGTCATTAATTTGTTATTTTGGGTTATATAATGGGCTAAAACTGCGTTTTTGAATGATGTAATATCCCATTACAAGCCTTGTCCACACATTTCGCCTTTTATCTTATTCAGCTATAATGTCATAGCGCAGTATCTTGTATGCTGCTTTGAATGGTATTGCAGTGCGTTTTGGCCTGAGGCTTTTCCAGTAATAATAGTTGCGGGTTTTGTCGAAAGACGGGATTGTCGTCATCCTCGTTTCTCCGTCGGAAATTTCATATTCCACCATTTCCGTACGGCTGTGCAGCAGATTGCCGTCTGTGTCGTAATATTCCAGCTTAATTTTTATTCGGGAAATATTATAACCTGTATTGTTGGTGATTAAGAATGATTCCCGACTGTCGGAAACTTTTTTGTCAAATCCTCGGATTTTTATCTTTTGCGGAGTAAACAGACTGTTTTCGGAAACCGTTGAGGCAGCATGCTGTTCAATCTGTTCCATCGGAACGTCTTCAGTTGCAGAAATGGTAACTTTTTTTGTGGTATTCTGCGAATATATGGAGAGAGTACCCCATACCAGCAGAATCAGTATGATTACGGCAAAATGTTTCATGGCTTACAGATATATGATTTCGTTGGAATGTTTTGAGTCTTTTGGGTATATTTTTCTCATTCCGATTGGAGATTCTACGTTTTTCTTTTTGAAAGAGACGTATAGACCTTTGAAAAATCCCGGCAGAAAACGTGCAAAATTGATGCGGACAATCGGTTTGATTTCCGGTTTCTCAATTTTGAGAGTACGGTGACTTTCGGTAAGTTTTGCATAGCATTTTACCGGGTCGGAGAGGATTCCGTTGTCGTTGCAGCTACTGTAAATCCAAATGTTAAATTCATCATCGATACCGCTGTCTGCAATATATCCGAGAATGGTTCCCGGGATGATTTCAAGATTGTCGGATTCCAAAATTACGATTTGATGAGAGAACGATAGAGTGTTGTTGTTCCTTGCAACATTTTCTACGGACACGGTAACTCGGTCTTCAGGAAATTCCCAAATACCTTCTATATGGTCTACTGTACCTGTGTCAATTTGATTTTTTACGGATGTTGCGGAATATCCGTACAGTACAACCGACATTTCGGGAGGCTCAACATTAATCTTTGCATCGGCGCAGATTAATGAGGACGCAACAAAAGTGGTTAATATTAAAATCACCCGTGCCATATCTTAAGCGTTAAATAACGTAGTTAAACCCGAAACTCAAGATTTCCTTGAACTGCCATTTGCTCCATTTTGAATCCGAATCAGCGGATGAATCGTAGCGCAAATGAACGTGAAATTGAGTTGATAAATATTTGTTGATGGAGAAGTTGAACGTATTTTCAAAATCACCTTGCAAGTATTCGTAGTTTGTGAAGATGTACAATCTTGAAGCCAGAGAAATGTAGGACGTAATTTTCCAGGTAAACTGGGTTTCGAAGTTCGAACCTATCTGGTTGGAAATGAGTTTGCCTTTCTTGATACCTAATGCTTCCGAATCCATTTTCTTGTCTTCCAGACATATCTTCAAGTTGTATGAAACTGGCGCAATGGAAGCGTTCATAGTGAAAGTTTTTTTCTTGTTGGTGTGGCTATATGTCATACCGATACCGACGTTCAATTCCCCCGGAGACAGAAACGATGCTTTCATATCGTTGGTGTTAACTGCAAAGTTGTTGAATATCTGTGTCTTGAATTGTAAGGATGCACTATAATACCATTTGTTCGCAGCTTTGATACCGAATTTGGAGTTAATCTGAAATAAATCTTCATTGATATTGTAGTTCCTCAATGAGTCTTGCGGAGCGGAGTTTACACCTATTTTGTACTGAATGGTATTTTCAAACAGCAGATTGCTGTGGTTTACCGGATTCAGTTTGAAGTTGAATACAAAGTGTCCCAGCAGGTTAAGATTGCTATTTCCGCCTTGATACCAGTTGTCAGACAGATAAGCCTGAGAGAATTGTACGGATGTCGAAAAGTTGGTAATCCAGTTTTTTATTTTGATTTCCTTCTTAGGGGGAGCTTCCTTCGGGTTTTCGTTGCTTGCTCTTTCTTCAAGCGACAGGTTCAATGTATGCGGATGTGTTACGATAACATACTGTTTTGGAGGTTCTGGAAGCATAGCGATATTGTATTTAACGATATCCGGACGCTTGCAGATAACCATGTACAATGTATTATTTTCGCGTTGGGATTTTTGCTGTGCTTTGTGCAGCCATTCGTCATTGGCGTTCAGTGCCAGAGCGGTTTTGTTTGCTTTTTCCTGAATCATCACCGGTTCGATGTAATCCTGATATTTGTCGAAAATAGCCGGAAGATACATCATGCTCGGATATCGATCTACTCTGGTGTAGAACAGAACGGAATCAATTTCATCCAGTCGTTTGTATACGCCGGACATGATTTCGTTCACGTGGCGCTGATTCATAAAGTTAATGCTGCCCGGAACAGAATCACCCTTCAAATATCTTTCAATAACAGTTTTTCTCGGGTCAAGAATAACCGGTTCAGTCGGTTTTGCAATTGTATCTGTTACGGAGTTATTGTCAAAAAATTCTTCAATCACCATCGGCTCTTCAGCTTTGAGACTGTCCTCTTCAGTTTGAGGTACGGCAGCAGGGATTTGTCCGTTGCTGATACTGACGGCAGTAACTTGAGCGGTTGCGGAAATGATTGATATAAACAATATAATTAGTATAGAATTAAACCGATTAAGCATTTTATTATCGTATTTTGAACTTTTTGCAAAATTAATATTGATTGGGGATAATTGCAAATCTCCGGAACTTTGGATATAAAGATGCTATGACCGGAATTGCGGGATTTTTCATATTCTTAATCAACTGATTCCCGCAAATTTGACGGTTGAATCTTTGAAAAGTTTAACCCAGGGGATATCTTTTCGGGAGTAGTATTCAATTTATGGCAAAAATAAAAGCCCGAAGATTTCTTCGGGCTTTTGATGTATGGTGAATAAAAATTATTCAGCTTTACCTGCACTACCAAGTACGTTTTCGATTTTGTGTTTGTAAAGTTTTTCCATGTTGTCACGAGCTGGACCTAGGTATTTACGTGGGTCGAATTCAGCAGGTTTTTCAGCGAATACTTTACGAACAGCAGCTGTCATAGCAAGACGGCTGTCAGAGTCGATGTTGATTTTGCAAACTGCAGATTTAGCAGCTTTACGAAGCTGTTCTTCCGGAATACCGATTGCGTCTGGAAGTTTACCACCGAATTTGTTGATTGTATCAACTTCGTCTTGAGGAACTGAAGAAGATCCGTGAAGAACGATAGGGAATCCAGGAAGTTTTTCCATAACAGCGTCAAGAACGTCGAATGCCAATGGAGGCGGAACAAGTTTGCCTTCTGCATTACGAGTACACTGTTCCGGAGTAAATTTGTATGCACCGTGAGAAGTACCGATTGAGATAGCCAAGCTGTCGCAACCTGTGCGAGTAGCGAAGTCGATAACTTCTTCCGGGTCAGTATATGTGTGGTGGTCTGAAGATACTTCGTCTTCAACGCCTGCCAATACACCAAGTTCACCTTCAACTGTTACGTCGTGCTGGTGAGCGTAGTCTACTACCTGTTTAGTAAGAGCAACGTTTTCTTCGTATGGAAGGTGAGAACCGTCGATCATAACTGAAGAGAAACCGCAGTCAACGCAAGATTTGCATAGTTCGAAGCTGTCACCGTGGTCAAGGTGAAGAACAATCTGTGGTTTTTCCCAACCAAGTTCTTTAGCATATTCTACAGCACCTTCAGCCATGTAGCGAAGAAGTGTAGCGTTTGCGTAGTTACGAGCACCTTTAGAAACCTGAAGAATAACCGGAGATTTAGTTTCAGATGCAGCTTTAACGATAGCCTGCAACTGTTCCATGTTATTGAAGTTGAAAGCCGGGATAGCGTAGCCACCCTTGATAGCTTTGGCAAACATATCTCTTGTGTTTACCAAGCCTAGTTCTTTATAACTTACCATAATACGTTATATTTAATTAAAATCAATTTTCTTTTAACCGTCGCAAAGTTAATAAAATTCTTTTTATATATTACGTTTATAAGGATAAATTTCTTTAATTAACCTGATGAACTGCAATTAACCTTTTACAAATAATTGAGTTGTATGCCGAAATTTTGTAAAAACACGTTGAAAACATTAACTTTGCAACGTCGCGAAAGGATGAGAAACATTACCTTGTCGCTTTAATCTATTAATCATAGAAATCAGATGAATTTATCAAAATATGCGGTAGTCGTATTGCTGCTTGTTACCGCTTTGACTGGATGTCGCGAAAATTATTCACAAACGGTGAAAATTTCTCTTGTGGATTATGTTCCGGAATTTGAAGAAATCAGCGTCATACCAAAGGATTACAAGGAAGTTGATCCATCGCTGGTACACTGGTTCAAGGTGAGATATATCGGTCCGTCTCTGGGCAGAATATTTCACGATTTGCCGGAAAAACATCTCTCCGTTTGTTATACAAAGGGTTTCAAACCGGTAACTGATTTGCGCTCGGCCTACAAAATTGACAAACCAATTAGCAAATTGTCTACTTGCGATGAATATACGGTGGATAAGCTGACTCACTCGCTGCCGTATCTGCAGAGTGATGCTCACGATATTTTGAAAACAATAGGAAAAAAATTTAGTGACAGCGTGGAAAAACGCAGCGGTCACCGATATAAAATTATTGTAACCAGTGTGTTGAGAACTCCAGGTTCTGTTGCAAAACTACGCCGCAGAAACGGTAATGCGACTGAAAACTCCGCGCACCAGTACGGTCGTACCGTGGACATCAGTTATGTCAACTTTACTCCCGAAGACCCGAACTATGTACTGAATCAGGCCTGTCTTAAAAATACTTTGGGCGAGGTGCTGTTCGATTTGAGAAATCAGGGCTTGTGCTACGTCAAGTATGAAGTGCATCAGGGCTGTTTCCACATCACTTTCAGATAATAATAATCACGACATAAAAGAAAATCCTCGCAACGATATTTCAAAGCGGGGATTTTTATTTGAAGTGAGATTTTAAATCATTCCGATAAGATGCAGTAAATAAGGAGTCACGATTGCGGTCATGATACCGTTTACAATCAGACCTACGCTGGAATATGCACCGAAAGTCGGTCCGAATTCGTAGGCTCTTGTAGTACCGATGGCGTGTGATGCGGTTCCGAGGCTTAACCCCTGTGCAATTGGGCTTTTGATACGGAATATTTCAAGCGTTTTCGGTCCGATAAGTGCTCCAAGTAAACCTACGCAGATAACTACGGCTGCGGTCAGCGACGGAATACCGCCAATCGGTTCGACAACTTCCATCGCAATCGGTGTGGTTACGGATTTCGGCGCAAGGGAAATGATTACCTCCTGACTTGCTCCACAAAGTTGTGCCACCCATACTGCAGAAAGAATTCCGACCACGCATCCGGCAAACTGAGATGCCAAGATCGGCAGAATCTGCTTTTTAAGCGGTCTCAACTGCTTGTACAGCGGCAGTCCCAGGGCAACAATGGCCGGTTTCAACCAGAAATCAAGATACTGTCCCGCATCATAGTAGGTCTCGTAGGAGATTCCGGTGATTTCCAGAAATGCAATCAGCGAGAACATTGTTATCAGAATCGGGTTTAAAAATACAATACCGGTGCGTCTCTGCAGGCGGCGAGACATTGTATATACAAAGAATGTGGCTGTAATAATCAGTACTTTATTTCCGAGAATTTCCATGTTTTCTGATGAATTGGTAAGTATGACCTGTAGCTACGAGTACAATCACTGTACTCACAACCGATGCAACGACAATCGGCAAAAGTTCCGCCTTCAGCAGGTCGAAGTAAAGCATCAAAGCGACGCCGGCAGGGACGAAAAACAGTCCTAAATTTCCTGTAAGAAAGTTGCAGATTGCGTTTATCCATTCAACTTTAACCACTTTCTTTTCAAGCAGCGCGGTCAAAATCAGCATTCCCAAAATGCTGCTCGGAATCTTTATTCCGGTTAACCATACAATCAGTTCTCCGAGTGCCAGACACCCGAGAATGATGCTACATTGTCTAATCATAAAATTAATATTTTAAAATATACCTTTGAATAACCTTATTTGCTGCCCAATACCAGTAGAATCAAACCCAACAGCAGAATCCCCAGATCCATGGCCTTGAGTTTTATATTTTTTTCTTTCAATATCAATATACCGAACAGGAACGATACGATAACGCTTCCGCGGCGTATCATTGAAACGATTGAAATCATTGCATCTTCATATGACAGCGCGTAGAAATATGCCACATCGGCGATGGTCAGGAATATAGCGATGCACGGAATAGTCCATTTGAATTTGAACGGAGTACTGTTTGCCGACGGCTGGAATTTTTTGATAAGGGCGATTGTTGTACCCATAATGATGCACTGGTATACGGAATACCATGCCTGAACCTGCAGCGGTTCGAACTGTTTCAGCAGGAATTTGTCGTAAAGTCCGCTTGCCGCACCGCAAACTGCCGAGCCGATTGCCAGCCACAGCCATTTGGTATTGCTGACGCCCTGAGTGTGCTCTTTTTTGCCCAGACGGCTGATGAAAAACAGGGAGGAGAAGCCGAGCAGCACACCACAATACTGCAGTGTGTTCAGATCTTCACTGAATATTATCATTGCGCCGACAAGCACCATTACCGGACGGGTTGCGCCGATGGGACCGGTGATGGTCAGCGGAAGATGTTTGAGAGAGAAATATCCGAGCATCCAGGAACTTAGCACGATGACGGATTTCATCACGATAAGCAAATGGTTTGCCGGGTTGCCGTTGAACGGTGTGATTCCATGCCAGAAATCTATGCCGATGGTCGGCAGCATTATCAGAGAACAGAAAAGGGTATTGTAGAAAAGAACCGATAATACATTGTTTCCTGTGACCGATATTTTTTTGAAAATATCATAAACTCCGAGCAGCAGTGCGCTCAATATTGCAAGTAATACCCACATACCTGATTGCAGATTATATCTTATACATACACATTGCGTCACACGACGTAATTCGGGTGCAAAATTACAGTTTTTCAACAAATAAACCTCCGTTTTGCCAATAATATTGCACAAATTTTAATTTTTGTGCGTTTTGGACCGATTTGGATAAACTTCAGATTTGTTGAATTTTAAAACTAAATCACTAACTTTGCAGAGTCTTACCGCAGGGGTAAATCAAAAATCACTATTTTATGTTTAAAGATTTTTTATTTGTCGCAATGGGCGGCGCGCTGGGAAGCGTAATGCGATTCGGAATTACAGTTTTGGCAGTGTCTCTGAACTTGTCGTCATTAACTGCAACATTTACCGCAAACATCCTGGGCTCATTTTTAATCGGAATTTTCATGACGATATTGCCGGCCGGTTCTGCACTGCTGTTTGCTACAGTGGGCGTTTGCGGCGGTTTTACCACATTCTCTACATTCTCGGCTCAAACTCTTGAATATCTTCAGGACGGAGCGTATATTCCGGCATTTCTGTATGCTTTTGTCTCCGTTGCCTGCTGTGTCGGTTTTGTAGGACTGGGAATGCTTGTCGGCCGGAATTTGTAAAGCACATACATATAAAATACAAGAAAAGCCCGAAGAAATTTCTTCGGGCTTTTTTATGTCTTCAAGATTGAAACTTATGCTTTTTTCAATGCTTTCTTTTTGTCGATATGTTTCACGACAAGGCCGTAGATAATCAGCGAGAATGCTGAAATCAATGCGATGGCGCAGAAGTAATACCAGATGTAGTGAGCGTTTGAGCTGGCAGCCAGCCATTCTTCGTGAGTGGCAAACAAGGCTGGATCCGGACAGTATTTGCTCAACAAAACACCGGACAAACCGAAGCCGAGGATGGATGAGAAGAAAGAGTCCAGATGGCTGAAGCCGAGGTAAAGACCTTCTTCGCCTTTCGGTGCCTGCAAAGAGAAATATTCCAGATATCTCGGGCTGATGAATGTTTCCGCAATACCCTGGAACACGATACCGATTACCATCATAAATGCAACCGGGTGCATGGTAAGGATGGTTTGAGAACCGTCAAGCAGATGGCCGGATGCCATACACAGTGCGGAAACCGGCATGATAAACATACCTATGGTCATGGATTTCAACGCGGAACTTTTGCTCATCATCTGGGTGACGAAATTCACCACAAGCACCACGACAAGCGGGTTGACGTTGGCGTACCATGAAGGAGACGCGCCTTCGCCGGCAAGACGAAGCACATATTTCGGCATAGTTGCATACAACTGCTGCTGTACCATCCAGAAACCTGTGATAATCAGAATCAGAATGAACAGACGGCCGTTTGAGCAGACTTTAATCAACGCTTTCCAGATATCTTTGAAAGTTTTGCCTTCGCCGGTATGCTGCGAACTTTTGTACATAAACCAGATGGCGATAAATGCCAGCAACGTCATACCTGCGGAGAAATAGTTAAGTGTAATCAAACCGTCGTTTCCAAGGGCATCACGAAGCGGTTTTACAATTGTTTTTCCGGAAAACGCACCGATGTTGACGATGGAATAGAAGATAGAGAAACCTCTTGCACGGTTTTCTGCCGTAGTTTCTTTGGCAACGGTACCGGAAATAACGCTCTTGATAAATGCACCACCGATAACGATAAGCACCATTACCGGAACAATACCGTAACGCAGATTGCTTTCAAGCAGACCGGTAAAAGTGGTTTTCATTCCATATTCAACAAGTCCTGCAGATTCCAGCCATGTCGGATATACGGCAAGACCGAGATAACCGACGGTCAGCAATCCGAATGCCAGCAGCATGGAACAGCGGAAGCCGATTTTGTCCGCAATCGCACCCGCGAAAGTCGGAAGCAGGTAAAGACCTGCGGAATAGATACCCGCAATCGCTGCGGATTCGATATCGTTGAAACCGAGAATACGGCTCAAATAAAGGGTGATTACTACGAATACGCCGTAATATGCTGCACGTTCAAGCATTTCGGCGAAGTTCGCCACCCAGAATGCTTTGCTGAATTTTGTTTTCTTTTTAGGTCCTGCTGTTGTAGTCATAATTTCTTTATCGTTTCGAATTTGCAGAATTTCAAATTCTTATAGTTTTTTCATTTTCGAATGCAAAAGTACACATTTTATCCCATTATCGGACAAAATAGATTTGCGTCATATCTTTTCGGGCTTGACTTCCTTGGCGCTTTTGCTGAAACTTACCAGGATAACGCCGCCGAAAACGGTGCATGCTGCAAGCACTTTCTGCCAGCTTAAAGTGTCCATACCGATGACAATGCTGATGCAGATGGCGATAATCGGCTGAATGTAGGAATACATGCTCACCAGTGTCGGACGGATGCGTTTTTGTCCTATTGGAATCAGGAAGTAGGTGATAAATGTCGCGCAGACAATCAGGAATGAAAGTTCGAATACAAATTCCGACGGCAGTGCGGCATAGTCAACGGTAATCAGTTCGCCTGCTGCAATCGGAGTGGAAAGCAGGAAGGAAAACAGGAATATCCATTTCATAAAGGTAATCACCGAATATCGGGCAATTACCGGTTTGAAAATTCCCAGATACATGGAGAAACATAATGAGTTGGCAATCATCAGGATGATACCGGTCAGGTTGGTTTCGACGGTTCCAGTGGCACTGACGCTGTTCAGAATCAGATAGATGATACCGCAGAAACTCAGCAGTACGCCGCCCGCTTTCTTGACGGTAATCGGTTCTTTCAGCACGATGGCTGCGATAAACATCGTATAAATCGGAGACATGGAACTGATAATCGAGCAGTCTGTCGGGGTGATGTTGGCAATCGCCATCAAAAAGGTAATCTGAGTCAGGAAGAATCCCAAAACGGATGCCGCGAAGATTTTCAGATGGTCTTTTTTAGCGATTTTTTCATTCGGCAGAAACAACGATATCAGCCAGAACAGAGAGCCGGCACCGATGGAACGAAGGCAGAACAGTGCTACGGGGGATATCAGACCGCTGCTTGCCAAATCTTTGCAGACAATGATGTTTACTCCGAAAATGGCGTATGTAACAAAGCATGCGATATGTCCCAGCGCGCCGCCGGCTCTTAATTTTTGAATAAATTCTGTCATATTTTACAAAGGATACTCAACGTACCCGCTATAGTAGTTTTGTTTAGAACTGGAAGTAGATAAATGCCTGCAGGTCGGCTGTGACGAACTGGTAAAGCATAAACACTACAGCCACAACGAACACTGCCATCACCGGCAGCGGCAACATGGAGAAACTCATGCGGTATTTGCGTTTCAGTTTGTCCGGCAGCCAGTGGATAATCATACCCAAAATAAAGAGTACGAATACTTTCCAGTAGGATGCGCAGATGTCCGGCACCAAAGTCAAATCCCATGCGGAACCGATTTGGTGAATCATATTCTTGGCGGTGCTCCACGCTTCTTCGTTGGCCATCGCCGGGTCAAGGTTGGAACTTGAACGGAAGAACAGACGGGTAAAGCTGATGAACATGAATGTCTGGAAGATAGCCCAGACAATGCCGATGCGTTTGTCCCACTGAATTTTGAAATTGTCCATGCGGTCATATTCCCAGCGGATTAGCGTACCGATAGCGGTAACGGTCAGCCAAACGGCCAGAAGGTTCCAAATCGGAGCAGGAGTGATGAATGCCAGTGCAATCAGAATTACGCTGACGGCGGATGCCATAATCAGTTTTACGGTCAGACTCCATTCTCGCCAGATTTTGAATGTCACGATACCGACACCATTCAAACCGCCCCAAATGATGAAGTTGAAACTTGCGCCGTGCCACAAACCGCCCAGCAGCATGGTCACCATCAGGTTGAGGTTGGTAATGATTTTGTTGCGGCGTTTCGGTACAAGCCATCCCCAAATCAGGATGCCGCCCACGATGCTTGATATAACGATTGCAATGGTCCAGTCGCCTGAAAGCAGGATGCCGATGGATGCAATGAGAATAATCCAGAAGAATGTTCCGAAAGATGCGTTTCTGTTACCGCCCAAAGGGATGTACAGATAGTCCTGCAGCCATTTGGACAGTGAGATGTGCCATCTTTTCCAGAAGTTGCCGCAGTTTTGCGCCTTGTACGGAGAATTGAAGTTTTGCGGCAGATAGAAGCCCATAATCATGGCCACGCCGATAGCGATGTCGGTATATCCGGAGAAGTCGGCATATACCTGCATGGAGTAGGTCAGCAAAGCGGCAAAGTTTTCGAATCCGGTAAACAGCAGCGGATTGTCGAACACGCGGTCAATAAAGTTGACTGCCAGATAGTCGCTGAGGATGATTTTCTTCGCCAAACCGTTCAATATCCAGAATACGGCGATGCCGAACTGGCGGCGGGAAAGAAAATAAGGTTTGTAAATCTGCGGAATGAAACTTTCCGCACGCACGATGGGACCTGCCACCAGCTGGGGGAAGAAGGATACGTAAAAACCGTAATCCAGCACGTTGCTGACCGGTTTTATCTTCCGTTTGTAAACATCCAGCGTATAGCTCAAGGTCTGGAAGGTAAAGAACGAGATACCTACCGGCAGGATGATTTTGTCCACACTGAAACCGGTTGTGCCGAAAATGGCGTTGCCGGCGGCTGCAAAGTAGTCATAGACTTCAAAACTAGTGTGGAATATCGTGTTTACGATGTCTGTAAAGAAGTAGGCGTATTTGAAATACGAAAGCATGAACAGGTTCGCGCACACGCTGACGCCGACCAGAATTTTGCGTTTAAGCGGATTGCCCGATTTGTAGATGAGCCGCGCGAGCGTAAAGTCGGACATGGTGGTGAATATCAGCAGCAGAACGAACAGTCCGCTGGTTTTGTAGTAGAAAAACAGACTGACAAAGAACAAAAACGCGTTTCTCAACAGGCGTTTGGAGTGGATTAGCGAAAATCCCGCGAACACGATGGCAAAGAACGCCCAGAAATAGAACTGGGTGAACAGCAGCGGGGAATTCGGGTTGAATTCGAATGTCTTTGACAGAAATGATATGATTAGATCTGCATCCATAAATCTTAATGTGAAATTTTTTCTTTATAAAGCCAGTCGTAAATAATGGCGTTATACAAAAGGTCGCCAATCAGATTGTATCCTTCAAACAGAAAGTGGATATGGTCTCTGTTGGCAAGGCCGTTGTCCGTCCAAACGTGTATAGAACCGAGTCCGCCCATCACTTTGAACAGGTCCCATACCGCAGCGCCGTGTTCTTTGGCAAGTTCGTAAACGGCTTCCTGAACTATCGGTCCGTTGCGATTGATTCTTCTGTTCCATCTGCTGCGGCGGTAATCACAGTCGTTGTTGGTAATGAAAATGACCGCGCAGTCCGGATTTACGGCATAAATCCGTTCCATCAGACGGGAATATTTGCGTTTGTACTGATTTTTGTCAAATTTGGCTACCGGAACGTTGGCGTCGTTGATGCCTATCGCCATAATGGCAAGGTCCGGATGGATGAATTTCAGCTGGTCTTCAAAATTTTCGCAACGCAGCCATGAATTCAGCGATGCACCGTTCACGCCCATGGAGTGGTAGGTGATGCCGTTGTAATAATTTTCCGGCAGCAGTCCGGTAATGGTGAACAGATGTCGCTGTTCTTCCTTTACTTCCGGCTCTACGGTCAGACCGTTGTCCGATTCCGCACCGATGTTCAGTGCATAGGATTCTTCGTCTCCGGCAACAAGACTGTCGTTTTTGATTTTGTAGTTGAAACGGCTGTCGGAATCTTCCTGATATTTCTGCAGATAGTAGTTGTAGTCTTCCGCTTTGCCTAAAATTACGGTGCCAGCAGATGCAAGATTGTGCAGGTTGAAAACGTAGGAATCATTTTCCTGTACCGCCGGAATGGTATCGTTGCCTACAACCAGCAGCGGAATATAGTTTTTGTCCCTGACGACGGCAAACAGTCTCAGTTTGTTGTATTCCCAGCTGGAACTGTAGTTCTCCGGGTTCAGTTCGAACGAAACGTATGCGTCGGTATCATTGGTGGAGATGGCGTAACCTGTAATTCCCAGTTTCTCGTTAATCGGACGGCGGGAATTCTGGGTTCGTGTCCATTCTCCGGAGTAACCGATTTTGTAGTTCCTCGGATTGTTGGACCTTGCAGCCGAGTAGGGGAAAAGTACGCCGCGTTCGGAGGCGAATCCCGGCATGCTGCCAGCAAAATTCATGCGCACGCGGTTGGAAAAGATATCCGCCTGGATGTGCGAGCCGCCGATATGGGCAATATTGATTTTGGACGCTCCGAACAGTGCCAGAGAATCCATTTTGTCGTAGAATTTTTCGAATTTTGACGAATCACCGGGGAATACCAGTTTGCTGGCGCCGTAGTTCACAAAGTCATATTGCGCTACAGGTACCTGCATCGGATATTTCTGCGCGGCAAGAGTGAATACCGCGGCAACGGTTGCCAAAAGAGGGAAAAGTAACTTCTTCATTCTTCGCAGTTACTTTTTGTTTGCTTTTCTGTATTCATAGAATTCGTACGCCGACATAATGCCGTCATAAATCATCTCGCCCGCTTTGGATGCTCCCAACGGAGTAAAGTGGATGTGGTCGGAACCGGCAAGTCTCGGGCTTGATTTCGCCCATTTTGCCATGGAGTTCTTTCCGCCCATCGCCTTGTACAAATCCCAGTATGCCGCGCCGTGGGCGTTGCAGGAATCTTTCAGCGATTTGATAAGTTTCGGCAGATGAGGGTAGGTCTGTTTGGTGCCGTTGACGTTTGTCGCCATATCGGACGGACCTACGAACATAATCTTTGATTTTGGAGAGATTCGCTTCAGGTAATCGATTTGTCGAGTAATCGAATGACAGTATGTAGCAATATTTTTGTCGGATTTTACATAGGGAACGCTGTTGCCGCCATATTGAAGGATAATCAGCGGAACATTGTATTTGCTGTAGTAAAGTCTCAAACTTTCACTGTTGATGGATGTAAAGATAGTACCTGAACAACCGCGCATTGCAGCGTTGTCGACTGCGATACCGTTGATTGAGCCGTCAAGAATAAAGCCCTGGACAATCATGTTGCCGGAAAGTGTAAGAGACGCTCTTGCAGTGGAATCCGGAAGATTGAATTTGATGTAATGGTCGCCCGGACCGGCGTTTTTGGTCTGGGTGTGTCTGCCGGCACGCACGGATGCGGTAACCGGAGTGGTCACCTCGTCAAGCAGAACGGTAATGTTGGCGAACTGCTGAGTTGTCGGCTGGGTAGTTTTCAACCTTACGCGGTAGAATGAGAAAGTGCAGGAACCGTAAAGTTCGGATGCCTGTCCCAAAACGCCGTAGCGGCGGGATTCAAGTTTTTCGGTGGTGTTGCCACCGTAAACCATATAGTTGGGCAGTTCAATGGAATTACTTCTGCCGATTGCCGATGTTGCGATGCTCTGAACCGCAGGAACAAGTCCTACGCCGTAGCCTCCGAATTTGCCCTGAAGTTTGGCGCGAAGGGTGGATGTCATACGGTCTTCCTCGATTTGGGAGTCACCATAGTGAGGAACACGTACCGGTTTGTTGGATGCATTTTCAAACGCTGCGAAAACGTCGTCCATCCATTCGATTTCGTTGTTCGGAAAGTTGATGGCATATTGGGCGTTCAATGCGTCGATTCTGCGCAGTTCGGCTTCGGTCAACTGTTTTACCGGAGGTGCGATTTTTTCCTCTTCAGGTTCCGGCTCACATTCTTCGGCATTGCCTTTCATGATTTCCGAGAATGACGGAAATTTGAAATTCCATGCTCCGACATTCAAACCGTCGGTCGGCATCGCGTAGCCTAAAAATCCCAATAATGCAAAAACTGCAAGAATAAATATCAATATTCTGGATGCTTTCATCGTCTATTTTATTTTTAACCGTTGTCCGACACGCAGAAAATCGGAACGAAGATTGTTCCATCGTTTGAGTTGCGATACGGATACTCTGTATTTTCGTGCAATGCGGCTCAGTGAATCTCCGGATCTGACACGGTAGATTTTTGTCGCGGTTGCTTTCTTTATTTCTTCTTTTCTTTTTTCGATTTTGGCTTTCAACGCCTCTTCTTTCGCCTTTACAACAAGGTCAAGGGCATTTTTCTCGCAAGCGTAAAGATAGTCCGGTATTGCGGGGCCTTCTTCGCTGCCGTCAGTCGGAATATATACGAATGCGTCAGTAATCCAGGTCTCAAAATCTCGCAGCGACGGATTCATTCTGCGGAACTCGTCATCTTTTAGGTTCAGCGAATCCACCAGTGTTTTGGCGCGCAGCGGACTTGTGATTTTGACTTGTGCATAACCTGTGCGGTTGTAAATGCTGTCCAGCGAAAAAACGGGAGTCTTGAATGTCAGCGATGCGCGGTTTATCGGCAGCAGGTTTGACAGGATTCCGATATCTTCGCCGGTAATGCTGTCGAGATTGATATCGTATTTTCGCGCAGTATTGTTCAGCAGCGGAGCACCGTTCATATATGCCAATACCGCCAAATCGGTGTTACCGTAAAAGTGTACCAGATCGTTCAGATATTCGGCAGCCGCTTTGGTGGAAAGTTCCACGTCCATGCGTTCGTCAACATACTCGTTAACGGTCAGTCCGTACTTGCGTGCTACCGGAGTAGTCAACGCCCACATCCCCGCTTCGCCGTCTTTGGAATAGCGGATGTCGTAGCCGGTTTTGTAAGCCGGAAGTTGTGTCAGAGAATCCGGAAGATTGTATGTCTGGAATATGTTTTTCCACGGCAGACTGTCGGGCATAACATACTCCTGATTTCTCCCTTCTGCGGAGAAGAAAACGCATACAAATGATAATATGACAATCAAAAATTGTTTCATTTTTGTCCGGTTGCGGCACTGAAATTCAGTTAACACACAATATTTTACAAAAATACAAAAAAAATCGGCAATAACTTTCCGTGAATATGTTAATGAACGGAAAAAGCCGCGATTGTCCGTCAGATTTCGTATATTTGTTTGATTGGACACTGAAATTTAGACGACAAACTATGATTGATATACTATTCAAACAACTTGCAGGCTATTACAGTCTTGAAAATGACCTGTCAAATTTTACTTGTGCGATGTGCGGAACAAGCACATTTTTTCGTGACAAATTCGTGCATTTTTTCTTCCCGAAACTGAATCCGGAAGATATCTCCGAAATTCGTCGAGAGATGCCCGACGGCAATGACAATCACAGCCGCGTGGATATCTGTATCCGGATGAAAAATGATGACAAACCGTATCTGATTGAGGTGAAAATCTACGACGAGCAACATCATTTCGGACAGTATGAACGTTCCTACGGGGTGGACAAATCAAGATTGGGATATATTACGAATTATTACTGCGCAGACGGGATAGCCAAAGGGTATGACGTCAAGCAGTGGGATGAGTTTTACGATTATCTTGCCGGACAAAAAGCGGAATCACCGGAGGAAAACGAACTGATAAGCGGATATCTGTGTTATTTGCAGCGGGTGTGCGGACTGGTTAAATCTGATGCTCCGGTGGATTTTGACGGAAATGTCGCATCGGTGGACCTGAAAAAGATTTTCGAATCCGTTTTGCAGACCAAAACTGACCGCTGGGAACTGAAGAAATATAATTATCCGGATTCGGGTA
>SAMEA104404100__coassemble_1585_pt1 | contig 20039 bp, 20 predicted proteins | sample SAMEA104404100__metabat2_high_PE_008 | metagenome-assembled genome bin SAMEA104404100 (sample SAMEA104404100) | Balaenoptera acutorostrata | reverse complement strand
CACAGGAAGGAAACCCTTGTTTTAAGCCTCCATTAACAACTAAAGAATTTGAAAAGATTCGCTTTGTTCAGAAAGAAATTAATCTGAGTTATACTTTAAAAGAAAATTTTATCTCTCTCTTGACTAAGAATTTTATCCAAAAACAATTAGATATGATTGAGAGTATTTCAATTGATAATTTCAATGTAAATCCGATATTATCTAAGGCCTTAAATTTGAATACCCCTAAGGATTTGATTGAATACAGTGCTTTTCAAGCAATATCTAGAAGTATTGTAACATCAATGGGATATTTTGTTCAGAATTTATTGTTATTTTCCGAGGAAAATGTAGCTGATGGCAAAAATTATAAGGAAGGTTCAAAAACGAAATGGGATATTGTTATTGAAAACTTGAATGAAGTAAGAGAATTCTTTGAAATAAAGAGTGGTTTTAATGATATGGATTCCGCTCAAGTTAAACATTATGCGGAGGAAATTGAAAAGGTAGAAAAAGTAGGAAATTCGAAGGGGTATATAGGTATTACATATGGGAAAAAAGACTCTGAAACCGTAACGAAGGGGCTTTTGGAAAAATATTTAAAAGACTGGGAAGAAAAAACTTTAGTAGGTAAAGATTTGTGGGATTATGTTTCTAAAGAAGAAAATTACCATGAAACCTTGTTGAGGACTATTGAAGCAACAGCTAAAACAGTTCTAAAAAATGGGAGTATTCTCAAAAAAATAAAGAGTAAGGTTACAGTAATATTAAAAGACTTCAATGAAAAATATCCGAGTTTGGATGATTATTATACATCATTGTGGTAGTAAAAATTGTCAATATATTAAATGAATGCCTTTTACAAAGGCGTTCATTTTTTTTATTTTTTTGAGATTAATAACGAAAACGGTCAATTATTTGAAGTCTGGGTCGCGCTGGAGGTTGTCGAAGAAACAGCGAGTACGGTATCTTTAGGGATACCGTATTCACTGAAGTATTTTGTCTTAACTTAGTAGGCTACCGTCCTCTCAGTAGTGGATTGGTATGATACGGGAGATTTAAATTTGCGCCTTCCCTATTTATTATTTTTAAGGTAGGATTTCTTTTTCATCATAGAAATTTCCATCAAGATCGATGTATCCAAATTCGTTGCTCAAAGTAACTTGTGCGAATCCATCAGAATCAAAATCATCTACATCATCATAAATCAGAGGAAGAACGATATCTCCTTTATTATTTATAAATCCGAATTTCTCATCTTTTTCTACCCAAGCTAAATCCCATTGGAATATTTCAGCTACGGAATCATATATGCAAGGGATAATTTCTTTCCCGGATGTATTTATAAAACCATATTTTCCGTTCTTGCTTACCTGACATAATCCGTTGTTAAAACGGTACATAGTGTCGTAAATATAAGGGACTATTTCTTTTTCATTCATATCAATGCAGCCCCATTTGCCTTCTTTCTGAATACGGGAGACTCCATATTCAAAATCTGATGCATTGTCGTATTTCAACGGAATCACTTCTTTCCCGGTTTTATCAATCCATCCGATTTTTCCGTCTTTGACTACATACGCATATTTGCCTGTAAACCTGTTTGCATTATCATAGATAAACGGAGCGACTATATTTCCGTCGTTGTCAATAAATCCCCATTTACCGTCTTTTTGAACTTTTGCCAAGCCATAGTCAAACCACATGGCTTTTTCATATATTATTGGAATTACCACATTCCCATCGCAATCAATAAATCCCCATTTCCCGTCTTTTTTTACGGCAGAAAGGTTTTCTTTAAAACCATATGCAAATTCATAAATGCATGGGATTACCATTTTTTGATTTTCATCAACAAATCCCCATAAATTTTTATCGTTAACAATAATTGTACGATGTATTGTTTCCATGTCGTTCAGATTTAATTTTTGTAAAGATATCAAGTTTTATTGTTGTTCCCAACGAAAACGGTCAATTATTTGAAATCCGGGTAGCGCGGGAGGTCGTCGTAGCGGGCGTGGTGCTGCTGATTGTCGAGGAAGACGAGTTTGTAGTTGTAGTAGGAATATTTGCTTTTGACGACAAGTACGGCGTCTTCACGGCTGCTGTATTTGTAGCAGTATTTGGTTTGGATATAATAGTCTGTTCCGTCGACTTTATAGACGTTGCTGTCGATGCGGGTGACTTGTATCTGATAGTTTCCGGGGTTGATTTGTACGGGTACGGCGATGCTTGAAATCTGTACGGGATCACCGTAACGGTCGAGTCCGACGGTACCGTCTTCTATTTCCTGTTCATAAAGCAGTGTTTCCACACCGTATTCGTCGGCGGCTGCGGTGAATGCGGCTGCCAGAAGGAGCATGAGTATAATTCCATATTTTTTCATGGCACAACGGTTTTGGCGGAGAGTTCTGCGGGTCGGACGGAGCGTGAAATTGCGGTATGAGCCGAAATATGCGTGTCCGGGCGTGACTCTTTTGCCGGTTAACAGTATGTGCAAGGTAGGAATTTACAACGACTTATACAAGGAAGAGCAGCACAATTTGCACGAGGATGACTCTGGCGAACATGCTGAGCGGGTAAACGGTTGCGTAGGCTACGGAGGGGTTGTCTCCCGGAAGGGTGTCGTTGGCGTAGTTGAGTGCCATCGGGTTTGCCATAGATCCGCAAAGCATACCGGTAATGGTGCCGTAGTCGAGTTTGAATAGCTTCAATGCGACGAGACCGAAGATGATGACAGGAACGACGGTCAACAGGAAGCCGAGCAGTACCCAAAGGAGTCCTTCGGGGCGGCAGACGGTTTCGAAGAAGTGCGCACCGGCGTCAAGTCCGAGGCATGCGAGATAGAGTGAAAGTCCGATAGAGCGGAGCATAAGGTTCGCGCTGCGTGTGGTGTAGGTAATCATGTGGAGTCTCGGTCCGAATGTACCGACAAGGATACCCATGATGATCGGTCCGCCGGCAAGTCCGAGGCGTACGGGGATGCTGATGCCGGGCAGGTTGAACGGTATAGAGCCGAGTACCAGACCGAGAACGATGCCGATGAAGATGGCGACAAGGTTCGGTTCGTTCAGCATTTTGACAGCGTTTCCGAGCACTTTTTCCACATTGTCGATGGCAGCCTGCTCACCGACCACGATAAGACGGTCGCCCAGCTGGAGGCGCAAGTCGCGGGTGGCCAGCAAGGGGATTCCGCTGCGATATACGCGACTGATGTTGATTCCGTAGTGATTGCGCAGGCGGAGGCTTCCCAGTCGCTTACCGTTGATTTCAGGGCGTGTTACGATGATTCTCTGTGAAACGAGCTGGCTGTCGATGGCGTTCCAGTCGATTTCCTGCGAGTTCCAGTCGGTTTGCTCCTGTTCTCCGAAGAGGATTACGAGAGCGTCCGCGTCCTTTTCGCTGCTGACGACAAGGATTCTGTCGCCTTTGAGCAAGATGGTGTCGCTGGTAGGGATGGAAACGCGTTCGTTGTGCCACAAACGTGAAATCACGAACTGCATGTGGCTCATCTGTGCGACCTGTGCTACGGTTTTATTGTAAATAGCGGGATTGTGAATCTGGAATGTAGCGATGTAGGTGCTGCCCGCATCGTTTTTGTCGGCTGTGTCGATGTCGCTCTTTTTGACAAAGATTTTGCGCATCAGCACCATGGCGAAGATGACTCCGACTACGCCGAGCGGATAGGTTACGGCGCAACCGAGAGCAGCGGAGCCGCCGGGGATGTCGAGTTGTGAAAGGGTTTGCTGTACGGCACCGAGAGCGGGTGTATTGGTGGTGGCACCGCAGAAGATACCCATGAGGTCAGGCAGGCTGACCGGGGTGACATAGGTCAACAAAACGGTGAACAGAAGTCCTGTAAGTGCGAGTCCGAGGGCGAGCATATTGAGGGTGATGCCCTCGCGCGCCAGGGAGCTGAAGAAGCCGGGACCGACTTGCAGACCGAGTGCGTAGACGAAAAGTACGAGTCCGAAACTTTCGGCGTAGTTCAGCATGTCCGCATCGACGGAGAGTCCGAAGTGGCCCGCGATGATGCCGACGAAGAACACGAAAGTGACTCCAAGGGAGATGCCGAAAACTTTAATCTTTCCGAGTGCAAGTCCGATGGCGGAGATTAGTGAAAACACGATAACCGCCTGAAGGGGGGTGTGTTCCAGAAATAAACTTTCAATCCAATCCATTTGTTCCTTTGTCAGAGAAAAAAGCGGCACTCCCCGAAAGAAGTGCTGCCATATATAAAACTGATTTTATTTGTTGTCTTCTTTCTTCACCGGCGGATAGTCGATGGTGTAGTGCAGACCTTTGCTTTCCTTGCGGTCCATAGCCTGACGCATAATCAGATATCCGACGTTGATAATGTTTCGAAGTTCGCAGATTTCGCGGCTTGCCTTGCTCTCCTTGAACAGACGTTCTGTTTCTTCATAAAGGATGTCAAGACGGTTCCATGCGCGGTTCAAACGAAGGTTGCTTCGAACGATGCCGACGTAGGTGCTCATAATCTGGTTTACTTCTTTGATGCTCTGAGTAATCAAGACCATCTCTTCCGGGTGTGAAGTGCCTTCGTCGTTCCATTCCGGGATGTCCTCGCGGAAGGTGTAGTCCGCAACGTGCAGCAAACTGTGCTGTGCCGCAGCTTCTGCGTAAACAACGGCTTCAATCAGGGAGTTTGACGCCAAGCGGTTGCCGCCGTGAAGACCTGTGCAGCTGCATTCGCCGACCGCATACAGACGGTTGATGGATGAGCAGGCGTTGGTGTCAACTTTGATACCGCCGCAAAGGTAGTGGGCAGCCGGAGCTACCGGAATATAGTCTTTTGTAATGTCCACGCCTACGCTCAGACATTTCTTGTAGATGTTCGGGAAATGTTTCTTTGTTTCTTCCGGGTCTTTGTGAGTCACGTCCAGATAAACGTGGTCTGAACCGGAAAGTTTCATTTCGTTGTCGATGGCGCGGGCAACGATGTCACGCGGAGCAAGAGACAGACGTTCGTCGTATTTCTGCATGAATTCTTTGCCGTTGATGTCGCGAAGCACAGCTCCGTAGCCGCGCATTGCTTCAGTAATCAGGTAGGAAGGACGGTCGCCCGGGTGATAAAGGGCAGTCGGGTGGAACTGAACGAATTCCATGTCCTGAACGGTACCTTTAGCACGGTAAACCATTGCAATACCGTCGCCGGTTGCGACAAGCGGGTTGGTGGTTGTTTTGTAAACGGAACCGATACCGCCGGTTGCCATTAAAGTAAGTTTTGACAGGAAGCTGTTGACTTTGCCTGTGTTGAGGTCAAGGACGTAAGCACCGTAGCAGGTGATGTCTGTAGTACGTCTTGTAACCATTTTTCCCAGATGGTGCTGGGTCATTATCTCGATTGCGAAATGATTTTCGTAAATGTCGATGTTGGGATGTTTTTTGATTGCTTCAATCAGGCTTTCCTGGATTTCGTGGCCTGTGTTGTCTGCGTGGTGCAGGATGCGGAATTCAGAGTGACCGCCTTCTTTGTGGAGGTCGAATTCTCCGTTTTCGTTCTTGTCGAAGTTTACTCCCCAGCCGATAAGTTGCTTGATTTGATCAGGTGCTTCAGTCACGACCTTTTCCACTGCCGCAGGATCGCTAAGCCAGTCTCCGGCCACCATGGTATCGTGGATGTGTTTGTCGAAATTGTCGACGAGCAAGTTAGTAACTGTAGCAACCCCTCCCTGAGCGAGGTCAGTATTCGCTTCTTCCAGCGAACTTTTGCAAATAATCGCCACTTTCCCGGCGTTTGCAACCTTAAGTGCATAGCTCATGCCGGCAATACCGGAACCTATGACAAGGAAATCGTATTTGTAAACCATAACAATACAGTTTTATCGTTGCGCAAAATTAAGTAAAAAAGTTGAATGTGCGGATAAAAAAGTTTAAAAACATGTTTTTCAACATATTCGGCGGCTGCGGGCGGCTGCGGTGAGGCGCTCGCTTTCGGCCCGAAGGTCGGGCATCCCGTACGAGTTTATGCTTTTGTGGCGCGGAGGATTTCTCGTTTGCCGTTGGGCGGGCCGGGGAGGCGTTCGACGGTGAAGCCGACGGACTGCAAGCGGCGGCGGATTTCGCCTTTGGCGCAGTAGGTGGTGAGTATGCCGCCCGGATTCATGGCGTCATAGACTTTTTGCAGGGCTTCGGCACTCCACATTTCGGGCTGTTTTTCGGGCGCAAATGCGTCGAAATATACGATATCTATGCCCTGCGGAAGTGCTGTGTCCGGTGCGGTGAAGTCACAAAGGATTTTGTTGATGGAAAAGGTATCCGAAATGCGTGTCAATACATTCCATTCCGCAGCGTGAAGGGCTTTGTAAAGCGGCTCTGCGGTGGCGGGAAGCATCTTGCAACAGTTTGCCTGCGCAATAATCTCCGGAGAGAGCGGATAGAGTTCGAGTGTGTTGAATTCTACGGTTTTTGAAGTCTCCAGCGCAGTAAGGATGGCGTTCAATCCTGTGCCGAATCCGATTTCCAGCACTTTCAAACGCTGCTGCGGATGGTGCAGCAGTCCGCATTTGATAAAGATATGTTCGCCCTCGGTGAGCGCGCCTTTTACGGAATGGTAATGCTCGTCAAGGTCCGGACGGTACAGTGTTGCCGAGCCGTCTGCGGTGGTTTGTACTTCAATATCCATTACAGATTTTCGTAAACTTCAGTGATTTTTTTGTAGAAACTGTCGTAATTCAGGTTCGCGTCGAACTGCTTTTTCGCATTTTCGCCGAGTGTTTCACGCAGATGCTTGTCTTTTAGTATGCGGGTAATTGTTTCCGCAAGTTCGTCCGGTTTGCCCGGGTTGACAAGGATTGCGTCGCGGTTTTCGACGATATATTCGCTCTGTGCGCCCATATTGGAAGAAATCAGCGGTTTGCCGTACATCATGTATTCCATGTTGGACAAACCCAGCGCTTCCGGCACTTCAGACGGCAGCACGCCGATATCGCAGGCGTTGACATACTGCTGCGGGTTGCGAACGTGTCCGGCGAAGGTGACGTTGTGTTCCAGACGGTGTTCTGCCACGATTTCGTTTAAATCACGCAGGTATTTTTTCTTTCCTGTACCCAGAATGATGAGGTGGAAGAGCGATTTATCCAGTTTCGCACAGGCACGGAGCAAGGTGTCGATACCTTTGCCCTTTTCAAGTTTGCCGTGAAACATCAGAATTAGTCTGTTTTCCGGAATATCGAATTCTTTTTGCAGGTCAATCTGCTCGAACGGTTTCTTTGTAATGCTGCTGTGAACGACTGTGATGCGGTCCAAATCGATTTTCGGGTGACCGCTCAGGAATACGTTCTTGGCAAGTTCAGAAACGAAAACAATCCGGTTGATTTCCTTGTAGATACGCTGCTGTACAAGACGTTTTTTGCCGCGTTTCACAAGGTGGCGCGTCATGATGATTTTCAGCGATTTGTTGTTGGAAAGCGTACGTGCCACGATGGCAAGGAAAGCGATGCGGAAGCTGTGAACGTGAATCACGCAGTTTTTGCGTTTGGCAATCATGCGCGATAGTCTGACTGCACTGTCCATATCGGTAAAACCTTTCAAAGGCAGTGTAGACACCGGAAATTCCTTTTCCTTGAACGGTTTTATTACTTCCGGAGCGAGTTTGCTGACGATTTCAACGTAATGACCGTCTTTGCGCTGACGGCAAGCCAGGTCGAGGGTGTACTGTTCGCGTCCGCCCCACTCTTTGTTCGAAATAATGTGGTAAATATTCATTTGCGGTATCGGATTGTTTTCTATTACAAATATATAGAACGAATATATCAAAAGCAAATAAGACGGGTCAAAAATAGTGCGATGCGGCGCTTATATTGGTGTTTTGGTGCGGTAAACGGATGATATGTCCAAAGTAGGTTCACAGCGGTTTTTCCGGTAAATACGGGCATAAAAAATCAGGATGCTCCCTTATACGGGGAACATCCTGAAAAAAGATTATGATTGATTAGAAAGATTCTAATTATTTAACCGGACCAGCGGCAACCAATGCTTTACCTGCTTCGTTTCCTTCGAATTTCTTGAAGTTTTTGATGAAACGGTCTGCAAGGTCAAGAGCTTTTTCTTCCCAAACAGAAGCGTCAGCGTAAGTGTCGCGTGGGTCAAGGATCTTAGGATCTACGCCCGGAAGTTCAGTCGGTACTTCGAAGTTGAAGTGAGGGATAACTTTTGTAGGAGCGTTGTTGATAGATCCGTCAAGGATAGCGTCGATGATACCTCTTGTATCTTTGATAGAGATACGTTTGCCTGTACCGTTCCAACCAGTGTTAACCAAGTATGCTTTAGCACCGTTTGCTTCCATTTTCTTAACCAATTCTTCAGCGTATTTAGTTGGGTGAAGAGAAAGGAATGCAGCACCGAAACATGCTGAGAAAGTAGGAGTCGGTTCAGTGATACCACGTTCTGTACCTGCCAATTTAGCAGTGAAACCAGATAGGAAGTAGTATTTAGCCTGTTCGTCAGTTAGGATTGATACCGGAGGAAGAACACCGAATGCGTCAGCAGAAAGGAAGATAACCTGTTTTGCAGCAGGACCTTTAGATTTCGGTTTAACGATGTTTTCGATGTGGTAGATCGGGTAAGAAACACGAGTGTTTTCTGTTACGCTCTTGTCAGCGAAATCGATTTTGCCGTTAGCATCAACTGTAACGTTTTCAAGAAGAGCGTCACGACGGATAGCGTTGTAGATATCCGGTTCGCTTTCTTTGTCAAGGTTGATAACTTTAGCGTAGCAACCGCCTTCGAAGTTGAAAACGCCTTCGTCGTCCCAACCGTGTTCGTCGTCACCGATAAGTTTACGTTTCGGGTCAGTTGAAAGAGTTGTTTTACCAGTACCTGACAAACCGAAGAAGATAGCTGTGCTTGTACCTTCCATGTTTGTGTTAGCAGAGCAGTGCATTGAAGCCATGCCTTTTAGAGGCAAGTAGTAGTTCATCATAGAGAACATACCTTTTTTCATTTCACCACCGTACCAAGTATTGATGATAACCTGTTCGCGAGTTGTAAGGTTGAATACAACTGCAGTTTCAGAGTTCAAACCAAGTTCTTTGTAGTTTTCAACTTTAGCTTTAGAAGCGCAGAATACAGTGAAATCCGGTTCACCAAAGTTAGCAAGTTCTTCTTCAGTCGGACGGATGAACATGTTTCTTACGAAGTGAGCCTGCCAAGCAACTTCCATGATGAAACGAACTTTCATATGAGAGCTTTCGTTTGCACCGCAGAATGCGTCAACTACATAAAGTTTCTGTTTGTTAGAAAGCTGGTTAACAGCCAATTTTTTAAGAACGTCCCAAGTTTCAGGAGAAGCCGGTTTGTTGTCGTTCTTGTATTCTTCAGAGTTCCACCATACAGTGTTTTCTGAAACTGAATCTTTAACAATGAATTTGTCTTTAGGAGAACGGCCGGTATATACACCAGTCATTACGTTAACAGCACCAAGTTCAGTTACCTGACCTTTGTCGTAGCCTGTAAGGCCTTCTACTGTTTCATCTTTGAAAAGTTCATCGTGAGAAGGGTTGTAAGAGATTTCAACCGCACCATTGATGCCATACTTTGCAAGGATGTTTTCTAAGTCTTTCTTACTTTTCATCTTTTTAGTTAGTTATTTGAATTTGAGTTATTCTATTTCACCACTGCAAAAGTACTAATAATTTGAATAGTATAAAATAAATTAGAGAAAAATTTCCTTAATTTTAAATATCTTTTCAATTTAACCCCTTTTCGCATCTAAAAACAGCACTTTTTGTTCGTTTTCCCCCTGTCCTATCTGCCCGTATTCGCTGCGACTATTGCATAAAAATAGAATGCGGTGGCGCTGCAGTAGTGTAGAGCTGCAATTGGCCGGCAAAAGCGCATATATATTAGTAATTATTTGCTACTTATGGTATATATCTTTAGTCTTTAAGCCCTGTTAATATATATTAACATTCCGGTGCAAATTTTTAAACCTAAATTAGCCTTGCTTTGTTCCGGTATTTGAGAGAAAAACGCTGTTTGTGGCTAAATGCGGTAGGCAGTCTGAATTGTCAATTTTTCCGGTTGGCGGAAATGTATAAATTTCCGCCAGTCTTCAATTTGTTAGTTTATGTTTGTTCAGTCCCGTTTCGGTGTAAAATCTTGTTGCGTAATTTTAACAAGCGTTACGAATCGTTTTTTTTGTGTATAAACAAAGCGGGCGCCGGGAATGTTCCGCAGCGTCCGCAGAGAATAATAAATTTAGCTATGAAGAGTCGGTATTATTGGAGCAGGTCGGTTTGGCGGTGTTGAATTTGCTGTAGTCATATTTGATACTGTTGACCAGTTTTTCGACATATCCATCTTTTAAAATAGCTTTTTCGCCACGTTTGCTCTTTTTTGCACGCATGTATAGCTGTATAAGCAGCGTTTACGCAACTACACTTTTAAATTAGTATTTTTGTTTCATATCAGATACTTTTTGTTCTCGCATCAGACAGACGGGAATTTGTCTGTTTTTTGTGAGATGGCAGATATGCGTCTACCGTTGTTATGATGTTACAAAATTGGGTATAACAACAGAGAAGTGCAATACCTAAAAGTGATGAAATTTATACCTTTATGATAAAGCAGAAACCGTTTGCGGTGTGTTATACATTTTGCATACGGATGGAAAATCCGTATTTTTGCAGGGAAATTGGTACTTGGAATGAACAGAGATTCGATTGATTTGGCGAGCGGGGACTTGGCTCAGCTTTTCAGACGGTATTTTATACCGACACTGTTAGGTATGCTCTCCTCGTGCACGCTGATAGCGATAGACGGAATATTTGTAGGACACGGTGTCGGAAGTAACGGCATCGCGGCTATCAATATCGTCATGCCCGCACTGATGATTGTCACTGGAATCACGCTGATGATTGGAGCCGGGTGTTCCGTGGTCGCCTCCATCCATATTTCGCAGGGCAAAATCAAGGTCGCAAGGCTGAACGTCACCCAGGGCATCCTCTTTCTGACCATCGTTGCGGCCTCGTTTACCGCTGTATTCATGGCGAATCCTGAATCTACCGCCCGCATATTAGGCAGCTCCGAGAGTTTGCTGCCGTTGGTAATGGAATATATGATGTGGTACGCTCCCTGCTGGACCTTTGTCGGCTGGGAAATCTTCGCCCTGTTCATTATCCGAGTGGACGGTTCTCCGAAGGTGGCAATGATGTGCAATATGTTTTCCGCCGTTCTGAATATCTTCCTTGACTGGCTGTTTATTTTTTCCGCTTGGCTGGGGACTTCGCGGAGCGGCGTTTGCCACCAGCATTAGCACCGTTGCCGGAGCGCTGATAGCCGTGGTTTACATCCTTTTCTTTGCCAAGTACACCCGTATCATCCGGTTGAAATGCTCCTTCAAGAGTCTGAAGCTGTCATTGCGCAATATCGGATATCAGAGCAGAATCGGTTCCTCTGCCTTGTTCGGAGAGGCTGCAATGGGGATTCTTACCCTTATAGGCAACCTCGTTTTCATGACCTATCTCGGAGATGACGGTGTAGGCGCATTCGGAATTGCCTGTTACTACGCACCTTTTATATTTATGGTCGGCAATGCCGTGGCGCAGTCTTCGCAGCCTATTGTGAGCTACAACTACGGTCTCGGTTTGCGCAAAAGAGTGCGCGATACTCTGAAATTCACCCTTTATGCCGCCGCGATGTGCGGTATCGTGGTTTCCGCTGCATTTATACTGTTTCCCGATTTCTTGGTGGCGCTGTTTATTGACCCCGCATCCCCTGCCGGACGAATCGGAATCGAAGGGTTCCCCTATTTCGCACTCTCATTTATGCCGTTCGTCATAAACATTGCCGTTATCGGATTCTTCCAGAGTGTTGAGAATGTCTGCGCCTCTACTCTCTTTTCTCTGCTGAGAGGACTGATATTTCTTGTGCCGTGTTTCTATCTTCTGCCGCTGCTGATGGGTGACGAAGGGATTTGGCTAGCGTTTCCACTGTCCGAAGTGATGACCCTGATTGCCATCACTGGATGGATGGCTTACAAATACAGCTCCAATCAGGCAATCATCAAATAATATCTACACTTTTTCGTCATTTTTTATCCGTATTTTTCATGAGTTACTTGAAAAATACGCTTCTTTCCGGGAAAAAGGTGTTTATTTTCTTCTGAATCAGTATTTTTATACGAATAAAATAGTAATTGTTCAAATAATTTCTATATTTGAGTATTGTTCCTGCGGGGAACAGCACCAAAACATGAAAAACTCAGGGAAACAGAGTCCCGATATATTATAAACCTATTAAATATTGCCGGTATGAAAAATCAACAATGCAATTCACCGTTTTTCAAATTTCTTGATCCGGTGCTCAAATATGTAGATGAAGGCGCATTTTTCAAGAAACCGTTTATGTGGCTTTACATCGTCATTGCCGTATTGAACCTTGTAATTCCGATTGCCGCTCTGGTTACAGCCATCAACGGTGGAGTATTCGATAGGGGCGGTACCGTAATCTTCGGTTTTATTCTGCTGTTTATTGTGATATGTGGACTTTCCTGGTTCGGCGCGCAAATCTGGTGGAATCGCAGCAGAAAGGTGCTGTGCCCCGCTGGCAACAATGCCGAATTCGTTGTCATTCCCGTTTTTTCACACTTTATTCAAACTCTTGGCGAGTGGATTGGAATGTGGGTCGGCTTCGGAGGACTGTGTCTGTCACTGATAGCTGCGTTGTTTATGGCGGGTTCCGCTTACAAACTTTCCGCTCTCGGATTGTCCACATTGGGTGGTATGGGCCTACTGGGATGTATTTTGTATCCGATTTATGGTTTTATTGTTGTGGTCATTGCCCGCGTGTTTGCCGAACTGCTACGTGCTCTGGTTGCTATTGCCAACAATACCCGCAACCCGAAAATGCTCCCCGAACCGAAGGCAGAGGTTCAGCCCGAATCGGAAGTGAAAGAAACAGATATTCCTGAAACTCCGGAAGTTGCCGAAATCTCAAAGCAGGCTGAAGAATAAACCAGACATTATACATCAGTAAAAGAGAACCTTTAAGGCTCTCTTTTTTTTATTGTTGTACAATCAGTTGCTCAGAATCGTAATGTACGACATTCTCACCCTGTCAAGCATAAAAAACCGGAAACGCAAGCGCCTCCGGATTCAGGTTTCGTATCTGACTGATTTTATGATAATCCTTCAATTTCGCCGTCAACAATGTCAATGTGAAGTGCAGCGGGATTTTTGGAAAGTCCCGGCATACGCATCATGTCGCCTGCGATGATAACCAGCATTTCGGCACCTGCATTGATAACGATGTCGCGCACGTTGAAGTCGAAATCTTTCGCCACGCCGAATTTCTTCGGATCGGTTGAGAACGAGAATTGTGTTTTGGCGATACAGACCGGGAAGTTTGAATAGCCCAGTCTTGCAATCAGTTCCAGTTTCTTGCGTGCTGTAGCACCGAAAGTTACCTTGTTTGCACCGTAAAGGTTGCAAGCAATCTTTTTAACTTTTGTTTCAACGGAATCTTCGTCAGTGTAAGTGAATTGAAGCGGTTTTGACGGTTTGTTTTCAACTGTATCCACAACAAGAGCGGCAAGTTCCATCGCGCCCTCCCCTCCTTCGCAGAATGCGTTGTTGATGGCAAAGCCGACACCGATTTCTTCGCAGTGACGGCGTACAAGTTCAAGTTCTTCGTCAGAGTCGTTCGCAAAGCGGTTGAACGCTATGACAACAGTCTGTCCGAATGACTGTATGTTCTGAATATGCTTGTCAAGGTTTTCGATACCTTTGGCAAGTCCTTCGATATTAGGTTTTTTGATATCTTCAACAGCTACACCTCCGTGCATTTTTAAGCCTTGGGCAGTAGCGACAAGCACTGTCAGTGCCGGTTGTATGCCCGCTTTTCGGCATTTGATGTTATAGAATTTTTCTGCACCGAGGTCGGCTCCGAATCCGGCTTCCGTAATCACGTAGTCGCCGAAAGTCATGCCCATTTTGGTGGCAAGTATGGAATTGCATCCGTGAGCGATGTTGGCGAACGGACCGCCGTGTACGAATGCTGCTGTATGTTCTGTAGTCTGAACAAGGTTTGGAGAAATTGCTTCCTTCAAAAGAACGGTGATTGCGCCTGCAACGCCAAGGTCTTTTACTGTAAACGGTTTGTTTTCAACGGTAAAGCCCAGAAGAATGTTTTCGATTCTGTGGCGAAGGTCTTCTACGTCTGTAGCCAGACAAAGGATGGCCATCAGTTCTGATGCTGGGGTGATGTCGAAGCTGGATTCCTGGGTGATGCCGTTGGTTTTTCCGCCCACGCCTGTAATGACGCTGCGAAGACCGCGGTCGTTTACGTCAAGAACACGATTCCAGAGTATCTCCTTCATTGCGAAACCGTTGTCTTTGTTCTGATAGATGTAATTGTCGAGAAGAGCCGCAATCATATTGTGTGCGGAAGTGATTGCGTGGAAATCGCCTGTAAAGTGCAGGTTGATTTTTTCCATCGGAAGAATTTGTGCGTATCCGCCTCCAGCCGCACCGCCTTTCATGCCGAAACAAGGACCCAGTGACGGTTCGCGAAGTGTACAAATTGCTTTTTTCCCGATTCTGTGAAGTCCGAGAGCAAGTCCGATGGATACTGTTGTTTTTCCGATTCCGGCTCTTGTCGGAGTGATAGCCGTTACGAGTACCAGGTTGCTTTTCGCCACCTTTTTTTCATCGATTAAAGTTTCAGAAACTTTTGCGATGTAATTTCCGTAATTAGAAAGTTCCCCTTCAGGGATATCATAATCGCGTGCAATATCCTGGATTTTTTTCAGTTCGATGCTACGCGCAATTTCAATATCTGACCCCATAATTATGAATTTGCGCGCAAAGGTACAAAATTTCCCGTAATTTCAAAACAGAAAAATTACCCAACTGCCTATTATATGAGTTTTTGGACTCCTGTTTTTTTTGATACGTAACATAAATAAAAGACGCTGAAAAAAAAGGTATATTTTCCTAATTTTCAGGATTCCATATTTTGCCGTAAACGGTGTTTTTCGTTAGAATTTCTGTTTTTTTAAGGAGTATATTTTTTGAATATTTTTATTTTCTGTTTTTGTTCAGCACAGAATCTTCCGCCTTGTAGTACACGCGGAATTCGCCGATAGGCAGACGGCTTTTCACCATCAGCGGGATGCTTTTGTCATCCAGTGAGAACCACGCAACGATGTCATCGGAAGTCTTTTTCTTGCCCGGTTGTGCAAAGGTGCACACCACTTTGTGGGCGTCGTATGTGGATTTGTCTCTCAACTTGATGTTCTCGATGCCTCGGTATTCTATGGTAAAAACTTCCTTTCTTTTGCCGGAGAAAATGGAGGTTGTAATCTTTTCGCCGTGATTCATACAGCCGTAGTCAATGGTGCGCAGATAGTAAAATGCGCTCATCATGTCCAGTGTTACCCCTGTAGACGATAGCGATATTTTGCATTCAGGTTTCTTCCTGTAAATGCGTGAGCAGTGTCCGTAAATGGAGTCGGGGGTATATTCGTATTCGACGATATCCAGACCGTAGTCGCCGTCTTCGTGCATTATTTTTGTGTATTTTAGCGGCAGGAAGCCGTCACGTTTTATGGCGCAGGTTAGTGTATCTCTGACAGGGTAGAACTTGTCCGCCCAGGAACGGGTGGCAGCGGTAAGTTTGGTATTGTATATCTGGCCTTCCGGAGAGATGGAAAGGGTGGCGTTTGCCGCATGTTTCCAGATAATGCCCCAGTGGTAGACAACTTCATAGTCTAAGGTCTCTTTTTGGAATTTGATTGCGTATCCAGGCAGGGTAGAGATGATGATTGCTGCGACAGTCGCTATGATTGTTTTGATTCTGTTCATGATTCAAAAATTGTTTCTTTGTTTGACTCTTTATCTCTCAGAAGGTTTAAATTACGGTGGCTTAATGTTCCGAATCCTTGTTTAAAGTGTTGGAATAGGGTGTGTCGTTTCTTTTTCGAAGCTATAAAGAATTTTTATTCCGCATTTCAAGTAAAAGTTGCCTCTTTAAAATTAAAGATAAGATAATTACTTTGTATTTTGAGCATTTTTCATTTATATTTGTATAATTGTTGAAAACCATACAACACATGCATCGACTATTAACCTCTTTAAAGTTAGAATTGGAAGGAGCCAGACATTTGTCTTGGTGGAAATCCTGGACAGGAGTATTTATCGGTACCATTATAATGGCGGCCGGGTTCGTATTTTTTATCAATCCCTACAATATCGTTCCGGGTGGAGTTTACGGTGCGAGTATTGTGCTTCACAATCTGTTTCCGACTATTCAGGTAGGAACTTTCGGTTACTTTTTTGACGTGCCGCTGCTTATACTTTCCGTAGTATTGCTGGGGGCCAGCCTTGGTAGCCGAACCATTGTTTCGGCGCTGTTTGCTCCAATAGCGATGAACACTCTTTCATGGCTGGCATATCCCAATGAGGCCGCTTTGCATGCTCTTGATCCGTCGCTTCTTGCTGGGGGTATTCTGAATATGAGCGACCACCTGATGCTTACCGCCATTATGGGTGCGGCAGTTATCGGTGTTGGTTGCGGTATCGTGGTACGCAGCCAGGCTACTACAGGCGGTAGTGATATCGTGGCAATGATTCTACAGAAATATGCTCACATACGGTTCTCCAGCGCAATTCTGCTGGTGGATGCAACAGTTGTAACATTCGGTCTTATCGTTATCGGTTTTGGTATCGGTATGGAAGATACTGAAGAATCCGGTTCGTTGTTGCTTTCATTCTATTCATTGATTTCAATTTTCGTGACTTCAAGAGTGATTGCGTATGTGATTAACGGTGCGAAAGACGATAAACTGATGTTTGTTATCAGCAATAAAGATATGGCTGGTCTGCATGATTATATCCTTAAAGATCTTGACCGTACGGCAACCTGTATCAAGAGTTCCGGGCTTTATACCGGCGAAGACAAGGAGATGCTTTTCCTTGTTGTCAGCCGTCGTGAAGTTACCGGTGTAAAGCATAAAATCAAGGAGTATGACCCGCGTGCGTTTCTGGTGATTACCGATGCATACGATACCTTTGGAGAGGGTTGGAAACAGCTTCCTTCCAAAGATGAAATACAGCCTGAATAGATTATTTACCTATTATATAAGTTATGAAAAAAGTCCTGCAATCAGTCTTTTTCGTTGTCGTTTTGACAGCGATGTTTACTCTTGTATTCTGGATGATGAACTGTTTTTCATCAAGCCCGACCGAAGATACCGCAGCATATCTTACCAAAGTTGTTCTCGAAGGTTTTGCCTTTGCCGTCATTTTGCTGGTAACCTATATCATTCTTGGCAGAAAGATGAAGAACGACAAGGAAGAGTAGGGGGTATATTAACGTAAACAGCGGTATAATGAAAGAGTTTCGGATGCAAATTCTTGTAGCGGTTCTGACAGTGCTCGCCCTTGCAATTGTGTGGGCGACAATCTATATCCTGCTGGCCGTAGTGTTTTCGGATTCTGTCGACAATTGGGGAACTCTGCTGTTGCAGGCCGGAATTTCGGGTTTGCTTTGGAGTATTGTTTGGTATTTGCTTTACTTGCTGTACAGCCGCAAAATAAAAAGAAAATAGAATAAAATAGAAACACCCTGTTTACAGGAAAAATTTAGTATGATGAAATATTTTAATGTATGTCTGATTACTGCCGTACTTTCATCGGCGGTTTTTGCGGTGGCTCATTGGGCGACCGGATTCGTGTACAGTATCTTTAATGTGCGACACGATTTTTCTCTTGGCGAATCTGCACTGTACGGTGCGGGAGTAGCTGTCCTGGTATTCGTGGTTTTGTTCTTTGCCAGACATGATAAATGCACAGGGAAAGCCTAATCAGACATTCTTAAAAAAAAAAGTATTTGAAAGAGATAAAACGCAATATTTATCCGATGAATCATTCTCGTTAGCAGCTGGATTTATATAATCGGATTTTTTGCGGATCGAGAAAAATTTGTATCTTGCAGACGAAATTTGAGCGTGTCAGATTTTCGTCCAAAGTCATTATTCACTACATACTACATATATGGCCAATATTAAACCGACTAAAAAGAGATTTTCCTATTCTGAAATTTACGGGATAGCCGTTAAAGCATTCCGTAGTATCCGGCACCTTAAAAAAGGGCAGGAAACGGGGCAGATGGATGACAAGTTCAAGGAGAGAATCATGCTCGCTGTGACCTCTGTCAATGAGTGTGCTATGTGCTCGTACGTACATACTGAAATGGCGTTAAAATCCGGCCTTCCGCTGGAAGATATCAAGGCTTTTATTGATGGTGAATTTCCCAATGTCCCGGATGACCAGGTGAAGGCGATTGTATTTGCCCAGCACTATGCCGATATGCGCGGAAATCCGAAAAGGGATATGGTTGAGGAGTTGTTGAATGAGTATGGATTTGAGAAAGCATGCATCATTTTAGGCGTAATCCGTGTGATTATGTTCGGCAACTCTGCGGGGATTATTATCGGTTCGTTCAAGGATCGTCTTAAAGGAGGTAAAACAGATCCCAGAAGCGGTGTTTTCTACGAACTGATGTTCTTTATTCTGATGATGCCAATGGTGATTCTTGCGGGACTTGAGGCGCTTGCATGCGATTTGTTTCGTGTGCCGTTCATAAAGATGAAATAAATATAAATTTATAAAACAAAAGGGGAGAACTGTGACGGTTTTCCCCTTTTGTTTTATCTTAAAGCGAGGCGGTTCTACCCTCGCTTTATGCTCATATAATGCCGTTTTTGCTCCGGATTCAGCCGTTCGATGGCATATCTTAAAGCGGTTCTCGGCATCTTTGATGCATGCGTATTCAGAAAATTCAGCAGGGTAATAATGTTCTTTTTACCCACTTCCCGCAGCAGCCATCCGGTCGCTTTATGGATAAGTGGTTCGGTGTGGTTGAGGTACTTTTCAGCGAATTTCAGGGTTAGCGCAAAGTCTCCGTTTTTGACATGTTTCATGGTTGAAACAATGGCAATCCGCTGCTCCCAGAAGTTGGTGCTGTCCGAAAGTTTTTCCAGTATTTCTCTGTGCCCGTTCAGTGTATAAACGCCCAGAATTTTATAACAGGTCAAATCGACCAGATCCCAGTTGTTGATGTGTTTCGTATTTTCAAGATAGAAATCGACCACATTTTTGCGTTCGTTTTCGTCGCGTTCGAATTTTTCCACGAGAACGAGCATACCGGAAAGTCTGAAATCATGAAAGGGGGATTCGAGCATTTTCAAAATTTCGGAGTAGGGCGCATCTCGGAATTTTTTTGTCAGCGAACGGATTTGCGGAATAGTCGCTCCGATAAAAATATCACCTTCGCCGTATTCTCCTTTTCCGGTTTTGAAAAATCCCTGAAGAATTTTTGCTTTCACCGGATTTTCAAATTTTTTGATTTCTGCCGACCAGTTTTCGTAAATGCCCATAAATTTTAAATTTTCTGAAAATTTCTTCCTTTTTGCAAATGTATGGAAAATACGGATTTTCAGACGTCGTTTCTTGATAATTTTTATGAGTAATCGTCCAGTTAGTATTTTATATTCAATTCTCATAATGTCTTTATTCTATTAATGTGCTGATTATCTGTGTAAAAACTGAGATTTTGTGAATTGGTAAAAAATCTCAGATAATATGAAAATCAGCGATTTGTCTTCTTTCGGTTCTTATCCTCCAGATTTTCTTCACGATTTTGGATGTTTTGTTCAAATATTTGTGAAACCCTACCTTTTCAATAAAATGTTCAACGTGGAAATAAGAGAGATTGTTTCGGTTTGAAAATTTAAATGCAGATAGTAATTTTGCAAAAGAAAACAGTGCGCAAATCGCCCGGACCGGGTGTAGGAGAATTTGCGTTCCTCAATTAAATTTCAACACATTACGAAATTTACTAATAAATATATTATCTTTGTACTCTTATGGCTGATATTGAATTTATAGCCGATGGCGTAGATATGCCCGACTTGAATTTTCCGGTCATTCGCAAATGGATCGAGTCGGTTGCCCGCAGTTTTGATAAATCCGTGGGTAGTTTGACATATATATTCTGCAATGACGAGAAGATTATAGAAGTAAACCGCCAGTACC
>SAMEA104404100__coassemble_1506_pt1 | contig 20789 bp, 18 predicted proteins | sample SAMEA104404100__metabat2_high_PE_008 | metagenome-assembled genome bin SAMEA104404100 (sample SAMEA104404100) | Balaenoptera acutorostrata | reverse complement strand
AAATCTCCTGTAATAGGTAATCAAAAATACAAAATTTGAAAGCAATTTACAACTGACGGTATCAAGACGTTGTCTGACTATATCCTGTAATAGGTAATCAAAAATACAAAATTTGAAAGCAATTTACAACCGGTAAGGTGCAGTTTGAGATTAAAGGCCGCCTGTAATAGGTAATCAAAAATACAAAATTTGAAAGCAATTTACAACCCATATAGACACGTTTCTTCTATTCCTTTTCCTGTAATAGGTAATCAAAAATACAAAATTTGAAAGCAATTTACAACCCTCATTCTATTCTCCTTTACACTTAAAGACCTGTAATAGGTAATCAAAAATACAAAATTTGAAAGCAATTTACAACTCACCCAGTTATCACCGCATGCATTGATGACCTGTAATAGGTAATCAAAAATACAAAATTTGAAAGCAATTTACAACAAAACGTACAATATTATTCCACTAACTGGACCTGTAATAGGTAATCAAAAATACAAAATTTGAAAGCAATTTACAACCCTGGATCACGTCAACATCCCAAACGATGTCCTGTAATAGGTAATCAAAAATACAAAATTTGAAAGCAATTTACAACTGTTGTCAAACTATCGTCAACAATTTTTTGCCTGTAATAGGTAATCAAAAATACAAAATTTGAAAGCAATTTACAACTAAAGTTTCAAGAAAGACATGGCTAGCTCCCCTGTAATAGGTAATCAAAAATACAAAATTTGAAAGCAATTTACAACTTATTGAAACTTGTGCAAGCACCGCAATGACCTGTAATAGGTAATCAAAAATACAAAATTTGAAAGCAATTTACAACCGATTTTTCAAGACCGATATACGACAAGCGCCTGTAATAGGTAATCAAAAATACAAAATTTGAAAGCAATTTACAACCCGATGCTTGACAGGCAATGCCCCGACAATCCTGTAATAGGTAATCAAAAATACAAAATTTGAAAGCAATTTACAACATTTATTAATCTTGTTAAATAATCTTTGCACCTGTAATAGGTAATCAAAAATACAAAATTTGAAAGCAATTTACAACATTCGCTTTCTTTACGAATTCTTTTTTTATCCTGTAATAGGTAATCAAAAATACAAAATTTGAAAGCAATTTACAACTTGACAGCCCGCACGATTTGGGATATTGCCCCTGTAATAGGTAATCAAAAATACAAAATTTGAAAGCAATTTACAACTGATTTGCGCGTCCGTTATGTGCAAAAGCACCTGTAATAGGTAATCAAAAATACAAAATTTGAAAGCAATTTACAACTACTGTTGTTGCTGTTGCAAACGCTGATTTCCTGTAATAGGTAATCAAAAATACAAAATTTGAAAGCAATTTACAACCAATGTGCCGAACGGGAAACGACCTCGCAACCTGTAATAGGTAATCAAAAATACAAAATTTGAAAGCAATTTACAACGAGCAACCGGACAGCCCAAACCGAAACCTTCCTGTAATAGGTAATCAAAAATACAAAATTTGAAAGCAATTTACAACTAAATATGTCATTGGATATGCAGCATAAAGCCTGTAATAGGTAATCAAAAATACAAAATTTGAAAGCAATTTACAACCGTTTACTTGATGATGTTGAAATCAACGACCCTGTAATAGGTAATCAAAAATACAAAATTTGAAAGCAATTTACAACAAATGCTTACATGATTACAACAATTGTAGTCCTGTAATAGGTAATCAAAAATACAAAATTTGAAAGCAATTTACAACCCTTCTCATAAGTGATGTTTTCAACGATAGCCTGTAATAGGTAATCAAAAATACAAAATTTGAAAGCAATTTACAACCCACGAGGGGTCGATATATAAAACAATTTCCTGTAATAGGTAATCAAAAATACAAAATTTGAAAGCAATTTACAACGGATTGTGCTAACTTGAAAGCTATTGACGACCTGTAATAGGTAATCAAAAATACAAAATTTGAAAGCAATTTACAACTCAATTTGCAAAAGTTGTTCATCAGTTAAACCTGTAATAGGTAATCAAAAATACAAAATTTGAAAGCAATTTACAACTCAAACTGAAATGTGGAATAAAAACAATGACCTGTAATAGGTAATCAAAAATACAAAATTTGAAAGCAATTTACAACAACCGGTGAAGGTCGTCGCCGTGATGCTATCCTGTAATAGGTAATCAAAAATACAAAATTTGAAAGCAATTTACAACTGCTCCGAAATTGAGTAAGTATTGTTCTCTCCTGTAATAGGTAATCAAAAATACAAAATTTGAAAGCAATTTACAACCAGTCACGGAGGCTACCTCCTCGGTACTTCCCTGTAATAGGTAATCAAAAATACAAAATTTGAAAGCAATTTACAACTGTTTTTGTAGATGAAAAAGAAATATGGAACCTGTAATAGGTAATCAAAAATACAAAATTTGAAAGCAATTTACAACTGTTTGTGTAGATGAAAAAGAAATATGGAACCTGTAATAGGTAATCAAAAATACAAAATTTGAAAGCAATTTACAACAACTCTGCCCATATTAGATACTTGGTACGACCTGTAATAGGTAATCAAAAATACAAAATTTGAAAGCAATTTACAACGAATCAATCATTGGCGAAATCAAAGAGGAACCTGTAATAGGTAATCAAAATACAAAATTTATATATCCACTACATTTATCATTTATTTCCAAAACCTGCCTTCTGTTTTGTCTGTCGGCGGAAATGTTTCCATGAATCATACATAAAGTACAGTAATATTATCGGGAAACATATACATAGAATACACATTACCACGGCTATAAAAATGCCCACTATGTTCGTAATCGTTGTCATAATATCGTGTGTCTGTCTTTGCAAATATAATTAAAAACAAACAATTATATAATTAAATTCTTTAATCGCAATTTTTCAAGACGTTTCCGGTATTTTGGAATATCATAAGGATTAAAAACAACCCAGTTGTCGGCATTACAAACCAGTTTACATTTATTGAATCCGTCTTCAATCAAATCTTTCATGTCGGGATGAGATTTGACAGCATGTTCATACCGCCTTTTGTTTTCTTCAGTAAATACATCTATAGCAAGTCCAATAACCCGCGCTTCTTTCTCATAATCCTTCGCTTTATGGTAGAGTATCATCAACCGTTCGTAAGCATGAGTTGCGGGATATTTCATGGCGATATTTTCCTCATAAAGTTTTATTGCACCTGCAATATCTCCCTCTTTTTCAAATTTTATCCCTTGAGTATTCAAATCTGCCGTTTTAGACAAATGCATATCTTCCGAAATTTGCTCCTGCGCTACTTTTAAAGCATTTTGCCAAACATTGGCAGAGAATCTGAATGTTGTTTCACCGTTTAGAATTGCACGCTCAATTTTGCCAAAGTATTCGGGTCCGAGAATTACGCTTATTTTCGGGGTAATCTCATCTATATTTACAAGAATGGTATCCTCCAAAGTTTCGTCTTTCCGAACTGTTTCTTTCGTCGATTTTCTTTTGAAAAAATCAAATATTCCCATGTGTGCCGATTTTAAGGGTTAATCTGATTATATAAAATTAGTGTTTTCTATTGATAAAAAGAAAACTTCTTGCGGGAATTTCCAAAATAGGGCTTTATCATATACGGATTATTCATTCACAAACCTTCATTCAGGTCTCGGACTACACTGCCCTGCCCTGACCAATCCAATAAATTGTGTCAAATCCTGTATGAGGCGTATACACGCTTTCCAGGCGTGCCTCATTAATAAAAAATCCTCCGAAATTACTTTCGGAGGATTCGTATTTTAAATCAAAGATTGATATTAGTCTGTGATTTCTTCGCCTTTAACGATCTTTTCTGTATCGCAGGCAATCATATATTCCTCATCTGTCGGGATAACACATGCTTTGACTTTTGAAGTCGGTTTTGTGATTTCAACTTCTACGCCGTGAGCTTTTGCGTTGACTTCTTCATCAAGTTCAACACCAATGAATGCAAGATGACGACAAACATTTGCACGAACTTCTGCCTGGTTTTCACCGACACCACCTGTAAATACGATGATATCTACACCGCCCATAACTGCAGCGTATGCACCTACGTATTTAACGATACGGTGTTCGTACATTTCAAGACCTGTTTTTGCCAATTCGTTTCCGGCAGCGATAGCAGCGTCGATTTCACGCATATCGGAAGATACGCCTGTAACACCTGCGATACCGCTTTCTTTGTTTACCATTTTCTGAAGGCCTGCAGCATCCATGTTGTGTTTCAACATGATGTATGCCAAAGCACCCGGGTCAACGTCTCCGCTTCGGGTACCCATCATCAAACCTTCTGTCGGAGTAAGACCCATGGAAGTATCTACGGATTTACCGAATTCTACGGCTGTGATACTACCGCCGTTACCGATGTGGCAAGTGATGATTTTCTTTTCAGATTTTTTGACACCAAGGAAGTCGCAAACGCGCTGAGAAACGTAGCGGTGGCTTGTTCCGTGGAAGCCGTAACGGCGTACGCCGTCTTCTTTATAATATTTGTAAGGAATAGCGTAAAGGTATGCTTTAGCGTCCATTGTCTGGTGGAATGCAGTATCGAATACGGCAACCTGAGGAACTTTAGGCATAAGGGCTGAAATGGCTTCGATACCTGTGATGTTTGCAGGGTTGTGAAGCGGAGCAAGGTCGTAGCAGTCTTTTACCTGAGCGATAACTTCGTCAGTAATAAGAACGCTCTTGTTGAATTTTTCAGCTCCGTGCACTACACGGTGACCGACAGCATCGATTTCGTCATAACTTTTGATGCATCCGACAGTTGCATCTGTAAGGTTTGCAAGAATTGCACCTACAGCGCCTTTGTGGTCGTTACAGTCAAGAGTTACGATTTCTTTGCTACCGTCAGCTTTCTTAAATTTAAGGAATGCGTCAGGAAGTCCGATTTTTTCAACACCACCCTCAGCAAGAGTTTTGTTGTCGGCAGTATCGATAAGTTTGTATTTAACGGAACTGCTGCCGCAATTAAGAACAAGAATTTTCATTATTTAGTCTATTTATTATTTATTGTTTTTCAAACCGATAGCCTGGTTGGCAGTGATGATAATCATTTTGTAGATATCGTCAATCAAACAGCCGCGGGAAAGGTCGTTGATCGGAGCAGCCATACCCTGAAGGATAGGACCTACTGCCGGAATGCCAGCAAGACGCTGTACAAGTTTGTATGCGATATTACCAACTTCAAGAGACGGGAATACAAGAACGTTTGCCTTACCTGCGATGTTACTGCCCGGAGCTTTGCTTGCGCCTACTGAAGGAACAAGAGCAGCGTCTGCCTGAAGTTCACCGTCAAGAGCCATATCAGGATATTTTTCTTTAACGATTTTAACTGCTTCAACTACTTTGTCGATTCTTTCGTGTTTTGCACTGCCTTTAGTTGAGAAGCTCAACATTGCGACGCGAGGTTCGATACCAGCGATGTCGCGAGCAGTCTTTTCAGTAGAAACTGCAATCTGCGCCAATTCTTCAGCTGTGGGATCCGGAACAACCGCACAGTCAGCGAATACCAACAAATCGTCAGACCCGTAAGGAGAACCTTCAGGAAGAAGCATCAAGAATGCTCCTGATACCACACTGATTCCCGGCATTGTTTTTACAGTCTGGAATGCAGCACGAAGGACATTGCCTGTAGTGTTCAACGCACCTGCAACCATACCGTCGGCTTTACCTGTCTTGATCAACAAGCATGCGAAATACAACGGATTTGAAGCTGTTTTGCGAGCTTCTTCTATTGAGATACCTTTTGATTTTCTTAGTTCACAGAACAATTGAGCAAGCGGTTCCAATACTTCTGAGTCAGCAGGATTATAAAATGTTGCCTTTCCAATATTGGCAAGTTTCAAATCTGCAGCTTTAGCAAGGATTTCTTCACGTTTACCAACCATCACGATTTCTGCCAATCCTTCAGCAAGAATCTGATTAGCAGCAGTCAGCGTACGCGGCTCAGTACTTTCGGGCAACACGATGCGCTGTTTGTTATTCAAAGCTTTTTCTTTTAGTTTGTCAAACAGTCCCATAAGAATTTTATTTAATATTATTTTGAGTTCGTATTTTCTACAAAGTTAATAATTGCTTGCGTGAATTGCAAAATAAGTAAATTGTTTTTCAGCCCCCTGTACGGCCATAACTACGTGAGCAGCAAGAGAAGAACGGGTATACGGCAATTTTAAAAATTTAGCAACTGCTATTTATCATAAAAAAAGGTTTTGAATATTGATAATTACATATTATATTAGCAAACAAAAATTACTTCGAATTTAATATCTGAAAATACAATGAGACAAAAATTTACTTTGCAGTTTAGCATGAAAGGGACTCCTGTTTCGCTCCTGTGGAAACATATTGCGACGCCTTCAGGACTATCCCAATGGTTTTCAGACGACGTGCAGCAGCATGAAAAAGTACTCACTTTCAGTTGGAAGAAAGGCGGCGAAAGCGTTGCCCACATTACAGCGATGAGAACCGGAATTTATATCAGAATGAAGTGGGAAGACGATGATGATCCGAAATCTTTCTTCGAACTGAGAATCGAGACCTCGGAACTTACTTCCGGAACCACACTGATGATTACCGATTTTGCTGATGACGATAGCGACAGGGCAAGTTCTACAGAATTGTGGGAACACCAGATCGACAAACTGAAACGGGTAATAGGCTGCTGACAAACAGTAACAGACAAAAAATATATGACAAAAGAAATTTTACCGGAATGCGGCGACCCGATGGGAACGGCTATTGCCGACTTTCACCGCAATCACAAAGCAGACAGACTAAGAGTTTTTTCATCTCAATTCGATGAAGATGAAATTCCGGTAAAACATTTGTTCCGCGAATACAAACAGATGTCTGCGCTTGAGCGTTATGCACTCGATCATGCGGAAGGCAGAATTCTTGACGTCGGCGCCGGAAGCGGATGCCACACTCTTGCGCTCAAAAATGCCGGCAAAGACGTTACAGCTATAGACATCTCTCCGCTGTCCGTCATGGTGATGAAGAAACGCGGTCTGGAAAACGTGATGTGCGTAAATCTGTTTGACAACGAGCGTCTTACAGATAAATACGACACGATCCTGCTGCTGATGAACGGCTCCGGAATTATCGGCAAACTTGCCAATATGCCGGCTTTCTTCGACAGAATGCGCGAACTTTTAGCTCCGGGTGGCTGCATCCTGATGGATTCAAGCGATTTGAGTTATCTGTATGAAGACGAAAACGGCGAAATTGAGATTAATCTCGCCGGAGACTACTACGGTGAAGTTGATTTCACCATGCAATACAAGGATATCGCAGGCGATTCGTTTGACTGGCTGTATATCGATTTCAACACACTTTCGCTTTATGCCGAACAATCCGGTTTTAAAGTCGAAATGCTGAAAGAAGGAAAACATTACGACTATCTGGCAAAGATTACCATTGCCTGACAGACTTATTTCTCCAAAATTTTCACAAATGACAGCGGCAATGCGATATTTGCCACATTCAGCGCGTCTACAAACAGAGGAGCAATATCCTCATCTCTAAACCCGGCGATTCCGCAACCGATTCGGGTTACATAGAAATATTTTTCAGGATGATTTGCGGCAAACCGGATAAAATCATACACATATGGTTTTATGGTCTCAACTCCGCCTTGCATGGTCGGAATCGCATAAGTCTGACCATATAGCCCAACGCCTTTTCCCCACTCCGCTCCGAATTTCATATATGCAACTCTTGCTGCACCGCCGCCGTGCATACCACGCAGATTACTGCCAAATACAAAGATTTCATCCGGAAGAAGTTCACTAATCATACCCGGTGTATTTTTTAAATGTACAGTCCTTTTTGCCTCCATTTCAGTATAGATTTTGTTATAACGTAAAGATAGTAATTTTTCGGAGAAATGTATTCGTTAAATTTTAATAACCCGGCATATCAAAACTTCCACATATTAAAAATTCAGACAAAAAATTCTTAACTTTGCAGTTGAGAAAATGCAGGCTATATCCAAACTAAAATACAGGCTTAACAGAGCGTATCTATTTTGCGCTGAGAAACTTTCGGAAGATGTATCATTCTTCATCATCTCATTTTTTCTGATGAGTGTCGGCTCTGTAATTTTCTATATTCAGGACGATGAAGCCGATATTGCCGCATGGGTTTTAAACTACAATATCCTTATCAGTTTTCTGCTTACCATTCTTATCAACTCCCTTTCGGGCAAAATCCGCAAGATTTTCAAGAACGCTATCCTTGTGATCCTACTGCTGTACTGCTTTATAGAAAGTCTGTGTCTGATTGTCTACGACCGGATTCTCGACTTTGATACCGTCGCCATATTCTTAGGTAGCAACACACAGGAAATCGAGGAAACATTCCTTGCCTATTTCAGCCCCGGAATGGCGCTTGCCGCACTGATTTACATCTCAATTTCAGTATTTGTAATCTGGCTCTGCAACAAGTCGTTCAAAATTTCCCAGCCGAATACCAGAATATTCATGATTGAGATACTGACGCTGATACTCTTGCTTCCTACCAACCAAATTTCCTTCAAAAAATCATTTGTAGGTATTATCGCACAGAATATCAGCAGAAATGCTTTTGTGGAAGATATTACTTCTCCCGAAGTCAATATCTGCATAACAGATTCCCTACAGCCGCAGAATATCGTGCTGATTATCGGAGAATCATTCACAAAAACGCACAGTTCAACCTACGGTTACGACAAACCGACCAATCTGGAACTGGATGCCATGTGCCGTGATTCCGTAATGTTTGCATACAGAAACATTACCGCTCCTGCAGTAAATACTATCGAAGCGTTCAAACGGCTGATGAGTACTCTGAATGAAGGAGAAGACGACCCAGACTGGAATACAAGGCCAAACATTACAGACATCCTCAAAAAATCCGGTTACGAAACCTACTGGATTTCCAACCAGAGCAAGCACGGAATTTACGACAATATCATTACCAAATACGCCGAACTTTGCGACCATGTATACTTTACATCCAGCAAAGATTACGGCCGTAACCGATATCTGAAAAAAGGCAGTTCCGTTTTCGACGGCGCACTGCTGAATTTTCTTGACAAAACCGCGAGCGATACCGTACCGCAGTTTATCATCTACCACCTCATCGGACAGCATCACAAATTTGCTTTAAGATATCCGGACGAGTTCAAAAAGTTCAAAAAGGACGACTATAAATCCTGTCCGAGACACCAGCGGCAGAATTTGGCGGATTATGACAATGCGACACTCTACAACGACTATGTAGTGAGCGAAATTTTCAAGAACTACAAAGATTCGGAGTCCGTTGTCATCTATTTTCCCGACCACGGTGTAGACATCTATGAATCCGACCCGGAATTTGTCGGACACGCGAAAAAGAATGACGAGGCATCTGAAAATGTAGCCAAACAGATTCCTTTCTATGTGTACATTTCTCCGAAATTCAGAGAAAAATTCCCGGAACTGACCGAAGAAATAAAGCAAAACAACGATAAAGAATTTTGTACCGACGATATGATTTATACCGTCATGGATATCGCAGGGGTGAAATTCTCAGACAACGACGACGTTGAAAAACGCTCGCTGTTCAGATAATATTCCCCGATTTTTTCCCGCCGGATTATTTTGCGTGGATTTTACTATCTTTGCAAGACATAAATCGATTTTATTATAATATGACAAAAATAAAAGCAGCCGTAGTCGGCTACGGCAATATCGGAAAATTTGTTATCGAGGCGCTTGAAGTTGCACCGGACTTTGAAATAGCCGGTATCGTGCGCCGTTCTACAGCAAATATTCCGTGCGAACTATCCAGCTATAAAGTTACTACCAATATCGACACATTGGGCGATGTGGACGTTGCAATTCTTTGCACTCCAACCCGCGAAGTGCCGAAATTTGCCAAAGAATATCTAAGCAAGGGTATCAATACCGTTGACAGTTTCGACATTCACCCCTCCATTCCGGAGCTGCTGCAGGAACTTGAACCGGTTGCAAAAGAACACGGCAAAGTTTCCATTATTTCCGCAGGCTGGGATCCGGGAAGCGACTCCATTATCAGAACACTGATGCAGGCAGCCGCTCCGAAAGGTCTTACCTACACCAATTTCGGTCCGGGTATGAGTATGGGACACTCCGTTGCAGCAAAGTCCAAGGACGGCGTTAAAGACGCATTGTCCATGACTATTCCAATCGGCACGGGAGTTCACCGCAGAATGGTGTATATCGAACTTGAAGACGGCTACGATTTCGATACCGTTGCAAAATCCATTAAGGAAGACCCGTATTTCAAAAACGACGAAACCCACGTTATCAAAGTCAAAGATATTGACGAGGTAAAAGATATGGGACACGGCGTTCACATGGTCCGCAAAGGCGTTTCAGGTTCTACACAGAACCAGCGTTTCGAATTCAACATGACCATCAACAATCCCGCACTTACTGCACAAATCATGATCAGTGCAGCACGTGCAACCATGAAGCAGCAACCGGGAGCTTATACCCTGATTGAAATTCCTGTTATCGATTTGCTTTACGGTGACAGAATCGAACTAATTAAACATTTGGTATAAAACAGAATATTATGCTAAACTATATCACCTGGACCGTCAACCCGAATATTTTTGACGGATTTCTAACCGTAAGATGGTACGGACTAATGTTTGTAATCGGCTTTTTAATCGGTTATAAAATCGTAGCCAAAATGTTCAAACACGAAGGCGCACCGGAATCATGGATTGACAAACTGTTCATCTATGTCTTCGTAGCAACTCTTGTCGGCGCACGTTTGGGACACGTATTTTTCTACGAATGGGATTATTTTTCCGCACATCCGATTGAAATATTGAAGATTTGGGAAGGCGGACTTGCCAGCCACGGCGGAACCATCGCAATTATCATCGCCATATTCATCTATTCCAAATATGTCACCAAGAAAAGCGTACTGTGGACATTTGACCGTCTGGTCGTTCCGGTAGCTCTTGTAGGTGCACTAATCCGTATGGGAAACCTTTTCAACCACGAGATTTACGGACATCCGACCGATATGCCATGGGGATTCCGTTTCGTTGAAAACCTTGGCGGATGGTTGCACGGACAAGCACCGATATTCACACTGCCGTCACACCCGACACAGATTTATGAGGCTCTTGCCTATCTTGCATTGTTCGGTCTGCTGATGTGGATGTACTGGAAAAAGAATATGCAATGCCGTCCGGGGCTGATTTTCGGAGTATTCCTGACATGGCTGTTCTCCGCACGATTCCTTATCGAATTCGTCAAGAACGACCAGGTAATCGAAGAAGCCAACATGGTTATTAACATCGGTCAGCAGTTGAGCATTCCGTTTATCATTGCAGGTATCGCTCTGATTATTTACGCATTGAAACGACCGGCAGTGGAATTGAAATTCCCGAACAAATTTCCGGTAGAAAACAAGAAATAAAGTTAGACTAAACAAGAGGGAACGGATAACCTGTGGATGCAGATTATCCGTTCCCCTTTTTATATTCGTTTTAATGACGTTCTTTTACTCCGACATTATATTTGTCGAACAAATCCCTTGCGTTCTTCAGAAAGCCGTTAAACTGCTGTTTTGAATGCGGTTTTATCAGTTCCGGTCTGTCAGCCGGTATCAGCTGATAATATTTGGCTCCGTAATGCGGTTTCTGCACAAACATCAGACTGTATGTCGCCTCTTTAATCACCACCGACATTCCCAACGCACCGATTTTGACGCGCACCATTGCCCCGCCGCGGGAATTGGTATCATTCTGATTGGAGATGAAATTTCCCAGTGAATATACAATCAGCGCATTCTTTCCGGTCTTCGGATTAAAGCGCATTTCGTAAGGCTGTACGACATGCGGATGTCCGCCGATAATCATATCCACCCCTTCGGCAATAAGGAAGTCTGCGAGCTCCTTTTGCGTCTTGTTGGGTTTCAAAGCATATTCCACTCCCCAGTGTAGCATTACACATACCATATCCGCTCCCAGATTACGGGCATTGTGAATATCTTCGACCATTTTCTCACGGTCGATATGATTCACCACAAAATCATTCTGAACCGGAATTCCGTTAGTTCCGTAGGTATATCCGAGAAAAGCAATGGTATACCCTTTTATATCCACGATATACGGCATCTTGCGGTCTCTGTCCAACTCGTTGAAATATGTACCGATATGCGGTATTTTAAGGCTGTCCAGCACGTGCAATGTCCGCACCGCACCTTTATCCCGTCTGTCCAGCGTATGATTGTTGGCGGTCAAAAACATATCGAAGCCGGCATCTTTCAACGCCTGAGCATAATCGTCCGGAGCACTGAACGCGGGATAACCCGCATAAGGTTTACCGCCGAGCGGACATTCCAGATTCACCGCCGCGAAATCAGCGGATGAAATCTCCTCTTTTACCAGTTCAAAACATCTGCTGTAGTCATAACTTCCGTCCGGCTGCAGGGCACTCTGAATCTGAGGACCGTGCTGCATGGCATCACCCGCAAAAACGATTTCTATATCTTCAGGAGACGAGAACAGCTGGATAAGCGATATCAGAAGTATGGAAAGAATCGAATTCATATCGGCAAAAATAAAAAAAATTAAGGGATAATGTCACAATTTATAACATTATCCCCTAAAAATTTATTTCAAACGCACTGTTACGCGTAGATTTCTTTTTTTGCAGCCAGCAAAGTATTCTTCATCAAAGAACAGATGGTCATCGGACCAACGCCGCCCGGAACCGGAGTGATGAACGAGCATTTCGGTGCTACATGTTCAAAATCAACGTCACCCTTCAATTTGAAACCGCTCTTTGTCAAAGTTGACGGAACGCGTGTTGTACCGACGTCGATAATTACCGCTCCTTCTTTTACCATATCTTCTGTAACGAATTCCGGAGAACCCAAAGCAGCGATAATGATATCAGCCTGAGCACAGATTCCTTTGATATTCCTTGTTGCACTGTGGCAAACTGTAACTGTTGCGTTACCCGGCATTGCTTTCTGAAGCATTAGTGATGCAACCGGTTTGCCGACAATATTGCTACGGCCCAAGACCACGCAATTCACACCCTTTGTAGGTATTTCGTAACGGCGAAGCAGTTCAATAATACCTGCCGGAGTTGCTGAAAGGAAACAAGGAAGACCGATTGACATACGGCCCACATTAATCGGGTGGAAACCGTCAACGTCTTTGCGGTAATCGATAGCTTCGATTATCTTTTGTTCGGAAATATGTTTCGGCAAAGGCAACTGCACGATAAATCCGTCTACGTCAGCATCAGCATTAAGGCGCTCAATCTCTTTCAAAAGAGCTTCTTCTGTTACATCGTCTTCATAACGAATCAAAGAAGATTTGAAACCGCACTGTTCGCATGCTTTAACTTTGTGAGCAACGTAAGTCTCGCTCCCACCGTCGTGACCGATAAGAATTGCAGCAAGATGCGGACGTTTTGCTCCGGATTTTACCATTTGTTTCACTTCAGCAGCGATTTCGCCTTTGATCGTGTTAGCAATTTTTTTACCGTCAATAAGTTCCATATATTTTCGAAATTAAGAAATTATCTTCTTTTTTTCATTCCGCGCATCATCTTCATCGGATTTGCTGTTGCAGCCATGTGCATCATCTTGCGAGTCTGCTCGAACTGTTTCAACAAACGGTTGACTTCCTGAAGAGTTGTACCGCTACCTTTTGCGATACGCTGACGACGGCTTCCGTTGATTACTTCCGGATTAGCACGTTCGTACGGAGTCATTGAGTAGATGATGGCTTCAATGCTCTTGAAAGCATTTTCGTCAATATCGATATCTTTGATAGCCTTACCTACACCCGGAATCATGGATGCAAGGTCTTTAAGGTTACCCATTTTCTTGATTTGTGCAATCTGAGAAAGGAAGTCATCGAAATCGAATTTATTCTTTTTGATTTTTGCTTCAAGTTCTTTGGCTTTCTTGTCGTCATACTGCTGCTGCAATCTTTCAACCAAACCGACGATATCACCCATACCAAGGATACGGTCTGCCATACCTGAAGGACGGAACACGTCAAGATCGGTCAATTTTTCACCCGTACCGACGAATTTGATAGGTTTGTCAACAACTGTACGGATAGACAATGCAGCACCTCCACGTGTATCACCGTCAAGTTTTGTCAAAACAACGCCGTCAAAGTCAAGTCTTTCGTTGAATTCTTTTGCTGTATTTACGGCATCCTGACCTGTCATTGCATCGACCACGAACAGAATTTCATCAGGATTGATAGCTTTCTTGATAGCCTCGATTTCGTTCATCATCTGCTCATCAACCGCAAGACGGCCGGCAGTATCGACGATTACAAGGTCGTTTCCGTTTGTTTTGGCTTCTTTAATTGCGTTTTTGGCAATTTCTACAGCGTTTTTGCTGTCCGGTTCGGTGTAAACAGGAACGTCAACCTGACCGGCAATCACTTTCAACTGTTCAATCGCAGCTGGACGGTAAACGTCACACGCAACCAACAAAGGTTTTTTGCCTTTTTCAGATTTTAACTTATTTGCGAGTTTTCCTGTGAAGGTTGTTTTACCTGAACCCTGAAGACCAGACATCAAGATAACTGCAGGATTGCCTTTAAGATTGATTTCAGTTGTCTCGCCACCCATAAGGACTGCAAGTTCGTCGTGAACAATCTTAACCATCATTTCGCTCGGCTTAACGGCAGTAAGCACATTCTGGCCCATTGCTTTTTCCTTGACGGTATCAACGAACTGTTTTGCAACTTTATAGTTGACATCGGCATCAATAAGCGCACGACGAACCTCTTTAAGAGTTTCGGCTACATTAATCTCGGTTATCTTTCCTTCGCCCTTTAAAACCTTCAGAGAGCGCTCTAACTTCTCGGATAAATTCTCAAACATAGTTTTTCTTTAGCTTTAATAGTTCTCCTGAAAACTGGTTACAGATTTTCAAGACGGTTAGTAGAAGTATTCGGGAATATTACGGTTGGTTTGAAGGTTTTGGCTTCTTCAAAATCCATTGATGCGTACGACATTATGATAACAACATCTCCCGGCTGAACTTTACGAGCAGCTGCACCGTTAAGGCAAATAACACCGCTGCCTCTTTCTCCCGGAATTACATAAGTGTCCAGGCGCTCACCGTTGTTGTTGTCTACGATATATACTCTTTCGTTTGGAAGAATGTTTGCCGCTTCAATTAAATCCCTGTCGATAGTGATACTACCGATGTAATTAAGATTCGCTTCTGTTACTGTTACTCTGTGAATCTTTGACTTCAGTACTTCTATATTCATCAGTTTATTTTAATAATAACTTATTTCTTATAAGCTATATTATCAATCAGTCTGACATCTCCGCAATAAACAGTTACACAACCGACAATGTAATCACTGTCTTTCCAGTCGTTAACCTGCTGCATTGTGATGCCGTCAACTATCTGATAATATTCGACTTCCATGCCTTCATAAGCGTTAATGGAGTCGATTACAAATTTCACAGTATCTACTACTGTATTGGAGTTTGCAAAGTTAACACTTTCTGATAATATACGGGCAATGTTCGGAGCAATCTTTCTCATTTCCGGAGTCAGACGAACATTGCGGCTGCTCTTTGCAAGACCGTCAGCTTCGCGGACAATCGGACACGGAACGATTTCAAGGTTGAAACCTTCGTGTTTTACCATGCTGCGGATAACGGCAATCTGCTGGAAGTCTTTTTCTCCAAAATATGCTCTGTCCGGCTGAACGAACATGAACAGTTTGCTTACAATCTGTGCTACACCGTTGAAGTGTCCCGGACGCATTGCACCTTCCATAACATCGGCAACCGGGCCAAGGTCGAATACCCGTGTATCAGGTTCCGGATATACCTCCTCAACAGTCGGCATGAATACTATATCACAACCTGCGCTTTCAAGCAGTGCTTTGTCAGCATCTTCTGTACGCGGGTATGTGCGCAAATCTTCTTTATTGTTAAATTGTGTAGGGTTAACGAAAACACTAACCACTACAAGATTATTTTCTTTTCTACAACGCTTTACAAGTGAAAGATGTCCTTCATGTAGAGCTCCCATTGTAGGTACAAGACCTATAGTTTTTACTTCTTTTCTGAAGCGGTATACTGTATATCTCAATTCAGAAACAGAGTGAATTGTTTGCATTTTATATTGAAAGTTTAAAAATCGGCACAAAAGAAATAAAAATATTGCACATACACAAATTAAAGTGCCTACAGCTCAGAAAGACAGGCATTAATGCCTCAAATCCGCCATTTCTGCCAATCCGCATACTTTAATAATATTTAAATAAGTATATATGTTATTCCAAATTTTCAAATACGGGAAATTTTTACTACCTTTGCATTGAGATGTATTGCGAAGATTATTGTATCTACAATTCCAAATGTTCGTGCATGACAATTCTCGTATAAAAACGAAGTAAACATGGATGTAAAAAAAGTATTATTCATCAACCAACAAATTTCACCGTATCTACCAGGATCTTTCAGCGCCGATTTGGCCAAAGGACTGCATCAGGGGATACAGGAACAGGGATTCGAAGTAAGAACATTTATGCCGAAATACGGATGTATCAACGAACGCCGCAACCAGTTGCACGAAGTTATCCGCCTTTCAGGCATGAACTTGATTATTGACGATACAGACCATCCGCTAATCATCAAAGTAGCTACCTTGCAGGCAGCGAGAATGCAGGTATACTTTATTTATAATGATGACTATTTCCAGCACGGAGCTGTCAAAGAACTTGAAACAGTAACACACAAAGAAGACAACGACGAAAGAGGTATCTTCTTCGTAAGAGGTTCTCTGGAAACAGTCAAAAAACTACGCTGGATTCCAGACATGGTACACTGCCAGGGATGGATTTCCGCTCTTGCACCTTTTTATTTGAAACAAATCTACAACGACGACCCTACTTATACAAACGTAAAAGTGGTTTATTCTATACTCAACGATGCATTCGAAGGCACTCTTGATGCCCGGCTTGTTGAAAAAATGAAGATGGACGGCGCAAGCGCTGATGCATTGAAAAACATCGGTGACGCTCCGCTGGATTACATTGCACTTTCAAAGCTTGCAATTGATGCCAGTGACGGTATCATTGAAGCGGAAGAAGGGGTCGTTCCGGAATTGATTGAATACGCAAAAGCTACCGGCAAACCGTTCCTGGCTTATCCGGGTGAAGATTACGTTCAGGCTTATGCGGACTTCTATCAAACCGTATAATTATAAGACATTATTACTTGTTGTAATATGAAAAAATCATTCCTAATACTAATGCTTGCAGCTGCTGCAAGTTTGGGAATATCTTCATGCAGTGAAGGTTCTACAGGCTTGAGTATTTTTGATACTACAGCCGATGTTGTAAAAGACTCTACATTTACAATTAAAGGTCAATCGGTAAAAGACCAGTTTATACAGTCCCGCACAACACGCCAGTTGCTCGGTGTTATCAAAGCGGAAGGTTACGGTGTGCTTAAATCTGACTTCGTAACCCAGTTCATGCCTGCTAATGCTCTTGATACAGCAAAGGTTAAAGCTGAAAATATCGACTCCGTACGTTTCCACATGAGAATTCCTATGGGCGGTTATTTCGGCGACTCCGTCGTACCGATGAGAGTAAACGTGTACAAATTGAAAAAACTGCTACCATCTCCTATCTACAGCAATTTTGACCCGACAGAATATTATGATGAAAAGGACCTTATCGGTACAGCTTCATATTCCGCTTCAGGCATGAGTCTTCCTGACTCCATCAAATTGCAGAGATATCGCGAAATTGCAGTTAAACTGCCGCTTGAAATGGGTGTTGAGTTTTATAACGAATACATCAAAAATCCGGCTACATTCAACAGTCCTGAATCATTTGCGAAATATTTCCCGGGTGTTTACGTAACCACAAGTTATGGCAACGGACGTATGATGAACATCAACTCTTCAATCATCACTTTGTACTATCACAAACATCTGAAAATTGAAGAAAGAGATACTACCGTTCTTTATAAAGGTGAATATTTTGCCACAACTCCGGAAGTTATCACAAACAACAACATCAATCTGGAAATTGCGGACGATATTCAAAGCAGAATTAACAACGGAGAACCTATTATCCAGTCCCCTACAGGTTATGACGTTGCTTTGAGATTCCCGGCTCAGGAAATCATTGATAGATATAACTCCGAATTGAAGGGCAAGCTTGGAGTCATCAACAATGTTTATTTTGAAATTCCAGCTGAATCACTAAGCAATGATTACAAAATTACTCCTCCGCCGAGCTTGCTGCTTGTCAGAGCCAACGAAAAGAACAAATTCTTTGAAAGCGACATGCTGAACAACGAAGTTGATTCTTATTTCGCAAGATACGACAAAGCTTCCAAGAAATATATTTTCTCTGAAATGCGCGATTTCATAATCGACATTCTCAAAGAAAAAGAAGGCAAAGCGGCCGAAGAAGACAAGAATCTGCTGCTTGTGCCGGTAGAAATCGAAATGGAACAGGATCCGTATTACGGCAATACAACCATTACAGGTATCAAACCTTATGTTGCAGCACCGTCAATCACAAAACTGGATCTCGACAAAGCGAAGGTTCGGGTAACATTCAGTAAACAGACTACAAGATACTAAAATATGAAGAGCATCAGAAATGATGCTCTTTTTTGTTGCTTTTATATATAATGTATTAAAAGTTCTTTGTTTGTTGCTATTTCAGTCTAATGAAACGGGTTTCTTTTGCATGATTAATGCAAATTCGTAAATTTGTAACAATATATATTTTCAGAAACCAAATAATCGAAATAAAGATGGCATCCAAATTGTGGGAAAAAACAGTACAGGTAAATCATGATGTAGATATCTATACCGTAGGTCTTGACCGGGAAATGGATATGTATCTGGCGCGTTACGACGTGCTGGGCTCTCTGGCTCACATCAAAATGCTGGAAAGTATCGGACTGCTGACTGCCGACGAACTGGCGGTGTTGTCCGACGAACTGCGCAACATCTACGATACCGTTGAAGACGGCAAATTCGTTATCGAAGACGGGATTGAAGACGTACATTCACAGGTTGAACTGATGCTGACCCGCAAACTCGGAGATACCGGAAAGAAGATTCATTCCGGCCGTTCCCGCAACGACCAGGTGCTGGTGGATTTGAGGCTGTTTATACGCAGCGAAATCGAATCCGTCACCAAATATATGACCGAACTGTTCAATACGCTTATAGCGCAGTCAAACCGCTATAAAGACGTAATTATGCCGGGTTATACCCATCTTCAGGTTGCCATGCCGTCTTCCTTCGGACTCTGGTTCGGAGCTTACGCGGAGTCGCTTGCCGACGATTTGACCGTACTGCTTGCCGCATACAAGGTGAACGACCGGAATCCGCTCGGTTCCGCCGCGGGTTACGGCTCGTCATTCCCGCTGAACAGAACCATGACCACCAATTTGCTGGGATTCGATTCTCTGGACTACAACGTGGTTCACGCCCAGATGGGACGCGGGAAAACAGAACGCACCGTTTCCAACGCTATCGCCGGAATTGCCGCAACGCTTTCCAAACTGGCGTTCGATGCCTGCATGTTCAGTTCCCAGAATTTCGGATTCATCAAACTGGCTGACGAATATACTACCGGCTCGTCCATCATGCCGCACAAAAAGAATCCTGACGTATTCGAGCTGACCCGTGCGAAATGCAACAAAATCCAGGCACTGCCGTATCAGATTAATCTGATTACAAACAATCTTCCATCCGGATATTTCCGCGACCTGCAGATTATCAAGGAAGCATTCCTGCCGGTATTCGACGAAATCAAGAGCATTCTGTCCATGGTAAACAGAATGATTGGCGAAATCAAGGTCAACGAACATATTCAGGAAGATGACAGATACAAATTCATGTATTCCGTTGAAGAAGTGAACCGTCTGACATCCGAAGGCATGCCGTTCCGCGACGCTTACAAAAAAGTGGGAATCGATATTGAAAACGGCAATTTTACTCCGGTAAAAGAAGTTCACCATACTCACGAAGGTTCTATCGGCAACCTTTGCAACGACAAAATTACAGCACTGTACAACGGAACGCTTTCCGAATTCCGATTCGAAAGATATCACGAAGCGTTCAACAGCCTGCTGAAACGATAAACAATTAAAGATGAAAAGCGTTATTAAAATACTTACCCTTGCACTGGTGATTATATCTTCAATCGCCTGCAGCAGAATCGACAGTTTCCGTATTCCGTATTTTCCGGTTCACATCGACCTTGACAACACCGGATTGTGGAACACCTACGGAGTCAGCGGTGTCGGCACCAGCCGCACTTTTATCCGAGAATTGAAAGTACCGGCAAATTTTCCGTACACCCAGCTGACATACACCGGATATGCCGGAGTATTGCTGATATGCGACATCAACAACGAACCGCTGGCATACGACCTTGCCTGCCCCGTTGAAGTGTCCTCTAACACAAGAGTATTTATCAACGACAAACTTGAAGCCGAATGCCCGGTGTGCGGTTCCAGATACAATGTTATCGAAGCGTACGGAGCTCCGATTTACGGCCCTGCAGTGGACAAGAAATACGGACTTCAGAGATATGTTACCGTTCCGACATCACTCGGCGGATATTTAATCAGACACAATTAAAATTATAAATATTATGGCTAAAGAAATTGTAATACTTGACGGCTTTGTGGCAAACCCGGGCGATTTGTCCTGGTACAAACTGAACACACTCGGAGAAGTAACAATATAT
>SAMEA104404100__coassemble_1431_pt1 | contig 21642 bp, 20 predicted proteins | sample SAMEA104404100__metabat2_high_PE_008 | metagenome-assembled genome bin SAMEA104404100 (sample SAMEA104404100) | Balaenoptera acutorostrata | reverse complement strand
ACAAAATCCATCTATTCCATTTGGAACAAGATCAAGAAACAGAATGTAGACCTTGACCATATCTATGACCTGTTCGCTATCCGTGTAATTATCGACACTCCGAGAGAACGAGAGAAAATCGACTGCTGGATGGCCTACTCCATTATTGTGGATATGTACAAGAGCAATCCGTCCCGAATGAAGGACTGGCTGACCATCCCAAAATCCAACGGATACGAATCACTGCACACAACCGTGTACGGTCCAGACAACAAATGGGTAGAAGTTCAGATTCGTACATGCCGTATGGACGAAATTGCTGAACGCGGTCTTGCTGCTCACTGGAAATATAAAGGCGGCAAAGCCGAACAGAATCTGGATACATGGATGAACAATATCCGTGATATGCTGGAAACTGCGGAATCAGGTCCTTCTGAACTGATGAAGGGCATAAAAATGAATGTCTACAACAAAGAGGTGTTCGTTTTCAGCCCCAAGGGCGATTTGTACCGTCTTCCGTTGGGTGCCACCATTCTGGACTTTGCATTTATGGTACACTCCAAACTTGGATGCAGCTGTATCGGAGGAAAAGTTGACGGAAAGAATCAGAAATTGAATTATAAGCTGAAAAGCGGTAATGTCATCGAAATTCTGACCTCTCCGAATCAGATTCCAAAACACGACTGGCTGAATTTTGTTGTCACTTCCAAAGCGCGCAACAAGATTAAACAGACCATCAACGAACTGAACAACAAATCGGCGGAACTTGCCAAAGAGATGTTGATGCGCCGTTTCAAGAATCGCAAAATCGAGGTCGAAGAGTCAATCTTCATGAAGATGATAAAGAAATGCGGCTACAAAACCGTAACCGATTTCTTTAACGACGTTGCCAGCGAAAAACTTGAAATAAACGAAGTAATTGAACTTTATCTTGCCACCGACACCAAAGAAAAACAGTTTGCAGAAACCCGTTCTGCAGAAGAGTTTGAAATGGCTCAAACAACTGCGGACAAAGGTACTTCTGACGATGTTCTGGTGATTGGTGACAATATAAAAGGTATCAATTACAAACTGGCCAAATGCTGTAACCCAATTTTCGGGGATGATATTGTCGGGTTTATATCCAGCGAAGGTGCCATCAAAATACACCGTGCGGACTGCCCTAATGCCAAGCACCTGTGTTCCAAATATTCTTACCGAAGAATCGAGACACGATGGTCAGGTAAAATGGGTTCACAATACGCTGTAACACTGAAAATTGTCGGTAACGACGATATCGGTATCGTGACCAACATCACGTCCATGATTTCCAAAGAAAGCAAAGCGTCACTGAGAAACATTTCCATTGATTCTCACGACGGACTGTTTCAGGGATTCCTGGTGATCGGTGTCAGCGACAAAAAATTATTGAATGATTTAATGAAAAAAATTAAAGCTATAAAAGGAGTTAAAGATGTACAAAGAACTAATTAAACCGGTTTTAACCCTTGCTGCAGGATTTATGTTTGTATTGACATCCTGCGGTAACGGAGAAGCTGAAAAAGCGGCAAATCTGCTGAACGCTGCACAAAGCGACTTTGATAACGGCAATTATACAGAATGTGTCACACTTATTGATTCAGTAAGAAAAACATTCCCGTCAGAAATAGATATTCAGAGAAAAGGTATGCACCTGCGCACGCTTGCCGATGAAAAAATTACAGAAGAAAAGATAAAAGAAAACGATATCGCTTTTGCACAGGCTCAAGAAGAGGTTGACAAATATAAAAACGACTTCGTCTTTGTCAAAGAAAAAGATATGATTGAAGGCTATATCGTGCACAAAAAAGCGAAAGCAAATCCGCTTGTAAACAGAACCGGTATCGAAGCAAGAATCGAAGAAAAACTTTCATTGTATATTGTTTCCCTTCTTAACGGTCCGGTGGTAGAACATACCCATCTGACAATCAATCTGGGCAGTACATATTGCTCTACCGATACCGTCGGATATAACGGTTCTTCCAACTACAAATTCAAATCGGGAGGTATATCCAACGAAACAGTAACTTTCAGAGGCAAAAATTCAGCGGAATTCTGCCAGTTTATTACAGACAACAAAAGCTCTAATTTGAAAGTTAACTTTAAAGGTAAACGCAAACATACAATGACTTTGTCTGCAAGAGACAAGCAAATTCTTTCAGAAACAGGTCTTTACGCAAAAGCATTGCAGAAACGCAGAGATACTGAAAACATGAACAAATACCTTGAAGCAAGACTTCAGGTTACAAGGACTCAGATTGAAAAAACCGCACCGAAAGAATAATAAAAATACCATTCAAAATAAAGAGACCTGACAAATATTTGTCAGGTCTCTCTTTACATATTAATGTATGCTCATCCATTTGAATATCCGCTTGTACACCGCTTCACGAACATCTTTACGAGAGAGTATCAAATCGTGAAGGCCGTCTTTAAATTCCACCGATTCCACTTCATCGCTCAAATGCGCTCCGTATCGTGCAATATCCTTAACATCCAGCACAACATCTGCCTTATTGAAATCCGGAGTCCATTCTTCTCCGTTTACGGTTTTGTCCGAATACATTAGTAATACAGGAACTCCGACATCAACACCGTCCTGAATAAAGCTCTGCGCATTATGAACGGCGCCTATCCAACCGGAAGTTACATCCGGAGAAATCATCAGTTTCCAATCTGTATTATAGTCCCATTCTCCGTGATATTTTTTCAGCAGACTTTCTGCATATCCGGTACTTGCGCCTTGCGGAATAGAAATTGACGGGAATAAATTTGAAATCCAGCCGACAACCGGAACCAGTACATTTTCTGTAAAACTTCCAAGATTCATGTCCAGAAACGGACTGTTCAGCATCAAGCCCATAATCGGGAACTTCGTTCCCTGCCCTTTTGCCATATAATAAGATGTAACAAGACCACCGTTTGAATGTCCCATCAAAAATATTTTCTTGTTTCCGTCTTTTATGATTTGAGCCATTGCAGAATCAATATCCGCAAAATATTCGGAATAATCACGTACTTCAAACCGCTTCTGACCATCCATATAGGACCTACCGTATTTTCTCAAATCCAATGCGTAGAAATTGTAGCAGGAATCAACAAATAAGTCACCCATTTCTTTCTGGAAGAAATAATCGTTGTATCCGTGCACATACAATATCGCACGACATATATCAACCACTGCCTTTTTACGTACAATTGCGCTTCTCACCTTTCCGGAATAGTCATCCGGCTGGTTGACATAACGCATTTCATAATTATCCCCCAATACATCCGCCTGCCAGTTCTGAGCATAGCTGAAACCTACACACAACAGCACGGAAATCAATAACAAATACAGTTTCTTCATCATAATATATTTACAGGTACAAAGATAGCATTATTGGAATAATGTAAAATGGCAATAAACACATATTTAGTATGACGTATCTCGCAAAAAGACCATAAATTTGTACATTATTCATACACACAAACATAAAATTCTCTCTAAAATGAAGAGAATCAACTAAAAAACAGATAAAAACACACGCAATATTGTGTAATAAATAAAAAATTACTATCTTTGCACCGCTGAAATATAGCAATTAAATAATTTAATTTTTAACTAAACAGTAGTTTAATATGAACCATTACGAAACCGTTTTCATTTTAACTCCCGTTTTGTCTGATGAACAGATGAAGGAAGCGGTAGGCAAATTCAAAGCTGTTCTTACAGAAGCAGGCTCTGAAATTGTAAATGAAGAAAATTGGGGACTTCGCAAACTTGCTTACCCAATTCAGAAAAAATCTACAGGATTCTATACTCTAATCGAGTTCGACGCAAATCCTGAAACTATCAAAAAGCTTGAAACAGCTTTCCGTCGTGACGAAAAAGTGCTACGCTTCTTGACATTCCGTCTTGACAAATACGCTGCAGAATATGCTGCTAAGAGAAGAAGCCTAAAAAAATCATCTACTAACGAAGAAGTAAAAGCAAACTAATTATGGCACAGGCACAATCAGAAATCAGATATTTGACTCCGCTTTCAGTGGACGTTAAAAAGAAAAAATATTGCCGTTTCAAAAGAAGCGGTATCAAATATATCGATTATAAAGATCCTGAATTCTTGAAAAAATTCTTGAACGAACAAGGTAAAATTCTTCCTCGTCGTATCACAGGAACATCATTGAAATTCCAGAGAAGAGTTGCTCAGGCAGTGAAAAGAGCTCGCCACTTGGCACTTCTTCCATACGTAACTGACTTGATGAAATAATTAAAGCTTAAAGGATATTTATTATGAAAATTATATTGAAAGAAAATATTCACAATCTCGGCTATAAAGACGATGTTGTTGAAGTAAAAAGCGGATACGGTCGTAACTACCTTATCCCGACAGGTAAAGCTGTTATTGCAACTCCTTCAGCTTTAAAAGTTCTTGCAGAAGATCAAAGACAGCGTGCACACAAATTGGCTAAAATCAAAGCTGATGCTGAAGCTGCTGCTGCTGCACTTGAAGGCGTTACTCTTACTATCGGAGCTAAAACTAGTTCAACTGGTACAATCTTCGGTTCTGTTAACAGCATTCAGATTTCTGAAGCTCTTGCAAAACTTGGACACGAAGTTGATCACAAAATCATCGATATCAAAGGTGCTATCAAAGAAGTTGGCAACTACGTTGCTACAGTTCGCTTCCACAAAGAAGTTAGCGTTGAAGTTCATTTCGAAGTTGTTTCTGAATAATATTTATTCTGATATAAACTTAAAGAACCGGTTCTCATTGAGAATCGGCTCTTCTTTTTATATAAATATCGGAATTCCTAAAATTTAAATTTTTCCGGAACGGTATCCTTGGAAAGATATTTTCCTGAAGTTCTCCAGATAATATAGTTTTCAGGAGTCAAGATATCAGTTTTTGACAAAATCATTCTGTCTATTGAATTTGTCAGAGAATCTATGTTCGCCAGCAAAACACGCTCTTCATTTTTTATCAGCAATGTGTCGGCCACAAGTCTGTTGTATTTTTCTACATACCCTACCCTTTCTTCAACCATCTGGTTAATTGAGTCCGTTGTTCTGAACAGTCTTTCATTTTCAACACCACCGCTGATAAAATGTAATTTTCGATTTTTTATCTCAAATTCAGATTTTTCATTTTTCAGAATAAAGTGATAAGGAACGGAATCTCCCTGAAATTTAAAATATGCGATTTTGTCCGAATTTATGCGTCCGGAATACTCAATTCTCATATTTTTCTCAACTCGATTTCCTTGAAGTATTCTGACCGATGTATAAGGCGCCTCAAAAATATTCAATTCTAAGACGGCGGTTGAATCGACGTCAGTTTTCACTCCAACCTCGTATTTCGGACGATTTTCACATCCGGAACACAACAGTAAAATCACGGATGAAATTATACCTAATTTTGAAATTTTTTCTTTTCTGATTTTCATACTGCAAAGTTACAAAAATTCCGTAATTCTGTTTTCAATAAAAAAAGCCCGCTAAAAATTTAGCGGGCCCGTATTTTTTGGATTTACAATTTTCTACTTGAATGTATCCGGCAAATCGTTCTCATACAAAACAACGTCACCCGGCGCAACAATTTTTTGAAGTTCAACCTGAGCTGCAGCAAAACTGTCAACTGTAATCATTTTCAGATTTTTGTTATTACCTTTTTCAATTCCGGAAACGATTGCTTCTCTGTTGTATTCACCGACAACGATTGCAACATCTGAACACTTTGAAACGGTAGTACCGAAGATTTCATTATATTCAAATTGTTTGTCACCCAATTCTATCATACCTGGAGTAATAACAATTCGTTTTCCTGTATTCATCTTAGACAATACTTCCAGCGCCATCCTTGATCCATCCGGATTTGAATTGAATGCATCATCAATGATTGTAATACCGCCGGCAGTACGCTTCATATTCAAGCGGTGCTCTACTTGTTCTATCTTGCTTGCCGCATATTTAATTTTCTCAACGGGAACTTCGAGTTTCATGGCAACAATCACAGCAGCCATCAAATTTGAGATATTACATTCTCCAACCAATTTTGTATTTAGTTCAACAATCTCACCGTCAGGAGTATGCATTTGGAAAGATGTTCCTGTCGGGCTATAAACGATGTTGTCGGCATAATAATCAGCCTTCTTCACATCGGATGATACTGCATATCTTACAAAAGAAACATTTTCAATTTTACGGTTTGCTACATATTCAAAGTCATTATTGACTACGGCAAAACCGTTATCAGGCAATGCATCAACCTATTCGAACTTGGTTCTCTGAACATTTTCAATAGATTTGAATGATTCAAGATGCTGAGGACCGACAGCAGTAACGATTCCGACTGTCGGATGAACGATATCACAAATTTCTTTAATATCTCCGATATTCTTGGCACCCATTTCAACAATAAACAAATTGTTGTACGGCTGCATCATCTCGCGAACGGTACGGACAACACCCATCGGAGTATTGAAACTTCCCGGTGTCATCAAAACATTGTACTTTTCATTCAGGATTCTGTTCAGATAATGTTTTGTACTTGTTTTCCCGTAACTACCTGTAATACCGACGATTATCATATCATTCATTGCTTCAAGACGTTTTTTAGCATCGTTTACAAAGTCCTGATTGATAGATTCTTCCACCGGCTTCAAGATACGGTTCACGACAATTGTATAACCGTAGGAAATAATAGTTATCAGTATAATTACATTCGGAATATATGTCCAGTTGATACAAGCTGTCGCGATTACAGTTGCCAAAGCAGCAGCCCAGCAACTCAAATACAAACGCCATACTCTCTTGGTGAACACAACTGGTTTCTTGTATTTTTTACGTGCGGCAACAACCGCCATTGCAGCAAGAATACCGACAGCTGCAGCCTGTGACCAGAAGAACGGGAATGCCAAAAGCATCATCAAGATTGCTATAATTCCGATTCTTGTCATTGAAGATGCATCTTTACTCATCTTCAACCATTTGATATACCGTTCGTTACGATATGTATTTTGCTGCATCATCTGCATGTCATGCTTGAACATGAACCCCAGATATATTGCTGCTACAACAGACAATGCTATAGTAAAAATTGTACTTGTCATCATTATTTCATTTATTTTTTATCTTCCTGAAGGAAACTGTTTATTACCGCTCTAAACTGAACCGGATTGTCAAGGAAACTGTAGTGACCGCATCCGTTGAACACAACCAAACCGGATCCGGGTATTAATTTTTCCATGATTCTGGCATCAGATACCGGTGTCGCAGTATCATTTTCTCCGTATATTAATAATGTAGGAGCTTTGATTTGAGGCATCAAATGTTTCAAATCTTCATTGACAACCTTGCTCAAAATAGCTCTCATCATATTGCTTGCAGAACTGTAATCACTTGAACCTACTTTTCCGCGGTATTTGTTCAACAGTTCTTCGCCTTTGGTCTTTCCGAACAGCAACGGCAGCATACGTTTTACAAACTTGTAAGTATAAACCTTTATATAGTATTTGGCGGAACGTTTCGGCTTGATTCCTGCCGCATCAACAAGGATTAATTTCCTGACCTTGTTTCTTGAAGCATAAACAATACCGACTCTGCCACCGAATGAATGCCCCAGCAATATAGGATTTTCAATATTTTCTTTCACCAGCAATTCTTCCATTATCCGGGTATATTCTTCAACACCCCATACGGTATCCGGCTCGGAACTGTTGCCAAATCCGGGAAAATCAACATTCAAAACTTTGAAACCGGGAAGCAGGATTTTCTCAATACTTGCCAGAGTTGTATGGTTGCAACCCCATCCGTGCATAAGCACAACCGGTATTCCTTCCCCTTCCAGCGTATAATTCAGAGTAATCCCTTTTAGTGAAATTTGCTTGTTCATTCGTTGTTGCTGTAATATTTCTTTATTACAAAATTAATACGTTTGACAACGAATAACAACTATTAACCTGAATATTTCAGAGGACAGGGAATTTAAATATCAAGTGTAAAATACTTATATTCATCAATTTCCGGCAGGGACAACCTGCGGTTAAGAATTAAAGATGCAATGTTACGCACTTTATCAGGATTCGACAATGTGTCTGTCAATATTCTCTGAAAATCAGCCTGCAATTCAGACAAATTCCGATTGTCCGCCACAACAATTCCGTTTATAAAGACGGTATTCGCAACCTCCTGAGTATAAGGAGTTACTATAACTTTGTCTTTATCAATACTGCAAATTACGTTGGAATACGCAATCCCGTCAACAATGGAATAATGAGATAAAATCTGCATCAACGTTTTCTCTTTTGATACAAAGCTCGGTATTCGGCACTTGTACGAACTCGTTTTTGTCTGTTAATCAAATAGTATAAAGATTTGTCAATTCGTGTACGAACCAGCTGGATACTGTCGACATACAGCATTTGGTTTTCATTTCCGTCATATGTTCCAAGACCGTAAACCCTCTTGATATCACGTGTTGAGTCACACTGAAAAGTAATGGAGTTCCAGCCTTCCTCTTCCTGATCCAATGCATAAAACGATGATGAACCGTCAGTATAATCAACACCCATGAAAAGATTCAAAGGCATACCGGCAACCGCATTTCTGAAATTCCAGCGGAATACATCCCCGCGACGGAAATTTTCATCCGCCTTCAAATCGAATTTCAATGTACTGTCACCATAAACTTTTGAAAGGATTCGTACCGGAGACATCTCCCAAAGATTGACGCTGTCGCCTGAAATTGTCGGAGTTTCGGCTCCTTTTCTCTTGGCTTCTGCAATAATATCTTTGTCTTCTTTCTCCAGTTTTTCAATTACATTCTTGTAGATTTCCTGATAATCTTCAATGTGATTACCGTACCAGGCAAGAGATGTATCGAACTTTTCAGGTGTTACTCCGTACTTGTGAAGGATTGACTGTTTCAGCGTTTTCTTAACGGAATCTCCATAGAATTTACCGCTGTTTATTTCCACATACGCTTCGCCTTTGTGGATATCCGCCATCAATGAAGTCATTGTATCTTCATCAATAACATAATCCGGTGTTTTCGAACATCCGGCTACAACAAGCAATACGAAAAGAAATAAAGGGAACTTCATTTACCGATACAATTATTCGTTATCTGAATCCGGCTCTTCAACTTTAGGTTTTGAGGACAAAGATTCTGACAAAGATTTTGTATAAAACAAGATAATAATGAACACACCGACACACAATGCATAATCTGCAATGTTGAATACCGGCTGGAAGAACTGGAAGTAGTCACCGCCAACAAACGGCATCCATTCCGGCCAGTACCATTCTACAAGCGGAAAATACAACATATCCACCACTCTGCCGTAGAACAAAGACGCATAACCTCCGCCTTCAGGCAAAAAAGTTGCGACTTCCGGATACATCGGAGCGTCAAAAAGCAAACCGTAAAACATACAGTCAATGGTATTTCCTATTGTACCCGCTGTAATCAGTGCAATGCATGCAAAAAATCCTCTCGGATAATTCTCCTTACGGTTCCTGTATATATAGTATATAAAGACTCCTGACATTATCAGACGGAAAAGAGTCAGGACAACTTTGTCCAGCAGTTCCAGTCCGAACGCCATACCGTTATTCTCTATGAAAAAAAGGCGAAACCAGTCTGTTACAGGCAATTCTTCCCCGTAATAGAAACTGGTTTTCACCCATATTTTTAGTACCTGGTCTACAATTATCACCAAAGCGATGATAATAGCGGCCATCCACCCTTTCGAAATTTTCACTATTTGTTTCTAATTTTTATTTGCGATTTTTGTCATTCTTCACATCGACACAAAGTGTTGCATGAGGAACAGCTCTCAATCGTTCTTTCGGTATAAGCTTGCCGGTTTCACGACAAATACCGTAAGTTTTGTTTTCAATACGAACAAGTGCAGCCTGCAAATGCTGAATGAATTTCATCTGACGCTGAGCCAAACGGCCGGCTTCTTCTTTGGACAATGTGTTTGCACCTTCTTCAAGCACTTTGAATGTTGGAGCTGTATCTGCAATATCATTGCCGTCTGAATTCATTACATTTGATTTCAGCAGTTCATAGTCTTTGTTCGCTTTTTCAAGTTTTTCAAGAATTATTTCCTTGAATTCCTGAAGTTCTTCATCGCTGTAGCGAAAACGTGTTTCTTCTGCCATAATTATAAATTTTAAGGTGTAGAAAAGGCCCTTAAGCCTTTTCTACTATTACATATACTTTTGCATTGTCAAGTTCAAGGTCTATCTTTCCTTCCGCATCATCGATGTTTTCGATATTGATAGATACTGCAAGAACCTGCTTTGCAATATAATCTTTAAACTGTTCTACAGCGGCATTGGTTACATCACTGTCAGAAATTCTGACTGAAATCTTGTCTGTGATATCGAAATTACTGCTCTTTCTGATATTCTGTACACGGTTGACGATTTCACGTGCGATACCTTCGCGACGCAATTCTTCAGTTACTGTGATATCAAGAGCTACTGTAATATTACCGCTGTTGGTTACAAGCCAGCCCGGAATATCTTCAGAAATAATTTCAACATCAGCTACTTCAATAACAGCCTCGTTTCCGGCAATATCAAATTTGAATGTTCCTTCTTTTTCAAATTCGATAATGTCTTTCTGACTCATTGATGAGATTGCTGCTGCAACCTGTTTCATAATCTTGCCGAATTTAGGACCAAGTTTCTTGAAATCAGGTTTAACTCGTTTAACAAGGACGCCGTCTTCGTTATTTACATATTTGATACCTTTGACGTTTACTTCGTTAAGAATCAATTGAGACATTGCTTCAATATCTTCTTTCTGTTTGGCGTCCATTACCGGAATCATGATAGTGCTAAGCGGCTGACGAACTTTCAGGTTCTCTTTACGACGCAATGACAATACCATTGATGTAATATCCTGAGCCATCTGCATCTGTTTTTCAAGCTGTTTGTTGATAACAGATTCGTCTGATTTCGGGAAATCTGCAAGGTGAACTGATTTGGTATTGTTCTTTGTTACCAAAGTCAAATCACGGTAAAGTTTGTCTGCGTAGAACGGAGAAATCGGAGCGATCAGCAATGATACAGTTTCAAGACACTGATACAATGTCTGGTAAGCGGAAAGCTTGTCAGCATTCATTTCACCGCCCCAGAAACGTTTGCGGTTCAAACGAACGTACCAGTTACTCAAATTGTCTCCTACGAAATCAGCAATTGCACGTGCTGCTTTTGTCGGTTCGTAATCGTCAAGATTTTCTGTTACATCCTTAATCAATGTATTCAGCAAAGAGATAATCCAGCGGTCAATTTCAGGACGTTCCTCGAACGGAATCTGAGCCTGGGAATTGTCTAAGCCGTCAACATTTGCATACAAAGCAAAGAATGAATATGTATTGTAAAGAGTTCCGAAGAATTTACGGCTTACTTCATCAACACCGTCTGTATCGAATTTCAAGTTATCCCATGGGGATGAATTTGAAATCATATACCAGCGAAGCGGGTCGATACCGTATTTTTCGATTGCACCGAACGGATCGACTGCATTGCCAAGTCTCTTGCTCATCTTGTTGCCGTTCTTGTCAAGAACAAGACCGTTTGATATAACAGATTTGTAAGCAACGCTGTCAAATACCATAGTTGCAATTGCGTGCAAAGTAAAGAACCAACCTCGAGTCTGGTCTACGCCTTCTGCAATGAAATCTGCAGGATATACTGAACGGCTGTCAAATACTTCTTTATTTTCGAACGGATAGTGAATCTGAGCATACGGCATTGCACCTGAATCGAACCAAACGTCGATCAAGTCAAGTTCACGATGCATCGGTTTGCCTGATTCTGACACAAGAACTATATCGTCAACATAAGGACGGTGCAAATCAATCTTGTGATAGTTATCCTGGCTGTAGTCTCCCGGAACAAAACCTTTGTCCTTGTAAGGATTGGATGTCATAAATCCGGCTGCTACTGCTTTTTCGATTTCGTCAAACAATTCCTGGAGGCTGCCGATACATTTTTCTTCGCCTTCTTCACTTCTCCAGATTGGAAGCGGAGTTCCCCAGTAACGGCTGCGGCTCAAGTTCCAGTCATTAAGGTTTTCCAACCATTTTCCGAAACGGCCTGTACCTGTATGTTCAGGTTTCCATTTGATTGTTTTGTTCAATTCGAACATACGTTCTTTGCATTCTGTAGAACGAATGAACCAGCTGTCAAGCGGATAATAAAGAATCGGCTTGTCGGTACGCCAGCAGTGCGGATAATTGTGTACATGTTTTTCAATCTTGAACGCAGTACCGTTCTGTTTCATAATCATGCACAACACGATGTTCAAATCTTCAGCTTTGGATGCTGCAGCCTCATCGTATTTACCGCCGACGTTATATTTAGGATCGTATGCATTCTTGACAAATGCACCTTCATATTCTTTGTACAAATCAAGGTTCACACAGTCGCGTACAAAATCTGCATCAAGTTCTTCACGCAACCAGTATTTACCTGAGAAGTCAACCATAGGACGGGTTTCGCCTTTTTTGTTAATCATGAACAAAGAAGGAATACCTGCTGCTTTGGCAACAGCGGCGTCATCGGCACCGAATGTCGGAGCGATGTGAACGATACCTGTACCGTCTTCAGTTGTAACGTAGTCACCCGGGATTACGCGGAAACCGTTTTCGTTGATTTCGAATTTGTCACCGACTTTGTCTACCGGTTTAACCCATGGGAACAACTGTTCGTATTTGATTCCCACCATTTCAGCACCGTTGAATTCGGCAATGACACGGTAAGGAACGACTTTGTCGCCATGTTTGTATTCTTCAAACGGTTTGTTTTCACCGTCTTTTGAGAAATAAGCGTTCAATCTCGGTTTAGCGATGATGCAAACCATCGGAGTTCCGTTATATGGATTGAAGCTTTCTACTGCTACATATTCAATCTTCGGGCCTACGCAAAGTGCAGTATTTGAAGGCAAAGTCCACGGTGTTGTTGTCCATGCCAGAATGCACATGTTTTTAGCGAATTCCGGATTTGCAGCAGCTTTGATTTTTTCGATTACAGCATGGTCGTTGACAACAACACTGAAATTGGCTGTTACAGTAGTGTCTTTAACATCACGGTAGCAACCCGGCTGGTTCAATTCGTGAGAACTCAAACCTGTACCTGCAGCCGGAGAATACGGCTGGATTGTATAACCTTTGTAAAGCAAACCTTTGTTGTACAATTGTTTCAAAAGCCACCACAAAGTTTCGATATAGCTGTTTTCGTATGTAATGTAAGCATTGTCTGTGTCAACCCAGTAGCCCATTTTGTGAGTAAGGTCACACCATTCTTTGGTGTATTTCATTACTTCTTTGCGGCAAGCTGCATTGTATTCGTCAACGCTGATTTTTTTACCGATATCTTCTTTAGTAATTCCAAGTGCTTTTTCCACACCAAGTTCAACCGGAAGTCCGTGAGTATCCCATCCTGCTTTACGCATCACCTGGTAACCCTGCATGGTTTTGTAACGGCATACAATATCTTTGATTGTACGGGCCATAACGTGGTGAATACCCGGCATACCGTTTGCAGACGGCGGTCCTTCAAAGAACACGAATGACGGATGACCTTCTCTTTCTTTGATACTTTGAGCAAAGACATCTTCGTTGTCCCATTTCTCAAGTATTTCTTTATTTACAGCTGAAAGATTAAAGCTGTTATATTCTTGAAATTTACTCTTCATAATCGTAACGAAAATTTTTTGCAAAGATAGTAAAAATAGCCGTTCGCAGCAAAGTGTTTTACAAAGAAATTGCCGTTCGGAATCCTTATTTGCGAACAATCCGGTATATTCCATCAAATCGCCCCTACATATTGTCAAAACTAAGAATATCCGGCTTTATAATTATCTTATTTTCTGAGACAAAAAAGGTAGGAACCGGTATTCCGATTCCTACCTGAAAATATCGTAAAATTGAATTATTTCACACCCATTTTACCACCCTTTACACCTCCGCCAAGGCTGAAGATATTCTGGTCGTAAGAAACGGTTTTATTTGCCATTTCACGTTTGCGTTTCAATGCAAGTTCCACAAGTTTGTCCATCAGCTGATCAAATCTGATACCGGTTGCTTCCCAAAGATAGAATGACAGAGAACCTGGGATTGTATTGATTTCATTCACATAGATGCTGCCGTCTTTACGGTCAACAATTACGTCAACACGGCTGACTCCGTGGCAAGACAATACTCGGAATGTTTCTCCGGCAAGGAACTGGATGCGTTTGGTCATATCTTCCGGCAAATCTGCAGGTATACGTTTTTCAGAAGCCTGCATACCTTTTGCTCCTTTTGAACCGCCCATATATTTGTCTTCGTATGAAAGGATTTCACCGCTCTTTATCGGTTCTTCCAGTACAGATGTCTGATATTCGTCACAATCACCCAATACAGAACAGTTGATTTCCTGAAGTTCTTCAACCATGTGTTCCACGATAAGACGGGTTGAATAGATTTCTGCAGCATCAACTTTTTCAATCAATTCCTCTCTGTTGACTGCACGACCGATGCCTACACTTGAACCAAGGTTTGCCGGTTTTACAATTACCGGATAACCTAACTTGTTTTCGATTCTGGCAATCAATTCGTCTCTTTGAGCAAACCATTGTTTGTCGGTAAACCAGATATAGTCAACAACTGGAATTTCACATGCCTGAAGAATCATCTTCATCGTGATTTTATCCATACCATTGGCCGATGACAATGTATTGCAGCCTGCGAACGGAATACCTGTTGATTCAAGAACCCCTTCAAAGATTCCGTCTTCTCCGTTACTTCCGTGTAATACCGGGATAATAACGTCCAGATGTGTCAGCACATCGCTACCGAACATTGATTTCTTAACTTTATACAGGTTATAGTCACCGAAGTTCGGTCGCATATACACTTCTTCTACTTTTTTAAGTAAAGCCGGGATGTCTTTATAATTGGCAATATCCAGAAGAGCCTCTCCTGTATACCATTTTCCCTGTTTGGAAATATATATCGGAGTTACATTGTATTTGTCTTTGTTGATGGCACTCATAGCCTGAGATGCCGAAATTACAGAGATTTCATGTTCGGTAGAACGTCCGCCAAAGAAAACACCTATGTTAGTTTTCATTTTATTTTAGTCTTTTATTTATATAATTAATTGTCAGTATGCAAATGTACTTTATTTTTCACTATTATCCGCCAATAGCCTGCGTCTTTTATTCCACACAACATACAGATTTACCCAAACAACGGTAACCAACACACTGACTATAGCCAGTGTCGGGAATGGACCGGTTTGTTCGATTCCGATTGTATTCATGTTTTCCAAATCTTCAAGACCATAGATATATGAATTGATGATAACGGAAGAATTGTTCAAAGCATGTGCTATTATCGGTAACCACAATGATTTGCTCCACCATAACATATATCCGAAAAATGCACCTAAAATCATTCTCGGGAAGAATCCAAAAAACTGCAGATGAACGGCACTGAATATAAAAGCTGTCAACCATATTGCAACATGGATATTTACTTTTTTCAGTTCGATTACCCGCTGCAATGTACCGCGGAATAAAATCTCCTCACCGAAACCAGTAAACACCCCAACTGCAAGAATGGTTACAATCAAACTATAGATTGAATCATTGATCAGCAGCATTTTGGTAAACTCTTCCGCTTCATTTTCCATTGTACGCAAAACTTCTTCTATATGCGACATGCTTTCCGGAAGAGAGATATTGGCATTCCATTCTACCAGCCAGTTCATCGCAGGCAGCGAACTCACGATAATCAACAGCATAAACACTAGATCCTGCCACTTCGGCAACTTGTCCAAACAGAACAATTTAATCGGATTCCGTGATATGAGCACTGCAGTAATAAGAGCCGGCAATGTCATGGCTATCAGATTCTGCAATACGATGGAAATTCTCATTGTTGCCACTGTAAGTCCTCCCAGCTGAATCATAATAGTGGAAACTATCGTATTCAAAGCCAGAAAGAATAATGAACAGCACAACAATAACAAAATCTGTCTGTTGAAAGATATTTTTTCGTTAATTATAGTCATAAGTTTGATATTTGTCACAAAAATAATAAAAATATAACGGTGTATCGATATTTTTCTTACATTTATACGCATATTGACAACTAAACCAATTAAACATGAAACAGTTTCTTTCATTCACATTTGTAATAGTACTGCTGTCCGCAGTTTTCAGTTGTTCTACGGCTAAGACTCCGGCTCAAAAGCAGCTGGAACATCAACTGGATTCTATTGCAGGTATCAAAGCTAAGTCAGCTCTTCAAAATATGGATTTTCTTGTTCTTGCAGACAGAATTTCATTCAAAAGCGGTAATCCGATTTATCCAGCAGAACGAAATACCAATTTCATCTATGCACACAACGGCAAAGCGACCATTCAATTTTCCAACATGAAGGGTTATATGGGAGCCAACGGTCTTGGAGGATTAACCGTTGAAGGAAAAATATCCAACATAAACAGCAAAACTAATGATAAAAGAATTTTCTATACCGAATTTGATATTCTCGGCACTGGTGTTTCAGCAAAAATTTCAATTTCTTTGCCGAAAAATGGAAGCAATTCAACCGTAAACGTATACCCTAACTTTAATTCGAATACAATTTCCGTTTTTGGAAAAGTAAAACCTTTTAATGCAAAGGATATTTTCGAAGGCCGTAAACTATAAAAAATATGACACGTATAAAATTTATAACAATCCTCGTACTTTCCGTTTTATGTACATTCTCCGCTATTGCCGAAACCAAGGTAGAAAAGGCGGAACGGAAACATATTGAGAAAATTGAAAAAGCCAAAGAAGATTCCATCAATTACAAAATGGCTAAAAAATCTATGCAAAAGATGAGTTTTGTAATTATGGCCGATGAAATCGGGAATCAGATACAAAATATTTTTGTGGACGACAATATGAATTTTATCGTTTGTTCTCCGAACAAAGCGATGATTCAGATTGTGCCTCAATTTGCCGGTTTCAACGGATTGAATCTTAAAGGCAACCTAACCGGTGATTCATGCGAAACAAACAAAAAAGGCGATGTATTTACCACTCTGGACATCTTCAGTTCGGAAATAACAGCAAGAGTATTCATTACACTGTATCACGACAGCAACGAAGTGAGAGCGGTTATTTCCCCGTCATTCAGCCGCGGAAAAATCATCTTTAAAGGCAAGATGTTCCCGTTGAAAGTTTTCCCGGAATTGATTGCGCCGCTATACGAATATTCAAACCTCTTCAGATAAGAAAGCCCCGGGCATCAACCTGAGGCTTTCCTTTTTTTATTTTATTTTCCGTTTGAACTTGTCATTCCGGAACATAAATAATTTCACCGTTTTCAAGTTCATAAGCAATACCGACTTTCTTGCCTTTCTTGCCTTGTTTAGATTCCTGATCTTCAGACGGAGTGTATTTGTTGATTGTCTGACCATCCTTAGTAATGATTTCCATATTCTCCTTACCAGGATTCTTTACAATAGTGAAATCTTCCTGACTGAACATCTCTGTCATATTAAAACGTGTTACAAGAGCAACCATCAATGCTACGGCAAAAACCATTGCCACATCGAACAGATTACTTACCACGCTCATCGGATCGTCATCCTCTGCGGAATGTAATAATCTTCTTCTACTCATTATACTCTTTCTTTTAACAGGTTAGCCAAAAATTCAAGATTGGTAATATCCTGGAAATACCATCTCTGTTTGATTTGCTGAGTTGCGAAACCTACAGCACTGATAAACAAACCTACAACAGTTGTCGCAAACGCAACCTGCATGTTGTATGCCATAGATGCAATATCACCGGCAGCCAAACCGACCAAAGCAGGTCCCATAGGAATCAAAGTACCCATCAAACCAAGCATAGGGCCCATTTTTGTCATTGTTTTGGAGATTGCCAAATCTTTGTCTGCAGCAATTTCGAATTCACTGATCAAGCGTTCGATTTGAGCCGGGCTGTTTTTTACACCGAAGATTTTGTGCAAATACACCATTACCAATGCAGATATCTTTTCAGGAATTTGTTTTTCGAATTCATCCAAACCCTCAACATTTAGTGTGTCGAATTTTTCTTTCAAAAACTGTTCTGTCTTACGCATAGACATGTACTGTCCGAAGAAACTTCCAACTAGCAGCAAAGCGCGGCCAAAGAAAAAAATCAACAAAACAATTACAGGGACCAAAAGTCCTGTTGAAATCCAATAAAGTACGTCTGATATTAAATTCATATTCTTATTATTTATTATTTAATTTTCTTTTAATGTAAACTTTTCTCAATAAATAGCCGATAAATGCGCCTGCTACAATCAAACCGCACAAACCGATTAGAGCCGGCCAGTTAACTTCACTCATGCCCTTCACTGCTGTTTGTCCGTTCACGGTAGAAATAATACCGAGAATGGCAATCAACGCGTTGGAAATGAAAAGAAGTTCCAAACGCAACTCTTTTTCAGGCAAAAGCCATTTGATGAACCAGCTTCCGGCAGGAATTATCACAAATACTGCGACAGCCAGTGTAATTGCAAGATTTTGGAATGAGTATCCCGGCAATGAAAATATAAAGGCAACCAAGATGCTGAACAGTACCGGGTAAATCAAAATACCCGGGAACCAGCGCAAGAATTTGTAGAACAGCAATGTTCTTTTCTTGATTTTTCCGGTTGTCATCATATGTGCAGCCAGCATACAGAATGTCATCTGCAATATAACATCAATACTCAAAATTACTGCAGTATCACGCATTAGCTGCGGATTGTTCAACCAGTCGGCAATCTGAGTTTTTGTCTGCTCGATGGCAAACGGCCAGGTAACTGTCAAAAATACGGCAGCAACCAGAGATGAAAATAATACAAAATATATTTTACGATAAGTTTGCTTTAACAGGTAGTTAAAGCAAACTATTATCATTAATACTATTACAACTGTCTCCATGTTTTATTCGTTCATTTTTCTTCTGCGCTTTCTAATCAAAATAACAAGACCGATTACGGCAGCTACAACAAGCACGATTACTACGATGTTGCTGATTGTATTGGTTTCCATTTCTGAAGAATCATTCAAACTCTGTTTCTTCATAATGACACCCTTGTCTGAATTTTGAATAGTAGCTTCACGGACTTCAGTAATACTCTTCTTGTATTCCTTGGCAGCCTGTTCAGAGCTCTTTGATGCAATGTAGTTCTGCAATTTTGCGTTGTCGCAAACAAAACCTGTACATGCCGGTTTGTATTTTTCAACCAACTCTGTATGCATCTTGGCAACGTCTTTCAACTGTTGTTCGCTTGCTTTCCACATACCTTTGCGGGCAGTTTCCATCATAACGGCAGTCATTTCCTGCAAAGCTGCCGGATTGACGTTTTCAAAATAATCCTGAACGCCCAAATCGAATTTGTCTTTTACATAAACGTTGTAGATTTCATCCCACATTTCTGTATCGATAGCTTTCGGTTTCATTACGTTCCATCCGTATGTATTCTGAACAAGTTCTGAGAATGTGCTTGCTGAAGTAGCATCACCTTTCATCTTTTCTTTGATGTATGTCGGGTTGAACAAAGTTGTACGGCTTTCAACACCGATAGCTTCTTTCACTTCCTGCATACGTACATTGTTGCGGTTGCGGTAGTCGCTCAAATATGCATCCGGATCTTTACCGGTTACATTACGAACAGCAAGGTTCAAACCACCCATGAATTCATATACGTGGTCAAGGCTCAATGCGCCCCATGTATTGCTCTGACGAGGCTGGATAACAGCGTCTGTATTTGTCAAAGCTGCTTCGAATGCGAACTGGCGAACAGTTTCCCAGCTCTTTTCATTTCCGTAGAAAGCGCCCATGTTGTTCAAATAAACATCGGCAATTTCTTTTTCGCTTTCCCAACGGTCACCGCTCTGTACCATACCCTGGATACCTGTACCGTAGTTACCGTTCATACCGCCGAATACGCGGAATGTAGAAATTTCACGAGCTTCTTTCGGGCTCAAACCTTTTTCTGTCAAAACTTTTTCAGCTTCAACAACGCTTTGAGCAACCTGATTCTCGTATTGGTCATCTTTTGATGCTGCCGCCATTTCAACGGCACGGTTGATTAAGAACAATCTTGACGCTGCAAGGTCTCTCAACTGACCGCTGGTCTGAACGACAATGTCAATACGAGGACGACCAAGTTCCTTGGACGGAATCAAACGCAAGTCATTTACACGTCCGAATACGTCACGAATCGGTTCTACACCCAACATATAAAGTACCTGTGCAACTGTTGCACCTTCTGTTTCGATAAATTCACCGCTCCATAGAGTGTAGCTTACTTTACGAGGAATACTGTCATTGTGTCTTTCCTGATACATTTTGATAGTATTCTTGGCCAACTGAACACCTTTATCCCATGCAGATTCGCTCGGTGTAGCTTCAGCATTGATAGCATACATGTTGCGGCCTGTAGGAATTGTATTCGGATTTGCAATCGGATCACCACCCGGAGTCGGGCTTGTATAACCGCCGTTCAATGCATTGACCATTGAATTCAATTCATTCATCGGGCTTGACAGCAATCCTTCTCTGTAGTTACCTACATTTTTAATAGTACGTTCTACTTCAGAAACAGCATAAGCAAAATTGATTTCTTCTTTTGTATAGTCTTTTTTGCCCATCATTTTTGCCATCATGGCTTTCATATCAGGTTTCTTACCCTTCATATCCGGCATCTTACCGTCTGCGGCTTTCATATCACCCGGATGTCCAGGCATTGCGTGAGGCAGTTTCTTACCGGAAGCCATCATCTTCTTCATTGTTGCCAAATCAGGATGACCTTTCGGCAATTTTTTGCCGGATTTGGCAGCCGGCATCATTTTGTCCATTGCTTTCTGAGCCTCTTTGTTTTCAGCCATAGCCATCATCATAGCCATCATACCTTTCGGTGCATTCTTGGCTTTTTCGATTTCACGTGCTTTAGCCAATTCTTCAGTAGTGATACCTGCAACTTTGCAAATCAGATCGTCTGTTGCAAGAGAAGGATTAGCAAGAAGTCTCTTGACAAGGTCTCTTGCAGGATTCAAGTAACGGCTTGTGAACAATGTTTTATGTTTCAATACTTTTTCATCTGCTTTGTTTCTGAAACGGTCCAAAGCAAACAAGCTGTATGCGATAGGTTCTGCAGACATTGCAAATACACTACTCTTGATTCTTTCAGGAGCGTAAGGAACGCCCATAGTGTAAAGCTGACCTGTAATCTTTTCAGTAGCCAACTCTTCAGCAAAGTTTTCAACTTTTGCAACTTCATCTTCAGTAAACGGAGTTGTCAAAACGCTGTCAAGAGCAAGTTCGCGGTGAATACCCATCTTCACTGTCAATTTCTTGACAATCAAAGACTGTTTGTTCAACGCTTTTTCATCACCTGAAGCGATTTTGTTGTTGTAAATCTGAATAGCTTCGCTCAATTCACGATAGATACCGCGTACGCTGCTTTCCATGAACGGAGGAGTCAAATATGACTGAATACCTGCGTATGAACGGCGTTTTGCCATCATAGCTTCACCTACGTTACCGATAGAATAGATATAGAAGTGAGGCATAGCACCTACAAGGCGATCCGGCCAGTCGTTGTGACTAAGTGCCAC
>SAMEA104404100__coassemble_1424_pt1 | contig 21679 bp, 16 predicted proteins | sample SAMEA104404100__metabat2_high_PE_008 | metagenome-assembled genome bin SAMEA104404100 (sample SAMEA104404100) | Balaenoptera acutorostrata | reverse complement strand
CCACTTGTCAACAGATTGAATAAAATAACCAGCATTGCGAATATAAACCGTATAACGCGTTATACGCATAACCGGCACACATTTCCTGTTTTCGCAGTATCCGCACGTTGAAAACGGGCATAAAAACACACCTGAAAAGCGGAAGAATCGGTCAATTGTTCCACGATTTTCAACAACATATTCACACGCATACAGGACACGTCAAAGCCCACCTAACTATATAATATACTGGCAGAAACAAATTATAAAATCTGCGTTTTTATTAGTGATTTTTAATAAACGCAGCGTCGTGAAACATTCGATTTTTTACTAACTTTATGCAAAAATCGGTTAGTAACTGCCGGAGTTATTCACAATATACACGAGTTATCAACAAAAACGGCACTTTTGGCTGTTTTCATTTAATATTGTGAATAAAAAACAATTTCTTTGCAGTGTTAACTTAATTGTACTTAATCAATTTTATGAGTAAAATAATCGCAATCGCCAATCAGAAAGGTGGTGTCGGAAAAACAACCACTTCCATCAACCTTGCCGCATCTTTAGCTATGCAGAACAAGAAAGTCCTGCTGATTGACGCCGACCCGCAAGCTAATGCCACTTCAGGTCTTGGAGTTGACCCGAAAGATGTTACTTCTTCTATCTATGAATGCCTGGTTGACGCATATCCGATGAACGGTGCCGAAATTGACACCTGCGTTGACAAACTTAAAATCATCGGTTCCCGAATCGACCTTGTCGGTGCAGAACTTGAACTTATTAACAAGGCGGACCGTGAAAGAATCCTTGCTAAACAACTGGAAACCGTAAAAGACAAGTACGACTACGTGCTTATCGACTGTTCTCCGTCTCTGGGACTGATTACAGTGAACGCATTGACAGCCGCCAACTCCGTTATCATTCCGGTACAGGCAGAATATTTTGCACTTGAAGGCATCAGCAAATTGCTTAACACAATTCGGATTATCAAATCAAAGCTGAATCCGTCTCTTGAAATCGAGGGATTCCTGCTGACAATGTACGATGCACGTCTTCGTCTTGCCAACCAAATATTCGAAGAACTTAAAACACACTTCGGCGATATGGTATTCAACACCGTAATCCCGAGAAACATCAAACTTAGCGAAGCTCCGAGTCACGGACTTCCGGTTATCCTATACGACGCCGACAGTCGCGGAGCAACAAGCCACGTTATGCTTGCCAAAGAAATTATTAACAAAACCAGACGAAAACAATAAATATGTCAGTAAAAAGAAATGCCCTTGGCCGCGGACTGGATTCGCTGATATCCATGGACGATATCCGAACTGAAGGTTCATCAGCCATTAACGAGATTGAAATTTCACAAATTTCTCCAAACCCCGAACAGCCGCGTATCAATTTCGACGAGACCGCTCTTGAAGAACTTGCCGCATCTATTCGCGAGCTCGGCATTATCCAGCCGCTGACTCTTCGCAAAACAGGCAGCAGCTACCAGATTATTTCCGGTGAACGACGTTACCGCGCAGCAAAACTTGCGGGACTGGTTTCCGTTCCGGCATATATCAGAACAGCCAATGACAGCGAACTGACTGAAATGGCGCTTATCGAAAACATTCAGCGTGAAGATTTGAATGCCATCGAAATTGCCCTTACTTTCAAAAAACTTATCGACCAGTACGACCTTACTCAGGAACGTCTGAGCGAACGCATCGGCAAGAAACGTGCCACTATCGCCAACTTCCTGCGTCTGCTTAAACTTCCGGCAGAAATCCAGCTGGGATTGCGTGACAAGGCCGTTGATATGGGACACGCACGAGCTATTCTGAGTGTTGACAAACCGTCTTTGCAGCTGAAACTGTACAACGAAATCCTGAAAAAAGGATTGTCGGTAAGACAGGTTGAAGCTCTTGCAAAAGAATATCAGAACAAAAGCAGTCAAAGTGCTTCCGAAAACGGAGAAGGGTCTGCAAAAAAATATGTCAACAGTGATTTTGACATATTGAAAAAGCATCTTTCCAACGTGTTCAAAACCAACGTACAATTGACTTGCACACAAAAAGGTAACGGAAAAATTTCATTCCAGTTCAAAAATGAGGAGGAATTGGAGAGAATTATTAGTATCTTTGACAAATTAAAAGTTACAGAATAAATTGAAGCCGGATTTTTTGGGCAATAACATAACAAAATTCATATTTGGTATGACAGTTTTGCTGTGCCAAGTATTCTTTTTTTCTACAGACGCATACGCGGAAGACAATATCTTCAAGGACCGTATTCAGTTGAAACTGGATACCATTACCGACAGCGGGGAACAGAAAATCATCGCTGTGGAAGATTCTGCAAAAACAGAAATTTCTCCAATCGTTGCGCTTGAGAACGATTCCATACGCACAGATTCCCTGATGATGGAGGAAGAAGGACATGTCATGACCTTCAACCCGGACCCGACACGTGCAGTATGGATGTCGGCATTATTTCCCGGACTTGGTCAGGTGTACAACCGCCGCTACTGGAAACTGCCTATCGTAGTGGGCGGATTCATGGGTATATCCTATGCTCTTACATGGAACAACAAGATGTATTCCGACTACACCCACGGCTATAGGGACATTATGGACAATGACCCTGCAACAAAAAGTTATATGGAGTTCTTCCCTTCATTCGTAAAAGAGGAAGACCTTGATACCGAATGGCTGAAAAAAGTTCTAAAATCCAAAAAGGACTATTACCGTAAAAACAAGGAATTGTCCGTTATATGTATGGTGGGTATGTATCTTTTGTGTATGGTTGACGCCTATGTTGACGCATCTCTGTCCCACTTTGACATAAGCCCCAACATCTCTATGGATGTGGCACCGACGATTATGGATACAAGCAAAACAGGCTCTCCCTCTATCGGCGTTCAATGGGCAATAAGTTTTTAGAAGATTATCAATACCGAATATCACCAACTACAATGAAGAAGAAATATTCAACTCTTATTATTTCCATTTCGCTGACAACCGCAGCTTTGTTTGCCCAACAGCCGGCTACTCCCGCTCCAGTAAATCCGGCTTCAGTTCGCGATACAGCTATAATGTATCCTACAAGTTTCGAAACTGACGAACAGAAAATGCTTGAAAATTGGTACATCAAAAACTATACCGACATCAATGCAAAAACAGGCAAATTCAAACCGGGCAAAGCATCTGACGAGGAATATATAAGACGACTCAGAGCACTTCCAAACGTTATTGAAATGCCATATAACTCCATTATAAAAAGTTATATAGAAATGTATATCCGCAAACATAAACTTGTGGAAACCATGCTCGGCATGTGCGGCTACTATATGCCGATTTTCGAAGAAGCATTAGAAAGAGAAGGGTTACCATTGGAATTGAAATACCTTCCGGTTATAGAATCCGCACTGAATCCAAAAGCATACTCCAGAGTGGGAGCGGCAGGTTTGTGGCAGTTTATGCCGAGAACCGCAAAAGGTATCGGTCTTGAAGTCAACTCTCTTGTAGACGAACGTCTGGATCCATATCGTTCTTCACTCATGGCTGCAAAATATTTGAAAGAGCTTTATTCAACATACCAAGACTGGAATCTTGCGATTGCATCATACAACTGCGGTCCTGGGAACGTAAACAAAGCCATCCGCCGCGCAGGAGGAGCTACAGACTTTTGGGCAATCTATCCGTTCCTTCCGGCTGAAACAAGAGGTTATGTACCTGCATTCATCGCAGCCAATTATATCATGACCTACTACCAACTTCACGATATCAATCCGGCATTGACCAAACGTCCGCTAATCGTAGATACAGTGAAAGTCAGCAAACGCGTGCATTTACAACAAATTTCAGATGTGCTGGACATTCCTTTGGAAGAAATCCAGTCATTGAACCCGCAATACCGCAAAAACGTAATTCCGGGACACATCCGCCCGTACAACCTTGCATTGCCTTCTCAGCAAATTTACTGCTACATCATGAGCGAAGACAGCATCGTTGCACACAACTTCGACAAATATGCGGTTCGCGACAGAGTAGAACCGACTGACTACAGTTCTGCAAGCGGCAGCAACGAACTTGAAGTAAAATACCACAAAGTACGCCGCGGGGAAAACCTTGGCAATATTGCCCGCAGATATGGTGTTTCGGTGAACAAATTGAAGAAGATGAACCATTTGAAGAGTAGCCGTATTAGAGTTGGACAACGTTTGAAAATTAGAACATACGTTCCTGTCAGCAACAAATCCGACAAGGTATCCAAAAATACTTCGAATTCACAATTCAAAAGCGAACAAGTCAGCGAAAACAGACAGATACAGGACGGACCTGTTTACCACGTAGTAAAACGCGGTGAAAGTCTGGGTAAAATCGCTCACAGATACCACACTACCATCAGCAAAATCCAGCAGTTGAACAATCTTAAAGGCTCAAATATCCAGGCCGGACAGAAACTGAAGATTACAGGAAGTGTAGCGCCATCAGGCGGTTCTTCAAATGGCTATATCAAGCACAAAGTAAAATCAGGCGAAAGTCTAGGTTCTATTGCCGGAAAATACAAAGGAGTAAAAGTCAGTGACATCAAACGAGCCAACAACATGAAGAACGACAATATCCGTGCCGGTCAGGTTCTTAAAATTCCGATAAAATAATTGTCTCAACCATAAACAAAACGGGAAGCACTACAAAAATGCTTCCCGTTTTTTATTGTCTGTTAAAAGTCAACGCTTACGCAGTTTGCGAAAGGCGTACGCCCCTGCAACCGCAATCAGCGCATAAATTACCGCCCATATCAGAAAAGAGCTGTTAAACACCGTATATGTCAGTATCAGCCACATCAGAATATTCACAATACCGATTACCCGTATACAACGGATAAACATCTGCTCTATTATTCCGAGTACCACGGATACCAACGGAAAAATCAAAAATATAGCCAGAAATTCCATTATTCTTTAATTGACCGGTTCTACGGTATAACCGAGATTCTTCAGCAGCTGCAAAAGTCCGCGCTCTCCCGGCAGATGACCGCCGCCGACAATGAACATGGTCGGTTTAACTTCCATCAGTTCCGGCATAATATTCACCCATGCGATATTTCGGTCATATATCATCGCCTCCTCCTCTTCCGCAGTAGCGTCGCAGTCATTGTTCAGTTTCCGTTCCATTACGGCAAGCAATCCGTCCAGATTCTGACTCATATACGCCTTGGTCATCTCATTTACCTGAGCACTGGCAAAATCAAGATGGGTAACGGTACAATACAGTTCGTCTGCCTGACGTTTCAAACTCTTGGAACCGTACAAAACCTTGATTTGGGATTCCACAGTTTCAAGTCCGCCGACGGGTTTGCCATTTTTCTTCGCTTCCGCCTGCAGCCATATGTCCAGCTGTTGCTGCGGGTTGAAATCCTTGACGGATTTCATCGCGATAAATACGGACAACTGCACACTCAATGCCACCGGAGTAATCTTGTCGAACATTTTCAAATCGACACCCATCAATTCTTTAATACCGCTTGCCAGCGTATCATATTTCTCTTTTGTGTAGAGCATGGTCAGGGTTGTATCTCCCGGCAATATGGTTTTCTGCTGAATCTGCACCAGAATATCGGGTTTCATCATATCCTCCATCACGATTTCGCCGTACAGTTGCTGAACATCTTTGAATGCAGCATCAAATCCCGCGATACTGTCCCTGATGGACAACGGGGACAAATGATGTGTCCCGAATACGTATGATGGTTGTGTAAGGTTCTTACCGGAAACTTTCCACAACAATTGCGCCTGCACGCAGACGGCGATGCAAAGAAGCATCAAAAACAGTGTAATCTTTTTCACGAAATCATAATTTAAAAGTTGTCTTTATTCCTTTAGACGGCAAAACGATGATTTTACTACGCTAAATTAAAAAAATATTTTCAATACGCATCGGTCGGACTGAATTTATTGCATTTCCGTCCTTTTAAGCGATTCTGACTGCAATAAGATACCGGAAGGATTAAGTTAATCAGATATCAGCCGGAACCGGCACACGGCTCATAAAACAGCGAAATACATATATAACGAAAACGGCCGGACTCTTTCGAATTCGGCCGTTTGTTATATAATCAGATTATTGATTATTTGCTTGTTTTTTTGTCGTTGCGAGTCTGTACAAGGTAAGCAACCGGAGCTGCTACGAACAATGAAGCGAATGTTCCGATGATAACACCGAACAACATTGCGAATGTAAAGCTGCGGATTGTTTCACCTCCAAGGATGAAGATACATAGAAGTACAAGAACTGTAGTAACAGATGTCATAGTTGTACGAGTCAATGTACTGTTAAGAGCCTGGTTAAATGTCAACTTCCATTCCTGTTTAGGATATAGAGCGCGAGACTCACGAACACGGTCGAATACAACCACGGTATCATTCACCTGATAACCGATAACGGTCAAGATTGCAGCTATGAACTGCTGGTCAACTTCCATCGGGAAAGGTAGGATTCCGTAGAACAATGAGTAGAAGCCCATGATGATGTATGCTGTAAATGCAACTGCAGCAAGAGCACCAAGAGAGAATGAAATGTTACGGAAACGAATCAAGATATAAAGTGCCATTGCAATCAATGATAGAGCTACAGCCCAGATTGCACCTGTTGTAATATCTTTAGCGATTGAAGGACCCACTTTTTCAGCTGATACAACACCGATTTCTTCGTTTGCAGTACTGAAGTCTTCTACAGACATACCATTAAGTTCACTTGCAAGACCGTCGTAAAGTTTGCTCATGATTTCTTCGTCAACGTCAGTACTTTCAGAATCAATCTTGTAGTTGGTAGAGATTCTTACACGAGTATCGTTATCAATAGTAATCACAGAAATCTGTGCATCGTCAAAGCTCTTCAACAAATGAGACTGAAGTTCATTTGTATTTACTGAGTGATCGAACTGAACGATATAATTGCGACCACCAGAGAAGTCGATACCAAGGCTCAACTGACGGGTGAAGAATGAAACCGCCATCAAAACTACCAATGCAGCAACGACAAGGAAGCTGACTTTGCGTGCGTTAATGAAGTCGAATTTGGAGCTGATCCAAAGGTTCTTTGTCACACCTGATGAGAAAGTAGCTTTCTGCATCTTGCCGTGGTTAAGCAGCCATTCGATAGCGATACGGCTCAAGAATACTGCTGTAAAGAATGAACATACGATACCGATGATAGTAGTAGTTGCGAAACCTTTAATAGGACCTGTACCGTAAGTAAGCAGGATAACACCTGTGATGATTGATGTCAAGTTAGAGTCGAAGATTGCAGAGAATGCGTTTTTGTAACCGTCTGCAACAGCAGCTTTAACTGTTTTGCCTGCACGAAGTTCTTCTTTGGTACGTTCGAAGATAAGTACGTTGGCATCCACAGCCATACCCAGAGTAAGTACGATACCGGCAATACCTGACAAAGTTAAAACTGCCTGAAGTGATGCAAGAATACCCATCATGAAGAACAGGTTAAGTACAAGACACATATTTGCTACCATACCTGCTCCCGGACCATAAACAACTACCATAAAGATAGCAAGAAGGATAAGAGCAACGATAAATGAAACGAATCCGTTTTCGATAGCCTGCTGACCAAGAGATGGACCGATAACGCTGTCACCGATAATATCAACACGTGCTGCCATCTTACCACTCTTAAGAACGTTTGCCAAGTCTTTGGCTTCTTCAACTGTGAAGTTACCGCTGATTTCAGAACGGCCACCTTCGATTGCTGTATTTACGTTAGGGAAAGAGTAAACCTGGTCATCAAGAACGATAGCGATGGAACGTCCGATGTTTGAGCCTGTGATACGAGCCCATTTGCGAGCGCCTTCGTCGTTCATTGACATATTTACTACACTGCGGTGGAATTGGTCGAAATCGCTACTTGCGTCTTCGATTACGTCACCATTAAGTGCCGGTTTCCCGTTTGTCGTTTTTAGAGATACAAGCTGGAAGAATCTTCCTTTTTCGTCAACTGCCTTGACTGACCAGTTAGCTTTCAGGTTGGAAGGCAAGTAACGTTTGGCCATATCTGATTTCATGATTGCGTTTACGGCAGCAGTATCGTTAACAGCTACTGTACCAAGAACAGCACCCTGACCACCGTTAAGAAGTTCTACCAAAGTACGTTTAACAACTGCACTGTCAGTAGCTGTAGTGTCAGCCATAGCAGCAGCTGCGCTCAACTGAGAAACTGCAGATGCGATTTCATCGAAGTTGTATGTTTCGTAGAATTCAAGGTTTGCTGTACCCTGAAGCAATTTGCGAACACGTTCCGGTTCTTTGATACCCGGAAGTTCAAGAAGAATCTGACCTTCGCGCTCAAGACGCTGAATATTAGGAGCTACAACACCGAAACGGTCAATACGTGTACGAAGTACATTGTATGAGTTGTCTATCATTGAAGCAACTTCTGTTTTAAGCATTGATTCAACTTCTGAATTGGAAGCTGCCGGATTGTTTTTAACCAATTCCATATTACGGAAAATCTGAGCAAGGCTGCCTTCCGGTGCAAGTTTTGCATACTGCTGGCAGAATTCTGCTACGACGTCTTTTCCTGTTTTACCTTTTCTCAACAGAGAGTCGGTGATTAGAATTGCGCGATTGAAGTTAGGGTCTTCGTTGTCATTTGAAAGTGATTTCAAGATACCCGGTACAGACACCTGCAGTGTTACATTCATACCGCCTTTAAGGTCAAGGCCAAGGCCTACTTCCATCTCACGAGCTTCCTGGAATGTGTAGTAGCCCAGGTAAACTTTTTCTTTTGCAATGGAGTCAAGATAAGCTTTGTAGAAGCTCTTATACTGGCTGTCGTTAGTATCGACTGTGCCGGCCTTTGCTGCAGCAAACTCTTCAGCTTTGCCTTCGTAGTGGTTGGTTACGAATGAGAAAGACAAATAGAAAGCGCAGATAAGAACTAGTAAAGAAGCAATTACTCCAATAAATCCTTTACTTTGCATTGTGTTTAAATGTTTATTATTTTTAATAATTTATTATTCTGCATAATAATTAGCGTGCAAATATACATTTATTTTTTCAAGTTAGAAACTTTTAGCAATCCTTTTCCTGTTTTCAGTCCGGTTTTTTAATATTTAAGGTGGAAACACGCAAATCCCGTCAAGATTTACTAACTTTACACCCTGAAATAACGTTATTGCGTCGCAACATAATAAATTTAAATCCGACAAAATTGAAAAAAGCATTTAAATACACACTCCTGATTGCAGTTCTGGCGTTGCTGTATTCGTGTGCGAACATGAAACGCCCTACTGGCGGACCGCAGGATATGCTGCCTCCGATTATGGTAAAGAGCAAACCGCCAATCAACAGTCTGAATTTTGACGGGGAGAAGGTGGAAATCGAATTCGACGAGTTGATTCAGCTGAAGGATCATAACGAAAAGGTCATTATCTCTCCGGCGCAGAAAATTCCGGCACAAATCCGTTCCAACGGCAAGAAGGTGACCGTACAATTCAAGGACTCCATCATTCCAAACACCACCTACACCATCGACTTTTCAAACTCCATCCGGGATTTCAACGAAGAAAACCCGCTGGACAACTTCTCGTTTGCATTCTCCACCGGAGACGTTCTGGACACGCTTCAGATTTCCGGCATGCTGCTGAATGCCAGAGACCTCGAGCCGATGCAGAACATTGTTGTCGGCGTTCACTCCAATCTGAACGACACTGCGTTCACCACCGTTCCGCTGGAAAAAGTGGCACGTACAAACGACAAGGGTGAATTTACCATACGCAATCTGAAACCGGGCAAATACAAACTGTTTGCCGTAAACGATATAGACCGCAACTTCAAATTCACAGCGACAGAAGATATCGCGTTCTACGATTCCATCATCGAGCCGAAAGCGGAAACCATCGAGTATTCTGACACTTTGCGTACCGTTACCCACGAAATCGACACCGTCAGAACCGTAAAAGGCACTTCATTCACTCCGAACGACATTCTTCTGAGCATGTTCAACGAGGAAATTGCCGCACAGTATCTGGTGAAAGACGAACGTCCGGACTCCGCAAGACTGTATCTGGAATTTGCCACCAGAGCGGACACGCTGCCGGAATTCGAGCTGCTGGATTTCAAGGATTTGAAAAACTGGTGCAAAATGAACTGGAGTCCGACGAACGATACCATCACCTATTGGCTAACCCATCAGGAACTGATAAAAACAGACACAATCCGTGTGGCTCTCAAATATATGAGAACAGATACTACATATACGCTGAGAAAGTACAACGACACTATTCTGTTTAAAAAGCCAATCAAACGTCACATAAAGACGAAGAAAAAACATAAAGTCGATACTGTCAAAGTGGTGGTATTCTCTCCGTTCAACGTAGCCTCATCCACACTTCAGGACGTACATCTTCCTCTGAGATTTAAAGCAAACATTCCGCTGGATTCCATCAAACGGGACATGATTCATTTCAGCCAGAAAGTGGATACTTTGTGGAAAGAACTGGCTGTTCCGGAAATCAAACAGGAAACAGAGTACAATCTGAGTAACTACGTCATGGACTACAAGTGGGAACCGGGTGCGGAATACACGCTGATGCTGGATTCTGCAGCCGTAGTAGACATCAAAGGCCAGCCGAGCAAAATGATTGAGCACAAATTCAAAGTCAAGATGCTTGAAGACTATTGTGACGTATATTTCAACGTGAATGTCAACGACAGCGCTTTCATTGAACTGCTGGACAGTGGTGACAAACCGGTACGCACTGCTCCAGTGAAAAAAGGGAGCGCGGAATTCAATTACCTGAATCCGGGACAGTATTATGTACGCCTTGTAATAGACAAAAACAACAACGGTAAATATGATACCGGAAACTATAACGAAAAACGTCAGCCGGAAGAGGTATTCTATTACCACAAACGATTGAGTATCAAGAAGAACTGGGAAGTAACAGAAAACTGGGACATCTTCAGCATTCCTGTCAACCTTCAGAAACCGGAAGATATCAAAAAAAACAAACCGGAGCCGAAGAAATGGCAGATAAACAAAGAAAAAGATAAAAAGAAGAACCGTAACAGAAGGAATAACGAGGACGACGAATTTTACGATGACAATCCGTTTGGCGCAAACCAGTATGAATACCAGCGTAATCCTTTTGAACAAAACAATTATAACGACAACTACTAAAACAAAATATTATGAACAACAGACCGCTTATTTTCATTAGCAACGACGACGGAATAGAAGCCAGAGGTCTTTACGCCCTTGTCGATTTCATGAGTGCATACGGAGATATCATTGTAGTAGCTCCGGAAACCCATCAATCTGCAAAATCCTCATCTCTGACCATGGATTTGCCGCTTCGCGTAAAACAGTTGCCCGACTATCGAGGAGCAAAGATTTTCCGAATCAACGGAACTCCGGTAGACTGCACAAAAATAGCATTGAACACTTTGCTGGACCGCAAACCTGAATTTGTTGTCGCAGGCATCAACCATGGAGCCAACAGCGGAAACAATGTGATTTATTCCGGAACCATGGGCGTCGTTTTCGAAGGCTGCATGGCAGGAATTCCGAGCGTGGGATTCTCTCTGCTTACACACGATCCGAACGCTGATTTTTCTCACTGCGAACAGGTAATCAAAAAAGTGATGAACAACGTGGTGGCAAACGGACTTCCGCAGGGTGTATGTCTTAATGTCAACATTCCGAAATTTACAGATGTCAAAGGGTTGAAAATATGCCGTGCCGCAAAAGGCAGCTGGAGCGAAGAATTCATCAAACGCACCGATCCTTTCGGACGCAGCTATTATTGGTTATCTGGATGCTTCAACAATGTAGAAGCGGAATGCAGCGACACTGACCTGTACTGGCTTGAAAGAGACTATGCTTCCGTAGTGCCGTGCCAGCCGGAACAGACCGCATTCAGTGTGATTGAAAGTATGAAGAAAATTTACGAATAAAAATAAGAAACGGCTGCCTTGTTTAAGACAGCCGTTTCTTATTTTTATACAAATTTTATTTCAATAGTTTTTTGATAACTTTCTGCACGGCAGGCATCATTATGTTGTAGCCCTTTATTGTCGGATGACATCTGTCTTTTGACAATCCGGGTCTCATAGCACCGTTTTCATCCGCCATCAAAGCGTGGTAGTTAACATATTCCAGGCCACTCTTTTGAGCATACACTTTAATCAGTTTGTTCACTTCAATTACGCGCTGTGCCGGCTGCAATTCTTTCCTCCAAACGAAATGGTCACACGGACAGATAGAACACAGCACCGGAATAATTCCGTTAATCTTCGCAAGGTCGCACATAGACGCAATATTGTTCACGATATATTCATCGGTCACCGCCCCGTTATTTTCTGCAATGTCATTGATTCCAGCAAGAATCACCACCACCTTCGGATGAAGGTTAATCACGTCCTGTCGAAATCTCACAAGCATCTGGTCAGTTGTCTGACCACTAATTCCGCGTCCAGCATAATTGTTTTCTGTAAAAAATTCAGGGAAACTGCCATACCATAAATCTGTAATTGAATTTCCCATAAAAACAACATCCGGAGCGTGCTCCAATAACTTGTTATCCTCCGCATAACGAAAAGCATCTGACCATTTGCAAAGTTGTGCTGAAACACCAAAAGCACCGGCAATACACAAAATAAAAAGGAATAGTTTTTTCATTAATATTTTTGTTTAGGTTTCACAAAATTAGTATATTTATTTTATCTCATCAAAAAAAAACTAAAAAAAATAAAACCCGGCTACTCTCTCGAGCTACCGGATTCCTAACCTATGATTCACTTATTTGTTGTTGCTTATAGTCTGCTCCAAATTGGAATGCATATAATGCACTAAATATTTATACAAAATCTATGCATGAATTACCATACATTCCTTCTTTACTTAGTGCAAAGATAATTACCATACATTCCTTCTTTACTTAGTGCAAAGATAATACTAATTATTTTCTATACCAATCGTTTTTATAATATTTTATAAATTTATTTCATTTTTTTATTTTTTAATATTATTTTCTCAAATCAATGATTTATTTTCCTTTGTTCTATGTTATTGTAATATAATTTGTTACTTTTGTAGTATAATATTTAAACTAAAGTATACTTATTTTATATTATGAGACTAATAATCGAACCTAACTACGAACAAGTATCAGAATGGGCAGCAAACTATGTAGCCTCCAAAATTAATGCTTCAAACGCTACTGCAGAAAAACCTTTCGTACTTGGTTGCCCTACTGGCAGCTCTCCCCTTGGAATGTACCGCAAACTTATCGAGCTTAACAAAGCAGGTAAAGTTTCTTTCAAAAATGTTGTTACATTCAACATGGACGAATACTGTAACCTTCCGAGAGAACACTCAGAAAGCTATTATACATTCATGTGGACTAACTTCTTCAATCAGATTGACATCAAACCTGAGAATGTAAACATTCTTAACGGCAATGCAGAAGATCCGGTTGCAGAATGTCAGCGCTACGAAGACAAAATCGCTTCTTATGGCGGTATCGATTTGTTCATGGGTGGTGTTGGTCCTGACGGTCACATTGCTTTCAACGAACCGGGTTCTTCTCTAACATCCCGCACTCGTATGAAAACTTTGACTCAGGATACTATCATCGCTAACTCCCGTTTTTTCAACAATGATACTTCTCTTGTTCCGAAGACTGCTCTTACCGTTGGTGTAGGTACAATCTGCAGCGCTAAAGAAGTTCTTCTTATCGTTAACGGCCACAACAAAGCACGCGCTCTACAGCACGGTGTTGAAGGCGGTGTAAGCCAGCAGTGGACTATCTCTGCTCTTCAACTTCACCAGCACGCAATCATCGTTTGTGACGAAGCTGCTACTGTTGAATTGAAAGTAGGCACTTACAACTACTTCAAAGATATCGAAGGCAAAAACCTTGACCCGAAAACTCTATTGTAATCCAGCAATATTGAGATAAATCATAACAGCGTGTGACAAACTTGTTGACAAGAATGTTGCACGCTGTTCTTTTTCCTTAAACTTTTCGATATGAGAAATATTTTAATGACCGCGGTAATGATGGTGGCTGCTCTGTGCGCCAATGCCGAAAGCCATATCAGAGTCAACCAGATAGGGTATCTTGAAAATGACACCAAAGTGGCAGTAATGATTATGGATGAAGCAAAGATAATCGAGTCATTCACCGTTAAAAATACCGGAATCGCAGAAACCGTCACCATCTCCAAAGTCAGAAATTTCGGATCGCAGCATCCGTTTGCCGCAGAGGCAAGATTGGATTTCTCCGAAATCACCCGACCGGGCAAATATACAATTACAGCAAACGGGACTACATCTCCCGAATTCCTCATCAGCAACAAAGCCTATGCGGGCGCTCACGAATACCCACTGAAATATATGCGCCAGCAGCGTTGCGGGCACAATCCGTATCTGAACCGCACCTGCCACCTGAATGACGGCAAAATCGTGCTTCACCCTACCCGTGACGGCGAAAAAGTAGACGTTACCGGCGGCTGGCACGACGCTTCGGACTATCTGCAATATGTCACCACTTCCGCCAACGCAACCTACCAGATGCTTTTCGCCTATCAGCAGAATCCCGAAATATGGGGAGACAAATACAATGCAGAGGGCAAAGAGGGAGTCAATGGTATTCCAGACATCCTTGACGAAGTAAAATGGGGACTGGACTGGCTGGTGAAAATGAATCCGAACGACAGTACATTCTTCAACCAGATTGCGGACGACCGCGACCACCGCATGATGCTGCTGCCGTGTGACGACAAGGTGGATTACGGCTGGGGCAAAGGCAAAGAACGCCCTGTGTACCCGTGTATCGGTCATCCGAACGGATTGCGCAAACACAAAAACGAAAGCACAGGTCTTGCCTCAATCTTGGGCAAATACGCCTCAACTTTCATGCTTGGCGCAAAAATCATGGCAAAATACTACCCTGAATTTGCCGAAAGTCTGAAAGCAAAAGCGCTGAACGCCTACAAAGTCGGCGCAGCCAATCCGGGCGTTTGCCAGACTACCTGCTGCGTATCTCCCTACTATTACGAGGAGGACAACTGGAGCGACGACATGCAGCTGGCGGCTGCGGAGATATACAACGCGACCAAAGACAACAAATACCTGAAGGACGCCGTTGAATACGGCCGGCTTGAACCGGTCTCTCCGTGGATGGGTGCCGACAGCGCCAAACATTACCAGTGGTATCCGTTCATCAACCTCGGCCACTATCAGCTGACACAGCAGCCGGTGGAGAGAATCGGCAAAGAGTTTGCCCGCAATATGCGTTCCGGTCTGCAGCGTGTTGCCGACCGAGCGGAGGACAACGCCTTTATGAACGGTATTCCGTTTATCTGGTGTTCCAACAACCTGACTGTTGCGATGATTACCCAGGCGATGCTTTACCGTCAGGTCACCGGCGACAACAGATTCCAAGAGATGGAAACCGCACTGCGCGACTGGCTGTTCGGCGTGAATCCGTGGGGCAAATGCATGATTGTCGGCCTACCTGAAAACAGCGACTACCCGAAAGACCCGCACACCGCATTCACCAACCGGTACGGCTATCCGGTAACCGGCGGAATTGTGGACGGTCCGGTGTATGCAAATATTTTCAACTCACTGCGCGGCGTAACCTTGCGCAACATTGACAAATACGCACCGTTCCAGAGCAAATTTGTGGTTTATCACGACGATTTCAGCGACTATGCGACTAACGAACCGACCATGGACGGCACTGCTTCCATGACCTTCTTTCTTGGCGTTCTTGCCGCCGAAGCAAACAAGTAAAAGTTTCAATTCTATATACAACACCCGCCGACACAGATGAGCCGGCGGGTGTTTTTATTATAAAAATTTTTGTTATTGTGTTTCTACATAAGAATCAAAATCCTCTCTAGTTTCAAAAAATGATTTATATTTTTCGGCATCATTCCGTGATTGAGCAAAAATTTCAATATTTCCATGATATAATTCTGCAAAAAGATGCTGAGATAAAACCTTGACTACTATTTTCATTTCAGTCTCTCCAGCAAAAGCCATCGCTGGTAGCAATATAGATTTTGCACCCGCTTTTTCCGCTTCTTTTAAAGCATTATCCAAACATGTTTCCAAAACGTCGGGAACATCTGATAATGTTTTTGCTCCAGACAATCGAATGTGAATAATTTTCTTATACGGGAAATTATAAGCGTCCGTTACTAATAAAGCTCCAAATACCTTATCCAAACCCTTTTCACAACATTTTTTCAATTCGAGATCTGCACATTCTTCAAAATTCTTTTGAAAAGATGACAATTCACATTCATTACCGGCAACAGGATTAATCAACACATCGGCTACACGTCCAGTTATATCTCCTACAAATATTTTGATTGAATTAGGTTGTATTTTAATAAAACGCTCCTTTTTCCATTCATAATCCCGATCTTCCAAGAGGTCCAACGGCGTCAATCCTGAATGCGCAAAATAACTATTATCCAAATCGCTCTCCATTATCAGCTTATTGGGTTCTAAATTTTGATTACAACCTACAGGCTGAAACATTGCGTCGCACCATTTTGAATCTAATGAATGGCCATGAACACATTCTCCGAATTTTATCTGTAAATCATATTCTGCCGCTTTGTTCAAATTAACCCCTGCAGAATCTATCGGCTTAAATTTTGAGAATTTGATTTTGAACTGATTAGCCAACAACATTGCACCATGCGGAAAATGGAGTAGTACGACTTGTGTTACACCTCCACATTTCTGAACATCCACTACCAAAAAATTAGAATTTTCAGGAATCATATTTTCCATGAATTGAGTCTGTCCTGCAATTTCACGTTCTCTTGAATACGTGTCTTTCGTCAGAAATCTGCGCGCAGCAATTAAAAATCTGATTTTATGCACCGGTCGTAACAATTTTTTGGTGACCTCCAGCGGACAATCAGTTCGAACAAAATGCCCCCGCTTGTATATTTTTTTCACATCTATCTCTGCATCCGTATCTCTATAAAAGAATTCAAGAGAATGCGTCCAGGTTCCCAACCACGAAGATAAAACGGCCAAAAACGAATTCTCATCAAACAACGAATAATACTGAGTTGCGACAAGTTCAGGAATATTATTCACTATCAGATTTTTATCTTTTATATCATGAGAGAAGGACGTTTTCGGAATACACTCATGATAACCATCATACTTTATTTCACTTTTTGCATAGGTTTTATGACTACCATCAGGGAAAAGCAAATAAGCCCAATTTTCATCTTGAGCAAGCCAACAATTTTTCGTCTTATGGTCATTCCATGATAATGAAGAATATACCGGTGGAAACAAATATTTACCATTTAAGTCAAGTATTCCGTAAAAATAGGCAGGTTGACCTCCATGTGTTTTTATTTCATTACCATTTTCATCTTGTCTTTTGATATCACATATTGCAAACCCTTTTTCAAAACGGCACGGATGGTCATACCATTCATCTATTAATGGTACCCCTTCAAAATTCGCTATACCATACGCATCAGGCCCTTTTGCTACAGAATAGACTCCTTGCCGAAGTACATGGTCCATAGACCAGTATTCAATGTCATTGATACGGTTCTGATTTTCATCAATAAACACCCATTTTCCATTTTGCGCAACAGCCGGTGCAACATGGTTTCTATATGTTGCTATGTATGAATATAAAGGTTTAGGCTTGGATGATTTGCCCGTGGACTTAAAATTCCCGTTTTCAGAAAGCAATCCCTGTTTGCCGTCCAATGTAACAGCCCAATACCCGTTCTTTCGATGTGCATTGATTGACTTGTAAATAAAATCTGTCACATGCTTTCCGTAAACATCAACCAACCCCCAGACATTATCGATTTCCGCTCTGGCAGATCCTTTATAAAAGACGCCCAAATGCGTTAATTTTTCAGATAATGGAATACACACATTACCTTCAAAATCTATTGTCCCGTAATATCCATCTTTTATAAAACGGACATACCCATCATCATCATAATCAAGAATTTTATCATATTTAACCGGTAATACTTTTTCCCCGGATTTTGTTTCAAGTCCGGAATATTTACCCTCTGATATTATAATAAAATCTGATTTGTTCATTTCTTATTCATTTACCAGTTCCCATATAACATTTACGGTGTCTGATGCGGCCAAATCATCCGGTATAATATCCAAAGAGTCAGTAGTACAATTGCATGCCTCTTCAGTTTCATGAATTTTTCGAGCCTGACTATAAATAAAAAGGTCCTTGAGTTCATATTGGATAGATAGACAGTCCCCAAGTTTGCAGCCTGAGGCCGTTGCCATAATTTCAGCCTTAACTTTTGCATCTTTAACAGCGCGCTCCAGCATTTTAAGTTGAGCCGGTCGTGAATCTTTAACTGTATAACCGATATTAATTTCAGCTTGTTTCAGATGCTTACCAATACTTCTTATAATTGAATTAAGAATAATGTTATCCATTCCCAAATCAATTTTCACAATATGTGTCAATCGGAAGCCTATAAATTTTTCACCTTTATAATTATTAAATTTGTCATATTCCGCAATAGTCTTCTTGTCAATATCCAGACGTATCGTTTTGGGGTGTGACTTTGGTAGTTTTACTTCAGACATTATATTCTGAAGTTTTTCGGTATCTCCTTTTACTTGAGTATATGCCTCTTCGTATGTGTCATGCAAACTTATAAGCGAAAGTTCAATCCGAGTGACATCCGGTTCTACATGTATTCCTCCTCGACCTGTAACTGTAATTGTTTTTTCATCCATAGATTATACGGTTTAATTACTTCCTATATTTTTACTAATTTACTATAATATTTTCAATAATACATCATTAAATCCAAAATATTAAACAATACCCCGAAAGTTTTATTAAACTCTCGGGGTCGTCTTTTATATCACAGATACTTCTATCAGATTATTTATTCGGCAGCCTGTTTCTCCAGCCGTTTCTTGGACATGGCTGCGATGAACGAACCGGAAATATTGTGCCATACGCTGAATATTGCGCCCGGAACAGCAGCCATCGGCCACACGGCAAAGTGTGTGGCGGCAAGAGAGGTAGCAAGACCGGAGTTCTGCATACCGACCTCAATGGTTATCGCAATCCGTTTTTCTCGCTTGACATTCAGAATTCTGCCGATAACATAACCAAGAACCAGCCCAAATACGTTGTGAAGAATAACGACAATCCACAGCAGCATACTGCATTTCATAATACTCTGTGCGTTGGATGAAATAATGCACGCAATGATAAACGAAATCAACAATGTGGTAACGGTCGGCAGATACGCCACAATCTTTTTGGTGGTTGCTCCCGCATAATGATTGATTAAGAATCCGAACAGAATCGGCACGAACACCACCTGAATAATGCTCAAAAACATACCACCGACATTTACATCAATGCTCTGACCCGCCAAAAGGAAAACCAACAGTGGGGTAAGCAACGGAGCTATAACGGTGGAAACCGCAGTCATTCCGATAGACAGCGCCACATCGCCTTTAGCCAGATAGGTAATTACGTTTGAAGCCGTACCGCCCGGACAGCATCCAACCAGCACCACCCCTATCGCCATATCCGGTGACAGGTTTAATGCACGGGCAAGCAGATACGCCAGCAACGGCATGATGGTAAACTGGCATGCGCAACCGATGAACACATCCTTCGGGTGGTTGAACACTACCTTAAAATCGGACGGTTTCATAGTCAACCCCATGCAGAACATCACAATCCCCAACATCGGGCTAATAGAAGACGACGGCATCCAGTTGAACGATGCCGGCGCAAAAAGCGCCAACACAGCAAAGGTAAGTATCACGACGGCAACGTGTCCGGAAATCCAGATACTGATTTTCTTCATATCTTTTAATCTTGTTTCCCCGTTTTATTCACACCTATTTTTTAACCTGTAACGGGTTATAATTTAATTTTGCGTGCAAAGTTAACAAAATTATACCGACTCGCATCCGTTAACAGTCAAATTTACACTTTTCCGTAGCAAATCCTTACCCATTTATACTATCTTTGCTTTGCTAAATCAATTATTATGGCTCTGAATGACGCGGATTTTAAGGACTTGAAAGAATACCTCGACAGAGAGGCGTTCCGGATTAATAACCTGCTTTTTATTGACAACGACCCGGTACAGTTTCCGAGGCGATTCGAAAGATTGCAGGATATTGAAATCGTGGCGTTGCTCTCCGCTTCAATAGCCTGGGGCAACCGCAAAATGATTTGCAACAACTGCGAGAAGATGCTGCGAATCATGGAAAACAATCCGTACGACTACGTAATGGAGGGCGAATACGAATACCTGCCGGATGAAATGAACATTCACCGCACTTTCTTTGCCCGCGATTTCAAATACATGCTGCGGGGAATAAAAAACATCTACTCCAAATTCGGTTCTCTGAACGATTTTGCAAATCATCATGCCGTCGGCAGTCACGAAACGCCGTCATGGAGACTTGTAGAACTGATGCAACAGAAATTTTGCGAAGCCAACGGCGGGTTGAAAGACTCCCATTGTCTGCCGACCAATCTGAACAACACCGCGCTGAAACGCATCAACATGGCGCTGCGCTGGCTGGTGAGAAACGACGGGATTGTGGATTTGGGCGTATGGAATGCTATCAAACCGAAAAATCTCTTTGTTCCGCTTGACATCCACGTCGGCGACACCGCCAGAGGGCTCGGCATGATTAAGCGCAAGGCAAACGACCGCAAAACCGTACTGGAGCTGACCGAAGTGCTGCGAAAAATGCGTCCGGAAGATCCGGTTTTGTACGATTACGCCCTGTTTGGCATCGGAATCGGCGAAAAAGCTCTGGTTGCAGAATAAAATATCACAGGTTAAGTTCCTGATTACCATAAGGTAGTTTTCCAAAGGACAAAAATTTTAACAAAAGATTTGGAGGATTAAGATAAAGTACATAACTTTGCAATCACAAAACAGGGTTCCTTGGCCGAGTGGTTAGGTACCGGTCTGCAAAACCGTTTACTCCAGTTCGAATCTGGAAGGGACCTCCAAAAAGCGGAATAAGTCTTTCGACTGTTCCGCTTTTATTTTTTCGAAGCAAAACGATTTAGTGTATTTTATATTATTTTATCAACTAAATTTCTTAACTTCGTGAATTATCTGTTTATAAAACTACTGAAATGGCAGATTTGACAGAATATAAGACTAAAGTACGCGACATAATTGCCAGACAACGCGCATATTTTGCAACAGGCGAGACTAAAGGCTACGAATTCCGTATCGAGAAACTGAAAGCACTGAAAGTTGCCATCGAGAAATACGAAACCGACATTCTCAATGCGCTGCAGGCTGATTTGGGCAAATCGACCAAAGAAAGTTTTTTGACCGAAACCAGCGTTGTTGTTAACGAACTGAAACTACATATCAACAAACTTGACGACTGGATGGAACCAATCAAGGTATCCACCCCGATTGAACATATGCCGTCCAAGAGTTACAAAGTTTGCGAACCGTTGGGTGAAATCCTGATGATTACTCCGTGGAACTATCCTTTCCACTTGTCCATGTTCCCGCTTGTCGGCGCAATATCTGCAGGAAACTGCGTGATATTGAAACCGTCTCCGAAAGTTCCGGAAACAAACAAAATGATGAGCAAAATCATCTCGGAAGTTTTCAAACCGGAACACGTTACCATCG
>SAMEA104404100__coassemble_1384_pt1 | contig 22153 bp, 11 predicted proteins | sample SAMEA104404100__metabat2_high_PE_008 | metagenome-assembled genome bin SAMEA104404100 (sample SAMEA104404100) | Balaenoptera acutorostrata | reverse complement strand
ACTAATGATAATATATATCAAATGAGAAAAATTTTACTATTATTTACCGCTATGGTTGCGCCGTTGTTTTTTAGCGCAACCGCAGCGAACGCGAATGCTGTTCAGGATGAAATCAAGACAGAAAACCTGACCAGCAACTGGGCTGTGAAAGCCGGATCTGTGTATACAGGTACTTCGTCCAAATCGGGCATGAGTATGATCGGTGATTTCGACGCCAATGAAAACGGTGATATATTTTTCACCTATGATTTCTACACAAAAGCGCCGGATTTCGCTTACGGCCAGTTTGGCGACGGTTTCAAAATGTACGGTTTTGAGAGTACGGCAGTAAACGGAAACCCGAACCTTGGTCTGCACAAGATTGACAAGGACGGCAACCTGCTTTTGTCCGTTTATTCCGACAGAGGTTATTTTGACAAAGGAAACTCCGGCGTTGCAGCTACTGCGGACGGCGGTGTTATCCTTGCCATGAGACTTCGTCTGGCAGACGGCGTTGCTGAAGCGGACGGAAAAAAAGTGATGTTGAGACTTCACACTTCCGCAGACGTGAGCTATTCTTACGACATCGAATCGCCGGACATTCCGGTTGATTCAAAATACGGCAATATCTATGTAGGTATGGTCGTAAAACTGGATAAGGACGGCAAGGTGCAGTGGCACAAACAGCTGACCGTTGATTTCGAACCGGTAATGGTTAACGGCAAGGAGAAAAAATGCTCGGACATGATTGAAATCAAAGGTGTGGAAGCCGGTTCGGACGGCAACTATTACGTAGCCGGCAAGTTTAAAAGACAGATGACAATCGAGGGTTGCGAAACCGTTTACACTCCGAGAAATATTCCGGCAGACTGGAATTATTCCGATGCAGCGGGCGACCTTTTCCTTGCAAAATTTGACAAGGACGGTAACCACAAATGGACTTTGCACAATCAGGAAGGCAGCTTTATAGGTCATGAAGGTATTACAGACATTCAATCTGACGAAGAAGCCATCTATTTGACCGGATATCTTGAAGGCTGCGATACAGAAGTGCAGAAGACCATCTTCGGCGGCAAAACGGTAGAAGTGCCGAACGACCGTTCAAACATGTTCTATTTGAAACTGAACTATCTTGACAACGCGGATGCAACAGACGCAACTTTGAAAGTGGAATATGTCAATGTATTTAAAGGCGTCAAGGATGCGGCAAACAAACAGCGCATGAAACCGATGGGCATCTGGACCGGAAAAGACGAAATTGTTATGACAGGTTCATTCTCCGGTATCGTTTATGATCCGGAAGGCAACGAAGTGCTTGCAGCACCTTCAACAGCGTTGAAGAGCTATGTGATTACAGCAGACAAAGCAACAGGAGCGTTCAAGGCCGCTACCTGTCTGCCGCAGATGAATGAAAGTGAAACCGCAGTCGTTGCAGGTGACAGCATCTATGTTTCAGGTCACGGACCGGACATGATTACAAATATGGGCACTGCCGGTGCGGTAACCGTATTGGATAAAGAAACTTTGAATGCGGGCAAAATCTACCACGTATTCTCGGAAAGTGTAATGTGTACCAACCAGGGCTGTGTCTTGGTCGGCAATACAATGGTAATGTTCAACCGTTCCGGTGCTGAAACCAAGCTTCACGGCGCAGGTCCGCTTCCGATGCGCGGCAAATGGGATGTTATGGTGAATGCCGTAACTTTGACAGGTATCAAAGATGCTCCGGCAGCCGTTGCCGCTCCGGTAATTACTCCGAATGGCGGCGAATATGTAACCGGCAAGGATATTGTCGAAGTGGAAATTACCTGTGCAGACGCAGCTGCAACATTTGAATACAAACTTGGTGAAAAAGACAGCTATAAACCTTATACAACTCCGCTGTTGATTACAGGCAGCCGTGATGTATATGCAAGAGCTACTCTGGGCGAATTGACTGCCGAAACAAAAGCGGTGTTCACATTTACAAAACCGGAGTATGTCGTTGAAATTATGAACAGTGACTGGGCCAAACAGGACGGAACCGTATTCGCAGGAACTTCTGCAGCCAAAAAAGGTATGAGTATGGTTGGTTCTTACGGAAAAAACAGCAAGGACGAGGTTTACTATATGTATGATTTCTACACCAAAGCAGACTGGCCTTACACCCAGTTCGGTGACGGCGAAAAATTCTACGGATTTGCAGACAGTAAAGAAACAAACGGAAACCCGAACCTTGGTTTGAACAAAATCGACCGTGACGGAAATCTTATCTGGACTGTTTACAGTGACTACGGTTACTTTAACAAATCATGTTCTGCAGTGGCCGGTACAGCGGACGGCGGTGCAGTGATTGCGGTTAAAGTTCGTATGGCAGACCGTGTTGCCGGTTCTGAAGCTCCGATGCTTCAACTTCGCACAAGCAGGGATGCCGAATACAAATATGCAATCAACGAACTTGAAATTCCGGAGGGATATGACGACAAAGGCTGGGTTTACAGAGGATATATGATAAAACTCGACAAAGACGGTAAAGTGGAATGGAGAAAAGACTTCCCGTTTGAATATACTACCGTAGAATCCGGCGGCAGAACAAGAAAACGTTCCGATATGCTTGATTTCAAAGCAATTACTGTCGGTCCGGACGGCAATATCTACCTGGCAGGCCGTTTTGCAAGCCCGTTGACAATCGACGGAAAAGTATATCAGCCGTCAAATCTTCCGGAAGGATGGAACTATGACTTTGTTCAGTCAGGTGCTGCAGGTGACATGTTCCTTGCTAAATTTGATATGAAAGGTAATCGTCAATGGGTAATGACTCACGCAGACGGAAGCTTCATTTTGAATGAAAACCCGAAAGCAATTGCTGCTGATGACAAAGCCGTTTATTTGTCCGGTACTCTTCAGGGAGAAAAAGGTTCAGAAGGTCAGAAAACAACATTTGGCGGTCAGACTGCTGAATTGAAGAACGACCGCAACGCATTGTTCTGCATGAGAGTGGATTGTGAAAAGAATGCAACTGCAACCGATGAAGCCGTTGCTGCTGATTATTTGAAAGTATTCAGCGGATACAAGGGTATAAACGGCCGTCAGAACTTCAAACTGATGAACATGGACGTGGCAAATGCAGAAGGTGTTGACTACCTTGCACTTGTAGGTTCGTTCGAAGGTGTTGCAAAAGACGAAAACGGCAACGTATTGATGACAAATCAGGACCGTACAGGTTTCCCCTGGTTGTTGAGCTTCATTATCAATCTTGACAAAAACACAGGAGAGGCAACCGGTGTTGCAACCAACGAGAAAATAATGGAATTCGAATCCGTTCATATTTTCAGCGACAGCATCATGGCATCCGGTTACGACAAGGGTGTTCAGATGGTATCTTACAGTAAAGCGGAAATGAATGCCGGCAAGATTTACGAAATTTCCAACTGTTCAAACACTCAGGGCGCTGTTCGTTGCGGCAACAAATTCGTGATGTTCAACCGTAACGGAAACAATATGAATGTAAACGGTATTCCGGAAAAAGATAAACGCTCAAGCTGGGATCTTGTCATCAACGGCTTTACAATGCCGGGTCTTGACGACGACATGACAAGTGTTGAGGACATAGCCGGAGACAGCACATTCAGCGTATTTGCCGGACAGGGCTTCGTCAGCGTAACAGCACAGGAAGAGTGTGATGTAACTGTCTACAGCATCTCCGGAGCACTTGTAAACTCATTCACCGCGAAAGCCGGAACAACAACCGTAGCAATGCCGGCAGGCTTCTACATCGTGAACGGCGTCAAAGTTGCAGTTTACTAAAACGAGAGAATAATTAAGGATGTGAATATTATTTAATCATAATTTCAAAGGCGGTTACCTGTGAAGGTCGCCGCCTTTTTTATATCCGCATAAATGCATGGAAAAATTGCATAATTCGGGAGACGTTTCGGGTTTCTCTTCCCTCAAAATCTTCCCTAAATTTGGTAATGCGATTGAGTTTCAGTAATTTTGCACCATAAAATTTATAGCTATATAATGGAAAAGAAATATGCAAGAACTCTGGTAACCACTGCGTTGCCTTATGCCAACGGACCGGTACACATCGGTCACCTTGCAGGGGTTTATATCCCGGCTGATATCTACACCCGTTATTTGCGCCTGAAAAAAGAAGACGTAATCATGATCGGCGGTAGTGACGAACACGGTGTACCTATCACTATCAAAGCGCGTAAGGAAGGTATTACTCCGCAGGATGTGGTTGACCGTTACCATAAAATTATCAAGGATTCTTTCGAAGAACTTGGTATATCTTTCGATATATATTCACGCACTACAACTGATATTCATACAAAAACTGCAAGTGATTTCTTCAAGAAATTGTATGAAAAAGGCGAATTCATCGAGAAAACTTCAAAACAGTATTACGATGAGGAAGCCAAAATGTTCCTTGCAGACCGTTACATCACAGGTACCTGCCCTCATTGCGGTGCTGAAGGTGCTTACGGTGACCAGTGCGAAAAATGCGGTACTTCACTGAACGCTACAGACCTTATCAATCCGAAATCTACAGTTTCAGGTAAAGAACCGGTGCTTCGCGAAACAAAACACTGGTATCTTCCTCTTGACAAATGGGAACCGAAATTGCGCGAATGGATTCTTGAAGGTCACAAAGAATGGAAACCGAACGTTTACGGCCAGTGCAAATCATGGTTGGACATGGGCTTGCAGCCACGTGCAGTGAGCCGTGACCTTGACTGGGGTGTTCCTATTCCGGTTGAAGGCGCTGAAGGCAAAGTGCTTTACGTATGGTTCGACGCTCCTATCGGCTATATCTCAAACACTAAAGAACTGCTTCCGGATACATGGGAGAAATACTGGAAAGACAAAGATTCACGTATTATCCACTTTATCGGAAAAGACAATATCGTATTCCACTGCATCGTTTTCCCGTCAATGTTGATGGCAGACGGCAGCTACAATTTGCCTGAAAACGTTCCGGCTAACGAATTCCTGAACCTTGAGGGCGACAAGATTTCAACTTCCCGCAACTGGGCGGTATGGTTGCACGAATATCTTGCAGAATTCCCGGGCAAACAGGACGTTCTTCGTTACGTTTTGACTGCAAATGCTCCGGAAACCAAAGACAACGACTTTACATGGCGCGACTTCCAGGCCCGCAACAACAACGAGTTGGTTGCCATCCTTGGTAACTTCGTAAACCGTGCTTTGGTATTGACTCACAAATACTACAAAGGTGTTGTTCCGGCAAAAGGCGAATTGACAGACTACGACCGTCAGACTCTTGACGAATTCAAGGATGTCAAAGCTCAGGTGGAACATTATCTTGACAACTACCGTTTCCGTGACGCTTTGAAAGAAGCGATGAACCTTGCGCGTATCGGTAACAAATATTTGGCAGACACAGAACCGTGGAAGCTGGCAAAAACTGACATGGAACGTGTAAATACAATCATGTATCTTGCACTTCAGATTGCTGCCAATCTTTCTATTGCATTCGAACCGTTCCTGCCGTTCATGGCGAAGAAACTTCGTGCGATTTTGAACTTGCCGGAAGATTGCAACTGGGAACAGCTTGGAACTATCGACATCCTTGCTGAAGGCAGCACAATCAACCAGCCGGAACTGTTGTTCGAAAAGATTGAAGACGACGTTATCCAGGCTCAGATGGATAAATTGGCGCGTATCAAGAAAGAAAACGAATTGAAAGCATACAAACCGGAACCTGTTGCTCCGAACATTCCTTTCGACGATTTCATGAAACTTGATGTTCGTGTCGGCAAAATCCTTGAATGTACAAAAGTTCCGAAAGCGGACAAATTGCTTCAGTTCAAGATTGACGACGGTATGGGCGGCCGCACAATTGTCAGCGGTATCGCAAAATACTACAAACCGGAAGATTTGGTTGGCAAAGAAGTTTGTTTCGTAGCAAACTTTGAACTGCGCAAATTGAAAGGCGTAGAATCTCAGGGTATGATTTTGAGTGCTCAGGACGCAGACGGCCGTTTGGTCGTTATCGGCCCGCAGGGTGCTGTTCATCCGGGATGCAAAGTCGGCTAATTCAGACTTTATAAATACAAAATATGAAAGCGTACCAAACGGTGCGCTTTCGTTGTTTTTGGGCGCAAGTGCTTTGTTATCAGAATTTTTTGACTACATTTGAGTTTGACGAACTTTAAATTTAATCAGCATGAAAAAGTATCTGTTCGTATTGACATTAATCGCCGCGGTTTTGGTATCGTGTTCCATGCCCGCCGGCAGTCAGGAGAAAATGGGAAAAGACTCTTCGAATTTTGAACTTTATCCGACCAAAAACATGTGGATGTTCCTGAAACTGGATACCCGGAACGGGAAAATCTGGCAGGTGCAGTATTCATTGGAAAACGACCGGATGGAAGTTGATTTGAATCCTGCATCCCTCGATTTCGAGAAAGAGAACATGCCGGGGCGCTTTTCGCTGCACCCGACACAAAACATGTATAACTTTATCCTTCTGGACGAGTTGACCGGACACACCTATCAGGTGCAGTGGTCGATAAAGGAAGAGCAGCGCGCGGTTATTCCTATCGGCTGATGCGCGGAAAAACGGCATCCGGAGCGCAAAATACGGGCATAAACCGGCATTTTCGGAGCGGTGCGGAGCATTTCCGGTTCAAAATATTGCCGGATTTTATGTTAATCTCTTTGCGTTTGCACTATCTTTGTAAGTAATAATCAAGGAAATGGATTTCAGAACAAAAATAGAACCGCTGAATTATGATTTTAAAATCAGCCACCGCGACGGTATCGTGATGGCGGGTTCCTGCTTTACCGAGAATGTCGGTGAGCGGCTTCAGCGTGCGCTGTTCGATGTCGATATCAATCCGTTCGGCATCTCGTTCAACCCGGAAAGTATTGCGCGCGAACTGCAGATTCTGATGTCGGACCGCAATTTTGAAGCAGGCGATTTGTTCCAGCACAACGGTTTGTACAACAGTTTTATGCACCACAGCTCGTTCTCAAAGAGCAGCGAAACCGCAACTTTGGAGGCGATAAACGGTCGTGTGGCATCCGCCCGCGGGCATCTTAAAACCGCGCAGGCGTTAATCCTGACCTGGGGTACCGCTTACGTGTTCCGTGAAACCGGGTCCGGACAGATTGTGAACAACTGCCACAAACTGCCGGCCAGCCGCTTTAACCGTGTTCGTCTGTCTGTGGAGGAGATTGTGGAAACCTACTGCGATGCCGTGGAAAAATTGCTGAAATTCAATCCGAATATCAAAATCATCATTACGGTCAGTCCCGTGCGCCATCTGGCCGACGGATTGGCGGGGAACAACGTCAGCAAAAGCACTTTGCGCCTTGCTGCGGAGGGCCTGACAGAGCATTTCCCGGGCGTTTGTCTCTATTTCCCGAGCTACGAAATTGTAACGGATGATTTGCGTGACTACCGTTTCTATGCCGCCGACATGGTGCATACCACCGATGTGGCAACCGGTTACGTGTATCAAACTTTCCTTGATGCGTTCTGCACTCCGGAAACCAAAACCGCGGTTGCCGAATGCGAAAAACTGTACAAAAGACTTTCTCACCGCGTTATGAGCGACAATCCGGAAGTTGCGGAGAAGTTCCGCAAAGCGACCGAAGAAGTTTGCCGTCAGGCGGTGGCGAAATATCCCTATATTGAAAAATTGTTGCAATGATATATTCCGTTAAAAATATTGCCCGAATTCTGGGGGCGAATGCCGAAAATCTGAGTGATTGCAGAATCGAAAACCTGCTGACAGACTCCCGTTCGCTGATTTATCCGGAAACCACGCTGTTTTTCGCGCTGCACACCCACAACGGTAACGGCGTGAACTTCATTCCGTCGCTCTATGCTTCGGGCGTTAGAAATTTTGTGGTCGAAGCGGGTTCAGTAGCGAAATCCGACTACGGAAATGCCAATTTTATTGAGGTGGAATCACCGCTGAAGGCTTTGCAGCAACTGGCGAAAAATCACCGCAGCAATCATCATATACCGGTGGTCGGAATCACCGGCAGCAAAGGCAAAACCATCATCAAAGAGTGGTTGTACCAGCTTTTGCGCGAATATTTCCGCATTGCACGCAGTCCGCGCAGCTACAATTCCCAAATCGGCGTTCCGCTGTCACTTTGGGAAATCGAGGACAATACCACCCTTGCCGTTATCGAGGCGGGCGTTTCTCTGGTGGGCGAAATGGAGCGGCTGGCGCAGATGATTCAGCCGACCGTTGCTGTGATTACCAACATTGAGGAGGACCATGACGACGGATTTGAAACCCGCAGTCAGAAATGCCGCGAAAAATGCCGTTTGGCAGCCGGTAGTCGTCAGGTGATTTACTGTGCCGACGATGCGATGATAGCCGAAAATGTCAAGGCTGTCGTCAAAGAACACTACCGTTTTGCATGGACACGAAACGGTGCAGAGTCTGCTGCTTTGAAGATTTTGGAAGTGCAACCGAACGGAACTGCGACCGAAATCTGTTATGAATACAAGGGCGAAAAGAACGCCTTTGCAATACCTTTCAACAACGGAATCGATGTTGAAAACGCCATTCATTCACTGGCTGTAATGCTTTGTCTGGACGTCGCTCCGGCAGAAATTGCGGTGAGAATGGCAAAATTGAAAGCGGTCGCTACCCGAATGGATGTTATAGAAGGCTGCAACAACTGCCTTCTGATTTGTGATTCCTATTCAGCGGACTACAATACCCTGGCTCCGGCACTGGATTTCATGTCCCGCCGCGCCACTTCCGACCGTGTGCCTGCCGTCATTCTTTCGGACGTGATGCACGAATCTTTCGACGAGAAGGAAATCTATGAAAAGATTGCCCGACTGCTGAATTCCAAGAAGATTTCCCGCGTCATCGCTATCGGCGGTGAATTCGTGAGAAACCGCGAATTTTTCGGGGAAAATACCGAGTTTTACAACTCTACAGATGAATTTTTGCAGAACTGTTCCGTCAGCGATTTTCGCGGCGAGCAGATTCTGATTAAGGGAAAGCCTGAATTCGGATTTTCCCGCATAGTGGAAATGCTGGAGGCGCGTACCCACGAAACCGTGCTTGAAGTCAATCTTGACGCACTGGCATCCAATTTCAATTTCTACCGTTCCTTCCTTCGACCGGAAACCAAAGTGGTCTGCATGCTGAAAGCATCAGGTTACGGTGCCGGATCGTATGAACTTGCTAAAACCCTGCAGGACCGCGGTGCGGGATATATCGCCGTTGCCGTTGTGGATGAGGGTGTAGACCTTCGCAAAGCGGGCATTACCATGCCGATTATGGTGCTGAATCCGAAGGTGGTGAACTATCGCGACATGTTCGAAAACCGTCTCGAACCGGAGATTTTCAGTATGGATATCTGCCGTGAAATCATCCGCGAGGCGAAGAAATATAATATCAAAAACTTCCCGGTACATATCAAACTGGATACCGGTATGCACCGTCTGGGATTCCTGAAAGAGCAGCTTCCGGAACTGATTGAACTGCTGAAAAATCAGGATGCCATCACTCCGTGCTCCATCTTCTCGCACCTTGCCGTTGCGGATATGCCGTGCGATGCGATGGATGAATACACCCGCAGCCAGCTGGACTACTACGATGAATGTGTGGCGATGATTCAGAGCAATTTCGCCCACCATATCATGCGCCACATCCTGAATACTGCAGGAACTATCCGCTTTACCGACCATCAGTATGACATGGTGCGCATAGGTATCGGACTTTACGGTGTGCCGATTCTGAACAACGGCACCGAGGACGCATTGCAGCAGGTTTCTTCATTGAGCACCATTATCATTTCCATCAAAGAATGGGAACCGGGCATTACTATCGGTTACGGCCGTAAAGGAGTGTTGTCCCGAAAATCTCGCATTGCAACTGTCCCGGTAGGTTATGCCGACGGATTGAACCGCCATCTGGGCAACGGAAACTGCAAGATGTACGTCAACGGAACGCTTTGTCCTATTGTGGGCAATGTTTGTATGGATGCCTGCATGATTGATGTGACCGATGCAGACTGCAAAGTCGGCGACCGTGTGGAAATCTTCGGCAAACACATCCCCGTTTCCGTACTTTCCGATGCCCTCGGCACAATCCCGTACGAAGTTCTTACCTCTGTCTCCACCCGCGTCAAACGCATTTATTTCCGAGAATAAACTTTAAACGAAAAAATATTTACGAACCTCGGATTCTTCTGATTTTCGGGCTTCGTGTCTTGTCTGGTCTAATCTATTGTCATTCAAAGAAAAATGACTATCTTTACGGCTCTTGAAAATTTATAAAATAAAAGCATCTTGTTATGCAGAATAGAAATTATATACAACGCTTATTATTTGTTGCGCTGATTTCCTTTGTAGCAAAGGGAATTAATGCTGAAATTCCGGTTGGTTATTACAACACTTTAGACAGAAAAGCAACTTCAGAATTGAAAACTGCGGTTTGTAAAGTCATTACTCCTCATACTCAATTTAATTACGGCAGTTTGTGGAGTCATTTTGCTCATACAGACGTGCGTCCGGCTCCGGATAATAACCAGTGGTGGGATATGTATTCCGATAAAATTTATTACACATCAAGTCACAGCGGTATGCATAAAGAGCACAGTTTCCCGAAAAGCTGGTGGGGCGGTACTGAAGTAGAGGCATATACTGACTTGAATCACCTTTATCCGAGCGACGGTGATGCTAATATGGCAAAAAGCAATTATCCTTTGGGTGAGGTTGGTAGTGCAACTTTCGACAACGGTGTGACAAAAGTAGGTCGTGCAGTTACAGGTCTTGGCGGGGGTGCTGAAAAGGTGTTTGAACCTGCAGATGAATATAAAGGCGATTTTGCGCGTACATATTTCTATATGGTAACCATGTATGAGAATTATACATGGAAATATAAATATATGCTGGAACAGAATACTTATCCGACTTTGAAGGAATGGGCATACAAAATGCTGCTTCGCTGGAGCCGTCAGGACCCGGTGAGTCAGAAAGAAATAGACCGTAACGAGGCTGTGTACAGACGTCAGGGAAACAGAAATCCGTTTATCGATTTCCCGGAACTTGCCGAATATATCTGGGGAGACAAAAAAGGACAGTTGTTTGACCTTGCAGATATTCCGGGAGCAGGCGACCCGGTTCTGCTGACTCCGGCTCCAGGTACATCTTATGAATTCGGTGAAACTGTAATCAACAGCAGCAAGACTATTAACGTGACATTCAAAGGCCAGAATATGCGCCGTCCAATGAGTGTAAAACTTTTTGGTACGAATGCATCCAGATTCAAGGCTGCTGTGAATTCCATTCCGGCTATGAATCTGAACAGTGAGGAGGGTTACAAATTACCGATTACATATACTCCGAATACGCTCGGAGAACACAGCTGTAAGATTGTATTTTACAGTGATGATTTCAAAGGCAGTTTTACTGTAGATTTGACAGGTGTTGGTGTGGAATCTCCTGATTTGTCGGTATTGATTGCAACTCCGGCTACAGATATAACATCGTCAGGATTTACTGCAAACTGGGAAGAAGCTCCGGAACAGGTTGACCAGTATGTCATAACTTTGACAACTTATCTGAACGGAACTTCAAGTTCTGAAGAACATTCCGCAGACTCCAATTTCTGCGTGTTTACAGGATTGAATCCGCTTGCAACCTACTCATATTCAGTTCAGTCTGAACGTCTTGGATTCCGTTCCGAACCATCAAACGTGATTACGGTTGACGTGAATTCCGTTACCGGTATCCAAACTGATAAAGGTCTTGTTGCTGTAAGTATTGATGGCGGCATGATGTTCAATTGTACAGATTCGCACAGTGGCTGCCGCATTTACAACATGCAGGGTCAGGAAGTGAAATACCTTCCGGTTATTGAAAACTATACCGAGGTAGAACTTCCGGTCGGTGTATATATTGTGAAAACCAACGAAATAACAAAACCGTTGAAAGTTGTAGTCCGCAAATAATTGAAGCGGAAGAAACAATAATGAAATTCAGTAAATAAAAAATACGAAATATAAGGCTCGCAATGTCGCGAGCCTTTTTTATTGGTTTAACAGATGTTCAAAATCACCGGAAATTGCTATATTTGACCTTCATTTCAAACCTTAAACTTAAATGAAAAAGAAAATAGCTCAAATTGCGGGACTTGTCATATTTTTTGTCGTATGTTTCTTTATCGGCATCGGACTGGGGAATTTTATAACAGAAAACATCTCCGAAGGTGCGTCCGGATGGGATTTTGCGATAGAATTGTTTATCGGCCTGCTGATGCTGTTTCTAGCATTCTTCCTGCAAATCATTTTCCACGAGGGCGGTCATATGGTTGCTGCGATGATTCGCGGCTGGAAATTCAGTTCATTTATGGTGGCCGATTTCGTGTTGAGCAAAAACAACGGAAAATACAGTTTTTCAATATTTAAAATAGCCGGAGCGGGCGGCCAGTGCATTATGCTCCCGCCTCCGGACGGAGATACCGACAACGGTATTATGTTTTACAATGCCGGTGGCGTGCTGGCCAATATCATAGTTTCAAGCATTGCGCTTGTTCCGCTGCTGTGTTGTGATTCCATGCCGTCTGCTCTTACGGCATTTCTTGCCTCAATGGCGATAGTCGGCTTTTTCGCTGCATTGATTAACGGAATTCCGATGAAAATGGGCGGTATTGCCAACGACGGAATGAATATGCTCTATCTTCGCAAAGACCGTTTTGCAACGGATGTATTTCTGGAATCTCTCCGCATACACGGCGATATGGTTCAGGGTAAACGGATTCAGAAACAGACCTTCCGCTACATGTGTGACGGGCGTGAAATCGATTATTCCAACTCCCTGCATGTTATGGGGCTCGGCATGGACTTGTCCAGAGCCATGGATTTGATGGATTTTGTAAAAGTGCGCGAAATACTCGATGTGGCAAAAGCGAATGAAGACACGATTGTACAGATATACAGAAACGAATTTTCGCTGGAGGATATTTTTACCACGCTTTTGTCTCCGCATACGGATGAGGATATTGACAAATTGCTGACAAAAGAGATACGCCAGTACATGAAACAACTGCAGAAAGTCCGTCCGGTCGTATTGCGAGTGCAGTATGCGCTGGCGAAACTGCATGAAAAGGATGAGGAAAAAGCGGCGAAGATTTACGCCCGATTTGAAAAGGTTTGCAAATCCTACTACATCAAAGGCGAAGCCGCTATCGACCGCGATTTGATAAAACTGGTAGATGAATACTGATTAAAGACAAAATACAATGAAAAATTTTAGATTCAGAAATCCTGTCGAACTGATTTTCGGCAAAGGTAAAATTGCAACACTTGCAGACAAGATAAAACCGGGAGCCCGCGTAATGGTAACTTACGGCGGCGGTTCCATCAAACGTAACGGCGTTTACGAACAGGTAATGGACGCTTTGAAGGCTTGTACCGTTATCGAATTCGGCGGTATAGAGGCCAATCCGGACTATGCAACCGTGATGAAAGCCGTTGAAATCTGCAAAAAGGAAAATGTTGAAATGCTGCTTGCCGTTGGTGGCGGCTCTATTATAGACGGAACCAAATTTATTGCTGCGGCAACAAAATATGAAGGCGATCCGTGGGTGGACATCCTTGAAAAACGACTGGACGTAGTCAAAGACGCACTTCCGTTTGCTGTTGTGTTGACCATGAGTGCCACAGGTTCTGAAATGAACTGCGGAGCAGTGATTTCCCGTCGTGAAACCAAAGAAAAATATGCCTTCGGAAGCGAATACGTCTTCCCGCAATTTTCCATTTTAGACCCGTCGGTTCTGTTCTCACTACCGAAACGCCAGATTGCAAACGGTGTGGTGGATACTTTTGCTCACACATTGGAACAGTATCTGACATTCCCGGTCGGAACCCGCGTAATGGACCGCTGGGCGGAAGGTTTGCTGCAAACATTGATAGAAGTGGCTCCGTCACTGCTGACAGACGGCGAAAAATCCTACGAAGATTTTGCCGACTTTATGCTGACTGCAACCATGGGCTTGAACGGTTTTATCGCCATGGGTGTTGTTCAGGACTGGTCTACACACAAAATCGGTCACGAGCTGACTGCGCTTTGCGGACTTGACCACGGTGTGACTCTTGCCATCGTTTATCCGGGAGTTATGGATATCATGCGTCGTGAAAAAGAGGTCAAACTTTTGCAGTATGGTGAACGTGTGTTCGGAATTACAGAAGGAACAGTTGACGAACGTATCGACAAAGCGATTGCAGCAACTGAAGAATTCTTCAAATCCGTAGGCATGAAGATTCGTTTGTCCGACTACGGCATCGGAGAAGATATCGTTCAAACCATTGTTACCCGTTTGCGCGAACGCGGCTGGAATGTAGGTGAAAAAGAAATCGTGACTCCGGAAAAAGTGGAAGAAATTCTGCACAGAGTAATGTAAAACGATATAAATGGAAGAAAAAAAACAGCTGTGGGAAACGTAAAATTGCAGAAAGTCCGTGCATCAAAGATGTACAAACTGATTCGAAACATCCGGAAGGTGATGGACGACTGGTATCTGGACCCGATTGTCGGAATAATCCCCGGCTTCGGAGACTCTCTTGCATCTGTTTTGTCCCTTCCTTACATTTATCTCACATTGTTTAAGATAAAGTCTGTACCACTGACGCTGGCGGTGATATACAATACGCTCCTGGACTGGATTCTCGGAACGATACCGCTGGGTGATATCTTCGATTTCTTCTTCAAAAGCTACAAAAGAAACAGCGAACTGATTATAGGTTTTGTCGAGGAAGACCCGAAAATAGTGGAAAATGTGAACCGGAAAGCGGTATATTTCGGGGTAATGGTCGGAGTACTGGCAATTCTGATGATATTTATGATAATATTAGTGGGCAAAGGATTGCAATACATTGCGGATTTTGTCGCAAATTTGTAAGAGAATTTTATACTCATCAAAAACATATATCTAGTGGAAGAAAAAGTATTAAAGAAATTTGAGACGCTTTACGGTCTCAATCCAGAACTGTTTACATCCCCCGGACGTATCAATCTGATTGGCGAACACACTGACTATAACGGCGGTTTTGTGTTCCCGGGTGCTGTGGACAAAGGTATTGTTGCTGCAATCAAATTGAACGGGACAAACAAAGTCCGTGCTTTTGCGCTGGATCTTGACGAATTTGCTGAATTCGGATTGAATGAAGAGGGCAAACCCGCACAGTCTTGGGCGTGCTATCTGTTCGGCGTATGCCGAGAAATCCAAAAACGCGGCGGTAAAATCGGCGGTTTTGACACCGTATTTGCCGGAAATGTGCCGCTGGGAGCCGGAATGTCTTCCTCTGCCGCTCTGGAATCGGTATTCGCTTTTGCCCTGAGTGATTTGTACGGCTTGAACATCGACAAATTCGAACTTGCCCGCATCGGACAGGCTACCGAACACAATTATTGCGGTGTAAACTGCGGTATTATGGACCAGTTTGCTTCCGTATTCGGTAAAGCGGGAAATCTGATGAGGCTTGACTGCCGCAGTATGGAATTCGAGTACTTCCCGTTTGACCCCGAGTCTCACGGCTACAAACTTGTGCTGCTGAACTCCTGTGTGAAACACGAACTGGTCGGCTCTCCGTACAACGACCGCCGCAAATCCTGCGAACGTGTCGCAGCCGTGCTCGGTCAGGAATTCCTTCGTGGTGCGACTATGGAACAGCTGGACGGAATCAAAGACAAAATCAGCGAAGAAGATTATATGCGCGCCCGCTATGTTATCGGCGAGGAACGCAGAGTGCTGGATGTTTGTGCGGCTCTTGAAAAGGGCGATTACGAAACTGTCGGCCGTCGGATGTACGAAACCCATTGGGGAATGTCCCGCGACTATGAAGTTTCCTGCGAAGAACTCGATTTTCTGGCAACCGTAGCCGAAGAATGCGGCGTTACCGGTTCCCGAATCATGGGCGGAGGCTTCGGCGGATGTACCATAAATCTGGTGAAGAAAGAACTTTATGACAGGTTCGTTGAAACTGCCATAGCAAAATTTAAAGATAAATACGGACACGAACCGAAGGTGATTCCTGTTGTAATTTCCGACGGTTCACGCAGATTGAAATAAAAACGGATTAAAAACGAAGATATGAAACCTACATTATTTGTTCTTGCAGCCGGTATGGGCTCGCGTTACGGTGGTTTGAAACAGCTTGACGGACTTGGTCCGAACGGCGAAACCATCATGGACTATTCTATATATGACGCTATTCGCAGCGGATTCGGAAAAGTGGTGTTTGTTATCCGTAAAGATTTTGAAGCGGATTTCAGAGAAAAAATCCTCTCTAAATACGAAGGTCACGTTCCGGTCGAAGTGGTGTTTCAGTCGGTGGACAAACTACCGGTCGGTTATACCTGTCCGGAAGGCAGAACAAAACCGTGGGGTACAGTTCAGGCGGTTTTGATGGCGAAAGGAGTGATTATGGAACCGTTTGCCGTTATCAATGCGGACGATTTCTATGGCCGTGAAAGTTTCGAAGTTATCAGCCGCTGGTTGGCAAAAGCAACCGGCAGACGCCAGTATGCGATGGTTGGCTATCATGTCGGCAATACTTTATCCGAAAGCGGTGCCGTTTCCCGTGGAATTTGTGAGAAAAACGAATTCAGCCGTCTGGTGAAGGTGGTGGAAAGCAAAACCATCGAGCCAAAGAACGGAAAAATTATCTATACCGATGAGGCGGGTGTGCACGAACTTGCTCCGGAAACTCCTGTTTCCATGAATATGTGGGGCTTTACTCCCGATTATTTTGCCGGTTCCGAGCGTGAATTCTGCAAATTCCTGGACCGTGAACTGAATAGCGAAAAAGGGGAATGCGTCATTCCGGACGTTATCAGTCCGATGATAGACCGCGGAGAAGTTTCTGTAAAAGTGCTTGATACCCGTGCCGTGTGGTTTGGCGTAACCTATGCTGAAGACCGTCAGAGCGTGGTTGACAAACTTCTGGAACTGACCGAAAAGGGTGAATATCCGTCACCTTTGTTTTGAAAAGTGAAGCAATTGATAGTTTTGGAGGGGAATCTGCATACTGCGGAATTATTTTGCGTTACATTGTGAGGATAACTAAAAAATCGTGGAAAAATCCGAGTAACCGAACTCTTGAAATTTAAAATTTGCAACCAGCTTACGGATGCCGGAACAGGCATCCGTTTCTCATTTCGCAAAAATCTTTTCGGGAAAAAACAGAAATTTCTTCAATAATTTAAATCTTATTAATTATTCAAAAGCCACATTCAGGCCGGTATCACCTGAATTTTCTTACCTGACATTTTTCAACATATCTTTTCTTTTTATGCAGACAAATATATAAAAAGTTTCCGTAAAATACGGAAGCAATATACAAAACCGGCTCACAGAATAACTGCAAGCCGGATTATTTTTATCTTCAAATGTGATTTACAGTGATTCAAGACCAATGATTTGGTTCATGATGGCGACGGCTTCTTCGACGGTTTCCACGTCTTTTACAACCATTGAACGGCGGCCGTTTTTGTCGCGAAGGTCACAGCGGCGGGCATTGGTCTGCAGGAAGTGCAGAATTCTGCCGAATGCCGGACTCTGATAGTAGGCTTTGTTGTCTTCGCCGACGAAGAACATGAACATTTTGCCCTGTTTCAACGATACTTTTTCAATACCTAATGAACGTGCGATACGGCGTAGGGAAACGACGCGAATCAATTCCTGTGCAACGTATGGTATCTTGCCGAAACGGTCTTCCAGACGCAGTTTGAACGCCAAAACATCGCTTTCGCGCTCCATATTGTCGAGTTCCTTGTAGAGGGTGATTCTTTCGCTCTCCTGCGGCACATAATTCCACGGGAACAACAGTTCCATATCGGACTCGATTACGCAGTCTGCAGCGTATTCGGTCTCCTCATCGGACTGTTTTGCATCCTCGATGGTATCGGTGAATTCTTCGGTACGCAATTCGAGTACCGCCTCTTTTAAAATCTTCTGATAGGTTTCGTAACCCAGGTCGGCAATGAAACCGCTCTGTTCCGCGCCCAAAAGGTTGCCTGCACCGCGGATATCAAGGTCCTGCATGGCAATCTGAATACCGCTGCCGAGGTCGGAGAAACTCTCGATGGCCTGCAGACGGCGGCGTGCCACCGGTGTCAGCGGATGATACGGCGGTACGAGCAGATAACAGAACGCTTTGCGGGAAGAACGCCCCACTCGGCCTCGCAGCTGATGAAGTTCGCTCAAACCGAAGTTATGGGCGTTGTTGACGATAATCGTATTCACATTTGGCATATCGATACCGGATTCGACGATGGTAGTCGCCAGAAGGATATCGTAGTCGTGGTTCGCGAAGTCGATAATCACGTTTTCCAGTTTGTCCGACGGCATCTGTCCGTGACCGATAACCACCCTTGCGTCAGGCACAAGACGGTGAATCATGTGTTCGAGGTCATACAACTGCTCAATGCGGTTGTTGATAAAGAATATCTGTCCGTTTCGGGAAAGTTCAAAGTTAATCGCTTCCGAAACGATATCGTCGTTCAGAGATGTTACGGAGGTCAGAATCGGATATCTGTTCGGTGGTGGAGTGGTGATGGTGGTCAGGTCGCGCGCACCCATCAGTGAGAACTGCAAGGTTCTCGGAATCGGAGTGGCGGACAGTGTCAAAGTATCTACATTGACCTTCATCTGTTTCAGTTTTTCCTTGACGGAAACGCCGAATTTCTGTTCCTCATCCACAACCAGCAAGCCCAAATCCTTGAATTTGACATCCTTGCCAATCAGTTTGTGCGTACCGATGATGATGTCGATTTTACCTTCCGCAAGATTCGCCAGAATCTGCTTCACATCTTTCGGACGGCGGGCACGGCTTAAATAGTCGATGGTTACCGGGAAGTCTTTCAAACGCTGTTTGAAGGTATTGAAATGCTGGTAAGCCAACACGGTTGTCGGTACCAGAACGGCAGTCTGCTTGCCGTCGGTAGCCGCTTTGAACGCCGCACGGATAGCCACTTCAGTCTTGCCGAATCCCACGTCACCGCAAACCAGACGGTCCATCGGGCGGGTGGATTCCATATCCTTTTTGACATCGTTGGTTGCTTTCAGCTGGTCCGGGGTATCCTCGTAGATAAACGAAGCCTCCAGCTCCTGCTGCATATAACCGTCCGGAGTAAAGGAGAAACCTTTTTCCTCCTTGCGCTGCGCGTAAAGTTTAATCAAATCACGCGCAATATCTTTAAGTTTGTTTTTTGTCTTGTCCTTAATCTTGTTCCACGCACCGCTGCCAAGTTTGTTCAGACGCGGTTCCACGCCCTCTTTACCGCGATATTTCGCCAGTTTGTGAAGGGAGTGAATGGAAACGAAAATCATATCGTCGTTGAGATAGGTCAGTTTGATCATCTCCTGCATCTTACCGTTCACGTCGGTTCGGACAAGACCGCCGAATTTACCGACACCGTGGTCGATATGCACGATATAGTCTCCGATTTCTATACTGTTCAGCTCTTTCAGCGACAAAGCCAGTTTTCCGCTGCGTGCACGGTCACTCTTCAGCGAATATTTGTGGAAACGGTCGAATATCTGGTGGTCGGTGAATACGCAGATTTTGGCCTCGTTGTCCACGAAACCCTCGTGAACGGTACGCAATACCGGTTCGAACGGGATATCATCGCCACGGTCTTTGAAAATGGCTTTCAGTCGTTCTATCTGCTTTTCGCTGTCGGAAAGAATAAACAGTTTGTATTTGTCGGCTATAAAGCTCTTGAAGGAGTTGCTGATAAGGTCAAAATTCTTGTGATATACCCCCTGCGGAGAGAATTTGTAACGGATAACGGTACCCGTTTCAATATCCGCAGACTGGGTGTAGTCAATACGTTTGAATCCCGCAAACATATTCTTGAAATGCTTAAAATCCACGATGTTGTCCACTGCATTCTTGTCGCCCTCATTGGCGATGACGGTGCTTTCGGAGATGGTTTCATTGGTAATAGCTTCCACACGCTGCAGCGTCCATATCGGGTCATGTACGGCAAGAACGGTCTTGTCGTCGATAAAATCAAGGAATGATTCCCTGTCGCTGCTGGTCATGGTGTCGTTCAGAATGAAAATCTCGTCCACTTTCAGTTCGGAAAGCTGGGTTTCCACGTTGAAAGTACGGATACTTTCGATTTCATCACCGAAGAAATCAACACGGTAAGGAAGTTCGTTTGAAAAAGAGAATATATCGAGAATGGAACCGCGGATGGCAAATTGCCCCGGTTCGTAAACGTAATCAACTTCGTTAAATCCCAGTTCTCGCAGTTTTTTGCCCACTTCGGTCATGTCCGCAGCAGTGTCAGTAGCCAGTCTGAGAGTGGAATCGCTGATTTGTTTCAGTGAAGCCACCTGCTCGGCAAGCGCCTCGGGATAGGTAACGACGAAACGCAGTTTTTTGCTTTCGTACCACTTGTTCAGCACTTCGGTACGAAGAATTACGGACGGCGCGTCAATCTGTCCGTATTTGATATGGCGTTTGTAGCCGGAAGGAAATATCAGCACCTGATCCTCGCTCAAAATCTGGCACATGTCGTTGTACATGTAGCCCGCCTCGTCCGCATCGCTGCAAATGACAAGGAGTTTCCGGTTTGATTTCAGATTGATGCCGGACAGTATGACAGCCGCTGCGGAACCGGTGATTCCGCTCAGGGTAAGCACCTTTGTTTTACGGTCTGCCAGCGCCGCGGAAATGGCGTCCTGACGGGCCTTGCTGTTAATCTTTTTGCAGATGTCTATAATTTCCACCGTTACAGTTTGTTTTGTTTCAAATTATCGGGCGCGGCTTTTTGCGGAAAGATTATTTCTTTGATTTCTTCGCCGCTTTTTTGCCGTTTTTCTTTGCGGATGCCTTTTCAGCCTTCAGTTTCAACAGTTCTTCGTAGCGTCCCGGAGTTGTCAGAACTTTGACGAATTCGTCGGTAACAAGGTCGTGTTTCAAATACTGGATGGAGTGTCCGCGTTCAAAATAGTAACGCATCACGATTTCAGACGCCAGAATCTTGCAAATCGCCTCTTTGTTGGTTTTCAAATCCTGGTCGAGATTGTGTTTCAGCAGTTTTTCCAGCTGATTGAACACCGCTTCGGTAGAATCGTTCAGATAACCTTCCATTTTTGCTGCTTTTTTCAGGTCGGCAAGACGGGTTTCGCACACTTTGTCGTATTCGAATTTTTCAGGGTCTATAAACGCCTTGAAATCGTTGAAAATCTCGTCTGTAATTTCAAAATCTTCAATCGGTGCGATGCTTTTGTGAGTCGCAGCGAATTTTGTACCGAAGTTGAACGCCCACTGGTCGCGGACGATGTTGAACACAAGACGGTTCAATTCAGGATATTCCACATTCACGTCCGGTGTGATACCGCCGCCGTCGCGTACTTCACGTCCGTTGCGGGTTTTGAATACGGTTGTCAGGCTGTCCGGAGTACGGGAAACCGAACCGTCCGGATTTCTGTGGGAATAGTCGATGGCCTGAATCAAACGGCCGCTCGGAATATAGTATTTTGAAATTGTTATCTTCAAAAGTCCGTTGGAACCCAATGGACGGGTAGACTGTACCAGACCTTTGCCGAAAGAACGGTTGCCGATAATCACGGCACGGTCAAGGTCCTGCAACGCTCCTGCGGTAATCTCGGATGCGGATGCGGAAGATTCGTTGATAAGAACGGCAAGTTTGATTTTGGTGTCAACCGGGTCTGACGGTGTTTTGTACACCTTCTCACTCTGTTTCAGACGGCCGCGGGTGCGCACCACTTCAGTGCCTTTCGGAACGAACAGACCGACAATCTTTACCGCGCTTTCCAGCAAACCGCCGCCGTTGTTGCGAAGATCCAGAACGATACCTTCAATGGCAGGATTCTTTTTCAGCTCTCTCAACGCATTTTCCACCAGTTCAGGTGATTTTTCGTTGAAAGTAGTCAACTGGATGTATCCCACTTTGCCTCTGACAATACCGTAATAAGGAACGGTGTTTACATTGATTTTTTCGCGGGTGATCTTGAAAGTCTTCATGCTGTCGGTACAGTAAGGACGTTTCACGGTTACGGTAAAGTCCGTATTTACAAGACCTTTCAAACGGCTGCTGACCTTGTCGGAAGTCCAGTTTGAAACGGTGTCTCCGTCAATATACATGAATTTGTCACCCGCACGAAGACCTGCGCGGTATGCCGGAGAGTTTTCAAACGGCTGG
>SAMEA104404100__coassemble_1266_pt1 | contig 23534 bp, 21 predicted proteins | sample SAMEA104404100__metabat2_high_PE_008 | metagenome-assembled genome bin SAMEA104404100 (sample SAMEA104404100) | Balaenoptera acutorostrata | reverse complement strand
GAAATGATAACAATTGCAGTCCAGTCCTGTTCTCCGGGTTCTGCAACCAGAACATCAAGTATAAATGAAATTATAATCAGTGCCGTCAGTACACCGATAAACGGATTTATAAAGGCTTTTATGAATGTTGACAGCAGATTCTGTTTCTTTTCATGTACAACTTCATTTTTCCCGTATAATGATTGACGAGTTTCTATTTCTTCCGGAGGCAGTCCAAGCCGTGTTGTTTGTAAATAGTTTAAAACAGAGTTTAACGGCTGGTTGGCTGCCATAAATACCTTTTCGGAATTGAAGGTAATTTGCATTTCTCTTTTTTTCCCCACATGGTTGCCTTGTTATTTGGTTCGTTTTAAATTAAAGGCAAAAGTATAATTCTGTGTTTGGAGTAGCTGTTAGAAAAGTATTAGAATCGTATTAGAAATGTATTAGAACTTTTTTTCAAATGCTCTTTAATAAAATCCAGTCAAGAAACAGCCGGATATAATATAGATTTGCAAATGCTCCCGGCAGTATTTGCAAAACGTAAGTGTTTGAGAATGATTTTCAGATATGGGGTAACTTTATAATGAAAGAAGTGCCCTCATTGATTTTGGAGTATACGGAAATGTCTCCCTGGTGTAGTGTGATAATTTTCTGAGTTAAAGCCATTCCGATGCCGTGACCGTCTATATCCTTGTTTTGTTCTCCCCGATAGAAAAGAGTAAACAGATTTTCTTTGTCGGTTTCGTTCATGCCGATACCGTCGTCGGAAAATCGGATAACAGTCCATTTCCCCGAGTGGGATATCTGAATGAAAGATGAATGGTCTGAAGAATATTTGCAGTTGTTTTCAATGATGTTGGAGAATGCAATGTTTATCAGGTACAGGTTGGCATTAACAGTAATCATGCGGTCATCATCTTCTTCTGTCATCTGTTCGAACAACAGATTTATGGTATAATCCGGATGAACTTTCAACAATACCTTCCGTACATCAAGCAGTAGTTCATCCAGTCTGATTTCCTGCATAGCGATACGGTTTTTGTCGTAGTCCGCTTTGGCAAAATTCAGCAGACCGTCTATCAGTTTTGTCATTCGTCGGGCATCATCAAGTGAATTTTGAATTGCAGTTTTGTATCGGTCGCTGGAACGTTGTTTTTGCAAAGTAAGGTCCAGTTCTGCGATAAGTGCCGCAAGCGGCGTTTTCAATTCGTGAGAAACATTGCTGATAAATATTTTTTGAGATTTGAATACAAATTCAAGTCTGTCCAGCAATGCGTTGAAGGCGGTACTCAGTTCGCCGAGTTCGTCTTTTTCATTTTTTATAGGCAGACGTTTTTCCATCCTGAATCCGGTAATCATTTCCGTTTCCCTGACGATATCTCTGATGGGCTTCAATGAAGAGCGTGCAAGATAATATCCTGCTAAGAATAAAAGGGTCAGACCTATGATGAACAGAATAATCAGCGTATTTTGAAGATTGTTCAAATTGTTATATCCGTACCCGTCGTATGCTGTGGCCGTTACTATGTAGTCCTTTCCGTTAAAATGATACAATAGTCCGAGTCCCTGGTATTTGCCGATATTGAATTCGATTTCTTTTTGAGTCAGAATATCGCGAATCATTTCATAATCTTCTTTGATGATGTCGCTTTGAATGGCATCATGATAAATGATTTTAAAGTCTGTAGTGTATACCGCTACTTCGACTTCATTGATAAACTGGCGGTTGTTCAGATAAATTGACTGCATTGTTTCCGCACTTGTTTCATTTTGAAGAAACAAATGAACTTTGGTGATTGCTTCGCTTTTAAGATTGTAGAAGAATGTCCGGCTTCTGGTATATTCGCTTGCGAGATATATTATAATCATACATAACAGCAGTACGGCTGCAGTAACAACCGTATATTTAAGTGTAAGGGTTGTTCTTATTTTCATAACTGGTCAGACAGTATAAATCCTACTCCGGGTTTGGTATGAATCAATTTGCAGTCAAATTCCTTGTCAATCTTTTTTCTCAGATAGTTGATATAAACGTCTATAAAATTTGTTCCGGTATCGAAATGTGTGTTCCATACCTTTTCCGCAATTTCTACGCGACTGATAACCTTTTCTGCATTTTCAACCATATAAAGGAGCAGATTATACTCTTTCGGAGATAATTTTATAAGGTTTCCCCGGCGTTTGACTTCCCGAAGGTTGAGGTTGATAGTCAAATCACCGTATATAATATTGTCCGGCTTGTTTGAGACTTTAAGGTTGTCTCTTTTCAGCAGGGCTTTGACCCTTGCAATGAGTTCCCGAAAATCAAAAGGTTTTACCATATAGTCATCTGCCCCGGCGTCAAATCCTTCCAACTTATCGTCCGCTGAACCCAGTGCTGTCAACATCAGAACAAGTATTTGTTCATTGGCTTTGCGAATTTCTTTACAAAGTTCAAATCCGTCAATTTTGGGCAAAATGATATCGGAAATCACCAGATTGTATGTACCTGAACGAAAAAGACGTAATCCCATTGCGCCGTCATAGGCTACCAATGTATTGTATCCGGATTCTTCAAGCCCGGCTTTCAGCAAATCGGCAACCCTTTTCTCATCTTCAACAATTAATATTGTTTGCATAGACTTTGTTGTGTTTTTTGTTGAGAATCAGTATTGTATTGTGTTGTATATCACATACGAAGCAAAGTTACAATCTTTGTTTGATATCAATTGCGAATTATTTATTTAATCTGAAAATTATGGTTACATTTGTATTGATAAAATCAATATTATTATGACTCTACAACAACTGGAATATATTATCGCAGTGGACAAATACCGCCATTTCGTGCAGGCTGCAGAATCATGCGGTGTTACCCAATCCACATTGAGTTCTCTGATACAAAAACTGGAAGCGGAACTGGATATCGTTATCTTCGACCGTAAAAGTCATCCGGTAAAACCGACAGCTGCAGGAGAGGATATCATATCACAGGCAAAAGTAGTACTTTTCAATGTGTCCCTGCTAAAAGAAAGTGTTTTGTCTATAAAAGGGCAGGAGAGCGGTCGTTTGAAAATGGGTATGGCTCCGACTATAGCACCGTATATTCTTCCGGGAATGTTGAAGACTTTGTCTGTTTCAAATCCGGATGTGCAGCTATCCGTTTCAGAAGCGCGTGTTCCTGCGATTATAGATAAACTTGAGAAAGCGGAACTGGATGTCGCGTTGCTCGCCATGCCTATAGATAACGCAAATCTCCTTGAAATTCCGGTGTACAAAGAGAAATTTGCGGCATATGTCAATTCTGAAGAAAGTTTGTTCGCAGACGAAAAATTATGTATGAAGCGAATGTCCGCCGAAAATTTGTGGGTGTTGAGAGAAGGGTATTGTCCGAACAGCGGAAACTTTACTTTCTGCAGGAGTAGCAGCGGAAAAGCTGCAATTTATGAAGCGGGTAGTATCGAGACTCTGGTTCGAATTGTTGACCGGAACGGAGGTTTTACGATTATTCCTGAATTGCACGTACCGTTGCTGAATGAAAGCCAGAAAAAAAATGTCCGTCCGCTATGTAATCCCGAACCGACGCGGGAAATTGCGCTGGTAGTCCGCAAGGATTTTGTAAGGATTAGAATGTTGAACATCATTGCCGATGCAATCAAGAATGTGATACCGGACAATATGATAAACGAAAGGTTGAAGAAATATTCAATTAAATTGTAAAACAAGCGCCGTCTGAATTTCAGACGGCGCTTGTCATTCTTGTGAGTGTGTTGTTCTCGTATTATTTAGTATATAACCTTTAACTAATTTACATCGTTATCTAATTCTCAGATATATATTTTATAACATATCTTCGATAGCAGCCTTCAGCTGGGCTTTTGGAAGCGCTCCAAGTGCTCTTTTCGGATCTCCGTTTACCGGTATGAAGTAAAGTGTAGGTACTGAACTGATGCCGAATATAACTGCAAGTTCTTCTTCGCTGTCAACATTTACTTTGTAGATGTCAACTTTACCTGCGTATTCTTCTGACAACTCTTCTAACACTGGAGAAAGCATTTTGCAAGGTCCGCACCATGTTGCGTAAAAATCTATCACTGCCGGTTTGTCACCTAAGAATTTCCATTCTGTAGAATTTGTATTAAGGTTAGCCACTTTTTCGTTAAAAAGATTTTTTGTCAAATTAATTGTTGCCATAATTCTTGTTTTTATTTTTTGTTGTTATTATTTCTTTTTGATTACGCTGCAAAGATATAATGGAGATGTAATCTCCCAAAACGATAAAATCAATGATAATATAGACAAAAACAATATATAGTTTTGTTTGATTGCCGTATGTAATAATTTATAAAAAAAGAGTCCGAAGATTTTTCTTCGGACTCTCAGAATTATCTGAATATTGATTATTCAAATTCGATAAGTTGAGCGTTAGTAGCTACAATTTGGTTAGGAGCAACAAGAATACGTTTAACAATACCATCTTTATCTGAAGTAATATCGTTTTCCATCTTCATTGCTTCAAGAACAAGAACTTTGGTTCCTAATTTAACAGTATCACCTGGTTTAACGCAGATTTCACGGATTGTACCGCCCATTTCAGCGTTTAGAGTAGGACCTGTTACAGGAGCGTTTTCAGCTATGATTTCTTCTTTAACAGCGGTTTTTTCTTCTTTCGGTTTGGTAGCTTCGTATTCTTCTTCACGACGTTTGCGAAGGAATCCGTTTGCTACAGAAGGTAGAAGTTCAAGAAGCAGATATTCTTCGTCATTCTTGGCAAGTTTTACGCCGCCGAATTCAGGAAGAACAGGATTTTCCGGTTTCTTGTAAGAATCTACATCGTATGGATATTCAGTTGCGTCTCCTGTAATTTTCTGACGGAATTCAGGATTGATAGCAACTGGAGTTTTACCGTATCTACCTTTGATAAGGTCGCTGAACTGGTTGGAAACGTTAGCGTAGTCATCCTGACCTTTCTTGCGGCTAAGCGCTACCATAACAGCCTGGCTGCCTACAATCTGGCTTGTCGGAGTTACCAGCGGAACCAAACCTGCATCGCGGCGAACCTTAGGAATCAATGCCATTGCATCGTCAAGAATTTCAGATGCGCCAAGAGCTTTAAGTTGGGCAACCATGTTGGAGTACATACCGCCCGGGACTTCCGCGTTCTTAACAATCAAGTTAGGTTTCGGGAAGTTGAAGTAATCTTCAATAGCGTGACAAGCGTCAAGAAGAGCTTTTTCGTCGTTAGCTTTGGCAGCCGCGATTGCAGCGTCAAATTTAGCGTCAATTTCTGCAGGAAGAGTATCTTTAAGAGGATCAAAATCGTTCGGGAATGCTTTTGCAAGGTCGAATGCTTTCAATTCTTTACGTACTTCTTTCAATTCTTTGCGGATTTTGCCGACAGCTTCCATATTCACTTCAAGTTCTACGCCGAGTTTCTTACAGAATATATAGATAAGTTCGATAGCCGGAGCTGCAGAACCTTCACCGAAGTACCAGATGTTTGTATCAAGAATGTCAACACCGTGGATGATAGCCATCAAAGAAGAACCAAGACCGTAACCTGGAGTACAATGAGTGTGGAAATCAATAGGAACATTTAAGTTCGCTTTCAATTTCGGCATCAATGTAGATATACGAGCTGGATTGACAAGACCAGCCATATCTTTGATAGTGATAATTTTTGCACCCAAAGATTCATATCCTTTTGCTTTTTCAATGAAATATTCGTCTGTAAAAATTTTCTTCGGAGCTTCAGCTTGCTTGCCGAACAAGCGTGCGAAGAATCCCGGTTTTTCAGACGGAACTTCATCTTTAGGGTCTACAGTATAGCAGATGGCTCCATCAGCAATACCGCCCATTTCATTGATAAGTTTAACTGATTCTTTAACGTTGTCAAGGTCGTTAAGCGCATCAAAAATACGCATTACGTTTAGACCGTTTTTTATTGCGTCTTTGTAGAAACCTTCAAGTACATAACCCGGATAAGGAACATATCCGAAAAGGTTACGACCACGGGAAAGTGCTGTAAGCAGAGATTTACCTCCCATCGCTTCACTGCATGATCTCAAGCGGTTCCACGGGCTTTCATCCAAATAGCGCATTACAGAGTCCGGAACGGCACCACCCCATACTTCCATTGCATAGAAACCGGCTTCTTTGTAATAAGGTAACAAACGATCAATACATTGTTGGTTAAGTCTGGTCGCAAATAGTGATTGCTGACCGTCACGTAGTGTTAAATCACGGATTTTTAATTTTTTATTCATTGCCTTGTTATATTAAAAAAGACTATTAATATTCAGTTTGTATTAAAGCAAAGATAAGTTAAAATAGTGAAATTTCAAAGTATAATTTCTTTAATTTCAAAATTCATAATCTCTCTTTGTTTGCTGCCAAATTTACGATATTTTATATCACAAACGAAATTTATTTATTAATTTTGTACCAAATATTGAAAAATTTCTCTAATGTTTGATTTTTTGAAACGAAATAAGGAGCAGGAAACTCTTTTTTTCAAGACTGATATACATTCACACGTTGTTCCGGGAGTAGATGACGGTTCAAAAAAACTGGAGACATCCATCTATTTAGTTAAACAACTTTATGACATGGGCGTGAATAAAATGATTGCTACGCCACACGTGAATGCTACTTATAAAAACACACCGAGAACTTTGGAAGACCCGTTCAATTCACTTTACGACGCCTTAAAATCTGAAGACATTGATTTGGACTTGTCTCATAGCGCAGAGTACCGTCTGGATGACTTTTTCGAAGACGAGGTGATGGGTAAAAATGAATATATGCTTTTTCCTGACAATTATATTTTAATCGAAAACTCGTTCTGGCAGCAGGCGATGAATTTCGATCAGATAGTTTTTGATTTAAAAATGCAGGGATACAAACCCATACTTGCGCATCCTGAAAGATACTCTTTCTATGCTCAGCACAAGGAAGTTTACGCAAGACTGCATGATTACGAAATCTTGTTTCAATTGAACATTCTTTCTTTCTCAGGATATTACGGCAAAGAAGTCAAAGAAACAGCATTCTGGCTGCTGAAAAATGATCTGGTGGATTTCATCGGAACTGACATGCACAACAGAGACCATGCGGAACACATCAGGAAGTTTATCGGAACTTCAGATTACAAGAGATTGAAAAAGAACGCACACGTTAAAAATGATATAGTATTTGGAAGATAATTCTTCAAAATACTTTTTTTAGAAAGGCTTTCTGTATTTGCCTTCTGTCTCGTCTTCAAGAATGCTCAGATAACTTGCATAGCGGGATTCGCTGATAAGTGAATCTTCCACCGCTTTTCTTACGGCGCATCCTGGTTCGTGGGTATGTGTACAGTTGTTGTATTTGCAGTCGTGTGAAATCTCAAATATTTCAGGGAAGAAATGCGCCACTTCGGCGGCATCGAAATCAATGGTACCGAACCCTTTGATTCCCGGGGTATCGATAATGTATCCTCCGTTTTCGAGTTCGTACATTTCGGAGAATGTAGTGGTGTGCATTCCGGTGTGGTGAGTGTTTGAAATACTTGCAGTTTTCAGATTTAGATTTGGGATAATAGTATTGATTATGGATGATTTGCCGACTCCTGAGTTGCCTGAGAACAGGGAAATTTTGCCCGGAAGCATTTCTCGCAAACTGTCGATGTCTTCGCCTGTTACGGTAGATACCAACAGTACCTTGTAACCGATAGATTCATACAGATATTTCACTGCATTCGCATATTCGGCATCCTCGTCATCAAACAAATCAATTTTATTGATAATGATGGTTGTCGGGATTCTGTATGCTTCGGCAGTTGCAAGGAAACGGTCAATAAATGTGGTTGCAGTAACCGGTTCTTTGAGTGTGATTACCAGAAAGGACTGGTCCAGATTGGATGCAATGATATGAGATTCCTTGGAAAGGTTGGAAGCCCTGCGAATAATGTAGTTTCTCCGCGGTTCGATTGCAGTGATAAAGGCCACTTCAGAATTTTGCAGAATTTCAACGCGGTCACCAACGGAGATCGGGTTGGTGCTCCTTATACCTTTGATTCTAAAATTGCCTTTGATTTTGCAGTTAATTATTTCGTTGTCATCACATTTGACAACATACCAACTTCCTGTATTTTTAATTACAAGTCCTTTCATACCCCAAAATTAATAAAATCCCCACATTTTTCACTCATAAAGGGCTATTTTGATGCCTATAATCGGATTTTTACGCATTAAAAATACCTAAATGCCTAATAATTAGCGGCTAATTTGTTTCAAATAGAAAAAATGATTAAATTTGCACCAAAATCAAGTAAACTTGTATTTAATATTAATTAAAATTTTATTTGTATGATTAATGTAGAATCAATGGGACTTTGGGCAGGTAATGTATGGTCTGCTTTGAATGAAAAAGGTACCCTTGACGTTAAAGCTCTTAAAAAAGCAACAAAATTGAAGGAAAAAGAAATCTATGCAGCACTTGGATGGCTAGCTCGTGAGGGCAAAGTTAATGTTGATGAAACTGAAACTAATGTAGTAGTATCTCTGATTGGATAATCCATACATTTTGAACGAAATTTGGGAATGACGGAAAACAATTCCGTCATTCCCTTTTTTATGCCGTTTTTCGTGCTCTGGCAGGTTTGGAGGGCATTATAAATTTACTTAATTGTTTGTATCGCTCCTTTAAACAATGTAACTTTGTATCTTAACAAAAATATGCGGAATTGTTAATGATAAAGTATTTGTTACGTCTGGTATTAAGTATGTCTCTGGCATTGTCGGTGTTGTCCTGCAGTAGTACCCGTCATGTTCCGCAAGGCAAATATCTGCTTGATAATGTTGATCTTGAAGTCATAGACAATAACAATATTAAATCTTCGAATCTGCGCAATTATCTTAAACAGAATCATAACCATAAAGTGCTCGGTGGTATGAAACTGCAACTTATGGTTTACAATATTTCCGGCAAAGATTCCACCAACTGGTTTAACAAATGGATTCGTAAAATCGGAGATGCACCGGTGATTTATGATTCTACTTTGACTTATGCTTCTGCAGTGCAGTTGAAGAAGGCGTTGCATAATAAGGGATATGTTCATTCCCGTGTGAAAATTGATACCTTCCCTCGTCCTGACAAAAAGAAAATGAAGGTAAAATATACTGTATATCCGGGGCATCCGCACTATATTTCAACTATTGCATATAATATTCCGGATGACAGCATCCGAAAAATCATCATGAATGATTCGCTGTCCGTGTTGTTCAAGAAAAACGACAATTTTAACCGTGATACGCTGGAACTTGAACGCCAGAGAATCACCAAGTTGTTGCGCGACAAAGGATATTACGCTTTCAATAAGGATTACATTACTTATACGGCAGATACAGCAGCGGGAGAATACAATGTCAATCTGGTTATGAATGTCCAGCCTCCGTATCAAAATGACAAGATGCCGTATTACGACCGCCACAGACCGTTCTATATCAGAAATGTCCGTTTCGTAACCAACTACAATCCGTTGCTGATGCATAATGAAGATAAATATTATGCGACTGATACCGTCAATTACAAAGGACTGCAAATCTATTACGGAGAAGACCGCTATTTACGTCCGGGTGTAATTGAGGAGAATTGTTTTATTACTCCGGGAGGCCCGTATCGTGAATCTGCAACTGAAAAGACATACGAAGCTTTTTCCCGGTTGGGTATTCTGAAATTCGTGAATATCAACTACAATGTGTTTGGAGAATTTGACGGCAAGGTTTGGTTGGACGTGACTGTTTTGATGACCAAAGGCAAGTCTCACAATGTGAGTTTGTCGCTTGAAGGGACCAACTCTGAAGGAGACCTCGGGTTTGGCGTGGGAGCATCCTATCAGCACAGAAATGTCGGACACGGTTCTGAAATCTTGACTACAAAATTCAAAGCGTCATACGAAAGTATCTCCGGAGACTTGTCCGGCTTGATTAATGACAACTATACGGAATATGCATTTGATTTGGGTGTATTGTTTCCGAAATTCAAATTCCCGTTCTTGAAAAAAGATTTCAAACAGAAGGTCCTTGCCAGCACTGAGTTGGCGGCATCTTTCAACTATCAGCAGCGACCGGAATATACACGTGTTATTGCCGGGGCGGGGTGGCGTTATCACTGGAGTCGTGGACACAAAACCCGTCAGACTCTGGATTTGATTGATATCAACTATGTATATCTGCCGAAGAGCAAGCAGAACTTCCTTGATAGTATTGCTAATCCACTGTTGCGCTATGCATACGAAGACCACTTCATCATGCGAGCGGGTTATGTGTACTATCACACCAACAAGTATCAGGAGGATATGTTCAAACATCGGTTTCAGAGAGATTTCTATACATTGCGTTTCGGTGCTGAAATAGCGGGTAACTTGCTTTATGCGGGTTCAAATATTTTTAATCAGAAGAAAGTTGACGGAGCTTATGAAGTATTCGGAATCGATTATTCCCAATATTTTAAGGCGGAAATCGACTATAGTTATACGCACCGTTTCAATACACGTCACATGATTGCTTTGCATGCTGGTTTTGGAGCTGGTCTGCCGTACGGAAATTCTAAAGTTCTTCCGTTTGAAAAGCGTTTTTACAGCGGCGGTGCCAATAGCGTGCGTGGCTGGTCCGTACGCACGCTTGGTCCGGGTTCTTATGTCGGTAACAATTCGGTAACGAACTTTATCAATCAGTGCGGTGATATCCGTTTGGATTTGAACTTTGAGTACCGTGCGAAATTGTTCTGGGTGCTTGAACTTGGATTATTTATAGATGCCGGAAATATCTGGACGATTCGTGACTACGAAAACCAACCCGGCGGTGTTTTTAAATTTAACAGATTCTACAAAGAGATTGCAGCGGCATACGGTCTCGGTATTCGATTCGACTTTACCTACTTCCTGCTCCGTCTTGATCTGGGTATGAAAGCTTATAATCCGGCTGCCGGCAGCGAACACTGGCCGATATTCAACCCTGACTGGAAACGTGACTCTGCACTGCATTTCTCAGTAGGTTATCCATTCTAAAATTGTTATGAAAAAATTAGTGATTTTTGATCTTGACGGTACTTTGCTTGATACTATCAAGGATCTCGGTACAGCCTCAAACTATGCGCTGGCCAAACACGGTTATCCTGAACACAAACTTGAAATCTATAGTTCTCTTGTAGGCAACGGTGTGAAAAAACTGATAGAACGAGCATTGCCCGCGGAAGCAGTTAGCGATGAAATTATTGAAATGCTGCTGGCAGATTTCAAAGAATATTATGACGGTCATTGTACAGATATCACCACTCCATACAAAGGCATGCCGGAAGTTGTAAAATCACTGAGAAAAATGGGTATTGAGGTAGCAGTTGCCTCAAATAAATATCAGAAAGCTGTTGACCGTATCGTGGCTCACTACTTCGGAGATGTGCAGTTTGTAGCTGTAGAAGGTCAAAAGGAAAATGTACCGACAAAGCCGGACCCATCCATAGTCTTCTCAATTCTTTTGAAAGCTGATATTCGTAAAGAGGATGTTTTGTATGTCGGTGATTCCGGTATAGATATGGAAACCGCATGTCGTGCGTGTGTTGATTGTGTTGGTGTTACTTGGGGATTCCGTACAGAACGTGAATTGAGAGCCAAATGCGCTACATTTATCGTACACAAACCTACGCAGATTTTGGATATAGTACAAGGAGAAAAATTGTTGGAATATTACAACAAAAGTATCATGTAATATAACTTCAATCGAAGCAAAAAAATAGCTCTAACAACTATTTGTTGTTAGAGCTATTTGTATCTTTATTTTCCTTTACATCGACCTCATTTTTATTCTTGTCTAAAACTTTGTATTCAAGGTATGTCAGAGACTGGTCTGCAATAATCTTGAATTTTGCTGGAAAATGCATTTTCCATTTTTGATAAGTTGAGAATAACCCCTTCTTGAGGTAAGCGTCAACGAACGGATGAACATAAACTGTGAAATTCACAAGTTTCAAATCAGAGATGATATATTCTATCTTCTCTTTTAACCGATCTGTAAACAGAAGTGAAGATTGAATTTCTCCTTTACCGAAACATGAAGGACATATTTCTGAGGTTACAATATCCAGTACCGGGCGAACCCTTTGTCGAGTAATTTGCATCAAGCCGAATTTGCTTAACGGCAAAATGTTGTGACGTGCGCGGTCGTTGGACATGATCTCTTTCATGTGGTCGAACAGGGCTTGTCTGTGTTCCGCCTGATTCATATCAATGAAATCAATGACGATAATACCGCCCATATCGCGCAGCCTTAACTGCCTTGCAATTTCATCTGCTGCTCTTAGATTGACTTCAAGAGCGTTGCTTTCCTGACTGGAATCACTTTTGGTACGATTGCCTGAGTTGACATCTATTACGTGCAGAGCTTCTGTATGCTCTATGATGATGTATGCTCCGGACTTGAATGATACTGTTTTGCCGAAAGATGATTTAATCTGTTTGGTAATATTGAAGTGGTCGAAAATCGGCTCTTCTTTATCGTACATCTTTACGATGTCAGTTCTATCCGGAGCAATTAGACTTATGTAATTGAAGAGTTGCTTGTGCAACTCCTTGTCATTTACATGGATGCTTTCGAATGAGGGACTGAAAATATCCCTGATAACACTTAGCGCTCGGTTGTCCTCTTCATAAACGATGGACGGCAATTCGCTTCGCTGTGCTTTGGTCAAGGCATCTTCCCAACACTTTAGCAGTGTTTTTAGTTCGTTGTTGAGTTCTGCAACTCTTTTGCCTTCGGCTGATGTTCTGACGATTACTCCGAAATTCTTCGGTTTGATACTTCCGACAAGTTGTCTTAAGCGCATTTTTTCCTCGGTAGCTTTGATTTTCTGAGAGATGGAAATCTTGTCGCTAAAGGGAAGCAGCACCAGATAACGTCCGGTAAATGAGATTTCGGTGGTAAGTCGTGGTCCTTTTGAGGATATCGGCTCTTTTGCTATCTGTACCAATAATTCCTGACCGGCCGTAAGAACTTCGGAAATGATTCCGTTTTTGTTGATGTCCGCCAATGGTTTGGTTTTGCTAACGCTTGGCAAACGTTTCTTATCGGCTAATGCAGTTTTTATAAACTCTGAATAAGTGCTGAATTGTGAACCTAAATCAAGGTAGTGGAGAAAAGCGTCTCTCTCGTAACCTACATTTACGAATGCAGCGTTCAGCCCCGGCATGAGTTTTTTTACTTTGGCAATGTAGATATTGCCTACTGCGTATGAGGCGTCGCGTGATTCTTTCTGTAGAGAGACCAGGCGAGAATCTTCAACCAATGCTATGGAGATCTCATTCTGTTTTGCGTCTACTACTAATTCACTTCTCATTATTATGAGTTTTAATTTTAAAGTCTTTGGCAGTACTCTAACCGCCTGACTGAGAACGAATCTGAAGTTACCTTTTCAAGGACGAAATTCCCGTTGGGGAATTTCTTCTTTCAGATTATGCAATACTTGTTTTTTAAGCACAAAGAACAAACACGAAGTTAATCGGTTTGTTCTTGTTGATTCTTGAAATAGAAAGTCATTCTGAATTATTTCTTCTTATGACGATTCTTTCTAAGTCTTTTTTTGCGCTTGTGCGTTGCCATCTTGTGGCCTTTTCTTTTCTTTCCGCTTGGCATAATAACTTAATTTATTGATTAGTAAAATATAATTTATCTTTGTATGGTTTCCGTTAAATTATTATTTAACTTCTTCCATGAATACTTTAGCAGGCTTGAATGCCGGAATTTTGTGCGCCGGGATGATAATTGTTGTATTTTTAGAAATATTGCGTGCTGTCTTTTGTGAACGACTTTTTACAATAAAGCTACCGAATCCGCGAAGGTACACATTTTTGTCATGTGCTAAAGAATCTTTTACGATTTCCATAAAATTTTCTACTGTTTTTAGTACATCAGCCTTGTCAATACCAGTAGATTTTGCAATTTCGTTTACAATGTCTGCTTTTGTCATTTTGATTATTTTTAATTTTTAATTTTTATTTTCTCGTACAAAACAAATGCAAAGGTAATTCAATTTTTTCACAAAATAATACCTCCGTTGTAATTTGTTGCAAATATCGTACTTTTTTTTGAATTAGTGGATAATCCCCAGTAACTTTTTGTGATAAAAATATAAAAATAAAATAAGATAAAGGTATATTAACTATTTTATTGCGTTGTTTTTAAGTACTAGATGATGCTGATATTATAATATAATGTATAGCTTATTTTTATTTGCTGAATTTGCTGTATTTTTCTATCTTTGTATTAAATTTTTATGCACGATTATGCAAATTTATCCGAATTTAAAACAAAAGGAATTTGAAGTTGCATCTTTGTAAGTCCTTTTGGCATGTTTCGGAATTTTACAGACAAATACAATGACAATAGACGCTGTTTTTATAGATCTGGACGACACAATCTGGAATTTTACTGCAAATTCTGCGGGATCTCTCAAATATACATTCGATACGTTCAACATTTCGCGCTGGTGCAGCTGCTATGACGAATTCGTTGAGCAGTACAGTTTCAAAAACAACGAAATGTGGGAACTTTACCATTACGGAAAGACCGACAAAGTTACTTTGGGTATCGAGCGTTTCAAATATCCGCTGCTGAAACAGGGTTGCGGTTTGCCGGAAAACGAACTGGTGGAATTGTGTCTGAAAATGAATCAGTTCTATCTGGAGTATCTTGCAACGCTGAAGGAACTAGTTCCGGGTGCGAAAGATTTGCTGGTTTATTTGAAATCCAAATACAAAGTCGGAATTTTGAGCAACGGTTTTAAAGGCATCCAGCAGCAGAAACTGAAATCTGCGGGGGTCGAGGAATATATAGACTTGTATGTCCTTTCCGATGAGGTTGGAGTGACTAAGCCATTGAGAGGAATCTTTGACTGTGCGTTGAAATGTTGGAATACAGCGGCGGAAAATACGGTGATGATAGGCGATAACTATGACGCCGATGTTTGCGGGGCGCACAATGCCGGGTGGAAAACCATCTTCTTCAACCGCAAAGGTGTTGAGATTGAAAATCCGGTTGCGGACTATACGGTAGCGACTTTAAGTGAGATTAAACAAATACTTTAACGGATAAATTTTATGCGGGCTCTTGTTTCAAGTGTCCGCTTTAATTATCTTTGTACATCAATTTTTTATTGTGAGAAATATGGCTAAAATCGGTTCTTTGGGAACATCAAAAGGTGTTAAGGCGCTACTTTTGGGTAGTGGTGAGTTAGGTAAAGAAGTTGCGATTGAACTTCAGCGTTATGGAGTGGAAGTCATTGCCTGTGACAAATATCCGGGAGCTCCTGCAATGCAGATTGCCCAACGCAGTTATGTGTTCAATATGCTTGACGGTGAGAAGCTTCGCGAGATAGTTGAGAAGGAACAACCGCAGCATATTATTCCTGAAGTGGAAGCCATTGCAACATCCACATTGGTAGAACTTGAAAAAGAAGGATTCAACGTTACTCCGACATCTACAGCTGCATGGTTGACAATGAATCGTGAAGGTATCCGCAAACTTGCTGCTGAGACTTTGAAAATCAAAACTTCTCCGTACAAATTTGCCTCAGACTTCGAAGAATTCAAGAGTGCGGTAAAAGAAATCGGAATTCCTTGTGTTGTAAAACCGATTATGAGTTCATCCGGTCACGGTCAGAGCGTCATCAAGAAAGAGGAAGATATCGAAACCTCATGGAAGATTGCTCAGGAAGGCGGACGTGCAGGTGCAGGTCGTGTTATCGTTGAAGGTTTTGTAGATTTCGATTACGAAATTACATTGCTGACAGTACGTGCGGTAAACGGAACACAGTTCTGTCAGCCGGTCGGCCACATTCAGGTGGACGGCGACTACCGTTATTCATGGCAGCCGCAGCCGATGAGTGACAAAGCAATAAAAGAAGCACAGAACATTGCGGAAAAAGTAACTACAGCTCTTGGCGGTTATGGAATTTTCGGCGTTGAATGTTTTGTAAAAGGTGATGAAGTTATTTTCAGCGAGGTTTCTCCACGCCCGCATGATACAGGAATGGTAACTATGATTTCCCAGGATTTGAGTGAGTTTGCCCTTCATGCACGAGCATTGCTTGGATTGCCTGTACCTGAAATCAGATTTTACGGACCTTCTGCATCACGCGCAGTCGTTGTTGAGGGAAATACTAATGTAGTTGAATTCCAGAATCTTGAAAAAGTGTTGGAAGAACCGGGAACTCAAATGAGAATCTTCGGGAAACCGGTTATCGAAGGACATCGCAGAATGGGCGTTATCCTTGCAATCGGCGATACTGTTGAAGCTGCGAAAGAAAAAGCTTCAAGAGCTTACGATAAATTATTTGTCGACGTTCTTCCTGCAGAATAAGATTTTGGCAAAGATTGATTATTGATGGACGCTACGTTTTTATTGATAATTGAAATTATAGGGACTATTGCTTTTGCTGTGAGCGGTATCCGTCTCGCGGCTGCAAAAAGTTTTGACTGGTTCGGGGCTTTTATAGTCGGTCTTGTAACCGCCATCGGCGGCGGTACCATGCGTGACCTGCTGCTTGGAGCTCCGGTTTTCTGGATGCACAGTTTCTGGTACATTGCGGTAACCGCTCTGTCCATGTTTGCTGTGATTCTTTTGAAAAAATATCTGGTCAAACTGAATCATACTATATTTATTTTTGATACAATCGGGCTGGCTTTATTCGTTGTGCTTGGGGTACAGAAGTCACTTGTATACGGTTATCCAATGTGGGTAGCCATTATGATGGGTACAATGACCGGAGCATTCGGCGGGGTAATCCGCGATATTCTGATTAACGAAGAGCCTCTGATTTTCAGAAAAGATATTTATGCAACTGCATGTATTATCGGAGGTCTGATATACTGGCTTATACTGGAACTAGGGGGCGATGATATATTGCAGCAGTCTGTGTGCGGTTTGAGTGTAATTCTGATTCGGTTTCTGGCTGTACGCTACAACTGGACTCTGCCCACATTTAGAAATTTCCCCTTGTCATAGATTTAATTTGTTATGAACGGTCAGGTAAAGAAAACAACAATCCAACTGATTAAATACGGACTTGTAGGTCTCAGCAATACTATTGTTACATTCCTTGTCTTTGTATTGCTGAATAGTTTGTTTGGTGTTAACTTTTATGTATCCAATATTATCGGTTATGTTGCTGGAGTATTGAATAGTTTCTTGTGGAACAAGAAATGGGTATTTAAAACCAAAAATACAAAAGTCCAGCGTGAAATGCTACTGTTTTTCGCCGGTTTCGGATTTTGCTATCTTGTACAGCTTGGAGTGTTGTGGATGTTGATGAATTTTACAGATTTGAGACATTTGCAGATTGCTGCATTCTCAAATTTCGAACTTGGCGAAACCATTATTACTGGTATCGGTATGGTTGTTTATACTTTGCTTAACTACGTGTACAACCGTTTCATCACATTCCGCGAAAAAAATATCAAGTAATGGAAAGCAGAAAAGTAAAAGCATATCCGGCTCTTTTCGTGCTTCTTGCATTCGGGATATTTCTGAATATATTTCCGATTCTTTCGGTCATACCTGCGTCCGATACGGAATTTCGTCTGATGTCGGTTATCGAAGGTATGCGTGCATCAGGAATCAGCGGTATATGGGAAACTATTAATGAAGGTAACATTGTAGAAAACAGCTACGCATTGATTTCAATGCTTCTGATGGATTTTTCCAGCAGACCGGAATCTTTGTTTCTGTTGCGTTTCCCGACTGCTATCATTACGGCTATTTTGACGTTGTGTCTGTTCCGTTTTGACCGGACATCCGAAACATTGGGAAATTCGTTTATTGCAGCGCTGGTGTTTATGGGGTGTTCCTATGTTGAAATCATGTGCATTTTGTCTCAGCCGGTAATGATTTCTGCAGTATTTGTAATCTTATCGTTGGTGAGCCTTTATCACTGGATGCGTCTTCCGAAATTCCGAAATACGGTGCTGATGATTACGGCATCGGCTGTGGCAACATTTACGACCGGTACACTTTCATTGATTTTGATAATGGTCCTTGGAGCTGCATGTATGCTTGTTTCCGGAGGAAAAATGAGAATTAGAATACTGTATCTTTTCTTTTCGGTGATGGGTACTGCGCTGATAATATTCGCGGTGTTGTTCGCTGTGACCGGTGATGCTTCCGTGCCGCAGTCATTATTGTTCAACTTTACCAGTTTAAAGGCTATTGAAGCGGAATACAATTCCAATCTGATTATTTTCCTGTATTATATTTTTATGACTATCTTCCCGTGGTCTGTGTTGATGCTGTTCTCGTTGCCGTGGGCGATTAAGAACAGGCGGACTGTATATAAAAATATTTTGGGATTGACCCGCATTCAGAAATTCGGAATTTATGTTTTTGTGGTGTCTTTGCCATTATTCTTTGTTTATTCCCAATATTCCAATGCATTGATTCTTGCAAGTGCCTTCTTTAATGCTCCGACAGTCGGAAAGGTCTTGATCTGGCAATTTAATCACAATCCTAATGCGTGGAAAATTATAGGCGGTATATGTTCTGTGTTTTTTGGGATTCTTACCATTTTGTTCCTTTTGTGGAATAATGGAATTTCAGTTCTCGGAATTGCATTTGAACGCACATACTGGTCTCCGTGGAATGTTATTCTTGTTATTGCTATCTCTATAAGTATCTATACGTTAACACGTAACTGGAGAGAGGTATACCGCAATCATAGATTTTTCTTTAATCTGATCATCCTGTATTTGTTGATGCAGAATCTGTCGGTAGGGTATATTCTTCCGAATATTACATTTTAAAATTCAAATTATCCTATAAAATTAAAGCCCGACATTTCTGCCGGGCTTTTTTATTGTTGGCCCTGATATTATTCCATCAGTTTTTTGTAACGGATGCGTTTCGGTTCTACGTTCCCCATTCTTGCTTTTTTGTTTTCTTCATAATCGGAGTATGAACCTTCATAGAAGAAAACCTCGCTGTTGCCTTCGAATGCAAGGATGTGAGTACAGATACGGTCAAGGAACCAGCGGTCATGAGAAACAACTACCGCACAACCGGCAAAGTTGGTCAAACCTTCTTCCAGCGCACGAAGTGTGTTTACGTCAATATCGTTGGTCGGCTCGTCAAGCAGAAGAACGTTACCTTCTTCTTTTAATGCCATTGCAAGGTGCAAACGGTTTCTTTCTCCACCGGAAAGCATCCCGATTTTCTTTTCCTGATCGGCACCTGTGAAATTGAATTTGGACAGGTATGCGCGTGCGTTCATATCTTTACCTCCCATACGGAATGATTCAACACCCTGAGAGATTACCTGGTATACGGTTGAATCCGGATGCAAATCTTTGTGAGTCTGGTCAACGTATGCAATTTTTGCGGTTTCACCTACAGAAAATGTTCCGGCATCTTGTTTTTCGAGTCCCATAATCAACTTGAAAAGAGTAGTTTTACCGGCACCGTTAGGACCGATAACGCCGACAATACTATTAGGTGGCAACATGAAGTTCAAATCGTTGAACAGCAATTTGTCTCCGAATGCTTTCTTGACATGTTCCGCTTCAATAACCTTGTTACCCAGACGTGGGCCGTTCGGAATGAAGATTTCAAGTTTTTCTTCACGTTCTTTCTGGTCTTCGTTAAGAAGCTGGTCGTAAGAAGATAGACGCGCTTTACCTTTAGCCTGACGTGCTTTGGGTGCCATGTGAATCCATTCCAACTCTCTTTCAAGAGTTTTGCGGCGTTTGCTTGCCTGTTTTTCTTCCATGGCCATTCGTTTTGTTTTTTGGTCAAGCCATGAAGAATAGTTGCCTTTCCACGGAATACCCTCACCGCGGTCAAGTTCAAGAATCCAACCTGCAACGTGGTCAAGGAAGTAACGGTCGTGAGTAATTGCAATTACAGTTCCCGCATATTGCTGCAAGTGCTGTTCCAGCCAGTCGATTGATTCTGCGTCAAGGTGGTTGGTCGGCTCGTCAAGCAACAAAACATCCGGTTGTTGCAACAGCAAACGGCAAAGAGCAACACGGCGGCGTTCACCTCCGGAAAGTGTAGCGATTTTCTGTTCTTCCGGCGGACAGCGCAATGCGTCCATTGCACGTTCCAGTTTATTGTCAAGATTCCATGCGTCGGCAGCGTCAAGCTTGTCCTGAAGTTCAGCCTGGCGTGTAATCAGTTTGTCCATTTTGTCAGGGTCTTCCAATACGTCCGGATCTGCAAAACTATTGTTGACTTTGTCAAACTCTGCAAGCAAATCAAGGATGTGCTGCATTCCTTCTTGTACAACTTCTTTTACGGTTTTGTCCGGATTAAGTTTAGGATCCTGTTCAAGATATCCTACTGAATATCCCGGAGAGAATACAACTTCACCCTGATAACTTTTATCCAAGCCGGCAATAATTTTCAGAAGAGTGGATTTACCGGTTCCGTTAAGACCGATAATACCGATTTTCGCGCCATAAAAGAATGACAAGTAAATGTTTTTAAGTACTTGCTTTTGTGGTGGATAGGTTTTGCTTACCCCCACCATTGAGAAGATAACTTTTTTATCGTCAGCCATATCTGATAGTAATTAATGTTTCTTTTTTATGTAACCTCTGGTCTTGTAGCTGCAGTGAACTTTACCGTTGACAATATTGTTCAACTTGTTGCGTATAAGTTGTTTGCGAATCAAAGAGATGTGGTCTGTAAATACCAAACCTTCAAGGTGGTCGCATTCATGCTGGATGATGCGAGAAAGGAATCCTTCGAAAACGCCTTCATGTTTTTCGAATTTTTCGTCCTGCCATGTAAGTTTGATTTTTTCCGTACGTGTTACGCTTTCGGAAATGCCAGGAAGGCTCAAGCAGCCTTCTTCGCGGGATACAACTTTACCATCTTCGATAACTTCTACATGCGGATTTATAAGCGTAAGTTTCACATCTTTCAATTCAGGGAATGCTTCACTTACAGGGTCAGCGTCAATCACAACAATACGGTCTGACAAACCGATTTGTGGAGCTGCCAGACCGATACCATCGCTGGAGTACATTGTTTCCCACATATTTTTCAATAACTCGTCAAGTCCTTCGTAACTTGAATCAATATCTTCTGCCACCTTTCTCAATACAGGGTGACCATACAGATAAATCGGTAAAACCATGATTATATAGACTTACTTTGTAAATAATCGTTTAAAATAATTGTAGCAGCAATGGAGTCCACTATTTCCTTGTTCTGTCTTGTTGATTTTTTTGCTCCTCCTGCAAGCATAGACTGATGGGCGATAGTTGAGGTGAAGCGTTCATCGTACATTTCGATTTTCATATCAGGGAACTCTTTATGCAGCTGATTCAAAAAAGGTTTGATGTAGCGCATGCTCTCGCTTGGCGTATTGTCCAGCTTTTTCGGTTCGCCGACAATTATCAAGTCTACAGGTTCTTTAGCAATATACTCTTTGATAAACTGTATTAAATTATGAGCCGGAACGGTAGCCAGTCCGTTCGCTACAATTTTAAGTGTATCGGTCACTGCGACACCGCAGCGTTTTCTACCGTAATCTATTGCTAAAATTCGTCCCATCAATTAATTTTGTTTCAATTCACAAAGATATGTAAAATAATCGTGAAAATGAATTGATTTCCTATCATTTGTGTTTGCACGGACAAATAGAGGAGGTATTGAAAATAATAAAACTATAGAGTGTTGTATTGTCTGAATTTTACTCGGCAGCAACTTCCTGAATGGAAGTACCGTTAATGTCGGTGATTTTTTTCTTGAAGTCTTCTGCCCAGTCGCTGCGGATGGTGATTGTCATAGTACAAACGTTGTCAAATTCCTGGTTGACCACCTTCATGTGTTCGCCCTTGATCAGTTTCATGACGTCGTTCATTCCAAGATACGGGAAAGTGAATGTAATAACGGTTTGTTCGTGCATCTCCACGATATTTGCTGTTCTCAAAGCTTCGGCCGCTGCTTCCCTGTATGCTACAATCAAGCCCGAGGTGCCGAGTTTGATGCCTCCGAAGTAGCGGATGACGACAATCAGTACGTTGGTCAAACCGAATGAGTTGATTTGCCCAAGAATCGGTTTGCCGGCAGTGCCTGACGGTTCGCCGTTGTCATTACTCAGAAATTCTGTACGTGCAGCACCAATCATGTATGCCCAGCATACGTGGCGTGCATCATAATATTCTTTCTGATAGGATTTAACCAGTTCCTTGGCTTCTTCGGCGGTAGATATGGGGATGGCGAAAGAGATGAATTTGCTCATCTTTTCCTTGTACAATCCTTCGGATTTGTCTGTAATAGTCTTGTAGCTGTCTCCCATATCTTTAATTTCGATAGTACAAAAATACAAATAATTTCAGAAACTGCATAATCGGCACGTTGTGCCGTGCCAAATAAAAAATCCCGGAGACGAATCCCCGGGATCTATGATAATGTATCAAATGATTAATATTTGTGTTTGGTTTCAATCATCTCTTTCCGTGTAATGCTCACTTTATCCATAGAATGCCATGCGTAGAAGATATAGCCGAGAACGAAAGGAATAATGATGGAGACAACGCTCATTACGGTAAGTGTAAATTCACTGGAAGAACTGTTATAGATGGTCAGTGAACTTTCCGGATCCAGCAGTGAAGGGTAGTATGGGGTATTGTTGTAACCGGCGATGAAGAACAAAGCCAATACTACAAGCACTGTACCAAAACCGAACCACCAGATTCCTCTTCGGTAGTTGTTTTTAAGCAATGTTTTTGCCAGAGAGAACAAAATCATGGCAACACCGGCAAGAATCATCAAACCTGTCCACCACATTGTCAGAATGTTGTTCAGATATTTGAACGGCTCTTCAACGAATTTTTGAGCGGCATTCGGCTCGTTGCTAATTGTTGTGTAGCCTGTTGAAGTCAAAAGAACGGCAACAAAAGCAAGGAACAATACTACGAAAATTGCTGAATTGATAGCCAGTCTCTTTTTCTGGTGAACGTAGATTTCATTGTCCTCGATATTATTGATGAAATACAGAGAACCGGAAGTCCGTGCAAGGAACAGAATTGTGAATCCCAAAAGAATATTTTTCCAGCACAGGATTGCTTCAAGTCCGTGAGTTGGAGACCATGTGGAAATTACCGGAGCTGATGCATTCAGGATATTCTGACGGTTAACCTGGAATTCTGCACCAAAGAAGAACATTGCAACGGCAACACCCAGTAAAATACATCCGGCAACACCGTTAATCATCAGGAAGCAGTCGTATGTTTTGCGACCGAAGATATTTCCCGGTTTGCTGCGAAATTCGTATGCGGTAGCCTGGATAACGAAACTGAAAAGAATTATTACCCACAACCAGTATGCGCCGCCGAAACTTGTTGAATAGAACAACGGGAATGATGCAAAGAATGCACCACCGAAGACTACAAGACTGGTAAATGTAAACTCCCATTTTCTACCGAGTGAATTGACCATCATGGATCGTTCGGCATCATTCTTTGTACTTAACAACATTGTTTGTCCTCCCTGTACAAACAAAAGAAATACCAATACAGCTCCGAGTACTGAAATCAGGAA
>SAMEA104404100__coassemble_1115_pt1 | contig 25608 bp, 23 predicted proteins | sample SAMEA104404100__metabat2_high_PE_008 | metagenome-assembled genome bin SAMEA104404100 (sample SAMEA104404100) | Balaenoptera acutorostrata | reverse complement strand
GGTGACGAAAGTTTACGAATTCGGAAACAAAAAAGTGAAGGAACACCTTTGCGGAATTTACGAATTCCTGGAGTCCAAGAAACTCGAATCGCTTCAGGAACTTGAACGAAAACAATGAGAGATGATTCAGCACAAAATCATACAATCCCGCCCCAGCTCCGTCAGGAGCCGCCGCGGGATTTTTTATGCCCGGCAGCGAGTGAACTTCAAGCATGTTTACACGTTATAACAAATATTAAAACTCCTTTTGCCTTTGTCATTTTTTAGTGATTTTATAGACATAGTCGGGAAATAATTATTAATTTTGCAACTTGAATAATAATAAATACTTATTAAGGTGGATACAAAATACATTTTCGTTACAGGTGGCGTAGTTTCCTCATTGGGAAAAGGTATCATTTCGTCATCATTAGCGAGACTACTATTATCTCGTGGTTTCAAAGTGACAATTCAGAAATTTGACCCGTACATCAACATTGACCCGGGCACACTTAACCCATATGAGCACGGTGAATGCTATGTTACAGACGACGGTCACGAAGCCGACCTTGACTTGGGACACTATGAACGTTTTACCAACATCAGAACATCCCGCGCAAACAATATCACTTCAGGACGTATCTACCAGAGTGTTATAGAAAAAGAACGCCACGGCGACTATCTTGGAAAGACAGTACAAGTTATTCCTCATATCACAGACGAAATCAAACGCCGCATCAAACTATTGGGCAACACCGGAGATTTCGATTTCGTAATTACTGAAATCGGCGGTACCGTAGGTGATATAGAATCATTACCTTTCCTTGAAGCTGTTCGTCAGCTACGCTGGGAACTTGGCAAAAACAGCCTTTGCGTTCATCTTACTTACGTTCCTTACATTGCAGGTGCGGGCGAGTTGAAAACAAAACCGACACAGCACTCAGTAAAGAAACTTCAAGAGCTTGGAATCCAGCCTGATCTTTTGGTACTTCGTACAGAGCACGACATTCCAGCGGATATGCGCCGAAAAGTAGCATTGTTCTGCAATGTCGACCCTTCCGCAGTTGTACAATCTATAGACGTTCCTACAATTTACATGGTACCTATTACACTTCATCAGCAGAAATTCGACGAAATAGTTCTTCGCAAAACAGAGACTCCGTTCTCCGGCGAACCTGACATGAAGAGATGGAACCACTATCTTGACAAACTTGCCGAAGCTACAGAAACCGTTAAAATCGGTCTTGTCGGCAAATACGTTGAACTACACGACGCTTACAAATCTATCAGCGAAGCGCTTTCACAGGCATCCACATATCAGGATCACAGACTTGAACTTGAATATATCAGCAGTGAAGATATCAACGACGGTACAGTAGCCGAAAAACTTGGTCATCTTGACGGTGTTCTTGTTGCTCCGGGTTCAGGTCCGCGCGGTATCGAAGGTAAATTCTCCGCATTGAAATGGTGTCGTGAAAATGATGTTCCGACATTCGGGATTTGTCTTGGTATGCAAAGCATGGTTATCGAATTCGCACGCAACGTTCTCGGTCACATCAATGCAAACAGCACAGAAATGGATCCGAACACAAAAATCAACGTTATTGACTTGATGGAAGAACAGAAATCCGTTGCCAACATCGGTGGTACAATGCGTTTGGGTGCCTACAAGTGCAAACTTGCCGAAGGTTCAAAAGTATCTGCCGCTTACAAAGGTAAAACAGATATTCAGGAAAGACATCATCACCGTTTCGAATTCAACACAGACTACAAAGATGAATTCGAAGCTCACGGCATGAAATGCTCAGGCATCAACCCCAAGACCGGATTGGTAGAAGTTGTTGAAATTCCGGAAAAGAAATGGTATATCGGTGTTCAGTTCCACGCAGAATACAGTAGTACTGTTTTGGATCCACATCCTCTATTCCTTGACTTTATCAAAGCTGCCATCGCGAACAAAAAGAAATAAAAAACATATAAATATTAATGGATAAGAATACACTCTTTGGAATGCTGCTAATGGGTGCAGTTATTTTCGGATTTATGTGGCTGAACCAGCCGACACCCGAAGATATAGAAGCCCAGAGACAGCAACAGATTGCGCAAGCCGAGAAAAGACAGCTGAAAGAACAGGCTGCATTGTTCGGTGACACTCTTTCAGCCGGCGATATCAACCGTTTGGCCGCACTGGTCAGCACCTACGGGACACAAGACGGTGGAAACGTCGCTACATTTAACAATGAGAACGTAAACCTAACCGTTGCTGAAGGTAAACTTTCAGGATTTGTAACCGTTAATGACTCAGTAATTTCTTTCAAAGAAGTTGCCGCTGTAAAAGTGCTTACTCCGATGTATGCGGAAGCAGTAAAATCCGTTCGCAACGCGATTTCCAGCCTTGGTCGCTACCGCGATTTCGCAACAGCACTTGCAGGTGAAGACTCTACAGTCGTTCTGGAAAACAACCTTATAAAACTTGAACTTGCTTCAAAAGGAGGTGTCATTTCTTCAGCTACATTGAAAGAATATGATGACATCCGCAACGAGCAGCTTGTACTTTTCTCCAGAGAAGACAACTCTTACAGTTTTACACTTAACTCAACAGACACTCGTTACGAAACAAAAGATTTCTACTTCAAACCGGTTGCAGTAAACGACTCTACAATTAAGATGAGCGTTGACCTTCACGGTGCGGAATTCGCTATTCAGTACACTCTGCCTTCTGACAGCTATCTTGTAAAGATGGAAATTCTTCAGAAAGACATGAGCAAGGTAATTCCGTCAAACATTACCGATATGGGCTTCCAGTGGCATCAGAAGATGATCCGCCACGAAAAAGGTCGTATGTTTGAAGAAAGAAACAGCACTATCTACTACAAATATTTCAACGGTGACGTAAATTACCTTACAGAAACATCTGCAGAAGAAGAAACACTGAACGAGAGAGTTAAATGGGTTGCATTCAAAGACCAGTTCTTCTCTTCAATTCTTATTCCTGACAAATATTTCTCTGGCGCACACATCGTCAGCACTCCTTTCGACAAAGGCAGTGTAGAAAATGTTGACTACGTCAAAGACCTTCATACAACAGCGGACTTGGAATACTCTTCAGAATTGAGCAATCCTGCAACATTCCATTTCTTCTTCGGTCCTAACAGATATCCTTTGCTGTCTTCTTACGATGATGTTATCGGCCAGGGCGAAGACCTTGATTTGACCAACATCATTCCGTTGGGATGGAGTTTCTTCCGCTGGATCAACACAATATTGATTATCCCGATTTTCAACCTTCTTGGCGGATTTATCGGCAACTTTGGTATTGTTATCCTAATTCTTACTTTGATTGTGAAACTTATTCTGTTCCCGTTCACATACAAGAGCATGATTTCACAGGCGAAGATGAGAATCCTTGCTCCGGATATCAAAGCGCTTAACGACAAATACCCGGGCAACGAAAACGCAATGGTACGCCAGCAGAAAACAATGGCACTTTACAGCCAGGCAGGTGCAAGTCCGTTCAGCGGATGCCTTCCTATTCTGCTTCAGATGCCGATTCTGTTTGCAATGTTCACATTCTTCCCGTCATGTATCGACCTTCGCGGCGAATCATTCCTATGGGTAGCTGACTTGTCCGCTCCAGATGCCATCGTATCCTGGGACGCTCAAATTCCGTTCATTACAAACTACTTCGGTAACCATATCAGTTTATTCTGTTTATTGATGACCGTTACAAACATTTTGTACACTCACATAAACATGCAGAACCAGCCTTCAGGCAACCAGATGCCGGGCATGAAGATTATGATGTACGCTATGCCGGTTATGTTCCTTGTGTTCTTCAACAACTACGCAGCAGGTCTTAGCTACTACTACTTCATCTCTCTATTGATTACAATCATTCAAACATACGCATTCCGTCACTTTGTAAGTGAAGAAAAAGTCCGAGCACGCATGGCTACAGCTGCCAAAAAGCCGAAAAAGAAAAGCGGTTTTATGGCTCGATTGGAAGAGGCTCAGAGACAACAGCAAGCTGCTCTTCGCGAACAACAGAAACGTAACAAAAGATAACCAGATAAAAATATATAAAACCAGAAAATAAATAAATCTTTCCATAACTTTTAGCATTGTCCCGATTCGGTTAAAATCTGAATCGGGACTTGTTTTTTACAACTAATTTAATCATCCATGGATAATTAGGAATTAATATTAATACAAAACACACAACATAATCTTGCATTGACGATTCACAAATTATAACACTTTTATTCATTTAAATTCAAAACAGCCCGAATAATGACAATATTCCCCCTCTATGGACAAATTAACATAAAAAAAATAAATATAAATAATTCATTTTAATGCAGTTTTTATAAATTTTTTATTTATATTTGTCATACATTTATAATCAACTATACCCGAATTTATATGAAAAATAAACGAGCACGCCTCCAGGTTATCATGGAGTTAATTCGTAAAAATTGCATCGGCAGTCAGGAAGAACTGTCAAAAATGCTGGCAGATAAAGGTCACAGTGTTACACAGGCAACATTATCAAGAGACTTGAAACTGTTGAAAATTACCAAGGTTGCAACCGACATGGGCGGATACATGTATATCATACCAGACAGCAACAAGATTCAGGACAAAATGCTGTCTACCGGTCAGACATCTCTTAAAGATGCGACCATGCAATCTTTTGTATCCATTCAGTTCTCGGGTCATACCGCAGTTATCAAAACCCGCAACGGATATGCCGGAGGTCTTGCCTATGATTTGGATATGAGCCAGCCACCGGAAATTCTCGGCACTATTGCAGGTGCGGACACCGTATTTGCAGTTTTACGCGAGGACGTAACAAGGGAACAGGCATTGCTACTATTCTCAAAATTTCTACCAATCAATGTAGAACCACTATAACGAAAACGAATAATACAAGTTGTTAAATTAAAGAATGAACGAAACCGAAGAAATAGAAATTATCGTTGCCGACTCCAGCCACACAGTATATGTGGACGAAATTCTGGAAACTATCAATCGTGCGGCAAAGGTTCGTGGTACAGGTATAGCAAAACGCTCACCTGGATATGTAAAACAGAAAATTGTTGAACGCAAAGCAGTGATTGCCTTGTGTCACGGGGAGTTTGCCGGATTCAGCTACATCGAAAGCTGGAGCAACAAAAAATTTGTGGCAAACTCAGGTTTGATTGTAGCAGACAAATTCCGCGGAATCGGATTGTCCAAGCGAATCAAACGACGAATCTTTGATTTATCGCGTGAAAAGTTTCCTGAAGCAAAAATTTTCAGTCTTACTACAGGAGAGGCGGTAATGAAACTAAACAACGAGCTGGGTTACAGACCGGTTGTGTTCTCGTCACTGACCGACGACGACGCATTCTGGAAAGGTTGTGAAAGTTGTGTCAATTTCGATATTCTTCAACGCAACGGAAGACGCATGTGTCTGTGTACAGGCATGCTGTATGATCCGGCCGAACACAAAGAAGACAAATAAAAACCTCTCTATTAAAATTAAGTTTATTCAAAAATATGGACAACAAAAAAGTAGTACTTGCATTCAGCGGAGGTCTTGACACTTCGTTTTGCGTAAAATATCTGAGTGAAGAATGCGGTTATGAAGTATACACCGCAATTGCAAACACGGGCGGTTTCAACAAAGAAGAACTTGCCAACATTGAAAAACGTGCAATTGCTCTGGGTGCGAAAAAGCACGCAACACTTGACATTACACAGGATTACTACGAAAAGAGCATAAAATATATGGTATTCGGAAATGTCCTTCGAAACGGGACATACCCGATATCCGTAAGTTCGGAAAGAATCTTTCAAGCGATAGCAATTATCAACTACGCCAAGGAAATCGGAGCCAAATATGTTGCTCACGGAAGTACAGGAGCAGGCAACGACCAGGTACGTTTCGATCTTACCTTCCAGATTCTTGCACCGGAAATCGAAATCATCACCCCTACACGCGACATGAAACTGACCCGCGAGTATGAAATTGACTATTTAAAGAAACACGGCTATGTTGCCAACTTCAAGAAGATGGAATATTCCATCAACAAAGGTCTGTGGGGCACAAGCATCGGCGGAAAAGAAACGCTGCACAGCGAAGAAACACTGCCGGAAGAAGCCTATCCGACACCGATGACCGCCAAAGAAAACAAACAGATCAAACTTGAATTTGTCAAGGGCGAACTGGCAGGCATCAACGGAAAAGCGTTCGAAGACAAAGTTGAAGCCATCCAGACACTGGAGGAAATCGTTGCGCCATATGCACTCGGCCGCGACATGCACATCGGCGACACCATTATCGGCATCAAGGGCCGCGTAGGTTTCGAAGCGGGAGCTCCGCTGCTGATTATCGCCGCACATAAAATGCTTGAAAAACATACTTTAACCAAATGGCAGCAATACTGGAAAGACCAACTGGGTACATGGTACGGTATGTTCCTTCACGAAGCGCAATATCTTGACCCGGTAATGCGCAACATTGAAGAATTTCTTGTATCTTCACAGGAAAATGTTACAGGTACAGTCATCGTCGATTTGAAATCTTACCACTACACACTGGTGGGCATTGAAAGCGATTTCGACTTGATGAAGACCGACTTCGGCGAATACGGTGAAGTGAACATAGCATGGACAGCCGATGATATCAAAGGCTTTACAAAAATCCTTGCCAACCCGATGAAGATTTATTACAACAATCAGATTAAAAACCATAAAATTTAGGAAATGATAAACACAGGTATTATCGGAGGTGCAGGCTACACTGCAGGCGAACTTATCAGACTGCTTATTTACCATCCCGACGTTGAACTCAAATGGGTACATAGTGCCAGCAACGCGGGAAACCATATTAGTACCGTACATCAGGGACTTATCGGTGAAATTGACATGTGTTTCACATCGGATATCGACTTCGATGCCATCGATGTTCTATTCTTCTGTACTCCGCACGGTGCAAGCCGCGAGTTTATGGAATCTCACGACGTACCTGAGGATTTGAAAATAATCGACCTTTCTCAGGATTACCGTCACAGGGATACCGCAGAAGGATTTGTTTACGGACTACCGGAACTGAACAGAAAATACATTGTTCACGACTGCACACGCGTTGCAAACCCGGGATGCTTTGCCACTGCCATCCAGCTGGCACTGCTTCCACTGGCTAAAAATCTGCTGCTGAACAGCGACATCAACCTGTTTGCCATCACCGGCAGTACTGGCGCGGGCGTCAAACCTTCGACAACTACCCACTACTCCTGGAGAAACGACAACATTTCCATTTACAAGCCGTTCAAGCACCAGCACTTGCAGGAAATACGCGAATCTTTGTCACAACTGCAAACCAGTTTCAATGCGGATATCAATTTCATTCCGGTTCGCGGCTGCTTCTCCCGCGGTATTTTCGTTACTGCCTATATGGACTGTCCGGTGGAACTTGAAGAAATCAAAAAGCTGTACAACGATTACTATTCCGACCACAATTTTACATTTGTCAGCGATACAATGCCCGATTTGAAGGACGTTGTCAACACCAACAAATGTATTCTTCATCTATCCAAAGAGGACGGCAAACTGATTATAGTGTCAGTAATCGACAATCTGCTGAAGGGTGCTGCAGGTCAGGCGGTACACAACATGAACCTGCTTTTCGGCCTTCACGAACGTGTCGGTCTTAATCTGAAAGCATCGGCTTTCTAAAAAACAGAAAGATGAAATTATTTGATGTATATCCGTTATTCGATATAGAAATCGTCAAAGGGAAAGGCTGCAAAACCTATGACGCCGACGGAAACGAGTATCTTGACCTTTACGGCGGTCATGCCGTAATCTCTGTGGGACATTCCCATCCTCACTTCGTTGAAGCCATCAGCAAACAGGCTTCCAACCTGGTGTTTTATTCCAACTCCGTTATCAACTCACTGCAGCAAAAATTTGCCAATTTGTTGGGCAAAGCGTCCGGATATGATGACTACCAGTTGTTTCTGGTCAACTCCGGAGCGGAAGCCAACGAAAACGCCCTTAAACTTGCTTCTTTCCTCACCGGAAAGAAACGCGTAGTGGCATTCGGCAAAGCATTCCACGGCAGGACATCTCTTGCAGTGGAAGCAACCGACAATCCGAAAATTTCCGCACCGATTAACTGCAACGGTCATGTAACATTCGTTCCGTTGAACGATATCGAGGTTGTCAAGGCTGAACTTGCCAAAGGCGATGTTTGTGCGGTTATTATCGAAGGTATTCAAGGTGTCGGCGGTATTCAGATACCGAAGGACAAATTCATGCAGCAGCTTCGTGCAGAATGTGACAAAGCGGGTGCAGTACTTGTAGTGGACGAAATTCAGTCCGGCTACGGCCGAAGCGGAAAATTCTACGCACACCAGTATTCCGGCATCAAAGCCGACATTGTCACCATGGCCAAGGGTATAGCCAACGGCGTTCCGATGGGAGCAATGATTATCAGTCCAAAATTCAAACCGTCATACGGCATGCTGGGCACCACATTCGGAGGCAACCACCTTGCCTGCGCGGCAGCGATTTCCGTTCTTGAAATCTTCGAGAAAAAAAATCTGGTGGAAAATGCGTGTCAGGTAGGAGAATATCTGATTGCCGAACTGAAAAAGATTCCGCAAATCAAAGAGGTTCGCGGACGCGGATTGATGATAGGTCTGGAATTTAACGAACCGATTAAGGAACTAAGAACACGACTTCTCAAAGAATACAAAGTGTTTACCGGCGTTACCGGAACAAATGTTATCCGCCTACTTCCTCCGCTGGTAATTACCAGGGCAGATGCGAACGAATTCCTTATCCGTCTGAAAAAAGCGCTGGAATAACGAAAAGATACAGAAATCCGTCAGACAATGTCCGGCGGATTTTTTAACAAAAAAGTACCGATAAAAAATCTTTCGGGATATTGATACTGAAAAACAAAATCATTAAGTTTGCAATACTGTAAAAAATCAATTTCATTATGAAAATCGGAATTATCGGAGCCGGAAACATGGGCGGCGCAATTGCACGCGGGATTGCTGCAAAAGGCAAAATTGCCGCCAAAGACATGATTGTTGCAAGTCCCAACCGCAAGGGAGAACTTGACGCACTGAAAGAAGAGTTTCCGGAAATCAACATAACAATGAACAACAGCGAAGCGGCGCATGCGGACCATACCGTCATTGCTGTAAAACCGCGGCTGCTTGCCGACGTACTCAAACAGATTTCCCCCGTTTTATTGGAACACAAAACAACCATTGTATCCATCGTTGCGGGTGTCAGCTGTTCCGAGATTTCGGAAATGATTGAATATACCGCAAAGGTGGTGCGCGTAATTCCGAACACCGCTATTATTACCGGAGAAAGCATGACCTTTATCACCACAGATATTGCGCACCTGGAAGCAAAAAAAGTTGAAAACCTTTTCGCTCCGCTCGGCAAAACGATGATTATTGACGAAAAAGATATGCCGGCAGCATGTGCCCTTTCTTCCTGTGGTATCGCCTATGCATTCCGCTATATCCGTGCAGCCTCAGAAGGTGGAGTGGAACTGGGTATTCCGGCAGACAAAGCGAAAGAAATCGTTATGCAAACCCTTAAAGGAGCGGTTGCCGTGCTTGAAAAGACCGGCAATCATCCCGAAACCGAGATTGACAAGGTGACCACTCCGAGCGGACTGACCATCAAAGGTCTAAACGCCATGGAACGCAACGGATTCACCAATGCAGTTATCGAAGGGTTGAAAGCATCCAGATAAGAACATAAATACTAAACACCAAGGTTATATGTCAGTAAACAAAGCAATTTTATTAGGATATGTGGGCAAAGACCCTGATATCAGATATCCGCAGCCAGGACAGGCGGTTGCCTCTTTTTCCCTTGCGACAACCGATCGTGCCTATACGGCAGGCAGTGTGCAGATTCCGGAACGGACTGAGTGGCACAACATTGTTACATGGGGCAAAAATGCGGAAATCGCAGAGAAGTATATCCACAAAGGTATGCAGTTGTATATCGAAGGCAAAATCCGCAGCAGAGTCTGGGAAGACAGAAACCAGATTAAACGCACCGTGGTTGAAATTTATGCCGACGTTATCGAATTTGTAGGCCGCAAATCGGAATAACCGTTCCACTCGGTCCAAAGACACAACAGTCTACCGTACTGCGGATTATCCGTTTGCGGTAGACTGTTTCTTTCAGCCCGCTACATAAATATTTGCATTTCAGAATTGGAGCATAAGTTTTTTTGGCTTATCTTTGCACGAAAATTAAAATTTTGTGCAAAATAGCTATGATGCAAGAAAATCTTATCAGGCTCTATGAAAAGAGTTTTCGCGAAAACTGGGATTTACCTGTTCTAAGTGATTACTCCGAAAAGAAAACAATTACTTACGGCGAACTGGCTCGCGAAATTGCTCGCATTCACTTATTTTACAAACAATGTGGAATCAAACAAGGAGACAAAATCGCTCTTCTTGGCAAATGCAATACAAACTGGGTCAAGGTATTTACAGCAACCATCACATATGGTGCCGTAATCGTTCCTATTCTGCCGGACTTCAACGCGCAGGACTCAAAACACATTATCAACCACTCCGATTCCGTTATGCTTGTTGTCAGCGAACGTATCTGGGACAACATCGAACTTGATGCTCTTCCAAACATCCGCGCTGCAATATCTATCGAAACTCTGAAACTTCTTGAAGAAAAAGAAGGAGAGAATATATCCAAAATCCTAAGAAATCTTTCCAGAAAACTAAAAGAAACCTATCCCAGCTTCTCTCCGAAAGATATCGTTTATCCTGAAGTTCCGAACGACCAGCTTATCGAACTGAACTATACTTCAGGGACAACAGGATTCAGCAAAGGCGTTATGCTTACCGTAAACAACCTTACAGGTAACGTCGTATTCGGTATGGGTTCAAAACTACACTTCCGCGGCAGCCGCTGTCTTTCATTCCTTCCGATGGCTCACGCCTACGGTTGCGCATTCGACCTGCTTACTCCGCTTGCTGTAGGTACCCACATTACTCTGCTTGGCAAGATTCCTTCTCCGAAGATTCTTGTAAAAGCAATGAGCGAAGTTCGTCCGGACCTTATCATCTGCGTTCCGCTTGTTCTTGAAAAGATTTACCGCAAGATGATTCAGCCGATGCTTGCAAAGAAAATGATGCGCTGGGCGCTTGCAATTCCATTGCTGGATTCAAAAATCTATTCTCAAATCAGAAACAAACTTATCACTGCATTCGGCGGCAACTTCACTCAAGTTATTGTCGGAGGTGCTCCTTTGAATGCCGAAGTGGAAGAATTCCTTCTGAAAATCAAATTCCCGGTAACTGTAGGTTACGGTATGACTGAATGTGCACCACTAATCAGCTACACTTACTGGACAGACTTCGTTCCGCGTTCATCAGGCCGCGTATTGAAAGGCATCATGGAAGCGCGCATCGATTCCGAAGACCCTCAGAATGTTCCGGGTGAAATTTGTGTTCACGGCGAAAACGTCATGATGGGCTACTACAAAAACGAAGAAGCTACAAAAGCAGTACTTGACGAAGACGGATGGCTACATACAGGCGATATGGGAACAATCTCCGAGGACGGGACCATCTCTATCCGCGGTCGTTACAAAACAATGATTCTGACTTCAAACGGACAGAACATCTATCCGGAAGAAATCGAAGCAAAACTTAACAATATGCCACTTGTTTCCGAAAGCCTTGTTATTGAAAGAGACGGCAAACTTGTTGCTATCGTATATCCGGATTCAGAGACAATGGATAACTTCGGTATCAAGACAGAGGATCTTCCGGCACAAATGGAAGATATCCGCAAAGAATTGAACAAACTCGTCGCTCCATACGAACAGATTGCCAAAATCCAACTGATTGCTGAAGAATTCGAGAAAACCCCGAAAAAGAGTATCAAAAGGTATCTTTACAACCATTAATTTATTTTATTCAAAAAAAAGGATAAAATACAAATCCTATTATAGTGGCGGAATCACATAATTTATAAATTATTATGCAAACAGCCAAATTAATAACAATCTGTAAATATTACTCACCGAGATTTTATATATTTTTTGTAAAAAAAATTTGCATATAAATATTTTATTGTATCTTTGCATTGATTTAAAGTACAACAATATTGTTTAATTAATAAAAAATCAAAAAATGAAAAAGTTAGTTTTGATGCTTGCTGTAGCATTCAGCCTTTCACTAGTATCTTGTGGTGGTGCTAAAACTGAAGCTCCTGCTGCTGAAGCAGAAGTTGCTGAAGCTGTTGTTGAAGACACTGCTGCTGTTGATACTGTTGCTACTGTTGATACAGTTACTGCAGACACAGTTGTTGCTGAATAATTTTTTAGCAAAATTAAGAAATTCGGCGATTCACATCATGGATGTTGAATCGTCTTTTTTTATCCGTACAAAATTTTACAAATTAATAAGGGTGAAGGCAATCCGCAAAATAGACCGCCTTTTTCCCGTTTTATATAGCATCCGTTTGCGGCAAAATTCCTAACTTAGTAAAAAATTTAACTGAACAACATTGGAACAGACCGGAGCAATAACACTAAAAGAATTTAACCGCCTTGTCGGTGCTGTACTTGCCAATGCCGCGCTAAAAAATCGCTGGATTATTGCCGATTTAAGCGATGTAGCCGTACGCGGAGGACACTGCTACATGGAACTCGTAGACAAAAATCCGCAGAGCGGAGTAACCGAAGCTAAAACAAGGGGTATCATCTGGGCGAACAACTACCCTGCTCTCAAATACAAATTCGAATCGGAAACCGGACAGGCGTTCGGCTCCAACATAAAGGTGATGCTGAAAGCCAGCGTCAATTTTCACGAACAGTTTGGATATTCCGTAGTTATTACGGATATCAACCCGAGTTATACGCTCGGCGACATGGAACGCAAACGCCGTGAAATTCTCCAGCGACTGACACGTGAAGGCATTATCGATGACAACAAGCAACTTGAAATGCCACTTGTTCCGCAACGCATTGCGGTGATTTCCGCAGCAGGCGCAGCCGGTTACGGAGACTTTATGAACCAGTTGCACAGCAATAAGGAAAATTTCAAATTCTATACCGCACTTTTCGAAGCACACATGCAGGGAACTGAGACCGCTCCGACCGTAATCGCAGCACTTGACAGAATTGCACAACATGCAGATTTTTTCGACTGCGTGGTGATTATCCGCGGCGGCGGTGCTACCAGCGATTTGAACTCATTTGACGACTATGAACTTGCTGCAAACGTGGCGCAATTCCCGCTTCCGGTAATTACCGGTATCGGACACGAACGCGACAACACCGTTATCGACTATGTTTCCAACCTGCGGGTCAAAACTCCGACCGCAGCGGCAGAATGGCTGATTGACTGTGCGCACAAGACACTAACCTCCGTCAACAATCTTTCTCAATCCGTAGTTTCGACTGCTAAGGAATATATTCTCGGCGCTCGCGAGCAATTAGCATATTTAGATTCTTCCATTCCGCACATTGCCCAGAAGAAAATCGCAGACAGCAAATCGCTGCTTGAGAAATATGCCGTACAGATTCCAGCTTTCGCCAAATCAAGAACCGAAGGTGCAAGAAACTATCTGAATACCATACTCGAAAGAATCAAAGAGGCGAATAAAAACCGAATCACCATGCAGAAGATGAAACTGTCGCATATTGAAGAAACCGTTTCCGTTCTTTCTCCGATAAACACGCTGAAACGCGGCTATTCCATCACCCGAATTAACGGCAAAGCAGTAACTTCCGCAAACAATATTCCAGAAAATGCAGAGATGACCACCACTACTGCTGACGGCGAAATCATTTCTATCGTAAAATCTAAAAATATATAATATTATGGCTGACAATAAAGAACTTACCTATTCTGAAGCGATTGCAGAACTTGAAAATATTGTTCGCGAAATGCAGAGCGACAAATGCAGTATCGACAATCTGAGCAAACATACTCAGAGAGCGCTTGAACTTGTAAAATTCTGCAAGTCAAAACTGACCTCAACAGACGAGGAACTCCAGAAAATATTGAAAGAAATAGAAGGCTGATACATGCAGTCGTGAAACGGAAATCCGGAGAAAATTCTCCGGATGTTTTGTTTTATAATTCTATCTTTTCACAGCCGGGAATTCCACTATTGTTAATGCCTATCACATTTCTTAAAACAAGACTGACTCTTTCTGCCAAAAATTGAAGAATAACGTTGAAATTCGTAAGAATTAACTCACTCCTTTAATTTTGCTAATGATAAAGCGAGGCACAAACGCCAGATGATAGAAGAATGTGGAAACCGAACCATAATATTCACACATGATACAATAACGTTCTTTCAGCGATTTTTTGCGATTCTTTGCAGTAGTTCCTCCGGATAGAAATTTTATCACCGTTGTTCCGGTATAAGCATTTCCTTTTGAGGCCTTCAGACAGCGCAGACACCATTCATAGTCGGCAGAGAAGCGGTATTTCAGGTCATACTCCCCCATAATGCTGCGGCGTGCGACAAATGCCTGATGGCACACCAGCATCCCCTTGCGGAAACTTTTGAATGTCAGTTTTTCAGGCGCAGTCAAATGCCTCATCCCTATTTTTTTACCTTTGCCATTCACCAACTCAGTCTGGCCATAAACGATGTCAGCATTGTATTTCTTTGCAGTTTCAGCAATAATTTTCAGTGTATTTTCATCGTAAAAAGAGTCCCCCGCATTCAGGAATATCAGGTATTCTCCTTTTGCACGGCGGATACTCTTGTTCATGGCATCATACAATCCCCCATCCGGTTCGGAAACAATTTTCGTACCGGGGACATCGTAAGATTTGATGATTTCTACCGTATTATCCTTTGAAGCGCCGTCCGCAACAAGGTACTCAAAATCGGTAAAACTTTGGGATTTAACACTGCGAAGAGTACTTTCCACCTCTTTGGCAGCATTGAATGTAACTGTAATTATGCTGAATAAAGGAGTCATATACAAAAGTAATTGATTCCTTTATTTTATTCAGCATAATCAGTTATTAATTATAATTTCGGAAAGAAAAACTCAGGTTCTTTTCTCGCTCCGTTAGCCTGTGCGAATTTTGCACCGCCCATCATGTACATGTCTCCTTCATAGCCGCGGCCACCGTTCGGACATAGTCCGATACATCTTCCACAAGAAATACACAAATCGAAGTTTGTGATTCTCGGGTCTTCACAGCTGATAGCTCCTGCCGGACATTCGTCCACACATTGTCCGCAAGCAACACAGTTGTCGTTTGCTACGGGATGAAGAGCAGGTCTTTTGGCCTCTTTGTAAGGACGGTTGCCCGGGATTTCAAGTTCCGGAACAGCATTGATATCTTCTATCGATTCAAGCAAAGCTTTGCAGTCACGACCGAAAGCCTCTATTTTTTCTATATCCTGCGTATCCGGTCGATTGGTTGCAACCTGCGGAAAGATAGAATGTTCAGCCACGAATGCACCTGCAGCAACCGGGTTGAAACCATTTTCCTTAACCAAATCGGCAAGTTCAAGCAATGCGTCATCGTAGGCACGGTTGCCGTAAACGGCAGCAATAACGGCAGGCGTATTTTTCCCTTTGAATTTAGCGAACTCGCGGGCTGCAATCTCCGGAATTCTTCCGGAATATACGGGAGCACCGACAAGCAGCACGTCGTTTTCGGACAGATTAACCTCTTCCGGATTGCCGATGATTCCTGTTGTTACGTTAAATTCCATAATAACATCTGCATCCAGCTGTTCCACTACCGAATTCATGACTTTCAGTGTGGTATCTGTAGCTGTGAAATACACTAGAACGACTTTTCCTGTTTTCATACGATATTATATTATTTGTTATAAAAAAACCGTTGCCGGAATACCGGAAACGGTTTTAAATCTTTCTAAGAAACTGCTGATTATTCCGGCAAGTGAATAGCATCGCTTGGGCAAGAAGCTGCACAAGTACCGCATTCAACACAAGTATCAGGATCGATAGAATATTTATCACCTTCAGTGATAGCTTCAACCGGGCATACAGAAGCACAAGTACCGCATGCAACGCAGTTATCGTTAATTACATAAGCCATAGTTTAATTCGTTTAGATTATTACATATAAATGATTGACAAATTTAATCAAAAAGCACGATTTGCAAAAAAAAGAAATGTTGTTTTACGTCTTTAAGATCCCATTTTTTAAATATTTTTTTGTCAAAAACAGCGACAGCGAGTACTCTACACCCGCTGTCGTCCTCTTTATTTAGAATATTTCTATTTTACAAAAACCTTAACTGCAACACTGCCCACCTTGACGATATACATACCTCTACCAACTTCAACAGCCACATTTCCGTCTATTTCCACCGCTTTTACAAGCTGTCCCTGGAAATTAAACACCTGAACTCCGGTATTTGCCGGCACACCTGTTACGCAAACTGCACCCTGAGTTCCGAACACCTTCATTGTATCTGCGGCTGTATTTTCAACTCCTGCTGCCCCTGTAGGAACGACAACAATGTCTGAACGTTCTGACGTATAGTAAACAAATTCTTTCATACCTTTTGCCACAACACTTACACCGTAGTCACATCCTTTCGGAAGGTCTGACAATGAATATTCGTTCTCTTCGCTGATGTATGCTTTGAACGGAGCGGCAACTGTTTCGCCCCTCTTCAAATTCTGGATAATCCTGATATGATCCAGATACATCGGTTTTCCAGTCAAAGACATTACGGAAACATGAGCGCCTTTTACTCCACCATTGGCAAACTGTACTTTGCCGGTATATTCACCCGGATTGCCTGTACACTTAAATGTTTTGAACTGAGTGGCATTCTGGGCAAGGTCAGGCTGAATCATTACTGCGATTTCATCGTCCGCTACAGTTGTCAACACTTTCAATTCCACTTCGAAAGCACCGCCGTTACAATCCAAGTCAAGAGCCGGAGATGCGATAAAACCTGCTGCACCGGTCCAAATATTGGAACCTCTTGTACCCGCCATCCCCGCAATCCACTGCGGCTGGTAGGACACCCAGTGTGTATCACATTCTCCATGGTCTGCGTAGTCATATGACATACCCCAGTCCATTCCCGGGCTTGAAAGCGTACCAGTTGTAATCTTGTCAAAACCTTCTTCCATTATTACAGCACCGTTCATATCGGCATCTTTTGCCGATATGATTTTGCTCAAATCCAGTGCATAGCTTCTTGCATTCCAGAATTTTGTCCATGTAAGGTCAAAGCCTGTTCCGGTTACATTCTTAGGTGCATCTATTTCCGGCTTCAATCCTGTGATAGAGTTAACCCACATATCGCTTGTTTTCTTGGATACAAGATCTCCCTGAAGAGCTTCTACATAATAATAGTGCTCGTGAGTCGGGTCAATATCTTTCACAACACAGAAAGTATCTGTTGTTTCATAATTTTCAAGAACCGGAGCATCCACCATCTGAGTTTCGTATTTGATTTCTATGTCGTCAATAGAGAATGACACCGCGCTGCTGCCTTTCTGGATATAGTCGAACTTCACTTTGTTGACATTCAAACCAATCTGATCACCGACAAATTCATAAAGCACGCCTTCTTCTTTGAAATAATAGTTCGGAAGATTGGCGATGGCAATCCATTTTTTTAGTTTGCTGTCCCATACGCAAACACCAATCATAGACGGTATATCCTCATCAACCATGGAACTTGGGCGAATCCAGAATCTAATATTATTGATAAATGCCGGAGTTTCCGGAGAGATTATAATATCACCGACCTCGTCAAAAACAATAGATCTCGGTTCTGAATAGAAGAACCCTGCTGTATTGTTCATATCCTTGCTTCCATTTTCTGAAACATTAATGTCCCAACCTTCAGGATAATTCGGGTCTGCAGTATTAATGGAAACGCCGTCGGCTTTCACGTTGATTTTGTCAAAACCTTCTTTTACGGTTCCTTTTACATAATCCGGAGATTCAACTTTCTTGTAGACATTCAAACGGTATTTGTCCGCCATTGAAGTTTTGCACCACCTTGCAACAAACTCTGTAAAACTGTTGTTGACCGGATAATCAACCTCAGGAGGTTCTGTAGTTGTAATCGCACGTTTGATAACGATATCATCAATCAGGATTTCGGTTTTTCCCTGCGGAGAGAACTGAATGACGTTGTTCGGCTTGAAAGTACCTTTGTCGGTCTTGAAATTATATGCAACCCAGTTGTCTGTCAACACGAAATTCTTACTGTCGGTCGGTCCCGCTTCATTGTCACAGATACCTACCCAAAGTTTTCCTTCGGCTGTTATTTTCTTTGCACGGAAAGATATTTCCACAGATCCGTAAAGTTCCGCTTCCGGAGTAGAAAGATAACCGTTCGCAGTATAGACATCCGGATATCCCTCGTATGTATATTCATACATTTTCAAAGCACATACACCACCCGCCTGGTGCACGCCTTTTCCATACCATCCCGGGGTGTTCAGATATTTGGAATCTATAACGAAACCGTTTGCTTCATCACCGCTGATATCAGTTGCATCCGGAGCGGCTTCCGTTCCAGCCGTAAATTTGGAGAAATCTTCCGAAAATACGACATTCATCGGAATATTAGTCATAACTTTCTCATTTAAAGGCGTATTGGCTCTTACAAATGGAGCTGTGGAGAAATTTGTATTTGCCGAAATACCAAAAGTACCGGCAAACAATAATCCTAACGTGATAAAGAGATTTTTCTTCATAACAATATAATTTAAGTATTAATCAATTATTTTTCAGGGCATCAATTACATATTGTACCAATGTTTGCCAAATATAATTAAAGTTTTTTTTAAAAGTAGGTGAATTCTCATAATTAATTTAATTAATTCGTTTTTTTGATTAATAATTCTTATATTGTCAAACCATTCAAAAGGAAAAAGTTCAAAAATTAAAACAAATGAAAAAATTTCACTCGTTTTTGTTATTTTAATCTCAATACAATTAACCCAGAGCCGCAAATATAAAATTATCCTATAAATCTGAGCGTTATGCATAAATATTTTTTCGCATAATTGAAGAAAAATTTCTATATTTGCAGTCTCAAACGATATCAATTACAAACAATCAATGGCAGAAGAAAAAAAGATATCTAATTTAATGCTCCCGGAGCCCACTTTGAGACGTCTTCCGTGGTATTTGGCCTACATAAATTTGCTAAGTACCAAAGACATTGAATATGTATCTTCAACACAAATTGCAAAAGAAATAAACGTTGACGCTTCACAAATCGCCAAAGACCTTTCATTTCTGAACATCAAGGGCAAAACCCGTATCGGATATGAAGTTAAAAGACTGGCTAAAGAACTTGAAGATTTTCTTGGATTCAAACGTGAACACAATACATTTATGATAGGAGTCGGCAGCCTTGGCGCAGCCTTGATTCAAGACTCCGGTCTTTCACAATACGGACTTAGAATTGTAGCAGGTTTTGACGTAAACCCTCTTCGCATCGGCACTTTCATTTGCGGAGTTCCGATTTTTCACATTTCAGAACTTGCACAGCGCCAGCAGGAATTCAATGCCGAAATCGGCGTATTGGCAGTCCCGGTTGAACATGCACAGGAAGCGACCGACCAGATGGTTGAAGGCGGACTAAAAGCCGTGTGGAACTTTACACCATTCCGTATCAAAGCTCCGGAAAATATTGTAATTCAAAATACATCCATATATGCTCACCTTGCAGTGATGTACAACAGAATGGAAGCGAAGAAAAATCAATAATTCTATCAGAAAATGAAAGTAATCGGTTTAACCTGCAACTATTTGCCTGCGGAAAAGGTAAATCATTTTCCCGGCATTTTTCTGATGTCAGACTCGTCACTTCTCAAAGACGGAAAACCGTTCTTTGTACCCTCTTTCTCCAACGAAATCGCCATTCGTCCGGCAGCCGTAATCAGAATACACCGATTAGGGAAAAATATCGCTAAAAAATTCGCAAACCGCTATTACGATGCCGTTACAATCGGGTTTTCACTAACTGCGGAAGATTTGAAACGCGAACTTGCAAAAAAAAGGTTACCGGCAGATTTGGCATACAGTTTTGACGGCTCGGCAATTCTTGGAGATTTCGTACCGGTAGAGGAAGTCGGCTCGAAACCAGACGGAATTAAAATTTCCATTGAATGCGAAAACGAAGTTGTTGACAGTTTCTCCACAAAAGATTTGAATTTTGATTTTGATTCCATCATCGAATATATCAGCAAATTTTACACTCTCAAAATCGGAGACATTATATATACCGGATGCTCAGGGAAAAGTTTTCCGGTAAGCATCAACAAACACTACAGATGCATGCTAAACGGCAACCCGGTTTTGGAATTCAAAACTAAATAAAGATTCCCCTTCAAATAAAAAAACAAGGAACATGAATACCCGGAATTTAAGCACAAGAATTTTTTTCGCATCAATTCTTGCTGTTGCAGGCTGGATTTCAGCAGCCGCTTTGCCAGCAGATTATTACACCGGAGAATCTGTACTTTCAGCCGGAAAATGGATCAAAGTAAAGGTCAGCGAAAGCGGCGTTACCGAAATCACCGAGACCGAGCTTAAAGCATTTGGATTCACTAATCCTGACCAAGTAAAAATTTTCGGCTACGGCGGAACTCCGTTGCCGACTGTTCTGCAATCTAATTTAAAGGATGACCTTGAACAGATTCCAGTGATGCGCAAAAACGACAAACTTTACTTCTACGCACAGTCCGGCAATAACATGTACCTTACCGGCAGCACATCTTCCCGCCCTAAATTCGAAGCGGAAATTAACCCGTACAGCAAAGAAGGCTACTACTTTCTCACCGATACCGACATAATCAGACGCGACATGGATCGTATCAACAATCCAAATATCGGGACAGAAACTCAGACAAACTCGCTGGGCTACGTTACCCACCATATGAACCTGATTAACCCAGGTTCCACAGGTCAAATTTTCCTTGGCGAAGATTTTACCGGTACCGGCAAAATAGCCGTTGATTTCAATATTCCGGCACGTGTTGACGGCACTCAAATTCTTGTAAATACTGCTATTGCATACAACGGTACAGGCTCGGCAACAATGGATACCTATCTGAACGGTGAAGAAGTTCCGTTTCTGGATTCAGCAAAGAATCTGAGACCAAACAGTACCATGTTTGAATACTACTATTATTTAAATGCTTATACCTATATCACACCGGCAAAAGATGCTGCTGATTTCAAAGTAGAAATCAACGTAACCCCGAGAGAAGGCAACGCAAAACTTATCAAACTGGATTACGTCACTCTTACATACACCCAGCAAAATACTCTTGCAAACGGTGAAAACCAGCGTCGTCTGACATTCCCGAACCTAAACTTTACAAACGCCATTGAAGTTACCGACACTGACAACAATATCGAAGTCTGGAACATTGTCAACCGTCAGAATCCGTTCTGCTACAACCTTGACATCGTTCAGGATGAAGTCTCAAAAATATACACCGCATCTTTCACTCCGAGAACTCCGAGCGTTAACAACCTTGTGTTTACCGCTTTCAATACATCACGCGAACAACATAAAGTTACATTTGTCGGCGAAGTTTCCAACCAGAATCTACACGGGGTGGCAGTTCCGCATATGCTGATTATCACACCGGCTGCATTTATGCCATACGCTCAGGAAATTGCTCAACTTCACAAAACAGTTGACGGTCTTGACGTAATCGCCATTGAACAAGAACAAATTTTCAACGAATTTTCTTCAGGAACTCCAGACGCTACCGCATACCGCAGATTTGCAAAAATGCTTTACGACAAAGATTCCGAAAAATTCAAATATCTGCTTTTGTTCGGGACCGGCAGTTACGACAACAGCGACGTAAACAACAACCGCAGCAAAGACAGATTATTAACTTATCAAAGCGAATCCGGCACTATTGAAACCGACTCATATACAACCGATGACTATTTCACTTACCTTGCGGATGGTAAAGGTGCACAAATAGATTTTACGAAATGCGATATTGCCGTAGGTCGTATGCCGGTGGCAACCGTTGAAGAAGCACGTTCCTGCGTGGAAAAACTTGCTGAATTTATTAAAAACAGAGACTTTTCCTCATGGAAAAACAGTGGTTTAATTTTTGCCGATGAGGGTGATAACGATTTGCATACCTTTCAAGCGGAAGGAGTAAAAAGGCTTATTAACGATACGCTTGATATCAATTTGCACTTGCACAAAATATATATGGATGATTTCCCGTTGGACTCCAAAGGCACTGCAACCGAAGCCAAAGCAAGAATAAAAGAATTGCTTGGTCAGGGCATGCTGTTTGCCACATACATTGGTCACGGCGGTCCTACACAGCTGACCAAACGCGTAAAACTTTGGGAACTCCCTGACGTTGACAATACAGAATTCAAGAATCTTCCGATGTTCACACTTGCAACGTGTGACGTGGCGCGTTTCGATTCCGACACACGAGGCATCGCAGAACGCATGTTCCACAAACGCAACGGTGGAGCAATTGCATGTCTCGCATCCGCACGTACAGTATACGCTACTGAAAACGATATGCTGAACCGCGCATTTATCCGCGCATTGTTCACTCCTATAAATGGTCAGTATCCCACTATCGGAGATGCTGTAAAAGCCTCCAAGAACTTTTTCAACAAACGAAGTATCAATAAGTTAAGTTACTTCCTATTCGGAGATCCGGCAATGAGACTGATTTATCCGAAACATGGCATAGAACTGAAAACCGTCAATGAGACGGAACTTGCATCCGCATCCATCACCCCAATGAACAAAACCGTATTCAGCGGCGAAATCGCAGAAAACGGAATAATAGATCCCACTTTCAACGGAACAGTTCATATATCCGTTTACGAAGGGAACCGTTTCTTCAAAAACATTATGGCAGAGGACGGAATTTCTATCGCTCCAGTATATTTGAGCAATGTCCGCTACGGGGTTTACAGTGCGGAAGTTGTCAACGGGAAATTCAGTGTTGAATGTATTCTTCCGAAAGACTGTCCCAACCAAGCAAACAAAGCGATTGTAAATATATACGCACACAATTCAGAGACAAACGCGATTGTCAACAGCAAAGGATATGAAATTGCCTATGTTCCCTATGACGAAACAACAGCATTACAGGACAATGTTGCTCCTGTAATTACATCCATGTATGTTGATACTCCGGAATTTTCCAATGGCGACATAGTCTGTGGTAATCCGGTATTATTCGCAGAAATGTCAGACGAGACTTCACTGAACATGCAAACCGTTTCCATCGGTCACAGTTGTACTCTTGTCCTTGACGGCAAACAGAACATCAGCGGAGTTGCTGCAAGTATAGCACCCTCTGACAACGGCAAAAAAGCGTCTCTTGAAATTCCGATCGGAACTATCACTCCGGGCAAACATACTCTTGAACTTACAGTTTGCGACGCAGCAGGCAACAGCGTCAGCCGCACCGTAACATTCATATACCAACCGGAAAATCCGAAATTCGACATCAACGTTGCCGAATATCCTGCAAGAGAATCCGCTACATTCACCATCACAGGTCCTGAAGACACCAACGTGATGGAGGCACTCGTTCGCGTTACCGACAACAACGGTAACACATTGTGGTCAAAGAATGTATATGCCCTTCAAATTCAATGGGATTTGAAGGGCAACAACGGCGAAAGAGTAGTTCCGGGAGCTTATTTCTACTACGCTCAAATCAAGAGCGACAACGGCTTCGCATCTACTCCGACTAAAAAAATAATCGTTGTAAAGCAATAAATTCCGGAATTTTTAGTTTGTAATTATATATATCGAAATTGCAAACTGATGAAAAATTCAAAGAATCTATATTTAGTAATTTTATTTCTTGGTATCTTCTGCACATTCAATGTATCTGCCGAAGATATCAAGAACAATTTCAACCCGATTACAACAGGTGTAACTTCTTTGGGTATCGCTCCTGACGCGAGAGGTGCTTCCATGGGTGATATCGGTGCTGCAACAGAACCGGACGTTAACTCACAATACTGGAATCCATCCAAATATGCCTTCGCATACAGCACCGCGGCGATTGGACTTTCCTACACCCCGTGGTTGAGAAAATTGGTTAATGATATCTATCTTGCCAATCTAACCGGTTACTGGAAAATCGGATCAGGAGACAATCAGGCTGTAAGTGCCTCTCTTCGCTATTTTTCACTCGGAGTAATCAACTTGACAGACAACCTTGGTTCAGTCATAAGCTCCATCAATCCTTATGAGATGGCTTTTGACATCGGATACTCCCGCAAACTTTCATCCAAATTCTCCATGGGAGTCGCTTTACGCTACATCTATTCCAACCTGGGTTACAGTGACGGTATGGGCGATGAAGCAAAAGGTTCCTCCGCTTTCGCCGCCGACATCTCCGGCTACTACACCACCTATCCGATGATTGGACGCAACGAGTGTCAGTGGTCATGGGGTTGGAACATTTCAAATATCGGATCTAAAGTTTCATACGACGGCGGCAATGAATCCGCATTCCTACCCGCCAATCTAAAAATCGGTACCACATTCGCATTCCCGCTTGCGGACTATCATACTCTTGCTCTTTCTGTAGACTTCAACAAACTGTTGGTTCCTACCCGTCCGCGTATGTCGGATTACAGCGAGGACCTTGAAGGACAGGAAAAATATGAAAAGGATTTGCAAGACTGGAAAGACATGTCACCGATAACCGGTTTGTTCAAATCATTCTCGGACGCACCGGGCGGATTCTCCGAAGAATTGAAAGAAATCAACTTCTCCGTCGGAGCGGAATACAATTACAATCACCAGTTCTTCCTTCGGGCAGGTTATTTCCACGAAAACGCAATGAAGGGTAACCGCCAATACTTCGGGTTTGGTGCAGGTTTTTCTCTAAACGTCGTTTGTCTTGACGCTGCCTACATGATTGCAACAGCACAGAGCAGCCCGCTTGACCAGACTTTGAGATTTACCCTTACTTTTGATATGGACGGACTTAAACATTTGCTTGGCAGAAAATAATTATGGAAAAAATCAGAGTCGGAATGGGATTTGACGTTCACAAACTTGTAGAAAACCGTGAACTTTGGATTGGCGGAATCAAAATTCCTTACGAAAAAGGATTGCTCGGGCATTCGGACGCAGACGTATTGCTACACGCACTTTGCGATGCGATGCTCGGCGCGGCGAATCTGAGAGATATCGGGTTCCATTTTCCGGACAAAGACCCCAAATATAAAGGCGTCGACAGCAAGGTTCTTCTTGTTGAAGTGACAAAACTGCTGAAAGACAAAGGATACCGCCTCGGCAACGCGGATATGACTATCTGCGCGGAAATGCCGAAAATGAATCCTCACATCCCCGATATGAAAGAGGTTATCGCAAAATCTACGGATTCTGATATTGAAGACATTTCCATCAAAGCGACAACGACAGAAAAGTTGGGCTTCACAGGCCGCGGAGAAGGCATCTCGGCATACGCAATAGTGCTGATTGAAAAAATTTGACAATATTGAGCCGGTATCTTGAATACCGGCTTTTATTATAAATGTATTCAACCCGTTGGCGGAATTAAATTAGCGCATATTTAACTCTGCCAATGGGTTTGTT
>SAMEA104404100__coassemble_950_pt1 | contig 28722 bp, 16 predicted proteins | sample SAMEA104404100__metabat2_high_PE_008 | metagenome-assembled genome bin SAMEA104404100 (sample SAMEA104404100) | Balaenoptera acutorostrata | reverse complement strand
CCAGCAACACCTGACGCAGACGAAATCCCGCCATTGTAGCGACAAAAACGATGAACATGGAGCAGCCGTCACCGCCGAACAAACGGCAAAACGACATGTTGGCTATTGATACAAGCAATAGCACAAGATATTTGTTTGCAGGTTTTGTATTTTTTATCTCTTCGAATTCCTGCAGCGCTTCCTTGAAATTCACTTTCCGGTCCGCCACTTTCCAACTCAGTTTGCTCAAACGGGTATTGATATCGAAACTGATACCGGTTTTGCCGACACGCACGATATTACTGAACGATTCGGTGTTTTGGGTATTGCGGACATACATGCTGATATGCGCCGGCATGATTCGCATTTCTGTCACCACGCCGAACACATCCGACATACGTTTTACGTTCTTTTCCACACGGATACACGTTGCTCCGCCCGCTATCAACGCCGCGGCATATTCGGACAGAAACAGGCAGATATCCCTTACCAATTCTCCGCAATCCGCCATGTCAGTCCTTTATCTTTTTGGAATTTTCAATCTCTTCATCTCCCGGACAGTAGAATAAATCTTGTTCTTTGGACAGGGTGAAGATTCTGGATTTTCTGTTGAAAAAACTTTTTTTGGAACACAGCAAATCCACACCGAACTTTGCAACAACTGCGGCACCAATCAACGCAGCCACAGTACATAAATCATGAATTGTAAACATAACTACTTTCTTTTGCTGCAAAAGTAGAAATCCCAGTTCGTCAAAATAAGCGTCTGTTATGGTTTATTTCTATAGTGCTATTTATGATTTTAAACGAAGATTCCGTTGTTTCCTTGGAAGGACTCGAATCCCTCTAAACAAAAAGCGGTCGGCTCTTGCGAGTCGACCGCTTTTATATGAATAATGTTATTGATTATTCTTCTGTTGTTTCAGCAGGTTTTTCCGAGTGGGTTTCCGATTTTCTGAATTCGCGACGAGAACCACGGTTGTCATTTCTCGGACCACGATCGTTTCTTGGACCGCGAGTACCACGGTTGTCGTTTCTCGGACCGCGGTTTTCAGAACGAGCAGGACGTTCGCGTTCTACGTAACCTTCAGGTTTTTCCTGCAATGCACGCATTGACAAACGGAATTTACCTGTTCTCTTGTCGATTTCAACAAGTTTTACAGTTACTGTATCGCCTTCTTTAAGACCTGATGCTTCCATTGTTTCTACACGTTCCCAAGAAAGTTCTGAGATGTGAAGAAGACCGTCTTTACCCGGCATGAATTCAACGAATGCACCGAAATCAAGAATACTCTTAACAACACCTGTGTAAACTGTACCTTCTTCCGGAACTGCGATGATTGCTTCGATAGCAGCTTTAGCGCCTTCCAGAGAATCTTTGTTTGCAGCAGCAATTTGAACGATACCTTTACCGTCAACTTCGTCGATTGTTACAGTCGCACCTGTTCTTTCCTGAATGCCCTGGATAGTTTCACCGCCTTTACCGATGATAGCACCGATGAAGTCTTTGTCTACTGTCATAGAAATGATTCTCGGAACCTGAGGTTTGTAATCTTCGCGTGGTTCAGGAATTGCTTCGTTGATAATATTAAGGATGTGCATACGTCCGTCACGAGCCTGGTTCAATGCCTGAGCAAGGATTTCGTAAGGAAGACCGTCGCACTTGATATCCATCTGAGTTGCTGTGATACCGTCAACAGTACCTGTTACTTTGAAGTCCATATCTCCAAGGTGGTCTTCGTCACCAAGGATATCAGAAAGGACTGCATGTTTTACGTTACCCTTGTCTGTGATTAGACCCATTGCGATACCTGCAACCGTTTTTTTCATCTTAACGCCGGCGTCAAGCAATGCAAGTGTACCTGCACATACTGTAGCCATTGAAGAAGAACCGTTTGATTCAAGGATATCTGAAACGATACGTACTGTGTACGGGAAGTTTTCAGGAAGCATGCGTTTCAATGCACGGTGAGCAAGGTTACCGTGACCGATTTCACGACGGCCTACACCGCGCTGTGCTTTTGCTTCACCTGTTGAGAACGGAGGGAAGTTATAGTGTAGCAGAAAGCGTTCTGATTCCTGATTAAGAACATCGTCCACCTGTTTTTCGTCAAGTTTTGTACCAAGAGTTACGGTAGCAAGAGACTGAGTTTCACCACGTGTAAATACTGCAGATCCGTGAGGACCCGGAACATAGTCTGTTTCAACCCAGATAGGACGGATTTCAGTTGTTTTACGGCCGTCCAAACGAATACCTTCGTCAAGAATACAACGGCGAACAGCTTCTTTTTCCACATCGTGGTAGTAACGCTGTACAAGCGGAGTTTTTTCTTCAACTTCTTCTTCAGGAAGAGATGCGATATATTCTTCACAGATAGCGCCGAAACTGTCGTTTCTCCAATGTTTGTCTGTGCTTCCGGCCTGTGCGATTTTATATGCTTTGTCGTAACATTTTTCCCAAACGTCTTTGCGAAGGTCTTCATCATTTGTTTCGTGACAATATTCACGTTTAACAGTTGAACCAACTTCTTCAGCAAATTCCATCTGAGCCTTACACTGTACTTTGATAGCTTCGTGAGCCGCTTTCAACGCGTTCAAAAGATCTTCTTCAGATACTTCGTCCATCTCACCCTCAACCATCATTATATTTTCATAAGTAGCACCTACCATCAAATCCATATCAGCGTTTTTGAGTTGAGCGAAAGTTGGGTTGATTACGAATTCACCGTCAATACGAGCTACACGCACTTCAGAGATAGGACCGTTGAACGGAATATCGCTGACTGCGATAGCAGCAGAAGCAGCAAGACCAGCCAATGCATCCGGCATGTCTTCACCGTCTGATGAGAACAAAATAATGTTTACGAATGTGTCTGCGTGATAGTTTTCAGGGAAAAGAGGGCGTAATACACGGTCTACAAGACGTGCAGTCAGGATTTCATAGTCAGAAGCACGACCTTCTCTTTTTGTGAAGCCACCCGGGAAACGTCCGGCAGCAGAAAATTTTTCTTTATATTCAACTTGTAGCGGCATGAAGTCCACTCCTTCGCCGGCTTCTTTAGCCGACACAACTGTAGCAAGCAACATTGTGTTGCCCATGCGTAGTTCTACAGCACCATCTGCCTGCTTTGCAAGCTTGCCTGTTTCCAGCGTGATGGTTCTTCCATCACCAAGTTCGATGGTTTTCTTGATAGGTGTTACCATAATTTTTTCTTTTTGTCTCTATAAAATCGCACAAAGTTACAATTAATTTTCAATAAATCTCGCTAATTATCAAAAAATTACGAGTTTAGATTATAAATGTGCATCTAATTTAACCTAAACAACAATACTTTTTAATTCAAAATTTAGCACTTCCCCGTCCCGTCCGAAACGGCAAAAATATGCTATTCATTGCCTCCTTTTACAAATTTCCAAACAATCGGTCTGTATTTCTGCAAAATACCGTCAAAACAATTTATCTAAAAATAAAAAATCCAGTCAGTTTTACACCAACCGGATTTCCGTTTATAATTATTTGTTATTTTTTCTTTGCAGCAGTTGCGCGGCGTCTTTTCGGAGCCGGCTTTTCTGTTTTCTGCTTTTCGATAATCTCTCTGCACTGATCAAGAGTCAAAGTTGCAGCATCTGTTCCTTTCGGAATCTTGTAGTTCTTCTTTTCGAATGCGATATACGGACCGAAACGACCGTTGATAACCTGCAATCCCGGTTCTTCGTCGTATGTGGCAAGAATCTTGCTGTTATCGTCAGCACGTTTCTTCAAAATCAAATCCACAGCCTCTTCCAGTGTAATGGTCAACGGTTCGAAATCTGCAGGAATTGAAACAAATTTGCCTGAATGTTTTACATACGGACCGAAACGGCCTACAGCTACAACTACGTCAGCTTCTTCGAATTGTCCAAGGTTGCGCGGCAATTTGAACAGTTCAAGCGCTTCTTCCAAAGTGATACTGTTTACAGAATAATCTTTCGGAAGTGATGCGAATGCCGGTTTTTCTTCAGCGTCAGGAGTACCGATTTGCACGACTGGTCCGAAACGGCCGATTTTAACGGACACCACTTTACCTGTTACCGGGTCATTGCCCAGAATTCGTTCGCCGACTTTATGTTCCAGACGCATGTTGGAAGTTTTTTCAACTTCTTCGTGGAACGGTGCATAAAAATGCGCGATTTCTTTATTCCATTTTTCTTTACCTTCCGCAATCTCGTCGAACTGCTCTTCGATTTTGGCGGTAAAGTTATAATCCATAATATCCGCGAAATACTCTTCAAGGAAATCGTTTACCACACGGCCGGTATCTGTCGGAAGCAGTTTACCCTTTTCGTTACCCGCTTTTTCAGTAAGCGTTTTCTCTGTAATCTTGCCGCCTTTCAAAGTAAGACGGTTGTATTCGCGCGCTTCGCCTGTTTTCTCACCTTTTTCAACATATTCGCGGGCGATAATTGTAGAAATTGTCGGAGCGTATGTTGACGGACGGCCGATTCCCAATTCTTCCATCTTTTTTACAAGGCTTGCCTCGTTGTAGCGTGACGGATGCTGGGTAAATCTCATTGTTGCGCTGATTTTGTCGCTTGAAAGCACGTCGCCGGCTACAAGTTTCGGAAGGCGGTTGCTTTCTTCCGGATTTTCATCGTCTTCAAGAGAAGATACCATGTAAACTTTTAGGAACCCGTCGAATTTCACAACTTCACCGGATGCGTTGAACACCTCGCTGCGACCGGAAATATTGATGCTGATATTGGTCTTTTCCAAAATGGCATCGCTCATCTGAGATGCGATGGTACGTTTCCAGATAAGGTTGTACAGTTTCTTTTCCTGTGCAGTACCTGTAATTTCGTGAGTACTGATATAGGTCGGACGGATAGCCTCGTGAGCTTCCTGTGCGCCCTTGGATGTTGTATGATATTTGCGAATCTTCAAATAATCCTTGCCATCTGTATTCTCAATCTCTGTGCTAATAGTATTGACAGCAAGAGAAGAAAGATTCAGAGAGTCGGTACGCATATAGGTGATGTGACCTGCTTCGTACAAACGCTGTGCAACGGACATGGTCTGGGATACTGAGAAACCCAGTTTTCTGTTGGCTTCCTGCTGCAGTGTGGAAGTGGTGAACGGAGGAGCCGGAGAACGCTTTACATCCTTTACGTTTACATCACCGACGGTGAATTTAGCGTTTTTGCAGGATTCAAGGAATTCGCGGGCTTCGTCTTCGCTGGTCAAACGGCGGGAAAGTTCCGCAGTAACTGGAATTGCTTCGCCTTCAAGTTGGAAATCAGCAACAACACGGTAATATTTTTCGCTCTTGAAATTTTCAATTTCTTTTTCACGCTCTACAATCAAACGTACGGCAACACTCTGTACACGACCTGCGGACAGACCTCTTTTGATTTTTTTCCAAAGCACCGGAGAAAGTTCGAAACCTACGATACGGTCAAGAACACGACGCGCCTGCTGGGCGTCTACGCGGTTCAAATCGATATCGCGCGGGTTCTGAATTGCTTCAAGAATCGCAGTTTTTGTAATTTCGTGGAATACAATACGTTTTGTATTTTCCGGGTTCAACCCCAGAGTTTCGTACAAATGCCATGCGATAGCTTCTCCCTCACGGTCCTCATCGGATGCGAGCCATACCATTTCCGCGGTCTTTGCGCTTTTCTTCAAATCATTGACAATATCTTTTTTATCTGCCGGTATTTCATATATCGGAGTAAAATCATTTTCGATATCAATACTAAAATCCTTCTTGTGAAGATCTCGGATATGTCCGAAACTGGACAATACCTGATAATCCTTACCAAGAAATTTCTCAATGGTTTTTGCTTTCGCAGGGCTTTCTACTATTACTAAATTTTTTGGCATAATATACCTTATATATGTGTTGCTAACTTTTTTCGGGGCAAAATTATACAAATTTGCGCTCATAACAACCATAAAAACGGAAATTAATGACTAATAAAGCTTAAATGACTGTTTTATGGGACTAACAAGGCCGGATATATGTATAAAAAAAAGCAATTGACTTTTTCAATTGCTTTAATTTTCCTTGCGGTATGGACGGGACTCGAACCCGCGACCCCCTGCGTGACAGGCAGGTATTCTAACCAGCTGAACTACCACACCTCGTTTGGAGTGCATTATTTTCAAATGCGGTGCAAAGATACATCATTTTTGGATAACCGCAAATTTTTCAGGCGGAAAAATACATATTAACATTATTTTTTGTTTAAAGCAGTCAAAAAATGTACTCCATTCAATAAAAAATGCCGGACAAAAGCCCGGCATTTCATATCTGAATCCGTTTAAGATTAACGGATGAATTTCAATACAGTTTCCTTTCCCTGCTGTGATACACGTACAATATACATACCTTTTGCAAGAGAATCAAGAGACATTTCGCTGACTACGCTGTTTTCTGCGTAAACAACTGCCCCGGATGCGTTGTAAACTGCAACGTCACCGATTACCTGCGGGATAACAAGAGTTGTACCGCTGATATACGGATTCTGGTCTACGGCTGTTGCGTCAACACCAAGATCCTTACTGTATACGAATGACGAAAGTGTCCATTCTCCATTCTGAGTCTTGCCTTCTTTATTCACTACTTCATGGCGAACACGCATGTGGTAAGTCTCACCGTCTACAAGAGACTTTCCGGCAACTTTCATATCGCCGAACTTAACATCATCTTCAAAATTCAGGTTTACCAAAGATTTGGTGTATGCTGAACGGCTTGAAAATGATGTTGTTTTGGAAATTTCAATACGAGTTTTAAATACACCCGGTTTCGGAGCGACACGAACCACCTGGTTTGAATATACAACATCTCCATCATTAGCCGGATTCAACAATTGAGCAGCAACCGGTTCCATTACAATAGTTTTAAACTTGACAGGTACTGATGTTCCTGTACGCATTCCGGTGCCGGCAGATACCTGTGCATAATATTCAACACCTGAAAACAACTTAAACTGGCTGACCAAAACATTGTTGTCTTTTGTTTCCTGTTCGAATACAACGTCCTGCATTGCTTTGTCTTTGGCGATAGTAATCTTATAGTCAGCTCCGTTAAGGTCTGTCCACTGTACATTCGGAGTAAGTTCTACATCAATCTGCCCGTTTGCCGGATAAGTGATGTCAAACGGAACGATTTCAAATTTTACAATATCCGATACAGCCTGTTTGTATCCCGGAGTTTTACCGGTCACACGGCAGTAGTATGTCCCCATATTATCAATATTTCTGATTGCCTGACGAGCAACAAAGCTGCTTGCCACTTCTTTAGAGAACAAAATGTCCTTCATTGCTGCATCTTTAGCAACTTCAAGAACGAAAGAAGTACATTCACCCTGCCATGAGAAATCAGAGAAAATATACATCTTTGAATTCTGAGTCGGGGTCATCATCTTCAACGCAGGAGCGGCTTTGAGAGGCTGACCTTCCAAAGCGGCACCAGATTCCATACCCCAACGGTCTACAGATGCCACCGCGTATTTGAATCCTTTTGCATATTTTGCACCGATTGTATATGATTTTGAATAGCTCAAACCAAGAAGATATTCAACCTCCTGGCTAAAACTTTTTTCAGATTCAGGATAAGCGTAAACAGCAAAACGTACATTTTCCGGGCCTGTCCAGGAAAGAGTACCGGCATTGTTTTTAACATTGTCCGGCATTTCCGGAACGCCGTTGCTGTCCCAATTCATAACCGGTGTATAGCTCTTGTACGGCTGTGCAGTAGCACGAATCTGATCATACAGAGATTGTGCTACTTTTTTGCCGTCAGGGGTAGTCACAGTCTGGCGTTCACCGAGGAATGAAGAATATTTGAATATTACCATACCTGTCGCGCCGTCTTCTGTAGTATTCTGACGAAGCCAGTTCATTTCATCGCGATATTCAGTAAATTTATATTTGCCTCTTTCATAACTCTGACTCGGAAAGAAATGACAATTGCTTTCATCTGCAGCAAGCTGCCACCACTGACTGTTTACTTTAAACTCATTGGTAGCGCTACCTATAGGCCAGTAAAGCTGCGGAGATATAAAGTCTATAGACCCGTTAAACATCCATGCAAGCGGGTCTGAATAAATTTGTCCATATTGCCAATCCGCAGTTGCCGGAGATCCCGGAAGCCCGTGCTCCGCAGCAGATTTACCGGCTCCGCCGGCAGGAGATACACCGTAGCGAATCCACGGTTTTACCGCTTTTAGCTCTTTCCCCAAACGGTCAATCATGCGGTTGATGTTGTCTCGTCGCCAATCACCCTGATCCATAGTACCGCCATTTTCAACATATTTCTGATACAAATCAGCGTCTACAACATAATCTGTTCCTCCCTGCGGATAGAAGTAGTCATCCATTACAAGACCGTCTACATCGTATTTTGTAATAATTTCCTTACAAACTTTAACAATCTGGTCATGGACTTCAGGAAGCCCCGGATTCAAGACATACTGATAATGGTTTTTCATTAACCATTCAGGATGTGAATTCTCATAATTCAATTCACCTGCACCATAAGGCTTGTCAGAAATATTATTTCCGGTATATCGGAACGGATTAATCCACGCATAACATTCAAGACCTCTTTTATGACATTCGTCAACGATGAATTTAAGAGGATCAAACGGCGGTTTTTTGCCGCGGGTTCCTGTCAAAGTGCTTGACCACGGTTCATAGCTGGATTCATACATTGCATCGGCCAAAGTACGCACGTGAAAGTAAACTGTAGTATAGTTGTTAACCGACAAAGTATCCAGCATTCTGTAACCGCGGGTTTTGACAGACTGAACATTTTTATCAGTCATGTTTGTACCCGGCCAGTCACTCACATAAGGAGACACCCATACTCCGCGATGTTCATTTTTTGTGTATCGTACGTCTGCATAAATTTCTCCTAAAGATAATACTGCAACAAACAATACGATTAGTATTTTTATTTTTTTCATGTCTGTAGTAAAAAAAGATTAGTCACATGCCTTGTTCAGACACATGACTAATCTTTATGTTAGCGATTAATTAGAACAAGCATGTTTCTTTATCATTGATAGCTACACCAAGAATCTTTTCTGTATTGTCATACAGAGTTTCGATTTTCTGAGTTGCTGGATCATAATATTTCATACCTGTTTTATATTTTTCATCATCAACAGTGCGGTAACCGAAGTAAACTTTACCGTCTGTGCTGTCAAGAGCAAACTGAGTTACGAACAAACCTTCGTCTGCTGTTGCATTATCTGCAGAAGCATCCATCGGGATACGTACTTTGTGATCTTTATCAGCCGGACCTTCAGTATCTGACGGCAAGTCATATACGCAGAATCCTTTGTGATCACCTGAACACATGTAAACATACAGATTATTGCGAACTTCGTCAATAGTAAATGCTTTTGGCTGAGCACCGCTTACTACGATTGGATAAGGGATACCTCCAGACGGTTTGCCGTTAGAGAAGATGTGTTCCTGGCGGAAACGATAGATACCGTTACCGTTGAACTTCTTGCCCCACCAGAATGTACCTTTGCTGTCAATTAGAACGCCTGTATGAATAGCCCCGTATGAGATACCAAGACCATAATATGCCAACCAACCATTCTGTACAAGGTAATCATTCTGTTCTTTTTCTCCGCGTGCAATCAACGGAATCTTACGGATACCTGTATTACGGTCTGTGTAGTACAAGTATTTATCATCTGCACATCCATGGAACGGGTCATTGAATGCGTGCTGACCTACGTTTGATACACATACGTTAGTTGTAGAACCGTCTGCACTCATAACGGTGATTTTACCGTCACCGTTAACACCATTTTCATCGTTGATGTATGTATAGTGTTTACCGCAGTCAAGGATATACAACCATCCACTCAACTCATCTTCACCTGCTTCGTTTTTAGTAGCTACTTCTGCGAATACAAGGTTTTGAGGAGTGTTACCACTGTTTAGACCCATATCAAATGGGAATACTTTAGTTCCTTCTGGCAGTGCACCCGGAGCAGGGAGTTTGTATGCTTTGATATTACCGCCGTAAACTGCGTAGTAAAGAGTTTTGCAAGGAACGTTTGTACCAACCTGTACGTTAGCGTAAGAGTCGTTCAAACGACGGTTTTCGCCGTCAACATCAAACCAAGTTTTGATGGAGATTTTCTGAGAACCTACGTGTTTGAATTTCAATTTGCCAGGATATTCGATGTTACCTTCAGCATCGCTGTAACCTGTAAATTCAGTAACTTCTTCGCCATTTTCGTTCATTGTACCTTCCGGCAATGTCCAAACGTATTTACATTTCAAGTTTTCCGGGTTCGGCAATTCGATGTTGAATGCTACTGTTACATTGTTGATAACAACTTCTTCAGCGCTCTGTTCAGCAACAGAAAGAACCGGAGTGATATCAAAAATCATTAGAGGGTATGTACATACACCTACACCGTCAATAGAAAGAGAAACTTTATAGTTTCCGGCTTTGGCATATTTGTGTACCGGGTTAGCTTCGTTTGAAGTTTCGCCGTCACCAAAATCCCATGTTACAGCACCTTGTTTTGAAGAAGTGTTTGTAAACTGGATTTTAGACACGACATAAAAATCGGTTTTGTATTCCTCACCAGCAACACCGTAAGTAAAGTCTACGTCTTTAGACGGGAAGTTGCTGTAGTCTGGAGTTTTTTCAACACAACCTACAAGCATCACGAAAAGCAATGCAAGCAAGCTTATATTCTTAATGTATTTCATCATTGCTTTAAGTAAAATTAGTTAAGTTCAATTTCCAATTTTTCAGTATCATAACCGACTTTACCATTGTCATCATAAACTTTAAATGTCGGATACAATTTGTATGAACGGTTAAATGATATTGCATAGTTCTTGTTTGCATTGTCATAGATCCATTCTTCGAATGTAATCTGTTCAAGCAAATTCTTCATAACCGGCATGTATTGAGGGCGTACAGAATAAAGGATTGTACCCTTGTCATCAGAGTAACGGCAGAATACCCAAGGAGCCGAATCGTAAACATCATATAAAGATGCACCTTCCGGAGCACCAGTACCATCCAACGGAACTTCGATTTCACGAGTAATACCGTCTGCACCAAGTTGTAGATAATATTTTCCTACAACTTTTTCAGTGTTTGTGAACCAAAGATCACTCTTTTCATCAAGTTCTGTAGTAGTCGGGAATTCTACTCCGGCAGCAGATGCTGCGTTTTTGAACTGTTCTGCTGTAAAGTCGTAGTTGATATAGATTTTGCGAACATCACTGTAATACAAGCTGTCCTTAGTCAACATTGTAACAACTTCATTTTTGAAATCATCTTTATAACCTTCAGGGAAGTAGCTCTGAAAGTTTGCTTCATCCCATTCAACCGGATTCCAGTTGATAGTTTTCAAAGTTCGTGAAGTCGGGAATTTATCTTTAAGAACAAATTCATAACCGTCCCATACAGCAAGAGAATGGTCGTATGAAGATATCAGCTGGCTGCTGCGTGCAATATCTGTTTTGTTGATAGTTTTTGTATATGCCAAAGAGATGTTAGCAAGTTTAACAGTAGCTGTAGAAGCTTCTTTTCTTTCAATTGCAGCCCATACTTCAGAGCGAACAATATTATGCTCTCTTGAATAGTATTTACCTGTAAATGACATGTCATTGCCTGCTGTACACAGAGTACTACCAAGTTCCCAAGAAACTGTCGGCAATTCCTGACCGATTTCCATGAACTCGTCAAACGGATCGTTAACGGCACATGAGGTCAAGCTCGCTACAGCCAATGCAATCATTCCTAATTTATTATATAATTTCATATTTGTATCTGTTATAATTTATGAGATAATAATTATTCAGCTGTAAGCGAAGTTCTTACACCGTAGTCTTCCGCCCAAATCATTGGTTTCTGAAGCCATTTGTAGTTCTTATAAGCGCCAAGGCGTTCAAGTTCTGCACGGTTGTATTTTTCTTCTGTTTCATTATCGTAGTTAATACGCTGAATCCAGCAGTTTTCTTTTTCTGCTTCAGTCAAACCGTCAATCCAGTAAGAAGTATACAAGTTGTAAGGACGACGAAGGTTCTTGTAAACAATTTCTTTAGAGTCGCCTACACCGTAGTTGTTACGTTTGTTACTGTAGTGGTAACGACGCATGTCTGTCCACTGTTCCGGCTGCAAATACATTGAAATCCATTTCTGAGTCATCAAGTCGTACAATGAATATTCAGATTCATTGAAGAAGAAGTGTTTGTTTCCTCTTGTTGTTACAGATTTGACGCTTGAAAGTAGTGTTGTATTGTCATTCAGGAATGCTTCCATCTGAGCGTTCCAGAATTTTTCTGTAATATAGCCTGGACCTGCAGCAGTTGCGTTGCCCGGATATTTATTGTCAGATTTTTCTGAGTATTTAGGATTCGGATAACGTTCGATGAAATTCTGCAAATGACGGTCGATATTGTTTTGTGTAGCTTCTTTGGCAAGGCGACAAGCTTCTCCCTTATTTCCTTTCCAGTATTCCGCTTCAGCTTGGATGAAATAAAGTTCCTCCATTGTGAAAATCGGATTATAAGCATCACCGGCTACGGTGTAAGCATTGAAGTAAAGGTTAGGATAGTTATCCGCTTTGAAAGAAGTACCCATACCGATATTGTTTTCCAAATAACGAAGTTTGCAAAGTTTTGTATCAGTATTGGAAACTGATGCAGGGCCTTCACGAGCAATGAACAACAAAGCCGCACGAGGGTCATTTGCATAACCAGGACCTGTTACATAACGTCCGCTCTTCATATCATCATCCGGGTTCATAACGCCAAGACAATCTACAAGAAAGTACTTGGATACGATAGAATTCTGAAGAAGGTTCGAACGAGATTCCCAAGAGTTGATAACTGGGTTTGCGGCACTCCATACACAGTTCTGAGTTGAAGTTCCTCCGTCAAATTTGTAACGAGGTTCATTACCGAACCATGCACCGTGAAGAAGGTCTCCCTGACGCCACTGGTTGATAGCAGCTTTGGCTGCAGTGATAATTTTGTCACACATTGTGCTTGAACGGTCGACATTAGGGATGTTACGAAGCAGTAAACGAGCTTTGACAGCATAAACCAACCCTTTCCATTTATTTAAATCTCCACCGTAAACGCGGTCCTGAGCAAATGTAATTTCCTGATTTGTCGGACATTCTGTTAGAGATTTATCTTCGTACATTTTAATAAGAGCATCAGCTTCCTTAAGCATCCAGTCGTAAACAGAAGCCTGAGTATCGTACTGAGGGGCATTTGAAAGATATGCCTGAGATCTTGGGATATCGCCGAAGCAGTCAGTAGTCAACTGAGTTGACATCAAACGGATTGCACGTGCAATAAGTTCATAGTTCGGAGAATTGATATCTTTTGACAACTGGATAAGGTTTTTCACGTTAACACCTATATCATAGAAGTGACGACGCCACATCGGGTGACGGTTCATTGTCAAAAATTCCCATTCAGATTTATAAGAGTATGAACCTACAGCAGCTTTGCTACCTGTAGTCAATGCCTGTGAAAGGTATACATAATATTCTGTGTGGTCATACACAATCTGCTGTGCATAGAAAATCACAACAGGAAGCGCTGCTTCAGCTGTAATTGCGTGTCCTTTATCCGGATTGATGTTATCCGACAAGATATCTTCACAACTTGTTACAGTAAGCAGTGCGATTAGTGAAAATATAATTAATTTAATCTTCTTCATATCCGGAATATTAGAATGTTGCTTTAATAGTTAAGTTGAAACTGCGAGTCTGAGGCACACTATAGTTATCAATACCCATAGAACCAGTACCTGTAGAAGAGCCGCTTGGTTTGATTTGCGGGTCAGAGCCTGAGTATTTAGTCAACAAGAACAAGTTGCGGCCTGTTAGAGTTGCGCTTAGACCTTTAACCGGACAATTCTTAGCAAGAAGTTTGCTCAAGTCATAGTTCAATGTTACATAACTCAAACGCAAGTAAGTACCGTCTTCGATAAAGTTGGAAGATACTGCGTAGAAATATGTATTAACTGTATTGTTATCAAGTACAACCGGAGTTGTGTTTTTAGAGTAGCTCATGATGTTTCCTGCAGCGTCTTTGTGAGCAACGACACCGTCAAATACGACTTCACGGTTACGGTATTTGCTGTACAAGTGGTGCATACCGTTAGAAATTAGGTTACGGCCTGTAATGTTAACAACATCGCCACCGAAACGAGCGTCAAACAAGAATGATACTGAAAGGTCTTTCCAGCGGAATGTAGAACCGACACCAAGAAGAGCGTCAGCTTCACGGTTACCAATCAAGTTACCTTTCTTGGCACTGATGATAGGATAACCTTCCTCATTGATAAGAACTGATCCGTCCGGAGCACGTTCGTAATCTTTACCTGTGATAGCTGTTGTTGATCCACCAAGATAAGCAGACGGGAAGATATCTCCGTACTGAGTTCCCTGGATTTCAGTCAACTGGTCCGGCAAAGAAATTACGCGGCCTCGGTTGAATGAGAAGTTTGCCATCGCAGTCCAGGAAATATCACGGTTCATGATGATGTCCTGATTCAAAGAAAGTTCAACACCGTAGTTTTCAATCTTACCTTCATTACGAGTCTGAAGAATAGAACCTGATGAAGGAGATACACGTACTGTTACAATCTGGTTGTCAACTGTAGTTGAGTAGTAAGCGACGTCCAAACGAGTCTTCTGGTTGAAGAAACGCAAGTCGGCACCGATTTCCCAAGAACTTGTCATTTCCGGCTCAAGTTTGTTAGCGCGACCTACTGTCGGGTCAACTCCCCATCCTCCGTCAGGGAACAAGCTCCATTGTTTGTATGAATCGCTGAACAAGTAAGATGTAGGAGATTTACCTACTTTCGCCCAGTTACCGCGGATTTTACCGTAAGAGAACCAGTTATTCTTCAGGTTGAACAATTCAGAGAAGATAATACCACCGGTTACTGAAGGATAGAAGTATGAACTGTCTACCTGTTTCAATGTAGAAGAACCATCGTAACGACCTGTTACAGAAATCTGCGCCATGCCGCGATAATCGAAACGGATTTCACCAAAGTAACCATATTTGTTATAATCTCTGTGGTTTAGATAGATATTGCCTGCCTGTGCAAATGTCGCAGGATCAATATTTTGGATTGAATAGAAATCACCGTCAAGAAGGAATTCTGTACCGTGGATTTGAGCGGATAGAGAATTATTTTCTTTGTATTCACCACCGACCATGAAGTTGAAGTTGAAATCATCTTTAAGAGTCCACTGGTAAGTTGCCATCAAAGATGCTGTAAGCTGATCGCTTTTTGAAGGCTGGAATGTATAAGAACCGTATTTTGACAGGTTTGTTTTCAATGCATCATCATTCGGATTTTTGAAATCAGATTCACGGAAACGAGGCACTGTATATGCATCGTAAGTAGTGAAACCTTTATCATAACCTACACGACCTGTGAATACCAAGTTTTTAATTGGTTCGTAAGAGATAGAACCGTTCAACATAATACGAGAAGATTCTGTTGTAGAACTGTCGTTGTTACGAGAGAAATAAGGAGAAAGGGTAGCACCTACCTTTGATGCGTCTGTAAGTTCATCCCATTTGTCATAACGGTTAGCCCAGTTAGGATATCCGTCCACAGTTTCGTAATCAGCCATATCACGATTGATAGACCAACCGTAGATTGTTGACATAGCGTCACCGAAGCCACGAGCCTTAGAATCTACGTAGTTTGCAGACAACTGAATTTTAACCTGATCACTTGGGTTGAAGTTTGTTTTCAAGAATACATTGATTTGGTCTTTGTAGTCGTTTTGAACAACACCGTCGTTACCCATATAACCAAGAGATCCGTAAGCCTGGAATTTGTCGTTACCTCCCTGTAGAGTTACGTCATATTTCTGCATAAAACCAGTTCCAAGGAATCCGCCTACGTTGTCGTAAATTGTTTCTTCAGGTTTGGCAACCGGTCCCCAACCGCCTACAGTATTTTCTTTGTAGAACCCTTTGGAACCTGCAACGAAAGTATCCTGTACTTTCGGAACACGTACTGAATTGGAGATTTCCCAACCAGCACTTGCTGTTACGTTAAGTTTTCCGTCTTTACCGTTTTTAGTTGTAATCATGATAACTCCGTTGGCAGCTTCCTGACCGTAAAGAGCAGATGCAGCAGCACCTTTTAGTACAGTCATGTTTTCAATATCGTTTTGGTTGATATCGGCAAGAGTAGAAGCACCACCACGTACAGCGATACCGTCAATAATAATCAACGGTTCGTTGCTCTGTGCACTATTCACTGAAGAAATGGCACGAATCACAACTTGTGAAGAGGAGTTCGGAGAACCACCGTTCATAGAGACCTGCAGACCTGACACTTTACCCTGCAAGCTGTTTACAAAGTTAGAAGAACTACCTGCAGTAACTTCGTCTGAGTTCAAAGACTGTACCGCAAAGTTCAATTTCTTTTTTTCCTGAGTCTGACCCATCGCAGTGACTACGACTTCGCTAAGAACTTTTGAGTCTGTATTCAATACGACATCAATCTTAGTCTGTGTACCAACTTTAACACTTTTAGGGTTCATACCCACATAAGTAAAATTAAGCGTTTCGCCCTCTTTTACTTCAATAGAGTAATTTCCATCCCAATCGGTTGCTGTACCTGTAGCTGTACCTTTAACCATGACAGTTGCTCCGATAATCGGTTCACCGTCTTCAGCTGAAGTTACAACGCCTGTTACAGTGCGGGCATAACCCACAACCGCAAAGAACGAAAATAACAGAAGCAATAGCTGTTTTCTCATAATTACTTTTAATTTATTTATGTTCAAGGTTTTAATCAAACTCTTAATATGAAATTTCACCAACTTTTATAGTCCGATATTGAACGGATTCATCCTTTGGATGAGTATTTGTATGCGTTTCCGATACATCAGAAGCTAATATTGACAATAAACATTTGTACAAAACTACTATAATATTTTGAAATATTTAATATAAGTAATTTATCATTTACATGGGATTAATAAAAAAGATTATTTTTTTACATTATTTAACTTTACATCTTATAAAATTCGTTCTTTTATAAGTCACATCAGATAAGCAAAAAGCATATATACCGTTTGAAAGGGGTCTAACCGTATATTTATGTATGGTTGCGAAAATTTGTAAAAATCAAATTCACAATTAATAACAAAAGGATGTTTAAAAAACATATTATAAGACAGATTTCAGTGTAAATATTCACACTTCAGTATGTTAAATGTTAAAATCTTCGCCTAAAAAACAGGCGAATAGCCCGTAAAGACTTCCAAACTACTCAAAATATATACTCAGCAACCCCTTACTCTCCCTACAGGTTTGAATACTACACATACTAAAAAGGCGAACAAAATCAGTTCGCCTTTTTAGTATATAATGAATAACTATCTCTTTTTACTGCAGGTTTCGCAACCGAAATAGCTGGACCCGTCAAAACAATGTGTACAAACCTTACTTTTCGGCAACCCGATAGCCTCAACGAGATTTTCCAAAGTATTAAACTTCAAAGAGGTCAAACCGAAACGCTCCCGTATTTTATCTACCATCGCATTGTATTGCGGAGAGTTGGTAGCCGCATACTTTTCAAGATCTTTGTCAGCATCACCTTCAAGTTCTTCAATTACACGGCGGGTGAGCAGTTCCTTATCGCTTTTGGAAGCGGCAAAACCCACATATTTACAGCCGTAAATCAACGGCGGACAAGCGATGCGCATATGCACCTCTTTTGCTCCATATTTGAACAGTTCCGAAACATTGTCATTCAACTGAGTACCACGAACAATTGAGTCATCACAGAAAATCACTCTATTGTCCTGCAGCATCGATCTGTTCGGAACGATTTTCATCTTTGCAACCAGACTCCTCATAGACTGATCCTTCGGAGTAAAACTCCTCGGCCATGTCGGAGTATATTTTGAAACAGCACGCTGATAACGCAATCCTTTGCCTTCAGCATAACCTACAGCAAAGCCTACGCCAGAGTCCGGAATACCACAAACACAGTCAGCTTCGACATCATCAGTGCGGCCGGTTTTCAGTCCAGACTTGAAGCGAACCATTTCTACATTTCTACCTTCGTAACAAGAAGTCGGGAATCCGTAGTAAACCCAAAGAAAAGAACAAATCTGCATATCTACGCCCGGAGCTCGTAGCTGTTCCACACTATTTTCTGTGATACGGACAATTTCACCCGGTCCGAGGTCGCGGACAACGTCATAGCCGAGATTCGGAAATGCTGTAGTTTCAGAGGTCAGTCCGTAAGCGTCTTCGCTTTTTCCGATGACAATCGGTGTACGGCCCAGAATATCGCGGGCAGCGATGATTCCGTCTTCCGTTAGAATCAGCATAGAGCAGGATCCCTTCACTTTCCGGTACACATATTCTATACCTTCCACGAAGGTAGCTCCTTTATTTATAAGCAATGCGATAAGTTCCGTTTGATTGGTGCTGCCGGAACTGAGTTCGGCGAAGTGTTTTCCCTCTTCTATCAGTTCGTTCTCGAGTTCTTCGATATTGGTTACTTTGGCAACTGTAACCAGTGCGAATCTTCCTAGATGTGATTTGACAATAATTGGCTGAGGGTCAGTATCGCTGATAATTCCGACACCGGAATTTCCCGTAAATTTACTTAAATCAGACTCAAATTTTGAACGGAAATAGGCGCTTTCAAGATTGTGGATTGAACGTACAAAACCTTTGTCACGATCGAATGTCACCATACCGCCTCTGCGTGTACCCAAGTGGGAGTTATAGTCTGTTCCATAGAACAAATCATTTCTACAACTCTTTTTGGATGCAACTCCGAAAAAACCTCCCATATACTTAACGGTTAAATTTACCGCAAAGGTACGTTTTTTTTTGAGATTAAGGAGAATTTAGACGAAGGTTTAAACCAAAAAAAAATTCCGCACCCCATGGGATACGGAATTCATGAACGGTCTAATAAAATATATTATTTCTTGATAAGTTTTGTTGTAGCGACTCCTTCTGCAGTAGCAATGCGTACTACGTAGCTGCCGTTTGCAAGATGGTCAACATTTACACTGTTTTCGCCTTCAGATTCTGCTACAAGCGCACCTGTCAGAGAGTAAACCTTAACAGATTCCACATTGTCGGCATTAACGAATACCACATCGGTTGCAGGGTTCGGATATACGCAAACATTTGCTGTTTCACTGGCAACGATATCTTCAACTCCGCCAAGCGCGTTTTCCATATTGGAAATCACTACGTAGCCGTGAGCCGGAACAGTAACCTGAGATGCTGCGGCATTTACGCTCGGGTTGGTGTTATAGCTCTTGCTGTTGATATAATATTTACCTGAAGGATTGTCGAATTTATAAGAGAAAGTCTTGTCATTGAATGTCGGGTTAACGACTACAACAAGTTCTTTGCCTGTTTTTTTGTTTTTTGCTGTAAGAAAACGGCCGTTGTCCCAGTCTGAAGAACCGGCAGTCATATAGCTTTCTGCTTCCGCAGAGAACAAATCCGGATTTGAAGTACGGATGTTGATGATTTCACTGTATGAATCCACCAACCCTTTGCGGTCCGCGTTGTCAAGATATTCCCAACGGACAGGTTTCGGATCTGTTCTGCCTGGATCGTTGATGGAAACATCGTATCCCATTTCTTCGAACTGCCACAACATTTTCGCACCTTTTGCAAGGAATGCAAGAGCTGCTGCAGAGCCTGAACGACGCATTGTTGTTGCAAGATTGCCTTTGATGCCTGCTGAAGCATATTCATTTGCCCAGAATGTGGTTCTTTCTTCATCATGACTTTCCATGAAGGAGATTTTGTAGTTTTTTGTGTCGTTCAAACCTGCAAAACTGCTTGAAGATTTATAACCGCCAATCATCTGGCATGCCACTTCACATTGTTTGTTCCAAGTCATGCAGCCGTATGCACCGTATTCGTTTTCTTCACTGCCTGAAACGAAACTTTCGAAGATAACGTAAGCATTGCTTTTAACCGAACGGATTGCATCGGTAAATCTCTTCATGTTTTTAACGCGGGATACGTTGTATGAGTTCGCGTCATAATCGCTTGCGTAGCTATTGCTGTCACCAAGACCTTTAACAAGGTCGAAACGGTATCCGTCAACTTTATATTCATTAATCCAGTATTTCAACACATCGCACAGGTAGTTCTGAACATCAGGATTTTCCTGCTTCCAGTCGTTGCCGACACTCCAGTTGTGAGGAGCGTTCTCATTAAAGAACGGGTTGTCTGAAGACGGTTTGTTGTCTTTCCAGTACATCTGACACCACGGGTGCTGGCCGTATGCGTGGTTAAACACGACATCAAGGATAACTGCGATCCCGCGTTTATGACATTCGTCAATAAACTGTTTATAGTCATAGTCTGTACCGTATGCTTTGTCTGTTGCAAAGTAGAAGTTCGGGTTGTAGCCCCATGAATTGTTGCCGTCGAATTCCTGAATCGGCATCAATTCGATAGCGTTTACGCCAAGCCCCTTTAAATAGTCAAGCTTTGCGGTTGCCGCTTTAACGGTCTGTTCTTTTGTAAAGTCACGGAACAAAAGTTCGTAGATAACGAGATTGCCTTTGTCTGCACCGTTGAAATCTTTCACTTCCCAGTTGTAACCATCACCGTTACCGCGCAACACTGCTACCGGATGCTGTTTAAGTCCTTTAGGGAAAGGTTTCAGGTTCGGATAAATACTATTTGACAACCATTTGTCATTCCATGGGTCAAGTACCATTTTTGCGTACGGATCTGCGACATTGATATTATCGTCTACAATATAGTAGTATGCATAGTCAGTGTGGGCGTCAATGCCGGAAACTGTTGTCCAGAAATATTTGCAGTTCTGCACATCCATCACCTGTGCATTTGTAGGTTTATACTTATTCCACTCACCGACAAGCATCACGTTCTTTTTGTTCGGAGCAAGAAGGCAGAATGTTACGCTTCCGTCGGCATTTCTTGTAGTACCCTGATTCAAAATACCGCTATAGTTCTTTACCTGGGATTCTCTTCTATGACACAAAGAGATGGTGTCGCGCAAGGTTTTACCACCGGCAACCGCTTCTGCAATCACATCGTAGTCGCCTGTTGCGAATGTGTGGCTATATTCAAGTTTAGTATTTCCTGCAATCTTCGCAACCGGAGTTGATGACACGGAATTCAAATAGATTTTCATATCAGCAACCTGAGTGGTTGCTGCAGTAAATGTTACATTGTTTGTAGATGCGTTCAGTACGCTACTCTTGGCATTGCTTGTAAACGACAATGCAAGACCAGACTGGTGAACATCTACGAAAATATCGCCTCCGTCTGCTTCTCGGCCAGTTTTTGAGCCGTCTTTACTGCGGAATACAAAACATAATTTAAGCACTTTTTCACTCGGATCTGTAATACCGTAGAATTCGCGGATGTTACCGATTTTCAGTTTCCATTTGTTGGTTCCCGCAATAACGAGTTTGTATTTTGCGTTATTGTCTCCCCATGTTGCCGGTCCGTATGCCCATTCGCCGTTGCTCTTGTTGGTGATAACACCAGTATGTGCATAGCAGGTTGTTGAACCTTTCATACCTCCGTCACCTTCACTGGCTTTAAAGATAATCGTTACATTCTGGCTGTCTTCCTGGAGAATAGCAGGTTCTGTTGTAACCACTTGTGCTTTTACCGCAAAAACACAGATTACAACCATCAGTGTAAATAAACTTACAAGTCTTTTCATTACAATTGTTATTATTTATAAGTGATTATAGGTTATTATTTTTCATGAATAGCACGAAAAATCTTTTCCGTACCGCAAAGGTAAAAACAATATTGACTTAAATCAAAAATTCTGATGTAAAAAAAAAGTTTAATTCCGGAGTATAATTATTTTTTATACAATAAAATATAAAAAACCGAGCAGCTTTTTCAAGACTCCAGCCATATCGTAATTTTCATTTTGCATGTATTGATTTCCGAACGGAATCAAACACTTTTTCATCCAGTTTTTCCACTTTGTCGGCCTCGGTCTGGTATACGACAATATTATCTCCTACTTTCATAAAGTAGAATCTACCATACAACATTCCGTAAACGGTATAATCAATTACATTACATTTTTCACCATTAAATTCTGTGGTGTAGTCTCGGATAAAACTCAACCCGTCAAATCCGTCGAAAGTTTTGAACAGTTCAAAAACTTCCTGCGCAGTTTTGGCTTTCTTGTCCCAAGTCACGGTAATGATTTTATCCAGAAACTGCTCCATTCTTTTCGGAGAGGTGAAAGTCATCTTGTATTTCACGCTATCCTCAATAATAGATTGCTCCATGAAATATCCGGATGGATATTTCATACTGATACCATAATAGTCAACTTCATGGTACACAGTTTTATCTCGGTCCAGATATTCGTCTCCGATAATATAAATTGCCGCCAACAAAATACTGAAAATTGCAGCTGCAAGCATTACTTTCTTTTTAATTTCTCGTACTTTTTTGATATTTTGTACCATTTGATATTAAATTTAGCGTTAGATGATACAAATATAGAGTCTAATTGCGAAATATACAACATCCCTTACAACACCGCAAAACAACAATCAAATTATAGCGACTATAACCTGAATCCGTGTTTTTCATCTTTGTCTTTTTACGTTTTATTACACACTGTATTAAATTTAAATCTTTTCATACTCCACAAATCTAAAACCTGATTCCCCTAAAACATAACAATAATTGGGACTAAAGAGAAACGGACATCTGCCGACGCCCGTTTCCACATAATCCACAATTGCCGTCAGACGGCTTTTATCGGTCAAATACTATTTCTGCAATCAGTTTGTATATCAGAACGAATGTTCCGGTCACCGCTGCAAGGAATTTTACCACCGTTACCGGCTGCAGGTTCATGATATCCGCACCCTGCACCAGATTTATCCAGTACAGCACGCAAATTACGATTCCGGTAATATAAACCAGACAGTCGTCCCATGCAATCGCCGCTTTCTTTTCGGGCAGACGGTGCAGCACGTTCGGAGTAAAATATTCGTTTTCCTCCGCTTTCGGAAGCTCTTTTTTAAGGAGTTCCGCCAATTTTATATCTTCCTGATTCCGTTCCATATTACTGTTTCAATAATTTTGCCATTTTGTTTTTTGCTCTCGCCAAGTGCGATTTTACCGTTCCTTCCGGCATCTGCGTAATCTCGCAGATTTTCTTTATCGGCCGGTCTTCCAGATAAAAAAGCGTGACGACCGTTCGTTCTGCGTCAGTCAGACGCTTCATACACTCTTTAACATCCATTTTTGCATCCGCCGACTCTGCCGGATAATGAGGTTCGTCGGGCGGTGCGATATCCTCGGAGGCATATTCCCGCTGTTTTGCGGTATGGCTGTAAAATTCGTTGTACGCGATTCTGTACAGCCATGTTCCGAATCGGGATATACCCCGAAATCCGCGCAAATTCAGCCAGGCTTTGATAAAGGTTTCCTGAGCTAGATCTTCGCTCAAAGCTCCATCACCGAGTGTAAGATTCAGAAAGAAGCGTCTGATGCCTGGCTGGTAGGCCTCTACCAGCTCTCCGAATGCGTTTCTGTCGTCCAGCATCACGCATCTGGCTATCAGTTTCAATTCTTCTGCTTTTCCAATCATCTTACTGTAATTTATTTGTTCTTGCCTTCAGATTATTTGTCTTCGGATTCTATCTTCGGCATCTCTTCGGAAACGGTCTCCGGCTCTACGACTTCAGGGACAACGACTTCCGGTTCAACAGTTTCGGACTGCTTTGCTTCCGCTACAAGCTCGTTTTTCGGCGGTTCCGGAGCAGAATATTGCTGCTGCTCACGTCTGTATGCCAGTTGTTTTTCCATATCTCGAACCTGAAGAATATTCATGACGATTTTTACAACACCGACAACTATCATAATGGCGCACAAACTGCTCATCGGCTGGCTGTTGAACGCAAAGCTCAAACATGCACCGATACCGGCATATAACAAACCGTTTTTCATGCCTTTCCACTTGACAGGACTGACAACAGCTTCTTCCGGATTGACGGGAATTGAAGTAGTTTTCTTTTTCGGAGTACCCTCACCTACATTGTCCGGCAGTTGATAATTGCTCTCGATTGCTTTTTCCACCATCTTGTAGTAGCGGCGTTTTTTCATATACATAAATATCAGAATCGCAATTACAACGGTTACTCCGGCAATTATCGGTAATGCAACTGCAAATACAAGCCCAAGCACGGGTTGGTAAATATCTTCAAACTCGGCAATTTTTCCGGCTCGCTTATCGGCCTGTTTCTGAAGTTGAAATTCATATTCCATTTTCTGCAGGTCGTACACGTGTTTCGCATCAGATTCCTCTTCTTCTGCCTCGGAGACTTCAACTGCAGCCTGTTTTTTCTGTTTTTTTACAACTTCCGTTTTCTCTTTTTTGTTTTCGGTTTTGGACTCGCCGTTGGTGTCGGCAAATACCGGAACGGCAAGAACTGCCGCGCAAATCAATGCTAATAAAAATCTTTTCATATCTTTTTGTTTTGTTTGTTATCGTTTTTGTGGTACGTACATTTATTAGACTTTGCGGCGCGCAAAAAAGTTGCACCTGATCAGACTTTTTATTCAAAAAAACAAAACGGACACCCGAAGATGTCCGCTGTATCATATTGTAATATTATTCTTTCGGCAATTCAGGCGGGACGGAACGCGCAATACGTTCCTGTTCGGCATTCTCGGCAGCTGCCTGACGGGCTGCATCGCGTATTGCTTTCAATTTGAAATAGCGTTCCGCATCACGGTTGTTCAAGTATCCGGCTGCCGCTTTAAAGAGTCCGACAACGGCAAATATTATTCCGGGGATGCTGAAAAATCCGAAATCGGTATAGATACAGATAACCAGACCGACTGCGAAAAATATTGCACCGTTTTTCACCTCATCCCATCTGCGCGGGTTGTGAGGAGCATATTTGCTGGTTATCCATGCGCAGTCGGCTTGCTGCAAATACAAATCCAATAGGCGTTCGTCCGGAGTCAGCGGTTCCAGTCCGGCAATTTCCGCTTTGATTTTCCGGTTCTCTTTACGGTATTGCAGATACATTACAAAAATAATGATGAGCAGCACAATCAGCACCACAGTCTGAATAATCAACCCGATTTTGTACAGATAGTCCACCGGCGCGGTCAATGTTTCCGCATCCACGCCCAAAATTTCCTCCAGCATCGGCGCAGGGTCGGAAGCCGGCAATGCGGTAAATTCCGTAATATCTTCTTCTGTCAGCGGATGTTCATCCAAATCAACAACGGTATCGTTCGGCATATTGGCAATGACGGACGGATTCGGAGTCAGAGTATCATACGGAACTGACGTACTTTGCGCAAACAGGCAAAATACGAACAGCATAACGGATATAAATGTCGCTAAAATTCTTTTCATAAGGTCAAAGTTAATCTTTTTTTGCCGATTTAACTGTTTCCGGTCAAAACAATCTTCTTAACCATAGTTTTGCCGTCGCATTCGGCTTTCAGAATATAAATTCCGGATTCGCCGCAACATTCTGTTTCAGTGCAGTTTTCTGCAAAACTGATACACATTCCGGATATGGAATAAATCTCCGCTTTATCCGCCTGACAGCTGAATTTCAACCGATTACCTCGCTGAACAACGCTAAATTCATTCCTTGCGGCATCATTCGTTCCGGCATTGTCAATACTGATTTTATATGCTGCAATACCGTTTGACGGCGCATACAGAAACAGCAGTCCCTCGTTTTCGGAAAGACTGACATATTCCGCATCCGCCTGCATGGTCCCGCTGTAAACCTTGCCGATTCCGCCGGCCGGAATATCCCATACAGATTTCATTCCTTCAAAATTGTCTCCGGAAAGTTTCGCCACTTTCCATGAAATTCCCGCTCCGCTGTTGTCGTTCACCGGATATGCAATATAACGCACACCTCCGACAGCAAACACCTCGCTGCCGTTTATGCCTCTGGCTTTCGGCTGCAACCTGTTTTTGTCAGACGAAATTCGGATATCGTCAAAACTTGCTGTCATTTTTCCGGTATTTATGTCATATACAGCCGGGAAAGTACCGGCTCCGTCGATTGTTACGCAGTTGTCGTCAAACGGCTTGATACTCGGTGCAGAACCGAAATGCGATGCTGATGACGGGCAGAACTTGCTGACTGCCAGTTTTTTCAAATCTTTTATCTCTCCGTTTTCAATATCCCAGTTGAACAGCGTGCCGCCGTTGGACTGTGCTGCCAGCAGATTAAATCTGCCGGATTCTGAATCGCCGACCACCAGCGCATGGTCCACCCTTTCTTTTTTGTCTCCATAATAGATGGCTTTGAAGCCGGCAGTTCCTTTTCGGCGGTCAACTCCGTATAATTGCAGCGGATAACGGCTCATGTTGGTAGTCAGATTGACAAAAAGCAGATTGCCCCTGCTGTCCTTGACAATATCGTTGCACGGCATATATCCGCCAATACCGCCGCCGTGAATATTCACGTCTTTCACCTGTTCGCCGGTCATGACATCCAGTCTTGACAGCCAGATTACGGTACCGGACTCGTTTCGGCTTGCGATATAACAGTAATCTTTATCCGCTGCAAATCCGCGAAAATTCTTGCCTGCCGCAAAATTGCCAAAGTTGTCAAAATCGCTTCTGACGGAGCGCATCCACAGATTTTCAATCTTCAACTCGCCGCAGGGGGCATAAATTCCCTCATCTTTAATGATTGAATATCCGGCTTCCGGAGAACTGCCCGCCTCTGCCGCCTCAAATGTGCCGGTTTCAGAAACGGTATTGGATTTATATGGTATAACGGCACGCACGCGCCAGAAATACGGAATTTCATACAAGTCGGAAAACTTGAAATCGCAATAGTTGTCCGGTGTTTCTTTTGAAAAAACGACCTCGTTAAAATCGGCATCTTCCGCAATTTCAAGCGTATATTCCACCGCTTTGACATCACTCCATTCAAAACGGAAATCGGCACTCACTGTTTCACCGTTCGCCGGGGTTTTCAACTGCGGCTTTTCACCTGCCGGATAAGGATTCGGGGCATTCAGCACAGTCAATTCGTGTTCTTTTCCGAAACCGTCATAAATCGCTACGCCGTACCAGTAGCCGGAGTTACAAGCGGAAATGTCAAAACTGTTAGTATAAGATACTCCAAGCAGATATTTCTGACTCAAGCCGCCGGACTCTGTCTGTGAATTTTGCAAATCGGCATATACCGGAACAGCATATACCGCATATTTGATAATCCTTTCGCCGTCTTTGAAAGCATCCCATTTCAGGGTATTTCCGACTTTTTGCAAACCTGTAACCTTACCGTATTGCCGGTAGCTGCCGGCACGTTTGCGATTCAGAGGCATCAAAGCCCTGGTATTGAACACATATTTTTTCAAATACCGGTCAAATCCGCTGCATTTCGGCCCGCTGATATACTGCGCGCTGAAAAGTATTGAGCCCGGAGCATTGTTAAAACTGTATTTTCGGGAAACTTTTATCTGATTTTTATATTCCGCATAATTCTCCACGGTATTTGCATTACCGAGCTCTGAAATCGACTGGCTGGTGTAGAAATCCGCATCATATTTTTTGCAGACATAGTTCCACCAGTTAACCATCGCAGTATATTCGTTTCTGGGAGCCCCGATTCTGGAATAAATCTGAGCTGACATATAGTCGATGGATTTATCTTCCAGCCACGCCAGAGGGTCACTGAAAATAGAAGTGTATTGCCAGTCGCCGAAGGGAGCGGGAATCACACCGTATTTTCGAGCCGAAGTGGTTGCCGAGCCGGCACCTCCTGCCGGAGCCATACCGAAACGTGCATCCGGACGTACACTTTTTACCGTTTCATACAGTTCCCTTATCATTTGATTGACATTTTCACGCCGCCAGTCACCAAATGACAGTGCAGTACCGGAGGCTTTCCACGCCTTGTAGTCGCCGGCAGTTTCATCCTCAGGAATACCGTTGGGATAAAAATAGTCGTCGCAAAGCAATCCGTCCACGGCATAATTGGTCATAATATCCCTGCTGACATCACAAATATGCTGTCGTGTTTCGGGATTTCCGGGGTCAAATACCACATATTTGTGAAGTTTTCCCTTACTGTCGGTATATTCATGCCGCAGCAGCATTCCGCGGGCCTCTATCATATTGTCCTGCGGAGTATTGCGTGCCTGTCCGGTGCTGAAACGGTAGGGATTTATCCACGCATGACATTCCAGTCCTCTTTTATGACATTCCTCAACCACAAATTGCAGCGGATCCCAGCCGGGATCGGCACCGCGCTCTCCGGAAACAAATTCCGACCACGGCTCGTATTTCGATTTGTACATCGCATCGCACATGCTGCGCACCTGAAAGCACACGGCATTCAGTCCGCTTTCCGCAAAACCGTCCAGCATCGAAATCATCTGCGCTTTCTGGCGTTCCCGGATCTCCGGTGTAGTTCCGGTTACGGCTTTGGTTTCTTTCGGCCAGTCAATATTATATACGGTTGCCAGCCACACGGAACGCATTTCATGTTTCGGACTTGCGGCACATATATCAAAAAATGCCGCATAAAATATCGTAACAAATATTGCTAATGTCTTGATTGGATAATTTTTCATTACAAACTGGATTTATTCAAGTACAAAGATAGTAATATTTGAAAGTATTTTGATTTCAAACGGTTGCACATTATGCATTTTCTATACAGTTTTAAGATAAACAAAAACGGGGATGCAGAAAA
>SAMEA104404100__coassemble_788_pt1 | contig 32512 bp, 26 predicted proteins | sample SAMEA104404100__metabat2_high_PE_008 | metagenome-assembled genome bin SAMEA104404100 (sample SAMEA104404100) | Balaenoptera acutorostrata | reverse complement strand
ACAGCCATGTTACTTCACCGCTCTTGAACTGTTCGGTTGTTTTCGGAGTAATACCTTTGATATCAAGGCTTTCCAACGAATTGTACTTTCCGACACCTTTCATTGATCCGGCAAGAGTGCTGTCGTAGTAACAGTTGGTATATTCTCCCATTTTAAAGCCGCTGAAAGCACCGACACAGTCCGGTCCTGTCGCATTAACGACTGCTGCCGCATAGCAATTGGAGACATTGGACGTACGATTAAAGTTTCCCACCAGACCGCCGACAGAATCAGTACCGCTGACGGTTCCGGCAAAGCCGCAATTTTCAAGGGATACACCACCAAACATACCAATCAGACCGCCAACAGCATAACTACCGCTAACAGTACCCTCTGCATAACAGTTGCGTACTGTTGAAGCCCCTGCAGCTCCGGCAAGAGTACCGGTAATATAGTCTGTAGAACTTACAAACGCATTATACAAACGGATATTTTCAATCTTCGGCTGTTCCTGTTCCGGCAATAAAATTCCGGTGATATTACCGAAGAATCCGGAATTTGCAGAACTTGTTGCAAGATACATATTTTTGACGGTAAAGCCGCCGCCGTTATAAGAGCCGTTAAATGAGAATTTGTCACTACCATAAGGACTGAGACCAATCGGAATCCACGGTCTTGCTTCGCCGCCAAGGTCGATATCAGCGGTCTGTTTCCAGAATCGGCCCGCTGTTTTACCGCCGTTGTTGGTATAGGTTGCCAATGCGCGAAGCTGGGCTTCGTTGCTGATGATATACGGAGCGTCTTTTGTTCCGTTTCCTTCGGTCCACGGTTTCGGGTCGTTGCTGTAATAGCCTTCGTCCCAGTCGCTGACAACTTTATGTGTTTTGTCCAAAAGAGGATATGTATCTGTTCCAAGTGTCTGATACCATGTCGGAGTTTCGGCTTTCGAGCCGTTCAACAGCCATGTTACTTCACCGCTCTTGAACTGTTCGGTTGTTTTCGGTGCAAGGCCTTCAACATCGCTGCTTTCAGTTGAACCTTGAGCACCGACACCTTTCATTGATCCGGCAAGAGTGCTGTCGTAGTAACAGTTGGTATATGTTCCATGATGATTATATCCGCAGACAGCTCCGGTATATTCCGGTCCTGTCGCATTAACGGCTGCTGCTGAATAACTGTTGTAAACATGACTCATTATTCCGGAACCGAAAAAGCCTGCGGTGTACTGATTACCCTTTACAGACCCTGTAAAGCCGCAATTTTCAGCGGTTGATTGACTGAATTCGCCTGCCAGACCGCCGACATACATATTTCCAATGACAGTACCTTCTGCATAACAGTTGCGTATGGTCGCATTAGATGCGTTCCCGACAAGGACTCCGACATAAACGCCATCTCCGGTTACTGTCGCATTAGACAAACAGATATTTTCGATTACCGATTGAACTCCGTAAAGGAATCCGAAGAACCCATTGCTACAATACATATTGCTGACGGTAAATCCGTCACCGTTGTAACGGCCTTTGAAGGATTTATTTTCATTTCCAATTGAAGTCCACGGTCTTGCTTCACCGCCAAGATCGATATCAGCGGTCTGTTTCCAGAATTTACCTGCTGTTTTACCGCCGTCGTTGGTATAGGTTGCCAATGCGCGAAGCTGCGCTTCGTTGCTGATGATATACGGAGCGTCTTTTGTACCGTTTCCTTCAGTCCACGGGTTAGGTTCGTTGCTGTAATAGCCTTCACCCCATTCGCCGACAACTTTGTGTGTTTTGTCCAAAAGCGGAAGGTTGTCTGTTCCGATGGTCTGATACCATACCGGATTTTCGGCTTTCGAGCCGTTCAACAGCCATGTTACTTCTCCGGACTTGAACTGTTCGGTTGTTTTGGGAGTAATGCCGCCTGAAATATCGGTACTTTCGGCACTACCGGAAACACCGACACCTTTCATTGTTCCGGCAAGAGTGCTGTCGTAGTAACAGTTGGTAAATGTTCCATAATTTGTTCCGCTGAATGCACCGATATTTTCCGAACCTGTTGCAGTTACGGTTGCTGATGCATAACAATTGGCCAAACTGCCTTTTGTTCCGGATGTGTTGGCAAATCCGCCGACATTGGCTACACCGCTGACTGTTCCGACAAAGCCGCAATTTTCCACAGCATTTGCAGTGGATAATCCCATAAAACCGCCGACTTTATTTTTACCGCTGACAGTTCCTTCAACATAACAGTTGCGTACTATTACACCATATATATCTCCGGCAAGAGCGCCGACAGACATTGTATTGTCCACATTAACATTTACTGCTTTCAAACGAACATTTTCAATAACCCGGTTATTCGATATATCCGTGCTAAAAACAGCACCAAAGAATCCGCAATAATAATGATTTCCGGCAATGTACATATTGCTGACGGTAAATCCGCCGCCGTTGTAATTGCCTTTGAAGGATAAACTTTCTCCAATCGGAGTCCACGGTCTTGCTTCACCGCCAAGGTCGATATCGGCGGTCTGCTTCCAGTATTTGTCCGCTGTAATATATTCGGAGTTAACATATATCGAAAGCAATCGCAAATCCGCTTCATTTTTAATCAGATACGGAGATTCTGCAGTTCCTGCGCCTTCCCAGGTAGCTATTTTGCCGACAGTTACCGAATGACGCAGATATTCACTCCCCGCTGCTTCATTCCAATTCGGTTCATGACATACCACTTCATAAAGATAATCCGAAAATGGATCATTCGGTAAATTCGCTTCTGTAAAAGTCTTGATTGAAGGAGGAAGTTCTTCAAGTTTCTCGCGGGCAGATGCCGGAGCATTTGCCTTTCGACGATATATGGTGTACGGATTCTGTATATTCCCTGAGGAATAGACTCTCCAGTTCAGTGTTACTTTTTGCGTTGCCGGATCCCTGCTGGCATTCAAATCGTTAAAAACAGGATATGAGGACAGCTGTGTATCAATCCGGGAACCGTAAAAACGCTGATAAACATCAATGTACTCGCCTCCTTTGTTGCCGTAACTGCCGTTTTTTACACTTTCAGTTTTGCTGACATAGCATTTTGAATATATCCAGTCTCCCTTCTCAGGATTAAAGTTTCCGCTTAATGTTCCGGATACAGAATTGGATGTACCCATAGAAAATGTACCGCCCGGGCTATGCTCCATATACTTGGTAAAGCCGTTTGTAACAGTAGTGGTGCATTGTCCGCTAAAGGCGACTGTTGTCGCTGTCGGACGGGTAAATGTCAGATTTGACGGAGCTGCAACATCAAATTTGCCTGCATCATTGAAATCTCTGGATTCATCAACCCAGTAATCATCTCCACCCTTGTTGGAATTATTGTCATCTATATCCCATTTACCGGTCAAACGGAGTGCGGTCATTTTTGCATCCATTGCTTTGGCTCCGGGATAATAACGGCAATAAACAATACGCGGGGATGCTTTTCCGCCGTTATCATTGTGTCCCCAAACCATTATTGCTCCATAATCCGGATTATATCGCTGCATATCGTCATGACAGCGGGGAAAAGTTGCAAGTTTAACCTCGCTACCGTTTTGCAGCCGGACATAAATAGTGATGTCTTTAAACGCATCATCATTTCCGTCAAAATCATAATCTGCAAAACCGAACTCGACATAGTTCCGTTCACAGGTCAACTTGTAGTTGTTGACATAAAAATACGTTCCGGCATTTTTTATGTCCGCGAACGTCGGTATAGCCGAACCTGCCACCAGCAGGAGAACCAGCATATACAGTTTTTTTAGTCGCTGTTTAATCATAAAGATTCTGATTTTTAAATGAATTATTATATTGTTGATTCGCTGATTTTTTCCTGAAAAAAAGCGGTTTGCATGGTTGATTTTTAATCTATACCGCCTGTATTTATGCGCTAATATACTTGTTGTTTTTATCTCTTTCCCGAATACTTTCAAAAAAATGATTCGAAGTTGGAGATATAGGTGTATGAAATATTTTACACACCTTCTTGAAGAGAGTGTGAACTTGCGAGTTCACACCTGAACAGTTTATATCTATTTTTTTCAAAAATCCCCGTAAAATCCGACGATTTTGGCTTTTTTTGTTTATATCTTTTCACTCTGTTCAAAAAAAATCGTTATTTTTGCTTCATCATATGGGAATTACTATTAATGAAGTACAGATAATCTGCGTCACGCTGATGGGCTTGATGTCGCTGCTGATTGGATTTCTATTGCCGCATTTTTTAATCCTTGAAAGGGTTTACAATCAGGCGCGCAAAATCCTGACGGCAGGTCTCGTTTTGATATGTATTCACTACGGCATCCAGTATATTCTGCATAAATCAGGCTCCCCTGCCGTAGATACCCGAAGCATCATCAACCTGACATTCGGCTTCCCGGTCAGCTATTGTTTTATCATGACACAGTTCTACCTTCAGCGTCACGGGAATGTAAAATTGTGGGTGTGGATATATCCCGTCGTTCTGTACGCCGCCGCAATGATTATTATCTCAACTTCTCTGTATATGGACAATCCTCCGCTTTCCGTATCGGCTGCGACTGTAACAATGTCCATATTATACGCCATACAGCTGATTAGCGGCTCGGCGCTGCATTTCCGGGAATATTACCGCATCAAAGAATTTATCAGAATCAACGGATACAGCCCGCTGGAAACCTTGAACCGGTGGACAAAATGGAGCATATTCCTGATTGGTATCGTTTCCGTAGGACTCCCGATTATGACTTTCAACAGCAATCTGGCTATGAGAAGCGCATACGGAATATACTCTATTTCGGCGGCATTCTTCTACCTGTTCTGCTTTATAGGCTACGGTTTGAGCAAAGGCCCGAATGAGGTGGAGGAATTTGACTCCTCCGCTCCGGATTTTGACGAGAAAGCATACGAATCCTACTTCTTCAACCGCAAAGCACTGGATTTGAACGAAAAAGACCTGGGATATGTCAACCAATCCATCAGCAAATGGGTTGAACAAAAAAACTTCCTGAAACCGGGACTTACCGTCAAAAGCGTCGCGGAAGAGTTGAATATCCAGCGCAGCCAGCTGTCCGCATGGCTGCTGTCTTCCAAATACAAACAGTTTAACCTGTGGATAAATTTTATGCGCATCAATGAAGCGAAATCAATTATCCAGAAACATCCGAACTGGAGCAACGAAACTGTTGCCATGGCTTGCGGGTTTACCAACCGAAGTTATTTCCAGAGGCAATTCCGAGAAATTACCGGAACAACGCCTTCCAAATGGGAAGCAAAACAAAGACTGTCAGAACCGACATCCAAACTTAAATAACAGTTCCGGGCATTGACTGTCCGGAATTTTTTTGCATTTTTCGGACGAAAATCTTGATTCGTGCCGGATTTTCCGCTTCGGAACAGGAATTTTGAAGATATTCCCGGATTTACAGACTCTCTTTTCCGCCCGAAAAACAGTCGCTGTCCGTCCTGGCAAAAGCGGAGCATTTTAATCTGTCTTTTCTCATATATTGTTATTACCTTTGCACATAACATAAAAAACATATTCAACCATGATTACCTTTCTAATCTGTTTAGCACTACTGATAACAGCATATTTTACCTACGGCCGCTATCTGGAGAAAAAAGCGGGAGTGGATGCCGGTGCGGAAACTCCGTGTAAGAAACTTTATGACGGCGTTGACTATATTCCGCTGCCGAAATGGCGCGTTTTTCTTATCCAGTTGTTGAACATAGCGGGAACCGGTCCGATTTTCGGGGCGATTTTAGGAGCCTGCTTCGGTCCGGTGGCTTTCCTTTGGATTACCTTCGGCGGTATCTTTATGGGTGCCATGCACGACTATATTTCCGGCATGATGCTCGTCAGAAACAACGGATTGAGCATTCCCGAAGTCGTAGGGAATTATTTGGACAACGGCATGAGACAGGTTATGAGAGTTTTCTCCATTCTTCTGCTGGTGCTTGTCGGCGCGGTATTTTTGCTGAGTCCGGCACAGTTGCTGGGCAATATGACTCCGGCAATCCCGACCTCAACCTGGGTTTGGATTATCCTTGCCTACTATTTTATCGCGACACTGCTGCCGATAGACAAGATTGTCGGCAAAATTTACCCGATATTCGGCGTGGCACTCGTTGCCATGGCTCTCGGCTTGATGGGCGCACTGCTTGTCGGTGATTATCAGATTCCGGAAATGACTACATTCCACAATTTCCAGTTGAATCCGGATAAACTTCCGATAGTTCCGACACTGTTTATCACCATCGCCTGCGGTGCGATTTCCGGCTTCCACGCCACCCAGTCTCCGCTGATGGCGCGCTGTGTGCAGAATGAAAAGGAATGCCGCTTCGTATTCTACGGCGCAATGATTTCCGAATCCGTTATCGCATTGGTATGGGCGGCAGTTGCCATGACCTTCTTCCACGGTGCAGGCGGTCTTGCAGAAACTCTTGCACAGCACGGAGGCAGCGCAGCCTGGGCAGTAAACGAAATATCCAACGGTATGCTCGGCGTTGCGGGCGGTATTCTTGCACTGCTCGGCGTTGTTGCCGCTCCGATTACCTCCGGTGATACTGCGTTCCGCTCCGCACGTCTGATTATTGCGGACATCTTCCGTATCGACCAGAAAAACAAACTGAAACGTCTGTATATCTGTATTCCGCTGTTCATCGCGGGCTACGGCATTACGCTCGTTGATTTCGACGTGGTATGGCGTTATTTCGCATGGACCAACCAGACCCTTGCCACCATCGTACTGTGGAGCATTTTCGTATATATGACTCAGCGCAAATCCAACAACTGGCTGGCTCTGCTTCCCGCCATTTTCATGACATTTATCTGCAGCTCGTTCGTGTTCATCTCCGGACAATTCTTCGGTATGGCTAATCATACGCTGGCGTACGTTCTCGGAGGTATCGTAACACTGCTTGTCAGCGCATTCATGTACTACACCTTTGTCATCAGACAGGACAAAAAATTAGTGAAATAAACCGGAAAATACGGGAATTTTCCGAAACCGTGCCGCCGGAAGCGGGATTTTGTCCGCTTCCGGCGGCACGGCATCAGGAGCGTCCCAAAAATAAATCTGCAAATAATCGGGGTTTTATTTTGAAAATCTAAAAAGGCGCTCTAATTTTGCATCACCAAACGGTGGATTCGTCTAACGGTTAGGACGCATGCCTCTCACGCATGCAATACGAGTTCGATTCTCGTATCCACTACAAAGCAAAGACGGACAGCAAACGCTGCCCGCCTTTGCTTTATATTCATACCTTCCGTAAGGTTCCGTATTTTCGGGGGAAATGATATAAATCAGCCATAAAACGTATCGTTAAAAACAAAGCCCGGAGCTTACACAAAACTCCGGGACTTCTCCTTAAATATACCTAACACTAATTATGGAAAGAATCATAGTAATCGAAGATATACAATTTGGGTTATTTTGTCCAATTTAGACTTCAAATCCGCATCCTCGCGGTTGCACATAATCCACAGCGGACAACCTTCACCATCAGGGCGGTAAGGAGCCTGTATATATGTTTTGTCATAAATCTCGTAATTGTGTCTTTTGTAGAATCCGATACGGCGGGTGGTTATTTCGGATTCCGCAGGTTCCACTTCGAGGATTCTCAATCCGTGGATATGTTCGCCTGCCCATTCAAGAACCCTGCCTCCAATCCGGCTGTTGCGCATCTCTTCTAATATGGCAAGGTGTTCCATATAGTAGAAATCACCCATGTTCCAGTAAACGAAAAGCCCCGCAAGTTTTCCTTCATATTCTACCTTGTTGAAATACATTCTCTTTTCGTTCAGAATCATGTCTTTCAACTGATCCTCATCCCTGCGTTCCTCTATCGGGAATGAGTCCTCATAAAGATTCCACAATGCTTCAAATTCAGCACATTTCCAGTCTGTAATTCTTGTCAAATTAACCATTTGTATATAAATTATTATGTTTTACATCCGCACGTATTCGGCTCAGCGACTGTACGGTAATGCCCAGATAAGACGCCACATATTTGTGCGGAACAGACTGAATCACTTCGGGATAGTCCTCCATCAAATCCAGATAACGTTCCGTAGCGTTTTTCTGCCATCGGTTGATGTGCCACTGCTCGTAAAGCACCGCAAACGCCTCTATCATACGGCGGCCGATATTCGCCATTTTCAAAGAACTTTCATACAGTTCTTCCAACTTCGCTTTCGGAATGCAGTATGCCTTGCTCTCTGTCAAAGATTCCACACCCAGATGAGCCGGAGCTCCCATGGCATACCCCCACACCGAATAAGTTATTTCTCCGGCAACGGAAAACCACACGGTAATGTCACCGTTATCCGTATCAAAATACTCGCGCCATATACCTTCGGTAACGATATACAAGTTATCGTTCACTTCTCCGGCGTGCACAATCATATCTCCGGGTTGAAATGTTTCAAGCTCCCCGTACGCTGCAAGTTCGAGGACAACCTCCTTGCTGAGGGACATGTCTTTGTTCAATCGTTTCAGCCAATTTTCCATAATCGGTTCGGGACGGCATTTTTATGTTGGAATCTGCCAATCGGTTGCAAAATAAATCATTTGCCGGCATTTTCACCTTATCATTATGATAAATTCTTATATTTCGGGAGGTTACACTCCGTCGCAGTCGGTGCGGAATCAATAAAAACGGGGGATAAAAAAGCGAAAGTGCGCTTTTTCACAAAAGTACACTCCCTATAACCAAAATCAAGTATATATTCTACTTATTTATCATAACAATTATTCCTGTGACAAAGATTTGCCTGAACGAAGAAAAAATTCGCTCCGGGGACCGTTTTTAATACTTTTTCTGGAATTGTCGTAAAATATTGTATTTTTCGTTTCTTTCTCACGGTATTTGAAACGTCCCTGACGGACTTTCTCTTTATCAACTATGCAAATATAAACATTAATCACATCCGTTATATACCACATTAGTTAAAAAACGTATTTTAAGATTATTTTTCCGCAAAAATCCGACATTTTGGTGCTTTTTCAGGCAGGAACAGAGAGGGTTAATATCAAGATTGTTCACGAATTATGCGCTTAATTGGCAAAGATTATGTAAATTTGCGCTATATTAGAAAAAATATCTACAGATATGAGCAACATTCTTGAATTGAGCGAACAGGAAATTGTTCGCCGCAACAGTTTAGACGAAATGCGCAAGATGGGCATCGAGCCTTATCCTGCTGCAGAATATAAAGTAACAGGTTATTCAACAGAGATTAAAGAAACATTCAACGACGAAGCTCCTCGCCGCGAAGTATCTGTCGCAGGTCGTATCATGAGCCGCCGTATCATGGGTAAAGCATCTTTTGTTGAAATCCAAGACTCAAAAGGCAGAATTCAGGTGTACATCAGTCGTGATGACTTGTGTCCTGAAGAAAATAAAGATTTGTACAATATAGTTTTCAAGAAACTGTTGGATATCGGTGACTTCGTGGGCATCAGCGGTTACGTTTTCAGAACCCAGACCGGTGAAATTTCAGTTCACGCCGCTTCACTTGCAGTTCTAAGCAAATCACTTCGTCTTCTTCCTATCGTAAAGACAAAAGACGGGGTAGTATATGACGCATTCAGCGACCCGGAACTTCGCTACCGCCAGCGTTACGTTGACCTTGTAGTGAACGACGGTGTTAAAGATATTTTCATCAAGCGTACAAAAGTGTTCAACTCCATGCGTAACTTCTTCAACGATCACGGCTACATGGAAGTAGAAACTCCGATTCTTCAATCAATCCCGGGCGGTGCATCTGCGCGTCCGTTCATCACTCACCACAATGCGCTTGACATTCCTTTGTATCTTCGTATCGCGGACGAACTTTATTTGAAACGTCTTATCGTAGGCGGTTTCGAAGGCGTTTACGAGTTCTCAAAGAACTTCCGCAACGAAGGTATGGACAGAACTCACAATCCGGAGTTCACATGTATGGAAATCTATGTTTCCTACAAGGACTACAACTGGATGATGGACTTCACAGAAAGAATGCTTGAAAAGATTTGTCTTGACGTTAACGGCACAACAGAGGTTAAGGTCGGCGACAACGTAATCAGCTTCAAAGCTCCTTACAAACGCATCACAATGATTGATTCCATCAAAGAATTTACAGGCATCGACATTACAGGCATGAACGACGTTCAGCTTCGCGAAGTTTGCGCAAAACTTGGCATCGAAGCGGACGAAACTATGGGCAAAGGCAAACTTATCGACGAAATCTTCGGCGAAAAGTGCGAAGGAAACTATATCCAGCCGACATTCATCATCGACTACCCTATCGAAATGTCTCCGCTTACAAAACGTCACCGCGACAATCCGGAACTTACAGAACGTTTCGAATTGATGGTAAATGGAAAAGAAGTTGCCAACGCATACTCAGAGCTTAACGACCCGATTGACCAGTACGAAAGATTCGTGGAACAGATGAAACTCGGTGAAAAGGGTGACGACGAAGCGATGATTATCGACAAGGACTTTATCCGCGCTCTTGAATACGGTATGCCTCCTACATCAGGTATGGGTATCGGTATGGACCGTTTGACTATGCTTATGACTGGTCAAACAACAATCCAGGAAGTTCTATTGTTCCCTCAAATGCGCCCTGAAAAGGTTGCCAAGAGAGACAGCGAAGCAGCATACGCAGAAATCGGCGTACCTGCAGAATGGGTTCCTGTTATCCAGAAAGCCGGCTACCTGACAGTAGAATCAATGAAAGGTGCTTCAGCAGGCAAACTTCACCAGGAAATTTGCGGTCTGAACAAAAAGCATAAACTTGAGCTTAAAAACCCGACAGTTGACGAAGTCAATGCATGGATTGAAGCTGTAAAATAAAAACCCAAACCAATGTCAACATTTCCCGGGAAAATAGCAGTTATGGGCGGCGGAAGCTGGGCTACAGCTCTTGCCAAAGTGCTTATGACTGACAATAAAAAGATAATGTGGTATATGCGCCGCCAGGACAGAATTGATGATTTTCTGCGCCTGGGACGTAACCCCGCATATCTGACCGATGTTGCTTTCGATACTTCCCGCATCGAATTTTCCAGCGATATCAACTACGTATGCGAACAGGCGGACAGTCTGCTGCTTGCTATGCCGTCTCCGTACATCAAGGAACATTTGAAAAAAATCGAGGTTGACCTGTCTGACAAATACATTATCAGCGCCGTAAAAGGTATCGTTCCTGACGAAAACCTTATCGTGACCGACTATATGACCAAAATGTACGGCATCAAGCCGGAACGCGAATTGGTTATCGGCGGTCCGTGCCATGCGGAAGAGGTTGCCCTTGAACGTCTGTCATATCTGACTATCGGCTGCTCCGACGCAAAAACCGCGAACATCTTCGCCGCATACGTTGCCGGGCCGGACACAAAAACAGTGCTGTCTACCGACGTTACCGGCATTGAATATGCCGCAGTGCTGAAAAACGTATACGCTATCGCATCCGGTATCGTATTCGGTCAGAAATGGGGCGACAATTTCCTTGCGATGCTTGTATCCAACGCAGTTAAAGAGGTAGAACGATTCGTCAACACAGTATCTCCGCATACACAACGCAACATTTGCGACTCCGTATATCTGGGCGACTTGCTGGTTACTTCTTATTCACGTTTCAGCCGCAACCACTATTTCGGCGCCATGATCGGCAAGGGATATTCGGTTAGAGCTGCGAAAATGGAGATGGAAATGGTTGCAGAAGGTTATTACGGAACTAAATGTATTCACGAGATCAACGAAAAATACAATGTATATATGCCGATTTTGAATGAGGTGTACAACATATTGTATTGTCACAAACCACCGTTGAAAGCTATTAAAGCGATGTCTGAGACATTCAGCTAAAATATATAACAACCAGGATTCACTATTTAAAATAACACAAAAACATGTCACAAATTAAAGTTGATGTAAAACACGTACTTGGCACCGTATCCGAAGCGGATATCAATGCACTGGAAAGCAGCGCAAAATCCGGCGCTGAAAAATTGCTGAACGGCACAGGAGCCGGCAACGATTACCTTGGATGGGTCAAACTTCCGGGCGAAATCACAGCCGAATACCTTGATGACGTTGCAGCGACAGCAAAGGATATGCAGAGCAGATGCGACTATGTTGTCTGCATCGGTATCGGCGGCAGCTATCTGGGCTCAAAAGCAGTAATCGAAGCATTGAGCAGCAGTTTCAGCCAGTACGACAACAACGGAACAAAAATACTTTTCGCAGGTCACAATATCGGTGAAGATTACCTTTTCGAACTTCAGTCTTTCCTTAAAGACAAAAAATTCGGTATCATCGTAATCTCAAAATCAGGTACAACAACAGAACCTGCCATCGCATTCCGTCTTTTGAAAGAACAGCTTGAAGCTCAAATCGGCAAAGCTGAAGCTTCAAAACGCATCGTAGCTATCACAGACGCAGAACGCGGCGCTATCCGCAAACTTGCATCTGAAGAAGGTTACAAAACATTCGTCATCCCTGACAATGTAGGCGGCCGCTATTCAGTGCTTACTCCGGTAGGTCTTCTTCCTATCTCCGTTGCAGGTTTTGACGTAAAAGAACTTGTAAAAGGAGCCAAAGATATGATGATTGCTTCTGAAAACGGTACAAACGATGCTGTCGAAGTATACGCAAAAACCCGTAACGCTCTATATAACGCAGGTAAAAAGATTGAAATCCTTGTCAACTACAACCCGAAACTTCACTATGTTTCCGAATGGTGGAAACAACTTTACGGTGAAAGCGAAGGCAAAGACCTGAAAGGTATTTTCCCTGCATCTGTCGACAACTCAACAGACCTTCACTCAATGGGCCAGTGGATTCAGGACGGAGAAAGAACCATCTTCGAAACTGTTATTACAGTAGAAAAGACACAACACTCCGTTATCATTCCGACAGACGAAGACAACCTTGACAATTTGAACTACATCGCCGGCAAACACGTTGACGAAGTAAACAAAATGGCAGAACTTGGAACAAGAATCGCTCACGTTGACGGCGGTGTTCCGAACATGACCGTCACTATCCCTGAAATAACAGAGTACTGGTTGGGCCAGCTGATTTATTTCTTTGAAAAAGCGTGTGGTGTAAGCGGTTATATCCTTGATGTCAATCCGTTTAACCAGCCGGGTGTTGAAGCATACAAAAAGAATATGTTTGCTTTGTTGAACAAACCGGGTTACGAAGAAGAAAGCAAAACCATTCAGGCAAAATTGAAATAATCGTTATTTCAACATATATAAAAAATACATAAAAGAGAAACGGCAGCCACACGGTTGCCGTTCTTATTATTAGTCTAAAATATCCCTATGGCAATTCTATATATCTTACTTGGTTTTACCATAGTTTAATACAAAATTGTGTTTGGTCTGATTTATCCCAAAGAAGACCGTCTATTCGAGATATCCTCCATAATATCTTTCGCAAAATTAAAATAAAAAACTTGTGCGGTAAAGGTAATTAAGTTTGCATCAATGGTAAAAATGTCATATTTTTGTACTTCAAGACGGCTAATATAATTGACTATTAGGGTAATTTTGTATTATGACAGAAAGTATCAATACCACGAAACCACCTATCAAAAACGAGAAAAACTACTCGTTCATGATTTGGAGAGAGGACGAACAATTCCCCGTTCTTCCCTATCCCATCCGTATGAAATTCTTCGGAATTTTTATCTCCACCTCCGGCAGAATCGACGGAGAAATCAACCTTGAACCTGCGTGTATCGATGATACGCATATCCAGGTGTACACCTACCGCCACATTATCCGGATTATCGAGCGTTCGGAAGACTTCAAATGCGTGGGCTTCATTTTCCCGAGCGACTACTGGGAAAAACTGATGATCGAAACCCACAAGTACAATCCGATTACCCGAATCATCCCGTGTCTTGAAGTTACCGAATCCCAGCGTCAGAAACTTTTAGGACTTTACAACATTATCTGCTCCCACATCGAGGAGGACCCGCACGGCTACAATTCCGATATCGTAAACCACCTGATGCTGAGTTTCTTCTTTGAAATCGGAGCGATTTACCGTTCCAGAATCCAGTTTGAAGGCAGCGGAAAAAACTCAGAACTGGTGGTCAGCAAGTTTCTCGAACTGATATACGAACATTTCCGCATTCACCGCAATGTAGCTTTCTATGCGGACAAACTGAACCTGTCACAGCGTTATTTCACCACCCTCATCAAGAAATTTACGGGACAGAGCGCACTGCGCTGGATTGAACGCTATGTGGTGCTTGAGGCTCAGATTCAGCTGAAAAGTTCTGACACGAGCATCAAGGAAATCGCTACGGATCTGAACTTTGAAGACCCGTCTTTCTTCTGCAAATATTTCAAACGCGTTACCGGATGCACTCCGGAACAATACCGCAACGAATAAAAAATACCTGAAAATGATTAATCCTCAAACTGAAATATTTGTTGTAACTTTGCAGATTAATCAAATTAAAGAAACTATGGAGATTTTCAGTCTGATAAATTCAATGTCCCCGTACTTGCTTCTGGGATTCTTTCTGGCAGGAATTATGCATGCTTTCGTTCCCGGAAGACTCTACAGACGTCATTTGGGAAACAATAATTTCAAATCCATCCTGTATGCAACCCTGATTGCAATACCGCTTCCGCTATGCTCCTGCGGCGTTATTCCGACCGCGATGTCACTGCGCAGAGAGGGTGCGTCAAGAGGTTCCGTAATCTCGTTTCTTATCGCTACACCGCAAACCGGTGTGGATTCCATACTTGCAACCTTCTCCCTGATGGGACTTCCGTTTGCCATCATCCGTCCGATAGCCGCACTTTGCACCGCGCTGTTCGGCGGAATCTTCTCCAATATCGTCGAATCCGGCAGACCGGAGGGAAAAGCGGCAGCTTACACTACCGAGGAAGAAACTCCGCAGGGATTTGCGGCAAAAATCAAATCGGCGTTGAAATATTCTTTCGTCACCATGATGCAGGATATCGGCAAATGGCTGGTAGTCGGCCTGTTTATCGCCGGACTTATCACCCTTTACGTTCCTGACGAACTGTTCAGCGCATTTGCGGACAACACCTTGCTGAGCATCCTTATCGTGCTGATTTGTGCCATCCCGATGTATCTGTGTGCCACAGGTTCCATCCCAATCGCCATCGCACTGATGATGAAAGGTCTTTCTCCGGGTGCCGCACTTGTGCTTCTTATGGCAGGTCCTGCAGTCAACGTGGCTTCCATCCTGGTTATCCACCGCGTGATGGGGTTCCGTTCAATGCTGGTTTATCTGCTTTCCATCATCGGCGGCGCCATCGTATTCGCGCTCGGCATCGACTATCTTCTACCGAGAGAATGGTTTACAGAACCTTTACAAGCAGCTGCAAGTTGCGAACACGGCGAAGGTTTCTCCTATATCTTCAAATGGATTTGCACCGGCACAATGCTTGTTCTGCTGGTCAATGCACTCGCCCGCCGATTCTTCGGCAAAAAGAAATCCGCATGCTGCGAAAGCGCATGTTCCTGCAGCACAAATACTGCAGCCGTTTTCCAAGTGGAAGGCATGAAATGCAACCACTGTACAGCCAACGCAGAGAAGATTGTCAAAACCGTTGCAGGTGTTGAAAATGCGGAAGCGTCGCTTCAGGACGCAACCGTTACCGTAACCGGCGTATTCGACAACGACGAAGTGGTCAAAGCGCTTGAAAGCATCGGTTTCAAAGCAAAATATCAGAGCGGAAGTTCCGCCTGCAGCATATCAGCCAGCAAACAGAATCAAATTGTCTACCGCGTGGAAGGCATGAAATGCAACCATTGCACCGCCAATGCGGAGAAAGTTGTAAAGACCGTTCCGGGCATTGAGAGCGCAGAAGCGTCTCTTCAGGATGCAACTGTAACCGTTACCGGTAATTTCGACGCAGAAGAGGCTAAAAACGCGCTGGAGAGCATCGGATTCAAAGCAGCTTATGACGCATGCGGCTGCGAGGCTCCGAAAGCACCGGTTGTTCTGCAGGTTGAAGGAATGAAATGCAACCACTGTACCGCAAACGCCGAAAAGGTTGTGAAAACCGTTGCGGGCGTTGAAAGCGCGGATGCGTCTCTTCAGGATGCAACTGTAACCGTTTCCGGAAAATTCGATACCGAAGAGGTGATAAAGACGCTTGAAAGTATCGGTTTCAAGGTAAAACGATAGTCCGATGGCACCGTTCATCGAAACATACAAAGTTCTCGGGTCCGATATTGACATTCAGTACCGGATTACCCCCAATGCTTTGCTGCACTATTTTCAGGACTGTTTTGCGCGGTTCGTGTCTTCACACCGCATCGCCGCTTTCGACATCATCAAACAGGATTTGATATGGCTGATTACCGAATTCGACCTGAACTGCACCGGCGACCGTCCGCTGTGGTCGGAGAATATCCGCGTTGAAATCGGATTCAGCAAGATTACTCCGATACGGATGTACGCCGATTTCCGCATCTATGATTGTCACGACCGCATTTTCGCGGAAGGCTGCAGCGTGTGGGTAGTAATTCATGCGGCTACCAAACGACCGTTCGCATCCAAAGAGATGCTTGAGAATGCCGGTATTACCGAAAGCGGAGACATGTTCAAAGGGATTGCTCCTCAGGTTAAAGCAGAAAAAATCGCTGTTAAGAGCGTCAATCACACCGTCAACATTTCGGATTTGGACTTCAACGGCCATGTTTGCAACCGCAGCTACCTGCGTTTTGCCATAAATACCGCTCCGCTGGAATTCCTCAACCAAAACAAACCGGAACGCATCCACGTAAAATTCGTCAGAGAAGCATTTTTGAACGAAGTGCTGACTTGCAACGTGAGCAAATATGACACCGAACAGGATATTTTCAGCCACGAAATCACCGGAGAAGACGGCAAAACCGTGTGCAGCATCTATTCCGAATGGGTAAACGACAGCAAAGCTATCAACAAAGATATTTCAGAAGCGCTGATACGCTGAATAAAGCCCCTCAGCGGCACTTTTATTTAATCCATACAAAATTATCTTCCCGCGATATTTGCGCGTTCCAGAACCAGAAGAATGCGTTTTACCGCTATTCCTCCGTTGTATCCGCCCAGATTGTTACCGACACCGACATCCACAAAGATATCCGTTTATTTTTCCAATTCTCCGTAAAAACGCTCACTTCAATTCCACGATGCAGCGGCCGAGGGGAAGCATGGCGTTGATGAGAGCGATTTTGCTGTATTTGTAGAAGTCTGCAGCGGGGATGTCGACGGCGGTCAGTTCGCCGGAATCGAGCAGCGACTGCCTCATCGTGCCGTTGAGCAGCGGATGTTCCGGCGTAACCCAGCGAGTGCCGTCGTAAAGTGCGATATTGCTGTAGGAGGTATCTGTCAGCAGTTCGTTTTTCACGATGATGATTTCATCCGCGTCTCTGCGTTGTGCCCGCAATGCTTCCAGACGACTGCGGTCGGCACTCTTGTAACCGTATTCTATGTCATCGCCGAATACGAGTTTCAGATTCTTGACATTCCGTACCGAATAAGGCGCATAACTCTTTTCCAAAACGCCCTCCGCGCCGTAAAGGACGCGTGACTTGAAAATCCCGTTTTCTTTCGGACAATCCGCCAGCACATCCGCAAGACAAATCTCCGTTTTACCCCCGATATGCAGCATCGTACTGTTCAGACGCTGCTGATGATATTCCAGATTGAATATTTCCCCGTTTTCAACTCTTATTGTTTCAATAAACCGGCACATAAGCTTTCTGTATTACTTCATTGTATTCATCTTCACACACGCTGTTGCAGGTAATTCCCCCGCCCGCTTTGAACACAAGTCCGTCGGGTGTTTCTTCGACATAACGAATCAAAACGGCGCTTGTCAACTCTCCCCGACAACAGATTCCCGCAATTCCGGTATAAAAACCGCGTTCATAATCCTCAGCCTCACGGATAATTTCAACGGTTTTCGACTTTGGAGCCCCCGTAATTGATCCGGCGGGCAGTTGGGAGAAGATGATATCTCCGATATGATTGCGGTAATCCTGTGGCAATTCTCCGCTGATTTCGGAACTGCTTTGCAGAATGTCGCCCTTGTTGGTATGCAGGCGCTCTACATAACGGTAACGGCTCACGCGAACATTCTCCGCAACACTACTTAAATCGTTACGAATCAAGTCCACCACCGTTGCATGTTCGGCAGCCTCTTTGCGGTCCTGCATCAGCACGTTTTCCGCATCGGGAACAGATGAACTGAGCGTTCCTTTCATCGGATAGCTGCTTATAATTCCGTTCTTGATACGGACAAAAGTTTCGGGAGAAAAACAGACAAAACGGTCTTTCATCCACAACTTGTACGGTGCATCGGACAACAGAAATATCTCTTTCGGCGCAAGATTGGTGACTACCGGCACCGCACAGGTCAGATTGACCAGAAAACTGTTTCCGGCATAGATATTCCTGCGGACAATGCCGAATTTTTCACGGTAACTCTCCGGAGATTCCGGACAGGTGTTCCACTCTATCCGTTCCGGACGTTGCGCCGACAAAACCTCATCGTTTCGGAAACCCGGAAACGAATAGAGCAGTTCATCCGGATTGATATCTTTCAGCAGAGAGATGAATGTCCGGGTTTCGTTAAAGCTTGCCGCAAATATAAACGGATCATCCCATTTGCCAAGTTCGTTCAGCAGTTTTAACGCCTCTTCTTTATCATAAAACCTCATCATTTCCGCCGTTTATAAAGTTGGATATTATCGTTTGACCTTCGGGAGTCAGCACCGATTCCGGATGAAACTGAACCCCGTGGATATCATATTGCCTGTGTTTGACTGCCATAATACAACCGTCCTCACTTACCGCCGTAACTTCAAGCATTTTCGGGAAATCGTCAGATGAAACCGCCCATGAATGATAGCGTCCTACAGGAAACCCGTCGTTCAGTCCGTCAAATATACGGTCTTTCGCCTTCAAAATCATGCGGCTTTGCTCTCCGTGATATACCCGTTTCATATTTACGAGTTTCGCACCGAACACCTCGGCTATCGCCTGTTCTCCCAAACAAACTCCCAGTATCGGAATTTTTTCAGCATAGCGGCGCACCACCTCTTCCAGCAATCCCGCTTCTGACGGCACTCCGGGACCCGGAGAGAGAATTATGCAATCAAATCGTTCAAGATATTCAAGAGGGAACGCATCGTTGCGCAAAACCTCTGTATCCGCTCCCGTACGGCATACCATTTGCCGCAAATTATACACAAAGGAATCATAATTGTCAATTATCGCTACTTTCAATTTCATTCGCAGATTTCTACCCGATTAGACTTGCATACGTCAGGCATGCGTGCAAAGATACTATTTTTACCCCGCCCGATACAAATAAAAAAAGGAGAACCGCAATGCGGTTCTCCCATGCTATGTAAGATAAGATTGTTTCTTATTTTTTGCTTTTTTTATTTTTCTTCAAGTAGTTTTCAAGAGCGGCAGTCATGGACGGAGCTTCCGGAGACGGAGCTTTGATGTCCAGACGCAAACCTGCATCTTCTACAGCCTTTGCTGTATTTGCACCAAGCGCACCGATTGCGATTTCTCCCTGGTCAAAATTAGGAAAGTTTTTGCACAATGCGTTGATACCTGCAGGGCTGAAGAAAATAAGCATATCGTAGTCGAATACTTCGCCTTCTTCAAAATCGTTGCTCACTGTTCTGTACATCACGGCTCTTGAATAATCAAGTTTGCAATGCTCAAGAACCATAGTATTTTCTTTATGAACATCAGAGACAGGGAAAAGATATTTTTCCTTGATATTTTTACTCATCGCAGCCATCAGCTGTTCATCATCCAGTTTTCCTGATTTTCCAAAGAAAATTTTACGTTTGCGGTACTGAATATATTTCTGAAGATACAGTGAAATCTGTTCTGTAGTACAGAAATACTTCATTGTATCAGGAACAGTTACTCTCATTTCTTCACAGATTCGGAAAAAATGATCAATGGCCGTACGCGCTGTAAAGATAATCGCAGTGTAGTCCAGAATATTAATTTTCTGTGTTCTGAATTCCTTGGCACTAACTCCTTCAACCTTTATAAAAGGGCGAAATACAATATCAACGTTGTATTTGGCGGCAATATCATAATAGGGAGATTTCTCTGAAGTCGGTTTTGGCTGAGAAACCAGTATCTTTTTTATTTCCACTGAATTTGAAGTTTTAAGATTGTAGCTCAATGTTCAATAAAATAACTCCGGCCAGTGTTAAAATCACCGGAACTATTTCAACAGCGCAAAGATACAAAATAAAAAGTAATTGAGAATGTAAATTATCAAAAAAAATCCTAAAACCCTTACTAATAAACAAAATACGAGACAACACGAAGAGTAAAACGGCAATAGATATCAACAGAATATAGTTTACTCCGTGAATATTTAACAATAGTGAAACAGGTATCAGCGCAAGGCCGAGAAGAGCCGTGCAGGCATTGTTCGCCTCCACCCAAATACGGGTAAGTTCTTTGTTGCTGAACACATATCCAAGCACTCTGTATACAAGATTCTGCCCGACAGATAGCAGGATTGCACCGCCGATACAAATCAGTACGGGAATAATTACATTAGTCTTCCATACAGGAATAATATCTTCGTAGTCAAGAGCGTGAAAAAGCACGATTCCGCAGGAGATACAGGTGTTCAGTATCAATGAAAGCAGAATCACCCGCTCGTTCATGGTTTTGTCCTCAAAAGCGTTTTTCTGTGTTTTTACGGAGAACGGCGCACGTAAAAGGGTGTCGAAATATTTGAATCCCTTTCTGAAACTGAATGCGACCAGCAGAAACGAAAGCACGGAAAGCAGAATGATGCCGCTGTCCAGATTTCGGTCGTAACCGAAAGCCTGTCCCTGAAAACCGATACGTTGTTCCATTACAGGAAGCGTCTCAACGCGGAAAATCGGAGCGTGGTTTTCACCAATCTCTGTTATTCCCTGAGGATATTGCGGTACGAATACCTCCTGAACGGTATCTGCTGTATTTGTAACTGTGCTTTGCGGCATTCCTTAGTATTTTTCGATTACAGGGTTCGCAGTCATGCAGTCGTGCGAATCCAGATATTCAACAGCCTCTTCCACAGTATTTGCAACATACCACAAGCCTCTGTTTTCGGGAGCCATGAAATGTTCCGCAATCGCGTGGTCGAACAACTGCAAAAGGGCGTTGTAATAGCCGTCGGTATTCAGAATCACAATCGGCTTGCCGTAGATTCCGAGCTGACGCCAGGTGATGATTTCCAGCAATTCTTCGAAAGTTCCCACCCCGCCCGGCAATGCGATAACGGCATCGCTGCGTTTGGACATGGTTTCCTTGCGTGAGTGCATGTCTTTGGTGGTAATCATCTCGGTAAGGTTCGGATGATGCCAGAACTTTTCGACCATGAATTCCGGGATAACGCCGGTAACTTTTCCTCCGGCTTCAAGTGCTCCGTCGGTAACTGCCTGCATCATTCCCTCACGGCCTGCACCGCAGATGATGCCCGCACCTTTCTGCGCAAGCACCGCTCCGAGACGGCAACCGTCTTCCCTGTATTTTTGCAGCGTTTTCGGACTTGACGCACAGAAAACGCAGATTGTTTTTCCCGACAGTGACATAAGCGTATATTATTTTAACCAGCCGTTTTCTTTATACCATTTGATACTTTCCTTCAAACCGTCTTTCAGCGTGTAGTTGATTTTGAAACCGAAATCGTTGCGGGCTTCGGAAGTGTCGCAAAGCCAGTTGCGCTGTTTCAGGATGTTGAATTTGTCTGTGTTCAGCGTGCTCGGTTTCAATGTCAGTTTTCCCCAGAATTCAGCCACGGAACAAACTACCTTTGTCAGCCAGATCGGGGCTTTGATGGAGATAACGTGCTTTTTGCCCAATTCTTCCGCTACGATTTTACGGAAATCAGTGGAATTGTACGGAGTTTCTTCGCAAAGGAAGTATGCCTTGCGTTTCGCTCCGTTTTCGTATGCGTCGAATACGGCTGCGGCAAGGTCTTTCACGTAAAGGAAAGTAATCAGTTGTTTTTTGTAGCCGACACCGAAATCAAAACCTTTGCTGATGGTCTTAATCATCAGGAAGTAATCCTTTTCACGCGGACCGTAAACGCCGGTGCAGCGGAAAATGGTATACGGAAAATCGGACTGCATCTGCAGATAGGTTTCCGCTTTCAGTTTTGAAACGCCGTAGCGGGTGTTCGGATTCGGAATCATATCGGAATGGAATGGAGTGTAGTTCTCCTCATCGCCAAGACCTACAGCACCGAGACTGCTTATCATGAGGAATTTTTCCGGAACAATCTTCATGTCCTGAAGAATATCCACGAAACCTTTCATGTAGATATAGTTGACGGTATTGAAATCATTGAAATTGGTGCATTTTGTCGCGCCCAGATTGTGCACGATAAAGTCCCATTTGCCGTTTTCGCTGACGGCATTTCCCAGCTGCATGCGAAGGTTGTCTTCGTTGCTGAAATCAAGCTCGATGAATTTGATTCTCGGGTCTGTCAAATATTTTCTGGAAGTGGTTGCTCTGACCGCCGCCCATGTTTCGTAGCCGCGTTTCAGCGCTTCTTCAACTATAAATCCTCCGATAAAGCCGCCGGCTCCGGTGACCAATACTTTTTTTGCCATGATATTTTCCGTTTTCGGCGGTAAAGTTACGATATTTAGAGGATAATATGAAATCAAAATCATCCTGCGGGTTGATTCCGGACAACAATATGCCGCAATCGGCAAAAAACGGGATTCAGAACAATAATGCAGCAAATATTCCGCTAAATGCGTATTTCAACCGTAATTTTTCACAGAAAAATGCGGGATGTCGTTTTATTTTGTATATTTGTCGGGCGAAGGTGTCAGGAAAGCCCCCGAAGTCAGAAACGAAGAAAAAAATTAATAATGAAACATTTTACCACAGTCAACGATATCGGCGACTTGAAAGCTGCCGTTAAGGAGGCTTTTGAAGTAAAAGCAAACCGGTTTGCGTACAAGCATCTCGGCGAGAACAGGACTTTGCTGATGATTTTCTTCAACTCCTCCCTCCGCACCCGTCTTTCCACACAGAAAGCGGCCATGAATCTGGGCATGAATGTTATCGTTCTTGACGTGAACCAGGGCGCGTGGAAACTGGAAACCGAACGCGGCGTCATTATGGACGGCGACAAACCGGAGCATTTGCTGGAAGCGATGCCGGTGATGGGCTGCTACTGCGACGTTATCGGAGTGCGTTCTTTCGCTCAGTTCCAGAGCAAAAAAGACGACTACGAAGAAAAAATACTGAACCAGTTCATCAAATATTCCGGCCGTCCGGTATTCAGCATGGAGGCCGCAACACGCCATCCGCTGCAGAGTTTTGCCGACCTCATCACAATCGAGGAACACAAAAAATGCGAACGTCCGAAAGTGGTGCTGACCTGGGCGCCTCATCCGAAAGCATTGCCGCAGGCCGTGCCAAACTCATTTGCAGAGTGGATGAACGCTGCGGATTACGATTTCGTAATCGCCAACCCGGAAGGCTATGACCTTGCACCGGAATTTGTCGGCAAGGCAAAAGTTACCCATAACCAGGACGAAGCGCTGAAAGACGCGGATTTCGTTTATGCGAAAAACTGGTCCGCTTACGAAGATTCGAACTACGGAAAGGTGTTGAGCACCGACCGCAGCTGGACCGTTACTACAGAGAAAATGGCACTGACAAACAACGCATATTTCATGCACTGTCTGCCGGTACGACGCAATATGATTGTCAGCGATGACGTTATCGAGTCTCCGCAGTCAATCGTTATTCAGGAAGCCGCCAACCGCGAAATTTCTGCGGAAGTGGTCCTGAAAAGAATTCTGGAATCCCTAATTCAACCATATTAACCTAACTTTTACCAATTTTGAAACACAGAAAGGCCTCCGGTTTCGGAGGCCTTAATTTTTATCTTTATATTTCGGAAAATTTCTATTCAGTAACGACGTTCAGCATGAAGATTTTGCCGTCTGCGGTATTGTAGACGATTTTTGACGCGTCAGCAGAGGCTGACGGATACATGGATATTTTACTGTTGTCGGTAAGGATTGTATAGTCTTCGCCGGTTACACGAACCGCCACTATGACGGATGCGGTGAAAAATTCGCCGTTGTCCTCGTCATTCATGCCGACCACCCAATCGTTGCCCATCCACACTGGCGCACTCATCACGCCAAGGCGCACCAGGCTGCCGCCGTAAAGGTCGCAGATATATGCCACGGCACCCTTCTTTTCGGGAACTGCGAAAAGAATCTTTTCCCTGTCGGGAGAAAGCGACTGCCACAAATAATGCTTGTCGCCGCAAGGGCTCAGCACTCTGGTCACCTCATCGCGGGTAACCGTCAGTCTGCCGTTCTGCACGCTCACCATTACCGGTTCTTTGACCTTCCTGCCGTTCATTCTCTTTGATTTTATCTTTCCTTTTTCAAGAGCGAGAGCGGTTCCTTTTTCGATCTCGAAAGCGGCAACGTATCTCGAATTACGGACAACGGTTTCGGTCTCACAGTCTTCAAGGTTGATGCATTTGACGGAAGTGTAGCGCAAACGGTCTTTGAATACGGATTCGCGGTACACGATTATCTTACCGTCTTCGGAAATCTTTGCATTGTAGCCCGCGCCTTTGTCGCTGGTAACGGTGGTCAGAACGCCGGTTGACAAATCATATTTTTTCAAGCCCTCCATGGAACCGGATGTCAGCAGAATATAATCCCCCGCCGGACTCATCAGCGGTGAATAGGACGCTTCGCCGTCCGGAACGGATACGGGCAAATCGCTCACTACTTTAATTCCTTTCGCGGAAACGGACAGGTTCATCAGAATTGCAGCCAATACAAGCAGTACTTTTTTCATGGTTTATATTTTTTATCCGGTTATTATTCGTTTGTTGCTCAATCTTACGGCTATAAATGTACAAAAAAATCTAAAATTCCAATCCCAATTATCCATAATTTATATCATATCAATTATTTATCCTCTTTATCAGATATCTGAAACGGACTTTTTTTGCATTATCATAATAAATATTATTATATTTTTAAATAATTTCTTTTTTTTTGATTTTTTTTCTTATCTTGCATTCGTAAGACAACCCTGTATTTACCTAAAAAACTCAATTAACCCCTTTTATTAATATTAAAATAGTATATGTATGAAAAGAGTAGGACAAAACATTGAAAAGTCTTTTTCTAACTTTTTCAGGGGGGGGGTAAACAAACCCTTTTAACCCTTGCTGTATTTTTGCTCGCACTCGGTGTGAGTGCAGGAGCAGCCGAATCTGAAATTTCAAAACCGGACAACCCCGCACCCGCTGCCGGAAACATTACCAAAAAAATTGTTTTGGGCGATAGTGATATCTGGTACGGCTACTGGAACGGCGTCATTGACGAAAACACCGTAGGTTCCGGTGCTCCGACAAGTATGACGAAATCTGTTCACTATGAAGTGGCAATTTATTTGCCGCCGGAAAGACGGCTTACTACCGCCGAAACAATCGGAGGGCTCAGATTCACCTTCCCGACAACCCAAAACATTCAGAACGTGGAAATTTGGATAGCCGAAGACAATAACGGACTGCCGGGAAATAGAATAAGGACCAGGGTTGTACCGGATATTGTCGGAATGGATAATCCCGAAAATCCGCTGAATGAAGTCATTTTTAGACAAAGGTACAGTACGCCGTCGGACAAAGGCGTTTTTGTGGGATATTCTTTCGATATGCCCGGCGGAGTGAGTCACGGAAGACCCGTTGTCGTTCAAAAAACGCCGGACTACGATCATGGTTTATATCTCTTTCAGACCGACCCGTACCCGATTCCCGAATGGCAGAATTTAAGCCGGAGAAATATAGGGCATGCGGCAATTCAGGTACTGCTGTTTAATGCTAAAGCAAACTTAAGCCTGGAACCCGAAGGGCCGGAACTGTATACCACTGCAAACGCAATGTTTGACATTCCCGTACCCGTTTTCAACCGTTATTCCCATGGGTTCAGATCCGTTGCCGGTGTAGTTGAAATCGACGGCGTGAAAACTCCGTTTGATGTCGTTCTGCCCGAAATTATATCAGGAATTGGCGTAAGCCCGGTGAACATACCCGCTAAAGCACCGTCAAAAACCGGTGTTTACGAATACAAAGTTACCCTTGAAAAAGCAAACGGATGTCCGGTTGATAACAGGTTTAACGATAACGTCTGTACAGGCAAATTGAACGTCCGTCCGAGACTGGTTGAAAAGAAAATTGTCTATGAATATTTCACCCATTTCGATGACACTAAATATCCTATGGCTTTGGTGGACATTCAAAAATTGCAGCAGCTTTACGGCGACAGGATTATCCCTGTTTTTGTGCATCGTCATGAAGAACTTGAATGCTCTGATTACGATGATTTCCTGCGGCAGAATACGAATATGATAGGGTTTGCTTTAATTGACAGAGTTTACCCGAAGGCACAACCTTATAAAGGATATTACATATATGGCGATTTCGTTTTCAAAATGAACGAGGTTGTTGAACCCCGTGCAAATATTTCCGCCGTTGCTGATATTTCCGTACAGCCGGAAATTCATGACAAGGTGGTGACCGCCAACGCAAATGTCAGATTTGTGTTCAGCGGAGACGCCTCAAAATATGCTGTCGGATTCATTCTGACGGAAAACGGAATGTCGAATCCCGATTGGGTGCAGTTCAACTATGAAATATCCGGGAATCATGGTTTGGCAGATAAAGAACCGCTGCTGGCTCCGTGGGTAGAGTTGCCGGCAAAAGTGAAAGGTCTGAAATATGACAATATCGTCATTGCCTCCGCCGGAACGGGAAAAGGCATCGAAGGCAGCATTCCGGCAACCGTCGAAGAGGAGGTTCCCGTAACCTGCTCTCACGATTTCAACCTGCGCGACTATCCGAAATTCATCAACGGTGACAATCTCTATGTTACCGCAATTCTATATAACACAGAAACGGGCGAAGTGGTGAACGCCGACCGCAAACGGCTGCCGGGACCTACAGGCGTTGAAGAATCGGTAATCGATAAAAACGCTGTCGAAATTGCGCGTTACACCGTCGACGGCCGCAGAATCAGCCAGCCGGTGCCGGGTATCAACATCGTCAAATATTCCGACGGCAGAGTCGAAAAAATTCTGGTCAGATAAGCGGCAACACACCCGGTCCATAGCAGAACAATACAGAGGGCGGCATTCCGATATGGGAATACCGCCCTCTGTACTGTTGTTATTTCTATTTTGCTCTGGTCTGCCCGTTGCCGGTTATCACATATTTGTAGGTGGTGATTTCCGGGAGCGCCATCGGTCCGCGGGCGTGAAGTTTCTGGGTAGAGATACCGATTTCCGCACCAAAACCGAACTGTCCACCGTCGGTAAACGCTGTCGGAGCGTTGGTATAAACACAGGCGGCATCAACCTCGGAAGTAAACAGGCGTTTCGCCTCCTCATCTTCGGCAATGATACATTCGCTGTGTTTGCTGCTGTATTTTGCGATATGATTCAGCGCCTCATCAATGTCCGCAACGATTTTCAGCGACATTTTGTAGTCCATATATTCGTGTCCCCAGCTTTCGTCAGTTGCATGCTGAAGATAAGGATAAACGCCGTTCAGAGCATTGTAAGCCTCATCGTCGGCAAAGATTTCCACTTTGCTGTCCGCAAGCGGAGCAACAAGAGCCGGAACGTCGGCAATACGGCTGCGGTCCGCAAGCATGCAGTCCAGTGCATTGCATACACTCACGCGGCGGGTTTTGGCATTGTTGATTATTGCAGCTCCCATATCGGTTTTCCCGGAGCTGTGGAAATAGGCGTGGCAGATACCGGCACCGGTTTCAATAACCGGAACGCGGGAATTGTCACGAACGAATTCAATCAGACGTTTGCTGCCGCGCGGAATAATCAAATCGACATAATTAACAGCATTCAGCATCTCTGCAGTCGCTTCGTGTGACGGAGGAAGCAGTGTACAGCAGTTCGGATTGACGCCGTTATCCTTCAGAACTTTACGGATAACACCCGCAATGGCGGTATTGGAATCCACGGCATCGCTGCCACCTTTCAGAATACACGCGCTGCCGGCTTTGAAACACAGCGAGAAGACGTCGAATGACACGTTCGGACGGGCTTCATATATCACGCCGATAACGCCGAAAGGCACGGAGATTTTCTCGATTACCAGTCCGTTCGGGCGTTCGATTCTGTTCAGAAGTTTGCCCAGCGGCGACGGCAGAGCAGCAACGCTGCGCATGTCGGAGGCTATTCCGGCAAGGCGTTCTTTGGTTAACTGCAGACGGTCGTATTTGGGATTTTCAGGGTCCATGCGGGACAAATCTTTCGCATTTGCCGCCAGTATTTCATCTGCTGCCGCTTAGGCTGCATCAGCCACTGCAAGCAGCAGTTCTTTTTTCTTCGCTTCACTTATTCTGTTCAATTCGCGTGCGGCTGCACGGGATTCGCGGAACATATTTTCCAATTCTGTATCCATTGTTGTTTTCTTGTATAAGACATTGCAAACTTATAAAATTTTAGTGTATATAGTTCGTATAATTCCGTATTTCTGCGAAAACCGCCACACAAATAAAAATTACATTCGCCGGCTCTTTCTCAAATATTTCAAACGCCAGAGCGAATACACTCCGGGCGAATACAGCGAAGCGGAACGTACATATATATATAACAAAGGCGGCACCCCGAAAGGAGTGCCGCCTGCGCTATTACAGTAACAACTTTGTTATTAGTCGATAATATCGAAGTGAGTGTATTTCTGAAGAGCTTTCGGAATACGAATACCTTCAGGAGTCTGGTTGTTTTCAAGCAATGCTGCAACGATACGAGGCAATGCAAGAGCAGAACCGTTCAATGTGTGGCAAAGAGCGGTTTTCTTGTCGTCTGTACGGTAACGGCATTTCAAACGGTTGGCCTGATAGTTTTCGAAGTTGGAAACAGAGCTGACTTCCAACCAGCGTTTCTGAGCAGCAGAGAATACTTCGAAGTCGAAAGTAATTGCCGAAGTGAAGCTCATGTCACCGCCGCAAAGACGAAGAATGTGCCAAGGCAATTCAAGTTTTTCAAGTAATCCCTGCACATGATTCTTCATTTCTTCAAGAGCAGCGTAAGAGTTTTCCGGTTTTTCGATGCGGACGATTTCCACTTTGTCGAACTGGTGCAAACGGTTCAAGCCGCGAACGTCTTTACCGTAAGAACCTGCTTCACGACGGAAACATGCAGAGTATGCACAGTTCTTTTTAGGAAGGTCTTTCTGTTCAAGAATAACGTCACGGTAGATGTTTGTTACCGGAACTTCAGCAGTCGGGATAAGGTAAAGGTTGTCTACCTGGCAGTGGTACATCTGACCTTCTTTGTCAGGAAGCTGTCCTGTTCCGTAACCTGACGCTTCGTTTACAACGTAAGGAGGCTGAACTTCAAGATAGCCTGCTTCTGATGCTTCGTCAAGGAAGAACTGGATTAGAGCGCGCTGCAATTTTGCACCTTTTCCGATATAAAGCGGGAATCCTGCGCCTGTAATCTTCACTCCAAGTTCGAAGTCAATCAAATTGTATTTTTTTGCAAGTTCCCAGTGAGGAAGCGCTTCTTCAGAAAGTTCCGGCATCGGACCGCCAGTTTTTTCAACAACATTGTCTTCCGCTGTACGACCTTCCGGGACCATTGCGCACGGTACATTGGGAATTGTTAGTAGAATATCTGTCATTTCCTGTTCTGCAGCGTGCAAACGGTCTTCAATAGCTTTGTTTGTTTCTTTCAAACTTGCTACGTTTTTCTTTACACCTTCAGCCTCTTCTTTTTTTCCTTCTTTCATCAATGCGCCGATAGAAGCTGCCATTTTTTTAAGTTCTGATGCGTTGGCATCAAATTCTGTTTGAGCTGCACGGCGTTCTTTGTCAAGTTCAAGAACTTTGTTGATTGGTTCCCTGCCGTCAAAATGTTTGATGGCAAGACGACGGATGACGTCTTCGGGATCTTCTTTGATTAATGCTAATGTTAACATTACAAGTATTGTATTTTTTATTATTCTCTGATTATTGTCTGATGCTTACGCAAGCAATTCTTTCACTTTTGTGGAAATTGCGCGGCCGTCGGCTTTTCCGGCAAGCTGTTTTGATGCAACTCCCATCACTTTTCCCATATCTTTTGCAGATGTCGCTCCTACCTGTGCGATGATTTCTTTCAATGCTGCGACAAGTTCTTCTTCTGTCATCTGTTTCGGAAGGTATTCCGAGATAACCGCTGCTTCGGCAAGTTCGTTTTCTGCAAGATCCGGACGGTTCTGTTCCGAGTAGATTCTTGCGCTTTCTTTGCGCTGTTTTTCCATTTTTACAAGGATTTTCATTGCAGTTTCGTCGGTCAATTCGCCGTCGCTTCCTTTTGCTGTTTTGGCTTCAAGGAATTCTTTTTTGATGCCGCGAAGAGTTTCAAGTCTTACTTTTTCTCTTGCAAGCATTGCAGCTTTGATATCGCTGCTAATCTGGTCGAACAAATTCATAATTTTCCTCCCGTTTATAGTGTTGTTATATATTTTCTTTTATCAAATCACAAAGATAGCACAAATGAACGGAGATTGCATAAATTTTAATCAAATTGTTTTAACCCGCAAATTTTTTTACTTAATGCGTTGATTCAGGCAGTTGCGTATTTCCGGCTAACGGTTCAGAGGAGAAGCTGCAATCTGCATTATTCGGGATTTATCACAAAATTTTCATGTTGCACGTTTTTTGGTCTATTTTACATTTTTTCTCCTCGTATTTTCCTATTGCAAAATTAAACATTTTTTCATATTCGCATCTACAGCATACTACAAAACGTGTTTTTACGGTTCTAAGAAGATATTAACAGTATTCAACCGCGCTAAACATAATTTTAAATTTATGATACCAATCCTTAAATAGTCTTAATTTATCGCATTTTTCTTGTCCGAAACGTGTTGTATAACGCAAAAACTCTTACCTTTGTATCGTGTTTTTCATGGTATTAGATTTAAGGTTAATAGATTGGTTGTCGGGAGACAACCATTTCTTTTATACGGACGTTTTTACAAGCGGATTTTAAAGAAAAAAACGCCGATGCGATTTCTGTTAAAAAGAACAATTATTCCACTTACTTCATTTCACATTCTTTTCGTACCCAGAAAATGAGCCTCCTTCAAAAAGAACACTGCAGATAATATTCCTCTTTACTCTAAAAAATTTACCGTATGAGCATTTTCGCGGAAAAGAATGCTCCGCATCCCTAATTTTGCAGACGGAGAAGGTCGGGATTCTCCTTTTGCAACAGACCAACAGCACATCAAATTTATGGAAACACACAACGAAAATTCACTTTACAACCAGAAAATCATCACCATTCTGGAGGACGACATGCTGAATATCTGGAAACAGCGCATGCGTCTGCACCCTGCGGCACGAAACTGCATTGTGGAACGCTCCGACGGCTACAACATCGACAATTATCTAAAACTTAAAATCCGGGAATGGTACGCCCACGCTCTCGCATTCGAGGAGGCATGTTTTCTGCCGCAGGAGGACGTCGCGTCCGATCTGCCAACCGAGATATCTGAAAATGGCGTAGTGTACGTAACGCTGCCGAACAATGTCGTGCGGCCGGTAGAATGGAAAATGAGGTCGTGGGACCGCCTGCTTACGGTATTCGAAAAGCCGGACTCGTTCATGGCGCGTCTGCAATACTGCCCGCTCACCCGCTCGGGAACCGCCAATCCGGTGGCGGTGCAGGCGCTGGAGCAGCCGGGATTCCCCACCCTTGCACAAATCAATGCTCTCAGAGGATAAAAAAACCGGCAGAGCGCAATGCCCTGCCGGTATCGGTTTGTTTCGTCTGTAACGGACTTTTATTTTACGGTATACACTTTATACTCCCACGGTGCAAGAGCCTGCGGCAGCTGCTCTGTTTTGCCTGTAAACACGTTTACGGTAACTGCAGCTTCCGGAGAGTCCTTGATATAATCCAGATCAAGTTCTTCGCCGCTCAGGTTGGCCATTACGATAACGCCTCCGTTCTCGTCTGTACGGGAGAATACGTAGGCATTCGGAGCTTTGGTAGCGTAGCGAACCATCGGCGCACCTTTGATACCTGCTCTCATCGCGGTGGTATTGTGTTTCAGTTCATTCAAAGTTTTGTAGAATGAAGTGTATTCGTTTGCTTCCCATTTCGGGGATTTGTCTTTTTCGAAGAATTCGAATGCGTGGTTGAAACCGACTTCCTGACCGGTATAAATCAACGGCATGCCCGGCAATGTGTAAGAAAGCACTGCTACGGCTTCCACTCCGTCGGAATAGCGGTCGAATTCAGTACCTTCCCATGAGTTCAGGTCATGGTTGGTAATCATATTCATCATGTAGGTGTCACCTGCGTATGTTTCCGCCTGTTCTGCCAGCAATGTATCGATGGCAAGGGCGTTTTTAGCCGGAAGTTTCTGGTTTTTCTTCGCGGCATACGGGTTCGCGCCTGATGTTTTGGAAATGGCGTTCATCAAATCCTTCAACGGCCAGTTGTAGCTCATGTC
>SAMEA104404100__coassemble_600_pt1 | contig 38081 bp, 28 predicted proteins | sample SAMEA104404100__metabat2_high_PE_008 | metagenome-assembled genome bin SAMEA104404100 (sample SAMEA104404100) | Balaenoptera acutorostrata | reverse complement strand
CACCTAGAAACGACAACACAATAAACGACTAAAAATTTTCAAACAAATTCAGCAGCTACAAATATAACAAGAACTGCAACGGTAACAATAAAAGAGTACGAACTTAAACAACAAGTAACAAAGGAAGTATATAATTTCTTAGTATTTTAGTACATTTGCGTCTAACATATAAAAGATTAAAACATGGATTCTGATTTAATAAACAAAATTATAGTTGGAGATTGCACCGAAGTAATGAAAACAATACCGGACTCATCTATTGATATGTGTATTACTTCTCCTCCATATGATAATCTTAGAGTATATAAAGGATACGTGTTTCCTTTTGAAGAAATAGCCAAGCAACTATATCGTATTATAAAAAATGGTGGGGTTGTCGTTTGGGTCGTAGGAGATGCAACTGTTAAAGGTTCAGAAACGGGCACAAGTTTTAAACAGGCTTTAAAGTTTATGGAAACAGGTTTCAACCTGCATGACACTATGATTTTTCGCAAAAAGAATCCTATTCCTCAGATATATAGAAAGAGATATAATAATGAATTTGAATATATGTTCGTATTCTCAAAAGGGAATGTGCAAACTCATAATCCAATTATGATTCCTTGTCTTCACGCAGGGTTAGAATTAAAAGGAACAACGTATAAAAATTTTTCTGTAGGTATGCAAAAAAGAGGTAAACTTGCGAATCCGGTAAAAGGTGAAAAAATTAAAGGGAATATTTGGGAGTATGTTGTTGGTAAAAATATCATAGATCAAGAGGCAAAAAAACATCCAGCGCCGTTTCCATATGCTTTAGCAAAAGACCATATAATCTCTTGGACTAATGAAGGAGATACCGTTCTTGACCCCATGTGTGGTAGCGGGACATCTATCGTGGCAGCAAGTGATTTAAAACGAAATTTTATTGGAATAGATATAAGTGAAGAATATTGCAAATTAGCTCAAGAAAGATTATTAAAACACAAATCAGAGCAACCTCTATTATAAAAAAGAAGACAAAATCTTCTTTTTTATTTTCTAAATTTTTCAATATTCTTAATTTGACTTTGAATTCCCGCACTTTCAATTTTTAAACGAGCTTTAAATGCAATATCACGTAATTCTTGTGAGGTTTTATTCTTTAATTCTTCTTTAATGCTTTTTTCTATGGATTGCGATTTATCCTTTAGAGCTTGGAGAGCAGCGTCTACTTTTTCAACAAGATATTTTTGAGCTTCTTTCATATATTCGTTATATGTATCCTTTTTAAATAAATTTTTAATTACAGCATTCCAATAAAGGCTCTTGTCTTTACTTGCTTTAGTGAAATATGTATTATATGAATTTAAGAATTCTATTATTTTATCAGCTTTTATATTTTGGTTTAACATATATGCCATCTGCTCATAAAACAAGAGCATTATAGAAGGATTCCCTTCCGTATAGTAAGAATATGCCTCTCCTTTGTTTTTCCAATCATGCAATGATGGAAATGTTGTCAATCCTCCGATGCGACTTTTTTCATCATAACAATTAAGCCACGTCTCATATGCTTGTTTTTTTATTACATCCTTAACGTTAGGTGCTGGTTGACTCCTTCCCAATCGAAAACTCTTAGCATCACAAACAATTATTTTATCATCTAATTTTATGGTAATATCTTCTTTATTCGATTTTTGAGTTTGTAAATATGAATCTTTAAATCCAACTCTTTTCGCCCATTGGCAAACCAGGGATTCTGTTAATTTGGAATATAAAGTTTCTGCAGAAGAGTCACTTCCATAATAATCGGGAATATAGCCACTATGGAGTATTAGAAATTCAAAATCCCTTTCCTCCATTGCTTCGATTTCCTTTCTAAAAGCCTGTTCAACTGAATCTGTGTTGATTGAAGAATTCCATTGGCTCCAATCAGGAACTTTTTTTAGAATGAAGTCTTCGATGAAACTATAGCTTTTCTTTCTATCATCTTCGCTCAATTCTGAATAATAAGTCATATCTATATTTTTTTGAAATTATAAAGATAGCAATTTTATATAAAACATTCACTTTTATGGGAAAATGAATGCCCATATTGCAAAATCACATTCATAAACTTGGAACGATTGATAGAACACTTTGAATACGAAGATCATTCGCTCAAATATCTGCGCTCAAAATTTCATATATTTACGAACAAAAGGAAGAGAAAAATTCAGAATCTGCAAAATCCTGAAAATCTTATCACATATAAATCTCCGTCCATAAAGGCTTTAAACACGGCTTTTTGAACTAAAAGAAGGAAACATTAAATCTTGTAGCCCCCGCATATTTTCCACCCCAAATACGCACTTAATCAAAATATTTCTCTATTTTTGTATAAATCAAATAATTTAGAGTGAAATGAGAGCTAAATATAACAGAGTTTTACTGAAATTAAGCGGTGAATCGCTTATGGGTGAACAGGGTTACGGTATCGATTCCAAACGCCTGTACGAGTATGCAGAACAGATTAAAGAAATCGTGGCAGACGGTGTTCAGGTAGCTATCGTTATCGGCGGCGGCAATATTTTCCGCGGTCTTTCAGGTATGAACAAAGGCGTGGACCGTGTTAAAGGCGACCAGATGGGCATGCTTGCAACCGTTATCAACTCTCTTGGTTTGAGTTCCGCTCTTGAAAGCATCGGCCAGCCGGCTCAGGTTTTCACTGCCATCAACATGTTCCCTATCGGCGAACACTACAGCAAATGGAAAGCTATCGAAGCATTGAAAGCGGGCAAAGTTGCCATCATTTCATGCGGTACAGGCAATCCGTTCTTCACAACAGATACAGGTTCTGCATTGCGCGGTATCGAAGTGGAAGCTGACGTGATGTTGAAAGGCACACGCGTGGACGGTATCTACACTGCCGACCCGGAAAAAGATCCGACTGCAACAAAATTTGACGAAATCACATACGACGAAGTTTACAACCGCGGTTTGAAGGTGATGGACCTTACCGCTACTGCACTTTGCAAGGAAAACAAACTTCCGATTATCGTATTCGATATGGACACTGTAGGCAACCTGAAAAAGGTCATGAGCGGTGAAAAAATCGGTACTCTTGTATATTAATAAAAACTAAATAAAACAAACATTATGAACGACGTTAAACATTATCTTGACGCTGCTGAGGAAAAGATGGCAATGGCTGTTGAATTCCTTGACGAAGCTTTGGCACACATCCGTGCAGGTAAAGCAAACCCGAAAATCCTTGACGGTATTCGTGTTGACTATTACGGTAGCGCGGCTCCAATCTCTAATGTCGCTAACATATCCGTTCCGGATGCCCGCACTATCACTATCACTCCGTGGGAAAAAGCCATGTTCAAAGAAATTGAAAAAGCTATCATCAATTCTGAACTTGGTATCATGCCGGAAAATACAGGCGAAGTTATCCGTATCTCTATCCCGCCGTTGACTGAGGACCGTCGTAAGACTCTTGTAAAACAGTCCAAAAACGAAGCTGAACAGGCTAAAATTTCTGTCCGCAACGCTCGCCGCGATGCTATCGAAGGCTTGAAAAAAGCGATTAAAGACGGTATGCCGGAAGATGTTTCTAAAGACGGTGAAGCAAGTGTTCAAAAAGTTCATGACAAATACATGAAACGTATTGACGAAATATTTGCTGCAAAAGAAAAAGAAATTCTTACAGTTTAATCATAAATTGTATTGGTATTTAATATCAGACGGCTGCTCTCCGGAGCGGCCGTCTTTTTGTTTCCCATTCATAAATTTTTGTCCGGTTTTCGGGACTTTTCCGGCAAAAAGAACAAAAATCCGTCTTTTTTTTTCTCAATTGATTACAAATGAGCACCGATACGTTCAAAAAATACCTGAAAAATGGTATTGCACACTCTTTAAAGAGATTCTAATTTTGTAAGTGTAAAGATAAGATTACCGCAGCGAATTCAGAATCCTGAATATCAGAGGATATCGGATATTCTGAAATATAAAATCAACGGATTTCTTATCCCTGATGACGATTTGACTTAATAACATATAGCCTTTAATTAGTATTATTTCTTTGTTCGTGATTATTACAAAGATTATAACAGGGGTTGAGTTCCGGGGACGAAGTTCAACCCTTTTTCGTCCGGGCTTTCATAGAGTTGATGTGAATTAAAACGAAAGCAGGACATCGTACATATAGATGATTAACGACTCGGGCAATTCCCGAATTGTAAAGAGCCGCAAAAATTACTTTTTGCGGCTCTTTTTATAGTTGCAGCATTTATCGGTCCATGTGTTCGAGATTGCGCTTCAATTGCGCTAATTTCGCCCGTTTTACGGCGCTGTGTCGGAATATACGGTTGAAGTCCTCACTGGTCATCTCCTCGATGTCTTGACGTCTCAGAGCCATGAATTCTTCGCTCGGATGGAACTCCTCGATTTTGGTCGGTTCGGCATTCCGGTTATGCGGACACACCCTCAGACAGATGTCGCAGCCATAAATCTGACGGCCGAATCTCACCTTTTCGTCCAGTTCGCCACGGTATTCGATGGTCAGACACGAATGGCACAGTCGCGCATCGCACGCACCCTCATCTTTCAGCGCGCCGGACGGACAGTAGATAATGCATCTGCGGCAGCCGATACAATTCAGCGTACACGGCTCGTCGGGCTCGATTTCAGCGGTGGTAATGATAAATCCGAGCAGAAAGTAGGAACCCTTGTGCGGAATGATAATCTGGTTATTGCGGCCCACGAAACCGATTCCCGCCTGCTGCGCCCAGTATCGCTCGCGAAGCGGAGCGGTGTCCACACAGATGCGGTTTTCGCAGCCGAATTCAGCATGCATCCATTCCGTTACGGGACGCAACCGATCACGGATTACCTCATGGTAATCCTTTCCGTAGGCATAATAGGCAAACTGCGGAGCCTCGAGTTCCTGAAAATTCTTTGGCAGATAATTGATGGCAACTGCAATGACCGTTTTAGCTCCCTCTAACAGCAGTTGCGGATTATCTTTGATACCGCGGTACTTCTCGATATAGGACATAGTGGAGTGCTTCCCCGCTGCAATCCAGTCCTCATATCGTCTGGAAGCCTCGGCAGACACGGGTCCCGCTACGGCAAAACCGCAGCATTCAAAGCCCTGTTCGATTACCTTTTCCCGTAAAAGTTCTTTATTCTCCTGTGACAGTTTCAAATGTATAACCCTCTTTCATCAGCCATTCAATAGCCCTCGGCAGCGCGTACTTCATATTCTTTTCCGCTTTCAGTGAATCGTGGAAAACGATGATGGAACCGTTTCGCGCATATTTGCGCACGTTTTTGAACACCTGTTCCCCGTCGATTTTACGGCAGTAGTCGCGCGTAATCAAATCGTACATGATGATATTGAAATCGCGTTTCAATATCTTGCTCTGCGGACCTTTCATCAGTCCGTGCGGCGGACGGAACATAGTACTCTTGATATATTCGTTCGCCTTCAGCACATTGCGGGCGTAGGTTTTGGTGGAAACCTTCATACCCTGCAGATGGTTGTGCGTATGGTTGCCCACGGCATGACCTCTCCGTTTGACCTCTTCAAATACTTCCGGATAGCGCATTACGTTCTCGCCGACGCAGAAAAATGTCGCCTTGATGCCGTATTTGTCGAGCAAATCAAGCACCCAGGGGGTCACTTCCGGAATCGGACCGTCGTCGAATGTAAGAAAAACGGTCTTTTTCCCCTTGCGGATAATTCTCCACACGCCTTCGGGGAATAGCATCCTGTAAAGTACCGGAGGTCGTTCTATTAACATTTTGCTTTCGGTTTTATATTGCAAAAAACCGGCCCGGTATCTGTTTCCAAATACCGAATGCCGGTTTAGTATAAGTTGTCAATCTACTTTTTCTTCAGCTGCATGGCAAGAAGTTGCATATTTACGCCCTTGTCCTCAACTTTCTTCAGCAGTTCGGTATATTGATCTGTATCGACAATGCCTCCGTACAAACTCAAAAGTCCCGGAAAGTATGTCTGATGCACATAATAGTCGTTTCTTGTCAGGCAGTTATAGCGTGTCGGATTAATCGACATACCCTGATAGTATCTTACATATTCCGCATAGCGAAGGATTTCCATTTCAAGCACTTCAAGACCTTTCTTTTTAAATGTCTCGTTGCCTGTCAATCCGCTTAATGCAAGATATGAATTGGCTACCATATAACCGATTTGAACACCGTAGCTACTTGCTTTCGGAGACAGACATTTGTCCATCTTTTCAAGCACATTGCCTGCCATTTCAAGACGTTCGTCCTTGAACGCTTTGTATTCGGCAAGAGTTTCCGGACTCAACTTGCTTTCGTTCTCGTTGATAAGACCGTCAACAAGTCCGCCTTCGCTGATAAGAGTATTTGCAAGGTCAAGCATTGTGCTGCGGTGAGTGGTAATCATACGCGCAATGGTTTCATCGATATACAAAGTGGAATCTTTGTCAAGACCGCCCCAGCGGAACTTGTTCATGATGTTGTCGTATGCCTTGTCGGTATTTACCGCATATTCGCATTCTGCCGCAGGATTTGCCTGTACCGGAACAACTTCGTATGCAAGACCTGTGCTGCGCATATTCTTCTGAAGGTTCAGATAATAGCTGTCAGGGACAGTCATTGCGAAGTATACCGGACGAGTCCAGCCTTCCTCGCTTGTTGCGATGGATGTCAGAATATCAAGAGAAGCAACTTCGCTTGAAGTCAAACCGGTACGGTTGTCGCTGTTCAGGTTCACGTTGATTCTGTCTTCGATAACGCCGCTTTCGTCGCCGTTGACGATATTGTTTTCGAATACCGATTTCTTGTCAACCGGGATATACAGATTGGTGTATTTCACCATCGGAAGTTTCCACGGGTTGTTCATATTGTCAGGGCTGTACATCGCCTGAAGAGATGTTCTGGCGTCTACCGGAGTCTCGTCAATTTCTACGAAGTAGTTGTACTGACGCTTGTTGTATGCGAAAGTGGAATCGTTTGCCATCATCTTCAGTGCCGGGCTTTCGTATGCCGGACGACGCATCTGGTTGATATACCAGTCTGTTGAAAGGTAGCTAAGGTTCGTAACACGAACGTCTGTACGGTAGCCCTCAACTTCCTGTGCGTACCACAACGGGAATGTATCGTTGTCGCCGTTGGTAAAGATGATACCGTTAGGACCTACGGAAGAAAGATAGTTCATACCGAAGTCACGTGCCATATATCTGCCTGAACGATCGTGATCGTCCCATGTCTGGCTGACCATCTGGAACGGAACTACAAGTCCTAAAACGCATGCGATTGCTGCAGCCGCTGTCTGTTTGCTTTCTGACGGAACTGCCCCGTTGTCGGATTTTCTGATTACGTTCAGAATCATGTTCCACAATCCTGCCACACCAAGACCGATCCAGATAGCGAATGCGTAGAATGAACCTGCAAATGCATAGTCGCGTTCACGCGGCTGACCCGGTGTCTGGTTCAGATATAGCACAATGGCGATACCGGTCATAAAGAACAAGAAGAATACAACCCAGAACTGTTCGATACCCTTCTTGTCGGCGAATGCCTGCCATAGCAAGCCGATAATCCCTAACAGCAGCGGAAGCATGTAGAACACGTTGTGTCCCTTGTTGCCGCCTGCAAGGTCGCTCGGCATCAGGCTCTGGTCTCCAAGACGCGCGTTGTCGATAAACGGGATTCCGCTCACCCAGTTGCCGTGATTGATTTCACCATGGCCCTGGATGTCATTTTGCTGCCCTACAAAGTTCCACATGAAATATCTCCAATACATGTAGTTCAGCTGATAGTCGAAGAAGAACTGAAGGTTTTCAAGGAAGGTCGGTTTCACAAAGTTTCCGGTTTCCAGCACGTTGCCGTTCTGGTCTACGCGGGTGGTTGCTTTGACAACTGTTCCTTTCATGCCTGTCCATTCCTTGTACTGCTGTGCGTGACCGGAGTCATGCATACGCGGGAACAACATGTTCATTTCAGGAGACATGACATATTCGTCATCATAACCGAGGAATCTGTATCTGTCAGGAGATTCCGGAGTTGCTTTAACCTCTTTTGCATAAAGAGCTTTGCCTCTTTTTACTTTCGGTTTTGCAACACCGAACTCTGTATCTTCATAAAGAACCTGCGAGTTGAAGGTCTGACCGTAAAGCAACGGTGTTTTACCGTACTGTTCGCGGTTCAGATAGCTGCCAAGAGCAAATACATTGTCCGGAGAGTTCTGATCCATCGGAGTCTGCGCACTGGAACGGATAATAATCAACGCGTAGGAAGAATATCCGATAAAGATTACCACAACGCTCATCAATACGATGTTCATGATGCGAATCGGCAATGCTTTGCAGAATTTGAACAGATAAAGAACAAGGGCTGCAATCAATACAACCGGAATTATCCATCCGCTGCCGATAAACAGCATGCCGGAGAACACGATGCTCAAAAGGAATGATATCTTGATGCGTGTAGCGTTATTCTGTTTGTTCAACTCATAGATGCTCCAGATGAACAGTGCGATATCGATAAGAAGATATACGATAACGCCGGAATTGAACGGCATGTTGAATGAATTCACGCATAGAAGTTCGAACCACTGTGCCACATTCACGAATCCCGGAACCAGTCCGTAAAGAATCAGGACGATGATACCGAAAGACACAAGCAATGCAACCAGCGAACCTTTGGCGTTGGTATTTTTCCACAGTTTGTAGTAGAATACCAGCACGATAGCCGGAATACAAAGCAGGTTCAGAAGGTGAACCGCTACTGAAATACCGATAATGTAGGCAATCAGGATAAGGTATCTGTCAGAATCGGAATCTTCCGCTCTGCGTTCCCATTTCAGGATTAGCCAGAATACCACTGCGGTACAGAAGGAGGAGAATGCATAAACCTCGCCCTCTACTGCAGAGAACCAGAATGTGCTGCTCCATGTATATGCAAGAGAACCGACAACGCCGCTGCCGAAGATGACAAGCATCTGTGCAAGGGTCATCTTGTCCTCGTCTTCACATCTTACAAGCAGATTGCGGGTAAGATGGGTGATGGTCCAGAAAAGTAAAAGGATTGTACCTGCACTCAACAACGCAGACATGGTATTCACGCACACGGCAACGGTACTCGGGTCGCTTGAGAAGTTGATAAAGAATCTTGCCGCAAGCATAAATATCGGGTTGCCCGGCGGGTGACCTACTTCAAGTTTGTATCCTTGTGAAATAAACTCCCCGCAGTCCCAGAAACTGGCGGTGGGTTCCATAGTCATCAGGTAGGTAACTGCCGCTATGGCAAACATCAACCAGCCCAGACTATTGTTTAAAACATTATATTTTTTCTTCATTTAAAAATAAAATATTGTTGTCAAATTTATTGCAAAAATACGGCATTAATTCAGATTTGAGCCATTAATAAGATTTTTTAGTATTTGTTAGAAAAGCGACATCTGGAGAGAGTCGTCTTCTCGGCGGCTGTCTGCTTTCGGTTCTTCCGATTCCAACTTCGCTTTTACAACCGGAGGGCTCGGAGGCGTCGGCTGCAGCCAGTCGGAGTCAAAACCTTCGTCAAACTCAAGGTTCTCAAGTTCCACGACATCTTTTCCCGATGTTTTTCCGGATACCAGTTGGCTGACAGTTTCTTTTCCCAGTTCTATCGGAGCAAATACATCGGCAAGAGAATCTTCCAGATCATCCACATCTATGTTGCGGTTCTGCTGTTCTTCATTCTCTTTCTTGTGCATTACCTCGATTTTGGCTTCGTACATGGATGAAATCTCTTTGATTTTAAGAGAAAACTGTTTGTCCTTTTCCGCAATGCTCTCGGTAAGCAGATTTACTTTGTTTCTCAGCGAAATATTTTCTACTTCCATGGATTTAACAGACTGTGTCAGCGACTGGATTCTGTCGCGGTCATCCTCTCGGGATTTTTCGAGTTTCTCGAACTCCGCTTCTATCTGCTCAAGAATTTCACTGTTTTCATTGGCTTCATCCACCTGTTCGCGCAAAGTCTCGTTTTCTTCGACAGCAAGTTTCAGTTTTTCACGAAGCTCGGCAATCGCGGTTTCGTCTACGGCCGATTTTTCGGACGCAGCTTTCACTCTTTCAACTTCGGCAAGCGCTTTCGCAGCTTTAGATCTGAATTCTTCCACCATCTTTACGGTCATTGCAAGTTCACTCTTCAAATCAGATACCGCAAGTTCGTGTTTGGCAAGTTGTGACGTCTTTTCAACGATTTCACGGTCTTTTTCCTCTGCCGCTTTTTCAAATTCCGCTACGGTCTCTCTATTTTTCGCAATCAGAGAGTCATTGACGGCCACAATATCTTCTTTCGCTTTGACGGCAGCCTGTACTTCCGCGTCAAGCGCTGTCTTTTCTTCCGCCAGACTGCTCTTTTCAGTTTCAAGCACAGTTTTCTCGGCTTCGAGTTTAGCAACCTTGCCGTTCAATACATCAACTTCTTTCTCGAGTTCAGCAAATTTTTCAAGAGTTTCAGCCTCTGCCTCGTTTTTCAAACCAGCAGCGGCTTTGAACGCGTCCGCTTTCAGTTTGTTGATTTCGCCCATCAGACGGGTATTCTCGGCCCTGTAGTGTTCAGAATCGCCGGTCTTGACCTGTTCAACTTTCAGTTTGTTCATCAGGCTCTTGATTTCAAGATTACACTGTTCCACTTCGGATTCGGCTTTGGCAACCTTGTCCTCCATGTCTTTTGTACTTTCTTTCAACGCACGGCGCTGACGTTCGCTGCTCAGCAGTTGGGCTTTTATCTCGTCAATCTTGGATTTCTGTTCCTCGATTGTTGCGTTGTTGTTTTTGATTTGTTCTTCTGCGTTTTTCTTATAGCCGCTCCATACTGCATTTTCCGAGGCAACTACTTTTGCTTTGATTTCTTCGGTAAAGTTTTTGAAGGAATCGCCCATCGCATCACAGATATATTTCTTCTGTGCCGACTTGTCCACACAGGTTCGCACATATTCCGGCATGCTTGCATTCAACAAATCCACCAACCGGTCCAGCGCTGCATCCGGAATGACAAGATTGTCCATGTCAAGTTTTACCTCCTGATTCTGGGTTCTCTCTTCTGCAGCAAATCCCGCATAAGAAGTACTTGTTGACAATACTTCCCCATCCTCGTTTTCTTCTTCGATATAATCATCGGATTCAAATCCGAATAGTCTTTTGACACCGTTCCACAAACCCATAGTTGTCGATTTTTTACTGTTTAGGTTTAAGATGTAAAGTTACTATTATTTTTTGGCAAAACCGCAGTCTCACAACAAATAATTTGGCTTGCACCGCATTTAAATCCAATCGGTTGCGAACGCTTTCGTTTTTCTTCTCTATAACTGCGCAATCAGCACAAAAAAGCAGTCCATCCGCACTGGATAGACTGCCGTCAAAAATATATTCTTGTCTGTTTTTGAATATGTTTAAATCACGAATGCAATTTCTTTGAAATAATATCCTTTCACTTCTCCATTTCTGTATTCGACAGTCATCATTCCATCCGGAGCTACATCTATGATTTTTGCTTCGTACTCAGTGCCGTCTGGCAGTCTGAATTTGTAGAATTCATCGTCTTTACGATACAGATTTTCAAGATAACCCTTGTGAAGTTCAGTCAGTTTACTGCGGTCGATGTCACCGAACAGAATCTGTGCTTTGCTGAAAATTCTGTCTCCGATTTCACGAAGAATAGTTTCGCAGTCGGTTTCGGATCCGAGAATATTGAACAGCGAAATCGGGTTCGGAGCATCGGACAGGAATTTTTCCTGATTGACGTTCAACCCTACTCCTGCAACGGAATGGGAGATTGTGCTGCCCAAAAGGGTATTTTCAATCAATATTCCGCATATCTTGCTGTCGTAATAGTAAATATCATTCGGCCATTTGATGGAAAATCCTTCCGCATAGCGGCTCAACACCTTCACGATTGCCAGTGATACAGCTTCCGAGATGTAAAACTGTTCTTTTGCAGGAAGTGTCAACCCCTTCAGCAACAGTGAAAAAGTGATATTTTTACCCGGTTCGGACTCCCAGCTGTTGCCACGCTGTCCGCGGCCGGCTGTCTGGTTGGTAGTATAGACTACTGAGCCGTTCGGCAGTACGTTTTTCACTCCGGAAAGATATGTATTTGTCGATGCGGTTTCGCGCACCAGAATGTATTTCGCTTTCATTTTTCGTATTATTTTACTGCGGTTTTTCGGCGAACCGGAACTCCGTCAACAACCACCTCGACAATGTAAATCCCGTGGTTCACGTTCAGTGAACATTCTTCGGTATCCGGCATGCAAACTGCCGCCACACGTCCTGCAAAGTCGTAAACAGATACTCTTTCGATTATACCGCTGGCTTTTATGTATATTTCATTTTCCGCTCCAAATATAGCTAAATTTCTTTCAACGCAAGCATTTTCAACGCCTGAATTTCCGTCGCCCCATTGGGTAACAAGCCAGTCGACTTTCGCAGTCAACTTACGCTTGAATTCATTCTTGGACCATTCCAGATTGTCGTTGCCGTATTGCGGCCAGCGAACGGCGTTACATGCGGCGGCGGCTGATATTTTGTTAATAAATTTGTCTATATAGGCATCAAGATTTGCATATTCGGTGGACATGAACCAACTCCATATTTCGGCGGTTTTCTGCTGGAATCTCAGAAATTTGGAAAGTTCCCCGATCCAGGTCTGTCCGTACGGCGGATTTTGATAGATAAACTGGTCGAAACCTCTGCGGAAAGAGTTCCCGAAGTCCCAGACGGGACCAAAAATCCATTTTTTGTCATAACCCTTGCCGCGGTGCAGATAGCAGTTGCCGTGATAGGACTCTGCATCATCCATAATCTCCTGAATCACATAGTAGCGCGCCGCAGTGTCAAGGTCGATATAATTCTCCCACTCTCGATTGTTTTTGTCACCGATATAGATGGTACGATCTATAGCCTGCATCTGCTCGGTCAGATAGTTTTTCTGCGCAGCAGACAGGATTTCCGGACTCTTGTAGGTCACGCGAATCGGCGAGCCGTTACCTTCGGTAAAGCGGATTTGCTCGGATTCTTCGTAATTGTCGAGTTCCGCCAGCCAGCCGCCGGTAATTTCAAACGGGTCGCTAATATTGTCAAGTTGTTTCGGCACGTCAACGTGATTCTTTCCCACACGCACACCTTCTGTAAGCATATACAGTCCGATATAGTCGCCGTTCAGCACCACTTCCACCGGTTTCTGGTCGGGAGTGAATTTCATCTGCATCATTTTGCTCAACTTGAACCCTACGGTGTTGCGCAAAAATCCCAGTTCGTCGTCCGCATGCGCCAAAAGTACGAAGCGGCGGCTCTGCGCCATGCCGGCAACCGGCTGTTTCAGCGCAAATTTCAGACGATATGGTTTCTTGTCGAATTTATCCCAGGTATAATTGCCTCGGCCCCGGATTTTAAGGTCTACGGGAGCATCCTTTGTTCCTACAGGCAGAAGACCGGGAATCCCCATATTGTCCACCCAGCATTTGGCGGCAAGATAGGTATCTTTCGACACAACGGGCCCACCGCTGACGGTGTTGATATGAATAACGGGCAGTGTGCCGGAATAGCCGTTCATCAGTGCGGTAAACGACAGCCAGTGCCCCTTCGCCCAGTTGTCTCCGGTTTCAGGTACAAATACTCCGCCCGAAATTACCGGACTGTCTGCTGTGGCTGTACGCTTCTTGTTAAGCTCTTTGCTGATTTCATCCTTGATGTCGTTAAACGATTTGCCAACCTTTCCGTCAGCCAGATTAGCCTCTGTAAAAGTGTAGCGGTACACGTTTCCGACTGTTGCCGGAATATCGGCTTGCCACAGATCTCCGCTGACAAGGCTCATCGGTACGACATAACTCTCTGCAGGAGTATTTCTGCCGTACACGAATTTGATTTGGGCGTATTTGGTTTTGGAATTGTCAAAATAGAGGATTCCCTGAGGGATATCCAGGGCGTGACTGTTCAAGGCTGTTATTACCGTTAAAAAGAGTATTAAAAAATTTCTCATTGGTATGTTTCTATTGGTAATATCTAAAAAAACAAATATAAGTGCCGCCGCCGGAGCAGCAACACTTGTATATATCGATTTCCCGGAATCCGGGGATATCATTTTCCTTTTGAGTTTTCTCTGAATTATTCTTCAGGGAAAGTAAGAGTCATTTCGCGTTCGCCGTTTTCAAGTTCTTTGATTTCAACGGTTACGGTGTCGTACGGCAACAGTTCGTCGATACGTTCCGGCCATTCGATAAGACATACGGCTCCGCTGTCAAAGTAGTCTTCTACACCGATATCTTCCGCTTCGCCGATATTTTCAAGGCGGTAGCAGTCGAAATGGTAAATCAGCTCTGCAGTTGTTTCAGAGCGGTATTCGTTGATAATTGAGAAGGAAGGGGAGTTGGTGATTTCGTCAACGCCCAATACCTTGCAAAGCGCATTGATAAAAGTTGTTTTTCCGGCTCCCATCTCTCCGTAGAATGCGAATACGGTATAGTCGCCCATCAAGCCCGCAAATTCCTTTGCCGCAGCTTCAAGACCTTCCAAAGTCCCGATTTTTATAGTTGCTTTTTCTGCCATTTTCTTTGTATTTGGTTTATGATACGAATTTACACATTTTTTTCCATCAACGCACAAAAAATCACGGTTTTACTGCACATTTTTTTGCCTGTGCAGCAGTTTCCGCCACCTATTTGGAGGACATGGTGATAATCGGAATCATCATTTCCTGCATGGAAATACCGCCGTGCTGGAAGGTGTCCTGATAATACTGGACGTAATAGTTGTAGTTGTTCGGATAAGCAAAGAAATCGTGGTTCATCGCGAAGATATAGGTGGTGCTCAGGTTCGGAGCGGGCAGTCCGAATTTCACCGGCTGCTTCACTTCGTAAACCTGGCGTGCGTTGTAGCTCAGGTTCTTGCCGAGTTTGTAGCGGAGATTGGTGTTGGTGTTCTTGTCGCCGATAACTTTGATAGCGTTGTTCACCATCACGGTGCCGTGGTCGGTAGTAATCACAACCTTGTACCCCTTCTCTGCCACTTTTTTGAACAGTTCGCTCAACGAATGTTTGAACCAGGATACGGTCAGACTGCGGTAAGCGGCGTCGGTGTGCGCCAACTCGCGTATCATCTTGGACTCGGTTCTCGCGTGCGACAGCATGTCGATAAAGTTCACCACAACAACGTTCAAATCGGCGGCGTCAAACTTGGAAAAGTTGTTCAGAAGCTTGTCGGCATAACTGCTTTCGTTGATTTTGCTGTAGGTGAATTTGTACGGCTTTCTGAAGCGGTCGAGAGCGGTTTGAATCAGCGGCGATTCGTTCAGGTTCTTCCCTTCTTCCTCATCCTCGTCTACCCACAGTTCCGGGAACATCCGTTCGATATCCACCGGCATCAGTCCGGAGAATATCGCGTTGCGGGCATACTGGGTGGCGGTGGGCAGAATACTGCAGTACAAACCTTCGTCATCAATGTTGAAATACTCTGAAAGCAAAGGTTTTACCACTCTCCACTGGTCAAGACGAAAGTTGTCGATAACGAAGAAGAAAACCTTCTCTCCGTTGTCCAGCAGCGGGAAGATTTTGGTCTTCATGATTTCGTTGCTCATCAGCGGATGTTCCCCGCCGGTCACCCATTTTTCGTAGTTGCGCTTGATGAATTTGGCAAACTCGCTGTTCGCCTCGTTTTTCTGCATCAGCAGCAGTTCGTCCATATTGGTTTCCGCGCTGGCAAGTTCAAGTTCCCAGAACACCAGTTTGCGGTACAGCTCAAACCAGTCTTCGATGGTTTGCGCGCTGTTGATGGCTATGCCGATTTTCTGGAATTCCTGCTGGTATTCGCTGGTAGCCTGCTGCGCCACAAGGGTGTTGGAATGGATATTTTTCTTCAGGGAAAGGAGAATCTGGTTCGGATTCAGAGGTTTGATAAGGTAGTCGGCGATTTTGTTGCCGATTGCCTGGTTCATGATATCCTCTTCCTCGCTTTTGGTAATCATGATTACCGGCACTTCGGGGCTGATTTGCTTGATTTCGGACAAGGTTTCAAGGCCGGTAAGACCGGGCATGTTTTCGTCCAGAATCACAAGGTCGTAGTGGTTGGCGGCAACACAGTCAAGTGCGTCGCGGCCGTTGGACACGGTTTCTACATCATATCCTTTTTGTTTCAAAAACAGGATATGCGGTTTCAGCAAATCGATCTCGTCATCCGCCCATAGTATTGTTGCTGTTGCCATAATATAATCTCTCCTTCTTTTCCTGATTTTATGTTATAGTATATAAACGGTTTGTTCCCGCCTTCATTATGCGAATTTAAGATTTTTCATCTTATTAAACAACCGATTTTACCCGCGTGCAAACAATTTCGGGCGATTGCCGGAAAATTTTGCCGCCAGCGTTTCGCTTTGAAAAACTTTTTTGATTATTTTTATGTTTTCAGATTAAACAATAATCCTTAAAGCAATGAAAATTAAAGCATTTTTTATGGCGGCTGCGGCGATGTTATGCCTGATAAGCTGCGAACAAAAGACGGTAATCACGGGCGAACTGAACGGCTTTGAAAATGGTGATTCCGTCATCTTCTACGGCAGCGGTTTTTCGGACACCGTTACCGTTCAAAACGGCAAATTCGTGCTGGAATACAACCGTCCGGAGGCAAATAGGCTGCGTTTTTTCAAAATTCAGAAAAATGCGGAACTCATGAAGGCGGTCCGTCCGGTCAACCTGTTCGTCTTCCCGGGCACTTCGCTGAACATTTCGGGTGACATGGAAAACTGCACCGTTTCGGGTGGCAAATTTTATGAAGAATACAATCCGCTGCTGGCGCAGATGGACAAAATGGACCGCGACGCCAAATACGCCTTTGCGGAAACCTACATTCAGGAGCATCCGACCTCGCTCGTCTCTTTCTATCTGATTTACACCATGCACATGAAAAACGGCGGCAAATATCTGGAAGCCTTTGACGAATCCGTAAAACAGGGCGCGACAGCCGATCTGTATGCGGATTTGTACAAATACTACGAAGTCCGCAAGATGAAAGATGCGGCACGGGAACTGATTCAGCCGGACAAACCTGCTCCGGACTTCACTTTGAAGAATCTGAACGGCGAAGATTTCACCCTTTCAAGTCTGAAAGGCAAATATGTGGTACTCGATTTCTGGGGCACCTGGTGCGGATGGTGCGTCAAGGGAATACCGGAAATGAAGAAAATGTACGACAAATACAGCGACAAACTCGAAATTGTCAGCGTGGACCACGGCGATTCGGAAGAAACTTGGCGCGAGGGGGTGGAAAAATTCGGCATGAACTGGACCAATGTCAGAACCGAATACGAAAATCCGGAAGAAGACCTGGCGGTAAAATATGCCGTAAACGGCTATCCGACCAAAATCATCATCTCTCCGGAAGGCAATATCGTAAAAGTATTCATCGGAGAAACACCCGAATTCTACAAAACCGTTGAAACCCTGATGAAATAACGGCACAAAACCCGTGTCCCGAATAACAAACATACCCGACACCGGTCTGGTGATATACCATAGAAATTATGGCACATAATACATTTGTTATATTATATATCATACTGAATATCATCTTTTTGTATGTCCTTTATTCAGCCGGGAAAGATATGAAAAAAACCTGCAATCACACAAAAAGCAATGGATTATAATATACATTATACGTCTGACAATCATGCTGGGTGTCATTGTTTGGTTCAACTTTGCATATTATCTCAAACTGTAACAAAAGCGGCAGCAACGGTATCCTCAAAGCTGAAATTTGCGGCCCTGCACTGCAAATTTAATTGGCAGCGGTGTCTCACCGCCGCAGACTCTGCGCCCCATCCTACGGACATCAACATCGTCAAATACTCCAACGGTAGAGTCGAAAAAGTTTTGGTCAGATAAGCGACTTCCGGATTACTCAAAAAAACTAAAACTCCGACCGATTAGGCCGGAGTTTTTTATTTAAAATCCTTTTGAATCCACGACATTAACACGCTCACCCGCTACGATGACCTTACTCGCTAACCTGGCTTCAAATAATTCTATCTTCAGAATAGTGATATTTAATATATTTTCCACATTTGAATGTTTAGAAGATTTCTTAGCTGCTCTTGAAGAATGTGTTTATAAAAATCCTGATACTAGGCATAGAGCAACAGATTGGAAAGACCGGATGGTAGCAAGTTATAATAAATTTTATAATACCAAGATAGATATTCCAAGATGGTATGATATTAAATCAAAATATATCAAAGAAAAGTCCACAAAAAGGACTACTAAATTTAATCAGAAAAAATCTGAATAACTTTGTTCAAAAATAAAGTAAAAAGGGCGAAACCTTCCGGTTTCGCCCTTTTTTATTCAAGCAAATTTGCTCTGCTGAATGATAATATCCTTATATATATATTCTCCGGTTGGAGAAATTGTATATTACATGCTAATCTTTCCAGACTGCAATACTCCGGATCCGGCATCTTGATTGTTAACACGTTGTCTATGCGAATTCTTCCTTTTCCCAAAGTCCAGATTAATAGAAGCGGCAACAAACACCAATGCTTGGAAATTATGGGAATAAACGTTTGAATAACTGGCTGCGGCTTTTGACAGATTTCGGAGAGCCTGAGAATAATCTTTGGAGAAAGGCAGGAATAATCCGGCAGTAACATTCCATTTATCGGCATTATATCCTGCGCTTATCATATGGAAATTTTGCCCGTATGTAATCGTTTCGCCCGCCAGCGAATTGTGTCGGGTTTCCACTTGAGCATTCAGGAACCATCGGTGATAACTGGCTACCAAAGTCGCATAGAGTGCCCAATTGTTGTAGGTATGTGTATAATTGTTCCCGTGCATTATATAGCGGGAAAAACGCGGTCGGAGTTGCAAAGATATATATTGACCGAACGGGTGAATATTGATAGTAGACTGTACCTGTATACGTTGCCAGTCTTTTTGATTTTCAATTGTATTGACAATCCGGTTGTTTTCAACAAAAATAGTTTCATAGACGGGATTGTCGGCATACGTATAAGCACCGATTAGTTCAACATCGAAGTATTTGTTGTTATAGGAATACATTAAACTCTGACTATACCCATTACTGTTCCGCAGGAACGGATTTCCGCGTTTTATTTGCCATTGGTCCATTTCCTGTTCCACATCGTTCAGGTCGGACAACGAAGGAGAAGAAACCTCCATATTGAAGCGATAACGCAATGACATATTGTTTTTGAACCGATATTGTGCCAGCAGACGGGGCTGCGGATTGAAGCGTTTGTAATCCTGTTCACCTTGTTTGTAGTAAGTATATTTTCCGCTGACTCCCGCATTCAAGCTAAAACCGCTCTTACGATAAGTATAATCGGCAAAAAGATAGGATTCTGCATAATCCAGATTGACGTTTGAAATCACATTGCCCGAATAATCATTCTCGGTCCTGCTCTGGTTGTGGCGGACACCGGCGTTTAACACCCCTTTTTCTCCAAAATCTTTTTCATATACCGCCTCGGCAATGATGGAAAGTTTTGTTCCGTCAATCGCTGAATGAATAGTCGAAATAGGTGTACCGTCTACACTTTCATTATAGTTATGCGTACTTTTAGAGTCAATCATCGTCCCAACTACATTGAATATCAACAACTGTCTGTGCTTCAAATTACGCTGGTAATACAAGTCCAGCGACGGTGTATTTTCTTTCCATGTGGAAAGGTCTTGAAAAAACGTCTTTTGCTCGGAGTTGGAAGTTGTTGCATACCCCTGACGGTCTGAGAACTGATTCGGAACGGTATTGAAGCGGTTACGGAACGTAGCACTAAACAGGTATTTTTCCGGCTCGGAAAGTGTGTATTTCACGGAAGCCTTTACTGACTGGTCATTATACAGTGTCGGTACGCCTGTTTCTACCCGTTTCACATCGCCTTCAGGCAAAGCATAAGTATATTCATTTTCGCGAGTCCATTGTACATACGAGCGGTTGTAATCAACGACTACGCCAAGCTGCGATTTCGCCCAGTTGTAATTACCGGCTAATGTATATTGCCCGATGCCGTATTTGTTGATATTCTGATTGACATTTGCCATCAGGTTTCCTCCCTGTTCCCGTTGTTTTACAATATAATTGATTACGGATGCGGCTTGATAGCGTACTCCCGGTTGGTCCAGATATTCTATTCTGATAATGTCTTTCGCTTTCAAGTTCATAATTTCTGCCCGTTCAGCCGATGCTCCATTGATTTGAAACAATACCGTTCCGCCATTGTCAGTGGTAATTTCATTGGTAATCGGGTTGATTTGGATACGAGAAAGCTGCATATTTTTAATCAAAGACCATGCATTATTTGATATATCCATTACCTCTTTGGTCGGAAGCAATATCTGACGGTTCACTTCATAACGCTTTGTTGAAGCTGTAACCTCTATTTCTCCAAGTTCGGTATTTGAGACCAGTGAAATAACCCCTAAGTCAATATCTTCTTTTGACTCCGGCAGTTGTATCTTTTCCGTAGCATATCCCACGTATGAAACAACTATTTTATAACGGTCGGTAGGCATATCTTTCAACTCAAACATACCGTTTGCATCGGATAAGGTTCCTGTTACCTGTACTGAATCTTGTTTGAAAACCGCTATTGAAGCGTACTCCAATACTTGCTGACTTGTATCGGCTATTTTCCCTTTAATGTTAATATTTTGAGCAAAAATGGAAACGGCACTAAATAACATTGACAGAACAAGTATAAACTTCATAACTTTTAGATTTTTAACAAATTAGACATATCTCAATTTTTTCGGATTATAACTAAGGAACACACCTTATGCAATACTAATCCGAGTTTGGACGACTCTAAAATCAGTTGCAAAATTAAACAAAAAAAAATAAATAAAAATTAATTTCCCGTTTCTATACCAAATCGTATAAATTCTCTTCCATTTGCAGCGGTGCCATGATATCCCCTCAGTAGTAAAAAATCGCAACTTGTTTGCGATTTTTTATTACGAGCACAGGTTCTGTGCGGCGCATGAGCATTTTCGCAGAAAAAGAGGATAAAGACAAATATCTTTGCCGCATCATGAAACATGCCGATATTATTAGCGAAAGTACCCGGAGAAACATCCGGCAGTACAAACGCATTAAAAATCTTGAAAAACACATATCCCCGTTCGAAATCTGGGCGGCGGACAGTTGGCACATTGCTGCCGGAAAAACGCTCCACCTCAACGGGGCGCAGAAACAACTCCTTGAAAACTTTGAAAACGCGAGGGAGAACGGTCTGCCCCTCTCCTTTGCTGTTCCACACGCCTCCAACCTCGGAATCTCCGCATTTTGCGAAGCCTATATCTACTGGTTGCAGAATATTGTCGGAGCGGAGGGAAACGCCGCCGTTTTTTATCCCAAAGCAGGAGATAAAAAAAACGCAAAATACCGTTTTTACAGAAACGCCAACGCAGCACTTCAAAAATTCAATATTAACTCCAAAAGAGTGAAACATCTCTCCGGAAATTCCGTCGTGTACAACACCGGTGGCGTAATCAATTCATACTACACCCCCGCGCAGTCGGATTGCGCAAGAAACCTCTCTCCCGCTTATGTCCTGTGTGCGGATGTCGCGGCAATGACGCCGAAACCTCGGAAATCAGGTTATCGCTCCACTCGCAGAGAGCCACTTTACCGCGCTTTTATTGCGGCAAAACCGGAAGCGCAAAACGCACTCATGATTATTGAAGGGAACACCCTTGCAGCGGATGAAAACGGATTCTGGCTCTCTTTGGTAAAAAATCCCGGACAACGTAACTTCTCGAAACATTTTCTCCCGTGGTACGCCAACGAAAACAACAAACGGCGACTCGATTGTTCGTTGAAAGAATTCTACAATTCCATGAACGACTACGAATATTCCGTCCTGTGGAAACGGCTCAACCTCACCGTAGAACAGATTTGCTGGTACAGACACGCCGTTTGCATCACGGAAAACCGGAAACTGATACCCGCAATATATCCCGCAACCGAGCAGGAAGCACGCACACGCACCCTCACCGATGCACCGCCGAGACCGCCCGGATCCTATATCCTCACGCCCTCATACGACAATGTGCACAACCCCAAATCACGAACGCGGAGCGGTCCGCCGCCGAACATTTACGAAAAAGCCGTTGTTCACTTTGAAGAACCGCCCGATAACGGATTTATAACGTTTCTCGACGGCAATATTCCACCGTCGGAAAAAATCATCGGAAGCGCACAACTCGCGCTCAACCCCGAACCCGTTTAGCTCTTGGAAAGACCGGGTATCATGGTACCCCTAATTTCCCCACCCGTCAGCCGAAAGTCCAACCCGGAAACTCCCGCTGAAAACTGTTGCAAACCGCAGAACACTTCTGTGCAGATCTTTGACATATTGACGTTATGATGTACCATGATACTACCATAACAAACCAACGAACGGCAGCGGTGCCTCACCGCCCCGTCTGAATTTTTGATTGGAAACCCATCCTATGGGCAGTCCTCAAATTTGATGGGGAACACACCCTCTGTGTCAGATTTTTTTATTATTTTTGCAGATTAAAACGATTGAAGTATAATATAATCACAAACACCAGAAATGGGACTGATTGACATTGTAATTTTACTGGTTATTGCTGCCGGAATCATCGCAGGATTCCTGTCAGGACTTGCCAAACAAATCGCCTCTCTTGCCGCTATATTTATCGGCGTTGTTGTAACCCGTGCTTTCGGTACTGAATTTACCGGAATCGTTACCGCAGCAGTACCCGAACTCGCTACAAGCGACGGCGTGGCAGCAAGCATTATCGCCCACATCGTTTTGTTCTGTTTTGTGTATCTGAGCGTACGTCTGCTGGGATTTTTGCTGAAATCCATCGTCAGCACACTAAGACTCGGTTTCTTTGACAAAATCGGCGGAATGATCTTCTGTCCGTTCAAATATTTGCTTGTTCTGAGCATCGTTCTTAACATCTGGCTCATCATCAGCCCGAAGAGTCCGCTGATTTCGACCTCGAAACTGATGGACGGCAAGGTATGCGAATACACCGTAAACCTGCTGCCGAATCTTCTCGACTCGGACATCATTCCGAATGCGGCCAAAGCGGTGGAAAGAATGTTGTAAAACCGGCAACCAAAACATCCGCGAGGGTGTTAACCTAAAAATGAAGGATTGACTTTTATGGAAAAAGACAAAAAAATAGAAAACGAAAACAACGACATCCTGAAAGATGTAACCGAAAACGATTACAAGTACGGATTCGTTACCGACATTGATACGCACATCATCCCGAAAGGACTGAATGAAGATGTTGTGCGCCAGATTTCGGCTTTGAAAGGCGAGCCGGAATGGCTTCTTGATTTCCGTCTTCAGGCGTTTGCTCACTGGAAAACGCTGAAGATGAAAAACTGGGCGCATCTTGAAATCCCTGAAATTGACTATCAGGCCATCAGCTACTACGCTGCTCCGAAGACCAAGAAAGAAGGTCCGAAATCTTTGGAGGATATTGACCCGGATTTGCGCAAAACTTTCGACAAACTGGGTATCTCACTGGAAGAACAGATGCGTTTGAGCGGTATTGCCGTTGACGCGGTGATGGACAGTGTGAGTGTTCGCACCACCTACAAGGAACGTCTTGCAGAGTTGGGCGTTATCTTCTGTTCATTCAACGAAGCCGTACGCGACTATCCTGATTTGGTTCGCAAATATCTCGGTTCTGCAGTATCCTACCGCGACAATTTCTTTGCCGCATTGAACTCTGCGGTATTCAGCGACGGTTCTTTTGTATATATTCCGAAAGGCGTCCGCTGCCCGATGGAACTTTCTACTTACTTCCGTATCAACGCTGCCGAAACAGGCCAGTTTGAACGTACCCTTATCGTTGCGGACGATGACGCATACGTTTCCTACCTTGAAGGCTGTACAGCTCCGATGCGTGACGAAAACCAGCTGCACGCTGCCAACGTGGAAATCATCGTCGAGGACCGTGCGGAAGTCAAATACTCCACCGTTCAAAACTGGTATCCGGGCGACAAGGAGGGTAAAGGCGGTATCTACAACTTCGTTACCAAACGTGGTCTTTGCCGCGGTGATTTCTCCAAACTTTCTTGGACTCAGGTCGAAACAGGTTCCGCCATCACTTGGAAATATCCGAGCTGCGTACTGAAAGGCAACAACTCCGTGGGGGAATTCTACTCCGTAGCCGTTACCAACAACTACCAGCAGGCTGATACCGGTACAAAGATGATTCATATCGGCAACAACACAAAGAGTACCATCGTTTCAAAAGGTATCTCCGCAGGCCACAGCCAGAACAGCTACCGCGGTCTGGTCAAGGTTGCCAAGAAGGCGAACAACTGCCGAAACTATACACAGTGCGACTCTTTGCTGCTGAGCAACACTTCCGGAGCGCACACCTTCCCGTATATCGACGTGCAGAACCAAACTGCAGTCGTTGAACACGAAGCCACCACTTCAAAAATCAACGAGGACCAGATTTTCTACTGCAACCAGCGCGGTATTCCGACTGAAGACGCTGTCGGACTTATCGTAAACGGTTATGCGAAAGAGGTAATGAGCAAACTTCCGATGGAATTTGCCGTTGAAGCGCAGAAACTGCTTCAGGTTACCCTTGAAGGTACTGTAGGTTAAAACAATTATCAACGAAAAAATTTTTACAGCAATGCTTACTATAAAAGATTTACATGCCAACGTAGAAGGCAAAGAAATATTGAAAGGAATCAACCTTGAGGTAAAACCGGGCGAAGTTCACGCGATTATGGGTCCTAACGGTTCCGGGAAAAGTACATTGTCATCCGTACTTGCCGGCAACCCTGCCTACACCGTCACTTCCGGCGAGGTTGAATTCTACGGCAAAAATCTTCTTGAACTTTCTCCGGAAGACCGCAGCCACGAAGGCATCTTTTTGAGTTTCCAGTATCCGGTAGAAATCCCGGGCGTATCCATGGTAAACTTCATGCGTGCCGCTATCAACGAAAAAAGAAAATATTTCGAACAGGAACCGCTTTCAGCATCTGAATTTTTGAAACTGATGCGTGAAAAACGCGCCGTTGTGGAACTGGACAACAAACTTGCTTCACGTTCCGTAAACGAAGGGTTCTCCGGCGGTGAAAAGAAGCGTAACGAAATCTTCCAGATGGCAGTTTTGGAACCGCGTCTTTCTATCCTTGACGAAACAGACTCCGGTCTGGACATCGATGCGCTACGTATCGTTGCCGGCGGCGTCAACAAATTGAAATCCGACAAAAACGCTACTATCGTGATTACTCACTACCAGCGTTTGCTTGACTACATCAAACCGGATTTCGTTCACGTACTTTACAAAGGCCGCATCGTTATGACAGGCGGTCCGGAACTTGCTCTTGAACTTGAAGAAAAAGGTTACGACTGGATCAAACAGCAGGTTGACAACCAATAATCCACTTTCATACTGAAATTGCAAATGAAACAGTATATAGAATTTTACAACTGTGAACAGGCCGGCATCAACGGCAATTCTGCTCCGGTTTTAAACAGTCTCCGCAAAGCAGCGCTGGAAGTGGTGTCCAACACATCTCTGCCGAAAATCGGCGATGAGAACTACCACATCACAGACCTTGACAAGCTGTTTGAGGGGAACTACGGTATCAATTCAAACCGTTTGAATATTCCGACCGACGTTACGGAAGCGTTCCGCTGCGATGTGCCGAACCTTTCCACTCTGCTGTTCTATGTGGTGAACGATACTTTCGTACACAGCAAGCAGAGCCCGAGAATCCCGGAAGGCGTTATCGTGGAATCGCTTTGCAAAGCCGCAAAAGATTATCCCGAACTTGTAGAAAAACATTACGGAAAATATGCTCCGATGGCCAATCCGCAGGTGGCTTTGAACACTTTGCTGGCTCAGGACGGTCTGTTTGTCTACATTCCGGACAATGTCGTGCTTGAAAAACCGGTTCAGGTGGTGAACATCGCCAACAGCATGGTGCCGATGATGGTAAACCGCCGCGTGCTTGTAGTTGCAGGACGCAACGCACAGGCAAAACTGCTGCTTTGCGACCACACTCAGAAAAACAGCGCCGAAATGCTGATTAACCAGGTTATAGAAGTTGTTGCTTCGGAAAACAGCGTTATTGACATCTACGATATGGAAGAATCCGCCCCGAACACTACCCGAGTTTCTTCTCTGTTCTCTAAACAGATGGATAGCTCCAATCTGCTCGTCAACAACATCACCCTGATGAACGGAACCACACGCAACAGCACCGACATCAACATCGCCGGTACCAACGCGGAAACACAGCTGTACGGCATGGCTATCTGTCAGGGCAAACAGATTGTGGACAACTACACTTTCATCGGACACAACACTCCGCACTGCAACAGCCGCGAATTGTTCAAGTATCTGCTTGACGACGACGCAAAAAGCTGCTTCGGCGGTAAAATATACGTTGCGGAAGGCGCGGACAAAATCGAAGCCTACCAGAGCAACAACAATATCATCGCATCCGAAAATGCAAAAATGTACACCAAGCCGCAGCTTGAAATCTATACAGACGATGTAAAGTGCAGCCACGGTGCTACAATCGGCCAGCTGGACCAGAACGCACTGTTCTACATGCGCACCCGCGGTATCTCCGAAAAAGAAGCGAAGAAACTGCTGATGCAGGCGTTTATGGAAGATATCATTGCCAAAGTCCGTCTTGAAGCGCTTCACGACAGACTTCGCATGCTGGTGGAAAAAAGACTTTCCGGCGACTCGTACCAGTGTTCCGACTGCGGGTTGAAATGCGGAAAATAAACTAAATCAAGAAATCTATGAGCGGTAAAATCGATATAGCAAAAATACGGGAAGAATTTCCGATACTTTCACGCGAAGTAAACGGCAAACCTCTCGTTTATCTTGACAACACAGCCACTTCGCTGACTCCGAAATGTGTGGTCGAGGCTATCGAAAACGTATATCACAATCACAAGGCGAACGTCCACCGCGGCGTTCACACCCTTTCACAGGAAGCTACCGACATGATGGAAGCCACCCGCGAAAAGGTCAGAAAATATATCAACGCCTCATCCATCGAGGAGATAATATTTACACGCGGCACAACCGAGGCGATAAATCTTGTTGCCTCATCCTACGGCGAAGCATTCCAGAACGGTGACGAGATTATCCTTACCGTGATGGAACACCACGCGAACATCGTTCCGTGGCAGCTGCTTCAGCGCAACACAAGACTTGAAATCAAGGTCGTTCCGATGAACGAAAAAGGGGAACTCGATCTGGAAAAATACGAATCTCTTTTCAGCGAAAACACCCGTTTCGTGGCAATCTCACACGTTTCCAACGTGCTCGGCACCGTAAATCCGGTGAAAGAGATGATTGCATCCGCACACAAACACGGTGTTCCGGTGCTTGTTGACGGTGCACAGGCCGCTCCTCACCTGAAAATCGACGTTCAGGACCTTGACGCTGACTTCTACGCATTCTCCGGACACAAAATGTACGGCCCTACCGGCATCGGCGTGCTTTACGGCAAGAAATCATTCCTTCAGAAGATGCCTCCCTATCAGGGCGGCGGCGAGATGATCGGTACCGTGTCTTTCGAAAAGACCACTTTTGCCGACCTGCCGTACAAATTTGAATCGGGAACTCCGGATTTCGTTGACATTGCGGCATTCAGCAGCGCCATCGACTTTATCGAACGCATCGGTCTTGACAATATCCACGCGCACGAAACAAAATTGCTGAAACGCGCCACTCAGGAACTGGAACAGATTCCGGGGATGAGAATTTTCGGTACTTCCGAAGGCAAGAGCGCGGTTCTTTCGTTCCTTGTGGGTAATATCCACCATTTCGACATGGGTCTGCTGCTTGACAAACTCGGCATTGCAGTACGCACCGGTCACCACTGCGCACAGCCGCTGATGACATCTCTCGGCATCGAGGGTACTGTCAGAGCTTCGTTCGCGATTTATAACACAGAAGAAGAAGTTGACGCATTCGTCAATGCGGTGAAACGCGTTGCCGCAATGTTCGGCTAACAGAAGAATATGGAACTATTCGGCTACACATTTATGCAGAACGCCATTATGGGCGTAATCCTTGTGAGTATCGCATCTGCAATCATCGGTACTTACATCGTCACCCGACGTATGGTGTTCATCTCCGGCGGTATCACCCACGCCTGCTTCGGCGGTCTGGGTCTGGGATACTTTCTGGGCGTCAGTCCGATTCTTACCGCAATGATTTTTGCCGTCGGTTCCGGTCTCGGCGTGGAATGGCTTACAGGCAAAAACAAGGTCCGCGAAGACTCCGCCATCGGCGTTATCTGGGGACTCGGCATGGCTATCGGTACCATATTCATATTTATGACTCCGGGATATGTGCCGGAACTGAATTCGTTCCTGTTCGGCAGTATTCTGACCATCTCCTACCCCGATTTGATTGCGTTTGCGGTATTTACGGCAGTGCTGATACTGATGTTCTCGCTGTTTTTCCGCACCATCATCGCCTGCGGTTTCGACCCCGACTTTGCACGCACCCTGCGTCTGCCGGTAAAACTGATCAACGGTCTGATGATTGTCATGGTATCCGTATGCATCGTGCTGACCATCCGCATGATTGGTATCATGCTGCTGATGTCGCTGTTTACCATACCGCAGATTATCGCGGAACTTTATTACGCCCAGTATAAAAAGATAATGGTGACATCCGTTATCGTTTGCATTTGCTCCGGACTTTTGGGACTGTTCATCGCATTCTTCCTTGACGTTCCGGTATCTGCAACCATCGTTCTGACACTGGTTGCGGTTTATGCCGTTGCAAGAGCACACAAAACGCTGCTTGAACGACGCAAATGTCCGGCAAAGCAATAATGGACCAGATAACACGTTATAATATAGATATAAAACCAACGGAGTGCGCAAATTTTCAAGCATAAAAACCTTTGCATTAATCCTTGCGGCGATATTCTTTCTGACCTCGTGCAGCACCAGAAAAAATACTGCTACAAGCCGTTTTTATCAGGCTTTTACCACCCGTTACAACGTATATTTCAACGGTTCAGAGCATTACAAGGAGCAAATCAAAGCCCTTGAAAATGACTACGAGGACGACTATACCACAATTCTGTTCACCCATCCGGCTCAGGCTTTCGCCAACGAGAAAGCGCCGCAGCCGAACACCAATTTCGACAGAACCATAGAGAAGATGCAGAAGGCTATCCAGCTGCACTCTATCAAAAAACGTCCGAAAAAGAATTCCAAGAAGATGCGCGACCCGAAATACCGCGCATACCTGAAACGCGACGAATACAACCCGTTTATTCACAATGCATGGCTGCTAATGGCGAAGGCACAGTATATGAACGGTGCTTTTCTTGATGCGGCTTCCACTTTCCACTACATTACCAAACACTTTACATGGTTTCCGAATCTTGTAACGGAATGCAAGTTGTGGGAGGCGCGCTGCTATACTGCAGAGGGCTGGTTGAACGAGGCGGACAACATTCTGATCCGCATCAAGAAGGACGAGGTAGCGAAAGAGCCGCTGAATTCGCTGTATAATCTTGCGTATGCGGACTATCATATCAAGAGCAAACATCACGCCGAGGCAATCCCGTATCTGCGCATTGCGGCCAAACATGCCGGCAGCGGCGGGCAGAAAACCCGTCTGAATTTCCTTCTGGGACAGATGTACGGCGAAACCGGTGACAAAGCGGCGGCTTATCAGGCGTTCAAAACTGCGGGCAGCAACTCAAATGCAACCTACCGCACCAAATTCAACGCGCGTATCAAGCAGAGCGAGGTTTACTCCGGCAACAATATCGAAAAAGAGGTCAAATCGCTGAAACGCATGGTGCGTTACGACCGAAACAAGGAATATCTTGACCAGGTTTACTACGCAATCGGCAACCTGTATCTGACTCATCAGGATACTTTGAAAGCGATTGAGAACTACAAACTCGCCATCGAAAAGAGTACCCGAAACGGTATCGAAAAAGCGATTGCGCAGATTACCCTCGGTTCGCTGTATTTCGACATGAGCAACTATGCCGATGCGCAGCCGAACTATTCCGAGGCGATTTCACAGCTGAAAGAAGATTATCCGAACTACGAAACGCTGAAAAAGCGTTCCGACGTGCTGGATGAACTTGCCGTATATTCACAAAACGTCATTTTGCAGGACTCCCTGCTGAAATTGGCAAAACTTACTCCGGAAGAACAGGAGAAAGTGGCGCAGAGACTGGTTGACGAACTGAAAAAGAAAGAAAAAGAAGAAGCCGAGGCGGCAGCCCGCGAGGAATTCCTTGCCGAGCAGAAAGCACAGGGAAACCAGTTCGGCAACAGCACAAGCAAAGCGCCGGCTACATTCCAGATGCCGAGCACCGACAATTCATGGTATTTCTATAACTCCGCAGCGAAAAACGCGGGTAAAACAGCCTTCCAGAAGGCTTGGGGTAACCGTAAGCTGGAGGATAACTGGAGACGCCGAAACAAAGCGACATTCTCGTTCGACGATTTCGAATCGGATTCGGACGACAGCGACAGCCAGCAGTCTTCCGACGGCGGAACACCGACCGAAGGCACCGATTCCATCAGTTCAGAAGACCAGAAGAAACTGGACGACCCGCACTATGTGGAATATTATCTGAAACAGATTCCGAAGACCGAGGAAGAAATACAGACCTGCCACGACATTATACAGGAAGGTTTGTTCAACATGGGCGTTATCCTGAAAGACAAACTGGAAGACTTCCACGCTGCCATCGTGCAGTTCACTCGTCTGTTGAACGAATATCCGGACAACATATACCGTCTGGATACCTATTACAATATGTATCTGATATACATGCGTACCAACGACATCGCGATGTCCGAAAAATACCGTTTGCTGATTACCACAGACTTTGCGGATTCCAAATACGGTATTGCCATGCAGGATCCGAACTATATCGAGAACCTGCGCAACATGGAGCGCGACCAGGAGGGCATGTACGAAAAGGCTTATGCCGCATATCTTGACAATGACAACAAGACCGTTCACGAAGCGTATATGGAAATGATGCGCACATATCCGTTGTCCAAGATTATGCCGAAATTCATGTTTATCGACGCATTGTCTTATCTGACCGACAAAAATTACGACAAATTCAAATCCACTTTGAAGGAATTGCTGGAAAGATATCCGGAAACAGATATCACCCCGACCGCCTCATCTATCCTGAAACAGATGGCAAAAGGCCGCAAACTTGAAGGCGGAAGCACCAACGTGCGCGGTATGGTATGGTCCATGCGTCTGACCAACGACTCCACAGCGATTGCAGCGGACAAACTGACTCCGTTTGAAGAGGATATCAACAAGCCGCAGTATTTCGTGCTGGTATTCGATACCGACAGCATCTCCATGAACCAGCTGCTGTTTGACGTGGCAAAACACAACTTTACATCATTCGTAACAAAAGACTTCGACCTTGAGCCAATGAACTTCGGCCGTCTGGGACTTGTAGTTGTTAAAGGTTTTGCAAATGTCGAAGAAACCGGCCACTACCGTAAGGTATTTGACGCGGACGAAGCACTGGTTATCCCGAAAGAGGTGAAACAGGTGGTCATCAGCGAAAACAACTTCAAGATACTGTTGAGCGAAGGCCGTTCGTTCGAAGAATATTTCAGTTTCATCGAACAGAAAGCCGCCGAAAAACTTGAAGCCGAAACTCTCGGCGAAGAAGGTGACGGCACCGCAGCAACCGACGCACAAACTGACGACAGCAACGCACAGCCTGCAGACAATGCCGCTACCGGCACTGCTACCCCGTCAAACCCGTCCGCAGCACCGTCTGACTCCACCGCGACCAAACAACCGCAGCAACCCGCCCCGTCAGACTCCACAAAAGTAAAACCGTAAAACCAACAATATACAAACAAGCGGACCTTCTATCAAAGGTCCGCTTTGTTATACGATTATCTCGACTCTAAAGGCAGAATTTTCGTTCGATTATGCCCTATTTCCGAGAAAAAACCTTATTTTTGAATTTGTTTTATAAATTGACCGAAAAAAATGGCTTCTATAGAAGAAATTCAAGAGGAAATTATCGACGAGTTCAGCGGTTTTGACGACTGGATGGATCGCTATGCTTACATTATTGAACTGGGAAACGGTGTCCCTGCTATTGACGAACAGTACAAAACACCGGAATATATTATCGAGGGATGCCAGAGCCGCGTGTGGCTTACAGCAGAACTTGATGAAAACAACTGCATCACATTCAACGCCGACAGCGACGCCATTATCGTAAAAGGTATCATTGCTTTGCTTATCCGCGTTCTTTCCGGCCACACTCCGGAGGAAATCCTTAAAGCCGACCTGCATTTTATCGACGCTATCGGTCTGCGCGAACACCTTTCACCAACCCGCAGCAACGGTCTGGTGGCTATGGTGAAACAAATGCACCTTTATGCAGTGGCTTTTGATGCAAAACTAAAAGCGTAAAAAACAAATAGTAATAATAACCTTAAAAATCATCATTATGTTATTCAAAAACCACCCTAAGGGTTTAATCCCGGCGGCTCTTTCCAACATGGGCGAGCGCTTCGGTTACTACATTATGAATGCGGTGTTGGTATTGTTCCTTTGCTCCAAATTCGGTTTGAGTGAAGAATCAAGTACTCTCATCTATTCATTCTTCTACGCCGGCATTTATTTGCTAAGTCTAATCGGCGGTTTCATTGCCGACCACAAACAGAACTACAAAGGTACTATCATGGCCGGTCTTGTTATTATGGCACTCGGTTATGTTGCTCTTTCAGTTCCGGTTACTGCAACTGCAGGCAACTCTACTTTACTTCTTGTCGTAACTTGTGTTGCGTTGTTCTTCATCGCATTCGGTAACGGTCTATTCAAAGGCAACCTTCAGGCTATCGTAGGTCAAATGTATGACGATATGGAAGCTGAAGCTGCAAAGAAAGGCGAAGCTGAACTTGCAAAAGTAAGAGGTCGTCGTGACTCAGGTTTCCAGATATTCTACGTATTCATCAACATCGGCGGTTTGATTGCTCCGTTCGTTGCTCCGCTGTTGAGAAGTTGGTGGCTTAACGTACACTACATGGTTTACAATGCCAACCTTCCGGCACTTTGCCACGAATATATCACAAAAGGTACAGACATGGCCGCTCAGGATCTTCAGAACCTTAACGATATGATGGATGCTGCAGGCGGCAATCTTGCAGACCTTGCTACTTCAAGCGCTCAGTATCTTCAGATTTTCAACGAAGGTATCCACTATTCATTCGTAGCTTCTGTTGTTGCAATGGCTATCTCTTTGGCTATCTTCTTCTTCACAAAGAAGATGTTCCCGAACCCGGGCAAAAAAGAAGCTACTGCTACAGTTAATTATACAGCTGAAGAAAAAGCTGCTATGGCAAAAGAAATCAAACAGCGTATGTACGCTTTGTTTGCAGTGCTTGCTGTTGTAATCTTCTTCTGGTTCTCATTCCACCAGAACGGCACTTCACTTTCACTGTTTGCCCGCGATTTCGTTGATACAACAACTATCGCACCGGAAATATGGCAGGCTGTAAATCCGTTCTTCGTTATCGTGCTTACTCCGATTATCATGATGATTTTCGGCGCTCTAAGCCGCAGAGGTAAAGAAATTTCCACTCCGCGTAAGATTGCAATCGGTATGTTGATTGCTGGTCTTGCATACTTGTTCCTTGCTGCATACTCATTCCTTGCAGACTATCCTTCAGCAACAGATTTCCGTGCTCTACCGGTAGCTGAACAGGTTAAAGCAGGTCCGTGGATCCTTATTGTTCTATACTTTCTTCTAACAGTTGCAGAGTTGTTCATCTCTCCTCTTGGATTGTCATTCGTATCCAAAGTTGCACCGAAACACCTGCTTGGTCTTTGCCAGGGTTTGTGGTTAGGTGCTACAGCAGTAGGTAACCTGATGTTGTGGGTAGGTCCTCTAATGTACAATGCAATTCCTATCTGGCAGTGCTGGTCTGTATTCCTTGTTGTATGTTTCGTATCTATGGGAACAATGCTTGCTATGGTTAAATGGCTTGAAAAAGTCACAAAATAATCACGAACTAATTTTTAGGATGACGCCGTGCGGATTGATTTCGCATGGCGTTTTTCTTATGGTAATTTAAAAAGAACAAACTCTTCAAAATTTCCGCTATTGTTAATTTCCTCTGCTTTATTTTACGTTTTAATACTCTTTTTTTCGCATTTTATGCACTCAATTACTGATAAATTTCTCTAATTCAGCAGAATAATTACCTTTGCATCACTAATTATAAATACGATGAGACGAATTTGCATTTTATTATTGTTATCTCTTGTTCTGACCTCCCAATCACAAGCTCTTACTATTGAAAAGATTAAATTCGGAGACATGAACCGATGGGTTACACGTATTATTGACGAATCAATCATCATCGGCGGCAAAAATAAGGAGCTTTACGAAATCGGACCGACAGACACCATTGTCGGAAACATTGCTTACGAAAACATAGGTGGCTCCCCATGGGCTACCAGCAATGCGTATGCGCGCGTTGCCGGCGTTACCAAGGGAAGCAATACCGTATTCCCGGAAAAACGCGCCAACGGCGACTATTGCTGCAAAATGGGCACTATCGTTGAAAAAGTCCGAGCTCTGGGCATCATCAATCTTAAAGTTCTTATTTCCGGAAGCATCTTCCTCGGTCAGATTCACGAACCAATCAAGAGCACCAACTCTCCATATTCCAAGATGGAATGGGGAATTCCATACACCAAACGTCCGGACTATCTGGTATTCGACTACAAATCCGAGATTCCGCAGGAAAACAAAGTGAGAATGACAGGTTTCGGCGGCAAGAAGCAACTGGACGAACGCGACCATGCGGAAGTGTATGTTCTGCTTCAGAAACGCTGGGAAGATGAAGAAGGCAATATCCACGCATTGCGTGTCGGTACCGGTCGCGAACGCTTCAGCACCACTCAAAAAGAATGGGTCAACGGACATCTGCTGCCGATTCACTACGGTGATATCACAAAAGAATCATATTACAAACCATATATGAATCTTATTCCGGAAGACCGCGCCTATTATGCAAAAAACAGCAAAGGTGAAATGGTTCCGATTCACGAAGAAGGCTGGGCTCCGGCAGACGCAAAACCGACACACGTACTGGTAATGGCATCGGCAGGTTGCGGTGTAGCATACGAAGGCACTCCGGGCATGACATTATGGATTGACAACGTGGCATTCGGATTCAAATAATATCCTAAATCATATATAATATTTAAGCAGTGCAAGCCCCCGGGTCATACGGTTCGGGGGTTGTCTTTTTATACGAAAACAATCTCCACAAAGACATCCTTAAAATAATACGGGCGATACCTTTCAATACCGTCCGTACACATTATAATTATCTGCTTTTATTTGCCGAGTTTCATCTGCTTGAAGAAGTCCCACATCACGATACCGGCGGTGATGGAGATGTTCAGCGAGTGTTTTGTGCCGCACTGCGGGATTTCGATACAGTAGTCCGCGGCATCAACCACACTCTGCGCAACGCCCTTCACCTCGTTGCCGAGTACCAATGCGTAACGTTCTCCCTCAACGGTCTTGAAATCCTCCAGAGAGATACTGTGATGCACCTGTTCGATAGCGCAAACCTTTACGCCGTCGGCTTTCAGTTTTGCCACCAGTTCGTTCACGTCCTCAACATAAGTCCATTCCACGGAATCTTCCGCGCCGAGTGCGGTTTTGTGGATATCCGGATGCGGCGGAGTCGCTGTGATGCCGCAAAGGTAGATTTTTTCGATAACGAATGCGTCTGCGGTACGGAAAACGGAGCCGATATTGTTCAGACTGCGGATATCGTCAAGCACGATGGTCAGCGGAATTTTCGGCACCTGTTTGAATTCCTCAACATCTATTCTGTGAAGTTCTATTACGCTTTTCTTTTTCATAAATTTCCTTGATTTCGGTTAGAACATATCATAAGTCAGCGACAGTACCTGAAACTCTGTACGGCGGTTAATCTGGTCGGCCGCTTCACGGTCTTCCGGTGACAGTGTCATGACGAATTCTTCTGTCAGCACGGTACCTTCCGGGAACTGCGGATACATTCTCGCTATTTTTTTTGTCACTGTTTTCGGTTTGCGTTTGCCATAGCCTTTCGGTTTCAAACGGTCAGCCTTCACCCCTACGGAAATCAGATAATCGACTACGGATTTTGCACGTCGGTCGGAAAGGTTGTCGTTAAAGCGATTGCTGCCGACACGGTCGGTATGCGATGCCATTTCGATAGCCACGTTCGGGTTGTCGCGAAGAATCTGCGCCATATCGTCCAGTGCTTTCTCGGATTCCGGACGCAGTGTCGCCTTGTTGTAGTCGTAGAAGATATTTTCCACCACCTGCGGTTTGTGAACGGCGGCAAGGATAAAGTCAACACCATATTCCGCATCTTCCTCGGCGATGTCGGACACGAATTCCTGTTTGGCGTTCAAATATCCCTGGGAGCTTGCCAGCATCACGTAACGGACTCCGCGGTTCAGACGGAAACGAAACGAGCCGTCATCTTTCGCCACCTCTTTCTGGTTGCTGCCGTCGTTACCGACGATACGGATAATCGCATTTTTAACCGGTTCCTCATCGCGGTCCAGCACATAGCCGCTGATCCATACCTTGATTTCCGGCAATTCGAAGCTGTAGATATGGTCGTAGCCTCGCGCATCCTTTCTGTTGGAACTGAAGAAACCGTACTCTCCTTTTCCAAAAGTAATGCCGAAATCGTCCGCAGAGGAGTTCATCGGCTGACCCATGTTTTCCACGTTCCAGTGTCCGGATTCGGTCTGGGTTGCTTTGAACAGGTCAAGACCTCCGAATCCCGGATGTCCGGTAGAGGAGAAATAGATAATATTGTCCTCACGGCAGTACGGGAACATCTCGTCGCCTGCAGTGTTGATTTGTTCGCCCATATTTTCAAGGCTTCCGGCTCTGTCCACCAGAGAGACGCGCCAGATGTCAAGACCGCCCTGTCCGCCCGGCATATCGCTGCAGAAATACAGATATTTTCCGTCCACGGAAACCGCGGGATGACCGTAAGCCGACAAAGTATCGGCAGTAATTTCATATTTCACGGGAGCGCTCCATTTTGCGTCGGAACGCTGGGAAGTGTAGATTTCTACGGAAGTCGGCGCATTCGGCTCACGGCGTGCCTTGGTCAGATACATGGTGTTGCCGTCCGGAGTAAATGAGATGATACCCTCGTCGAATTCGGTGTTCAACTCGCCCTCAACAGGTTCCGGGCGCTGCCACTTGCCGGTCTCATCCTTCTTGGAAAAGAAGATGTCGCCCTTCTTGGTACCTGTAATCTCGCTTTTGTGGTCACCCATCGCCTTTTCGGTGGTGGAAGTGAAATAAAGCTCGTCCTCTTCACCGTGGAACATCGGAGAGAAGTCCGCGCGGCGGGAATTGAACAGTTTTGCCTGTTTTACCACATATCGTGTCGGATTTTCCTTCATGCGGATAGCCATTTCGCAACCGCGGATTTTCTCCTTGGTCAACTTGTGGTCCGGAACGAATTCCAGGAATTTGCCATAATTGTCAATTGCCGATTCGTATTTACCCTGTTCCTGCAAAGCGTGTCCCAGATGGAAATATGCGGTACTGTCCTCATAATTGTAGCGGATAGAATTCTGGAAAGATGCGGACGCACGCGGCGCCATGTTCAGCTTTTCATAGCAAAGTCCCATTTTAAACGCCACTTTGCCGCGCAGCGGGCGCTGCTCCTTCTTTTTCAGAGAGTTGTACACCTTTCGGTAGGTCTTTGAGGCGTCATAGTATTCACCGCGGTCATACTGTTCCTCCGCCTGGCTCAATTTCGGACTCCGACAGCCGGTGACAAGCGCCGCTACAAATACGGTCAATAGTATGTATGTGTAATGCTTCATTTTTTCTTTCTTTTCATTGCCGCACCTTTGGTGCGTTATTTCATAATAACGATTTTCGCACCGTTTTTATTGTGCTGAAACACGATATCGCCACCGTCTAACAGCTAAGAAACAAAAGCCTTCGGACTCATAATCTGGAGGTCCTTGGTTCAAGCCCAAGCTGGTCCACTTTCATTAT
>SAMEA104404100__coassemble_388_pt1 | contig 50158 bp, 37 predicted proteins | sample SAMEA104404100__metabat2_high_PE_008 | metagenome-assembled genome bin SAMEA104404100 (sample SAMEA104404100) | Balaenoptera acutorostrata | reverse complement strand
CGACGACCACAACCATCTCGTTCACGGTACACTAGCTCCGCATCCAAACAAGGAAATCATCGACATGGACTTGCAGTTGAAAGACCTTGAAACTATCGAAGGCCGTATCACAAGAACTCAGAAACAGGCACAGACAGGCGCCGACAAAGCAGCCAAAATGCAGTATGAAGTTCTTAAAAAAATCAAAGACGCGCTTGACCAGGGTCTTCCGGCACGTACAGTTGAATTTGATACCGCTGATGAACAGAAATTCGCCCGTGAACTTTTCCTTTTGACCAACAAACCGGTGCTTTACGTTTGCAACGTAGATGACGCTTCTGCTGTAAACGGCAACCATTACGTTGAAGCAGTACGCGAAGCCATTAAAAACGAAGATTCGCAGCTGATGATTGTTGCAGCACAGACTGAAGCAGACATCGCAGAACTTGATACATGGGAAGAACGTCAGGAATTCCTTCAGGAAATCGGACTTGAAGAATCAGGCGTAAGCCGTTTGATTCGCGCAGCATACGCATTGCTTAACCTTCAGACTTACTTCACAGCAGGGCCTGACGAATGTCGTGCATGGACATTCCTTCGCGGCAGCAAAGCTCCGCAATGCGCAGGAATCATCCACACAGACTTCGAAAAAGGTTTCATCCGTGCAGAAGTTATCAAATATGACGACTATGTAACACTGGGCAGCGAAGCCGCAGTTAAAGAAGCCGGAAAAATGAACGTTGAAGGCAAAGAATACATCGTTCAGGACGGCGACATCATGCATTTCAGATTTAATGTTTAAGAATAAATAGAAAGTGTAATGTAATTGGGGATAACCGGCAACGATTGTTCCCGATTTTTTTTATTGTAAATACATTGAAACTATTTCTTTTGGTATATTTTGAATCTTTTCGGAGATAATTTGAGTAAAATTTTATAAATTTGTAAGTCAAGATTTATGTTGAACCGATTTCACGTATGAAGTCGGTTCGTTTTGGTGTAAAATGTAATTTTTGGCTATCTGAATCGTTAATTATTAAAAGAGACAATTATGAGCAACAATATACCCAGACCAACCGATATGAGTATTATTCTTACCTATCGTTGTCCGATGGGCTGCCAGATGTGCAACATCTGGAAGAATCCTACCAACAAGAAGGAAGAAATTAGCATAGAGGAGATTGAAAAGCTGCCGAATGTAAAATTTATCAACCTTACCGGCGGCGAACCGTTTATCCGCGAGGATCTGGAGGATATCGTGGAAGTTTGTTTTAAAAAATCACCTCGTGTGGTTATTTCCACATCAGGATGGTTTGAAGACCGACTGATTCATATGGCGCAGCGCTTTCCTAACATAGGAATCCGTATCAGTATTGAAGGTTTGTCACAGGTGAACGACAAACTGCGCGGTCGTGAGGGCGGTTTTGACAAAGGGTTGCGTACTCTTTTAAAGTTGAAAGAAATGGGTATCAAAGACATCGGTTTCGGTATCACCGTTTCCAACCACAACTCCGAAGACATGCTTTCACTGTACAGGCTGTCCAAGGCGCTGGGTATGGAATTTGCTACAGCAACATTCCACAATTCTTTCTACTTCCACAAAGACGACAACTTTGTAACCAACAAAGACGAGGTTTGCAAGAACTTCGAAACTTTGATGCATTATCAGTTGAAAGAAAATCATCCGAAATCATGGTTCAGAGCCTATTTCAATATGGGTCTAATCAATTACATTCATAACAATCCGCGTTTGCTTCCCTGTGAAGCCGGTCTTGTCAATTTCTTCGTTGACCCGTGGGGAGAAATCTTCCCTTGCAACGGTATGGAAGACAAATACTGGAAAGAAAGCATGGGCAGCATCCGCAGCGGCAAAACTTTCGACGAAATTTGGACCAGCGAACAGGCTCAGAAGATTCGCGAGAAAGTGCGCAACTGTCCGAAACACTGCTGGATGGTCGGAACCGCTTCTCCGGTAATGAAGAAGTATATCGGCACTCCGCTGAAATGGGTGGTTCGCAACAAGCTGAATGTTATGATGGGCAAACCGATTTCAATTGAATTAAACGACAAAAAGCAATAGTCATGAGAATCGTAGTTACAGGTACCAGAGGAATTCCAGGAATTCAGGGCGGTGTTGAAACACATTGTGAAGAACTATTTCCGCGTGTAGTTGACGAGAACCACGAAGTTATCGTTGTGCGCAGACCGGAATACATTTCCAAAGGACATGAAGCTACGACTTACAAAGGGGTGAAAATCAAAGATCTCAAGACATTGCCCGGCAAACATCTTGAAGCGTTTACCCACACTTTGCGTGCCGTATGGTATGCAAAGACAGCGAAAGCCGATATCGTGCATATCCATGCCGTAGGTCCTTCCATCGCCGTTCCGTTTTCCAGAATGCTGGGAATGAAAACCGTAATGACTCACCACGGACCGGACTACAACCGTGACAAATGGGGCAAATTCGCCAAAGCGGTGATTCGTACCGGTGAAAAATGGGGCGTGAAATATGCCAGTCACGTTATCGTGATTTCAAAATTCATTCAGAATCTTTGTGCCGAGAAATATCCTTCTCAAAAGAATGTTTCTCTGATATATAACGGTGTTCAATTGCAGTGCCCGCCGTCTCAGGACGATTATCTTCGCGAACTGGGATTGCAGAAACGCGGTTATGTGCTTGCCGTAGGACGTTTCGTGAAAGAGAAATGTTTCGATATGTTGGTAAGAGCATTCGCACAAATCAAGCCGGAAGGCGTGCAGTTGGCTATTGCCGGTGATGCTGACCACGAAGACGCTTATTCTCTTGAACTTAAAGAACTGGCAAAGAAAAACGGAGTGGTACTAACCGGATTTATCCAGAAAGACAAACTTGCGCAACTGTATGCCAATGCAAGACTGTTCGTATTGCCGTCCACTCACGAAGGATTGCCGATTTCACTGCTTGAAGCGATGAACGGACATTGTGACGCTCTGGTCAGCGATATTCCTGCAAATACAGAGGTAGGTCTTCCGAAAGAGGATTATTTCGAAACAAGCAACGAGGCTGATTTAGTCGAACATTTGAAACAGAAACTGGCAAAAGCACCGAAAGACGCCGTTGAATATGATATGTATCACTACAATTGGGACACTATTGCACAGCAGACACGTGACGTGTACGATTCGCTGATGAAATAAACAGACATTATATAAAATACAAAAGACATTATTCGTAAGAATAATGCCTTTGTTGTTATTGTACGGTTATATGTTATCTGTTGTATACTTCCATCAGCTGACGGTAATGTTCTTCCTGTGAAAAACGGTTCAACGCATATTCCTTGATGGCAGCGTTGTTGATATCAGTGTTCCACATCTTGTTGATGGCATCAACAAGTGATTTACTCTCCTTGGATGTAAATGTCACGCCGCAGCCGTTGTCCAGCAATTCCGGAATACCGCCGATATTTGCACCGACCACCGGAGTGCCCGCGCAAAGCGATTCGATAATGCTCAACGGGTTGTTTTCATACCACTCGGACGGAGTGACGGAGAAACGCGCGTGAGCAAACAGATTGCTGACCTGAGTCGCGTTGCAGTGTCCCAGAAATTCGATATTCGTGCAGCCTTTGTATTTCTCTTTCAATTCATCCGCAAGCGGACCGCCGCCGGCAACTTTAAGTTTGTACGGCAGATTTTTTGCTGCGTCAAGCAGAGTGTACATCCCTTTTTCTTCGGAAAGTCTGCCGACATAGATATAGTAGTCCTCTCTCGGCAGAATCGGCAGTTCTTTCAATGCCTTCATCTTTACCGGATCTACGAAATTGCAGATGTATGCGGTTTTGGTGAAGCCGCCCTGATTCATCTTCCGTTCCATGAACTGACTCGGGCATACAAAGCAGTCGGTAATCTTTGAAAGGGTTTTGCAATCCCATTTTTTAGCCTCAAACAAGGCTATCAGACTCGCAGCGGTGCTGCCTTTCATACATTTGTATTTGAATACGTTGGATTTGTCGGTGAAACAAAGTTCGCAGGACTCCTCTCCGCGGCGGCAGGTGTAGGACGGACACAGCAGTTTGTAGTCGTGCATGGTCCACACGGTTTTTGCTCCGGCTTCGTGTGCCAGTTTTACGATAACGGGAGAAAGGTAGGAGTGGATATTGTTGAAATGAATGACATCCGGTTTGAAATCCGCAAGAACCTTTTTGAATGAAGCAACGATGTTACCCCAGCCGAAAATACGTTTCGCTGCGGCGATTTTTGCTGAAACACCACCGGAAAAACTGACTTCGGAAGCAAAATATCTGCTGAAAGGACTTTCTATATTTTCCGGGTATTGCATGGCGTATACTGCAACCTCGTGCCCTTTTTCTTTCAAAAGAGTTTCAAGATTCAGCGTGCACACGCAGTCACCGCCCCTCGGGTAGTAGAATTTGTTTACTATAAGTACTCGATGTTTCATTAAACAGGTTTTATTGTATTATCATCTTATATAACGATACAAAGTGTCGCTATATTATAGGAAGATGTATGATTTGTTGGAAAAACGGGTCAGCGTTTGGCGCAAACGGCTGAAATTGCGTTTTCGATACTCTCATCCATTCCGGACGGAGAGTAGGTGTTTTTGTAGAATGCGAAGGTGTTCGTATCCGATTCAATCAGCGCTTTCAAATCGGCTGCAAATACGTTGCGGTTCTTTACATCGCTGATTTTAACGCCGGTAACGTCAGTTGCAATGCTCTTGAAATACGGAACATCGGACAACAGCATCTTTTTGCCGTAGAACGAAGAAAGAGACAATACGCCGGACTGGGTTGCCGAGATGTAAGGATATACGGTAACGGCAGCTTTGGCAAACAGATCGTTCAATTCGCTGTCTTCGATAAAGCGGTTGATGAAATATACGTTTTTCAGATTGCTGTCCACCGGGAAGTAGGAATCTCCTTTGCCCGCAACAACCAACGGATACTGCTGAAGTTCGGGATGCTTGCTGTACATGTCATACAAAAGGTGAACGCCTTTGTACAACTGTACGTTGCCGAAGAAAAGAATATAGTTTTCAACGCCTTTCAATTCAGGCACTGCATCCTTCCCGTTCTCTATTTGCGGAGTTACAAGGGTCGGAAAGTTGAAGTAGAATACCTCCTTTTCCGGAAATCTCTCTCTCAAATAATTGAACTGGCTCAAGCTGTTGGTTACCAGATTCTGACATTTGGTAAACATGATGCGGTTCGGAATATTGATGAAGAGTTTGTAGTTCAGATATTTTCTCAGCGATTCGTATTTTATGTCGTGCTGTATCGCATCGTGTACGGTATGCAGAACATTGACTGATTTCATAATCCGTTTGATGCGGTAAGCCAGCACCAGTTCTTCCGTCATGGTGTACAGTAAATCCGGTTTTACGGATGCTATTAGTTCGTTTATTTTCTTCAGTAAAGCACCCGGATGAACGCGGAACAGAATGCGGTTCAGTTTGCCTTCCGGATAGTTGACGAAATGTATTTTGTCTTGTGGAAAATCAGTAAAATCTTTCTTGTATCTCTCCTCGCGAATCACGATAACGGCGTGAGATTCCGTATTCATTACCCTTTTCAGAATGGATAACGCATAAGGTCTCATTCCTTCTTTGTATTCAGTTACGATGTATAAGATTTTACGATTTTGTTTCATTTTACAGTTTCATTAATTCGAGTTCGGATTTCTCCGGCAGACCGTATTCGTCGCCTCTGTCATAATTGCCGGCAAGGAACATAAACATGACGCTCAGGTTCATGGTATACTCGCGGAGAGGAGCCCAGTCGGAGTTACCCTGTACAAGCAGACAGCAAAGGATTCCCAGGACGGTAATCAGAATGATATGGTAGTTTGCAGATGTTGAACCTGCAATTCTTTTCTTGAAACGGTAGAAATATCTTGCGATGAAATATACGATAACGGAGAATCCGACAAGTCCCAGTTCACAAAGCATAATCAGCCAGATGTTATGGATTGGGTAGCTGTACATAAAGTCGTCTCCCAGCCATTCGTCGGTTGAGAACAGCGTATTGAAGTCGATATAGATATTTTCGCTCATATATTTCAGGTGAGAGTTCCATCCGACGCCGAATAGCGGGTGGTCGGAGAACATTTCATATCCGCAAAGGTAGTGCATACCGCGGGCAAGCATCATATCGTCCGCATCGGATTTCAGGAACATGTCCGCAATCGGAGTCAGCCAGAAAACGGTTGCAATCAGCAGAATTACCGGCAGCACCGCTTTGAAGAATATTCTCGGGCTGAAGATGCTGTATTGTTTGAATTTGTACAAGACAACACTCAGTAGAGATGCAAATGCGATACTCATCAATGCACTTCTTGACTTTGACAAAAGGATAATCAATACCGCAATGACAAGCATGGCAATGCTCTGTTTTTTCTTGAAGTTGGTCAATATGCAGGCCAGGAAGAAACAGTAGCAGTAGGAGATGAACACCCCCAAAGTATTGGAGTGGTCGAATGTGCCTACGGCTCCAGCACGGCTTCCCTCACGAAGCAAAGCTGACGAGTTGAACAGTTTGACAATCGCTTTCATATTCAGCAGCGGGAACATGATAGACAGCACCAGATTCAGCACCAGTCCGGCTGCAAGTCCGGTAAATATACCGTTCAGAATAGTTTTGTACGAACAGGTGGTAACGATGTAGTACAAAACAAGAAAATAGGTGGCAAAGTAGAATACCGGTACGACGGATGCGAATTTGACCTCGTTGGTTGGGTTTGCGAATACGTAGATAATGGCGGCAATGATACTGACCAGAGTCGCCGTTTTGATTTGCGGTATCACCCTGTTGTAGCACTTTACGGCTATGAACAGGAAGAAAAATGCGAAGAAATGGTATGGTTGCGCCCTCAGAGCAATCCCCAGCGGTCCGTAGGCACCGAAATCCAGCTGGTGTTCCGGTCCCGAGAAGAGGAATACGGGGAATGTCGCCCTGGGCAGAAAGAACGAGAACACGGTCAGTGCTATCATTACTTCCGCCAGTTTGGAATAAGTTAACTCTTGTCTGTTTCTTGAAAGGAACCAGACAAGAGCTACCAAAAGGGTTATGAATATTATTGCTCTATCCATAATTAACCGCTAATTAATCTTCTTGTTGTTCGCCGTATCCGTAACCGTAACCCTGAGAAGTTTTAGGGTTTGTATCGTTGATGATTACAGCTACGTTGTTAAGCTGCTTGCGGTCGATTAATTGGTTTAGATAATTGATGTGACGTTTCAAAGTGTAGTTTGCGCGTGTTACGTACAATACCACGTCGGCATATCTTGAAATTGAGAATGTATCGCTGACCATTGCTACCGGAGCGGAGTCCACAATTACATAATCATATTTTTCTTTGGCTGTATCGAACAGTTCTGCAACACGGTCGCGAAGCAAAAGTTCTGACGGGTTCGGCGGAATTGGACCTGCTACGATAACGTCAAGATTGTTTACTTCTGTGTGCTGTACAAGTTCGCTGAACTGGATAGTTTCGTCAGCGAAGTAGTTTGTAGCACCCGGAGCAGCTTTCAAACCAAGATATTCGGACAATTTCGGTGAACGGATATCAAGACCGATAAGCAATACTTTCTTGTCAAGCAGTGCGAATGATGAGGCGATGTTTGTACTTACAAATGATTTGCCTTCGCCGCTCACTGAAGAAGAAACAAGGATAAGTTTTTCTTTCTTGCCAGGAAGCATGAACTGAAGATTGTTTCGTACCAGACGGAACAGTTCAACAATAGAAGATGTTTTGCCGTTTTTGACGATAAGGTACCCTTTGTGTCTGTTGTGGCAAAGTTCGCCGATAACCGGTGCATTGACGATGCGTTCCAGTTCTTCCTGAGAAGCGAATTTGTTTGAGAACAAATCTTTCAGATAAAGAATAACAACCGGAGTAAGCAGACCTGCAAGAAGACAGATGATGATTGTCAATGCTTTTTTAGGAGCAACCGGTTCGCTGGATGTATATGCAAGATCGATGATTTCGCCCTTCGGAATTGCCGCTGCAAGAACAAGTTCGTTTTCTTCACGTTTCTGAAGCAGGAAGCTGTATAGAGTGTTTTGTACAATCTGGCTGCGTTTCAATTCAAGGTATTCGCGTTCCTGAGTAGGAATGGATCCTAATTTGTTGATAGATTCGTTTGAAGAAGCAGTTAATTCTTTCAAAACAACGTCGTTGCTGACAATGCTGCGGTCGATACTAATCAGCATATTGTCTTTGATTGCTTCAATCTGTTTCTGCAAAGCAACAAGCAGAGCATTGTCCGCTTTTGAATTGTTTTTGATTTTAAGATATTCAAGAATGATAGTGTTGTATTCTGCAACACCGTCGCTGATTGCACTTTCAGAATCGCCTGTAAATGGAATCAAAGCGTAGCGGTTTTCCGGTTTTGCAAGGAAATCCTTAATCATCTTCAATACCGCACCCTTTGACTGAGCGGCAAGAATTTCAGATTCAAGTTCGCCTTTTTTCTTCAACTGGTATTTAACCTCGGCTTCGATGTCTACGAAATCGTTAAGTTGTTTGTATTTTTCAATACTGCTTTCAGTTTTTGATAGGTCTTTGTATACGATGTCAAGACGTTCGTCGATAAATTCTTTTGTTTTCTGTGCAATTTCGTTTTTGACGTCAACACCGCGGATGTTGTACAGTTCGACGATTTTGTTCAAAAGGTCTTTTGTAAGTTTTGTGTCCGCACTTTCGGTAGAAACGATGATAGTGTTGGCTTTCTTTGAAGCTGCATAGAATTCAATGTCTTCCCAGTAGTCTTCGGCAAGTTCGCTGATAGGGTAGACATTACCTTTGATTTTATATTTTTCTCCCGCTACGTATTTGTCTGTAGCACTTAGAATAAAATCTCCGTAGATTGTGGGGATAGTTACCGGGAAAGTGGCACCTTCAATGTCTGCAAGAGTTTTGAACATACCTTTTTTGACTTTCACGTCAACTTTGCCTTCTTTGTCAATATTGATTTTAAGTTTCAGAGAAACAGAAAGAGTATCCAAAACGCCTGGAGCGGATGTGATGTTTACCGGAGAAGTTTTGTAATATCTTTCGCTTTTCAAAAATCCTGTTTTGTGTTTGAAAACCTTGTTCAGTTCAAGGTCTGTAATGGCTTTGCTCAGGATAGTGTGAGAACTGATGATTTCAACCTCGTCGTCAGTTTCCGCAGAACCTTCGCCAAGGAATGAAAGACTCTTCATCAAAGAACCTCCAAGACCTCCGCCTTTTTCGTCAGTGATAAGTACTTTTGTAACAACGGCATAAACCGGACGTTTGATGTAAAGATAAAAACCGCCGGCTGCAAGGAAAAATACAAGTGAAATTACAAACCACAAAATGTGTTCTTTGTAGTTTTTAATTATTTGATGTAAATCTATTGTCTGATTTTTTAAATCTTGTCCCATTTCATGTAGATTATTTGATGGTTAATGCAATAACCAGTGATGCAATAACAGATGCGGCACTTACAACAGTTGAGATAACTGAAAGTTTGTATGCATTAAACTGATTGTATTTTGAATTGTCTTTCTTGATTTTGTTGGGCTCAACATAAATCACGTCGTTTTGTTTCAAATAGAAGAACGGAGAAGAAGTGATTTTTGAATCGTTCAAATCAAGTCTCTGTACCACTTTCTGACCGCCGATTTCACGAATAACCATAACGTTTTCACGCAAGCCGTAGTCTGTTAAGTCTCCGGCAGTTGAAATAGCATCCAGAATAGAAAATCTTGAACGCTTTACGTTGATAGTGCATGGAGCTTTGACTTCACCCATAACGTTGACCTTGAAATTTATGATTTCAACTCTTACATACGGATTGTCGGCATATTTTTCAATCAAACCTGCAAGTTCTTCGGAAATCTGTTCGGTAGTTTTTCCCTGAACGTGGATTTTGCCCAAAACCGGGAAGTTGATATAACCTTCATTGTTTACCATGAAAGTCTGCTGCTGTGGCTGAGTCTGTGCCGGCAGAGACGGCATTGCGCTCGGATTGGCAAGCGGAAGGTTAAAGATTGCGGTAGCTTCAGGAATAACAGAGTTTACAGTAATCATCAGTTCATCGTCCGGTGCAATTTTAATATCGAAATCGGATTCCCCGATAACTTGGGTGTTAACAGAATCTTTCTGTAAATCAGTAAAATATGCCAGGTGATTCTTTTGAGCCGAACAAGATAAAAGAAACAGCCCTGAGATTAGAATGAGTAAATGTTTATACATATGTTAAGAGTTTTATATTCAGTAATATTTTTAAACGTAAATAGATGTGTTTTATTGTGCCAATACATAATGAAAGACACTGACTCAGTGCCATGACGGTCTGAAATATTCACCCTCGAGCGGTTGGTATCTGAGATCTTTTATTCTTTTGCCGATAACTTTGGCGGGAATACCGCCGACTATCGTATACGGCTCTACATCTTTTGTTACAACCGCTCCGGCAGACACCACGGCACCTTCTCTGATATGAACGCCTTTCAGAATGGTTGCGTTGACACCTATCCAAACATAATCGTCAATAATAATCTGTTCTCCGTTGTATTTGAAATCCGGATCCTGGACATCGTGAGAACCGGACATAATGGAAACGTTTAGTGAAATACTTACGCAATTACCGATTTTTATGCCGGTAAAAGATTGTAACGTGCAGTTTCGGTTAATGTGAACGTAATCCCCGATTTCAAGATGTCTCGGTTCCATAAAAAACACGTCAGCGTCAACTTTTGACCTTTTCCCTATTCTGGTGGTCATGCGGAGAAAGAACTTTCTGACTGTCCACACAGGAATTTTGAATATGATTTTATTGAGAATTACGTAAACGTAAAATTCATATAAAGAAAACAGTATTCGTTTGATCATCCTTTGTGAAGTTTGTTTTTAACAAGTGCCTTTACATTTTTAGGTGCGAAGATAACATATATTATTAGAATAACCGCAATATATACCATATTAATGTATAGATTGTTGCTGTAACTGAATATTATGCCGCTGAATGCAATGAGAACAGTGCATCCGAGCACCAGAAAAGACGGTCTGATTTTAAAGAATTTCCGAGTGTCGACTGCGCGGTATGCAAACAGGAATCCGAAAGTGATGATGGAGCTCCAGATAATTCCGAATGTGCCGAAATTTTTAATCAGGAACCAGTTCGCAACAGTGTTGACAACGGTTGCCAGCGCAATGCCCGGAAGGGTGTAAATCGTTTTCTTCGAGCACTGGTAACCCATGTCGAAGAATGCAGCCAGAGAGAAAACCATGGTGGAAACCGACAAAAGATACAGATATTTGCAGCTTTCGTAGTATTCATGGCTCACCAGCCAGCCGTAATTCAGTTTTATCAGGAATGGAAACAGGATTACAAGGGCGGACAAAACATAGAAGTAGTTGTTGAAAATTGACGAAAAGAATTTGTCCCTGTCACTTGATTCGTACTGTCGCAGTGCGTTTTCCTGCCATGCCTGATAAAATATAAATGTCAAAGTCTGCAGAATGCTTGCAAATTTGTAGGCAACTGCATAAAGTCCGTTTTCTTCAAGTCCGATAAAATGCTCGATGAAGAACTTGTTGCTGCTTCCTACCAGCCACCAGCACACGGTGCTCGGCAGCAGCGGAAGGCTGTATTTGATGATTTCGCGGTTAATCTCCTTATTGTCGAATTTGTAGGAGAAATATGTGCGGAAAATCTTTGTTTTGATTTCCAAAAATACCAGCGTCAACGCTCTTGAACCGATGTTTGCAAGGAAGATACCCTCGACCTGCATGTCGAAATATGCCACGAATACCAGGCTGAGAATACCGATAAGGAAGGAGTTGATAATTCCGGCGGCAACGAAGTATTTTGTCTGCCCGAGACCGCGAATCAACTGTACGGAAACATCGTAGAATATCATCACGATGAGGAATGCCACGATGTAGCTCAGATACTGGATTTGTGCGAAAATCACGAGGAATCCCGTAATGGCGATAATCAGAAGGCTGTTTCGCGCCAGAGTTTTGTAGACGAAAGTAATAATGGCCTGTTTGCGCTCTTCCTCCGTAGCCTCAATCAAAAAGCGGAATCCCCCGTCCACGAGCATGAACGAGAACACCGGGGTAAGCATCAACACGATGGAAAGACACAAATCGTAATAACCGAATTGTGACGGGTCGGTAATCAGATAGGTGTAGAGCGGAACCAACAGAAAAGTTATCAGTTTCGAACCTAAATTACCGACAGCGTAAATTCCAATATCTTTAATAAATTTCTTGCTTCTTGAAACTTCTGCCATTTTCAAAAACTACTTCGTCATATAGATAAACGAAGAGGCTTTTTTTTTATTGCATAGTAGGTATATAATAAATCTTGTAGTAAATTTGTGAAAAATAACCAAGTCATCATGAATTTTTCAATCATACTTTCCGAATACTGTATCGCATCGCTTGCACTGCTGGCGATTCTTGTTATAACTGTCTGCATCTGGACGGCGAGACGCTATAATGCGGTATCACGAGCTGTGAAAGCGGGAAAAAAAGAGGGGAATTTGCCTCCGGTTTCCGTAATCGTCTATACCAGCGACGATACCGAGAATCTGGCGAAAACCCTGCCGATGATTATGGCACAGGATTATCCGCAATTCCAGGTGGTGGTTGCCGACGACGGCGTTTATGACAGCACCAAGGATTATATGCTTGAAGCAACGCTGAAATATCCGAATCTGCACTATACCTCCGTTCCGGGCGGAACCCGCAACCTTTCCCGCCGCAAACTTGCGCTGACTCTGGGAATCAAGGCTGCAAAATACGATTATATCGTAACCACTGCGGACAACTGCTATCCGGCGGGCAACCGGTGGCTGAAAAGCATGATGCGCAATTTCACTCCCGGTACCGACGTGGTTATAGGAACTTCCAACTATGCTCCGGAAGATGACTGCGCGAGAGGAAAACGCAGTCGTGCCTATGATGTCGTATTCAGCAAGGCCCAGTATCTGAGTGCCGCGCTGCACGGAAAACCGTATCGCGGTGACGGCAACAACCTTGCCTACCGCAAAGAACTTTTCTTCAGTGAAAAAGGTTATTCAAGAACTTTGAATCTGCAGAACGGTGATGACGATATCTTTATCAACGAGATTGCAACAGGTGACAATACTGCTGTGGAACTTTCTCCGGAAAGCCGTATGACCGTTAAGGCATATGACGTCAAGAAAAACTACCGCAACGAAAAACTGCGCTACGGATTCACTTTGTCCTATCTGAAAACATTTGCAAAATATTCCACATCCATCATCACCGCATTGCGCTGGCTGGCGATTCCGGTATTTGCCGCCGTGGTATGGTTTGCCAACTGGAATTTGGTGCCGGTAATTGCAGCACTGATATTGGTTGTCATTTTGGTTGTAGTGGATATTGTAATGTTCCGCAAGGTATCGGTTGCGCTGCACGGACGGAAGATGCTATTCTGCATCCCGTTCCTTGTGATGAAACGACCGTTTGTTACATTCTATTTCAAACTGCTGAATCATAAACTGCGCAGAGCCAACTATACCAATTTGCACAAAAAACTGTAAACAAACATCCACGAAATAAAAACGGGCGGCACCTTTTGGGTCCGCCCGTTTTCTTATGGTCTTTTCCTATTATTTCACTTCTTCACCAATCAGAGTTGCAGATGAAACGCTGTTAACTTTGACGGTAACGTAATCGCCGATGTGGTGGTTTCCTGCAGGGAACACAATCACTTTGTTCTGCTGGGTTCTTCCGAACAAATCAGCGCGGGAACGTTTTGAGTAACCTTCTACAAGCACTTCGAAAGTCTTGTTGATGTCACGCTGGTTGCTTGCCAGTGAAAGTTCGTTCTGCAAAGCAATCATACGGTTCAAACGGTCGATTTTCACTTCTTCCGGAACATTGTCCTTCATAATCTTTGAAGCAAGAGTGCCCGGACGTTCGGAATATTTGAACATGAAAGCACCGTCGAAACCGACTTCGCGCATCAGGCTCAATGTTTCCTGGAAATCTTCTTCGGATTCGTTGTAGAAACCGGTGAACATATCTGTAGTGATACCGCAATCCGGCATTTCCTTGCGAATTTTCGCGATTCTGTCAAGATACCATTCGCGGGTATATTTGCGGTTCATGTTTTTAAGAACGCTGTTGCAGCCTGACTGCACCGGAAGGTGGATGTGGCGGCAGATGTTCTTGTGAGCAGCCATTGTTTCGATAATATCGTCTCCCATATCTTCCGGGTTTGAAGTGGTGAAGCGTACGCGCATTTCCGGAACTGCTTCGGCAACCATTGCAAGAAGTTGGGCAAAAGAAACTTCGGATTTGTCCTCAGTGATGAATTTGTAAGAGTTGACGTTCTGACCAAGTAGAGTCACTTCTTTAAATCCTTTGGCTCGCAGGTCGGCTAGCTCGTTAAGGATGCTCTGCGGTTCACGGCTTCTTTCACGACCGCGAGTATAAGGAACAATACAATAGGAACAGAAATTGTTGCAGCCGCGCATAATGCTGATGAAACCTCCTATTTTGTTTCCTCCGATACGCATCGGGATGATGTCGCGGTAAGTTTCTGTTTTGGAAAGTTCTGTATTGATGGCTTTTTCTCCAAGTTCTGCAGAAGCAATCAACTGCGGAAGGTCAAGATAAGCGTCCGGACCTGCAACAAGATTAACTCCGTAATCGTTGATAAGCATATCCTTGATGCGTTCTGCCATACAGCCGATAACGCCGATAATCAGTTTGCCGCCTTTCTTTTTGCGGATAACGCTCAGTTGTTGCAAGCGGGAGAATATTTTTTGTTCTGCATTGTCGCGGATGGAACAGGTGTTCAAAAATACCGCATCGCAGTCTTCAATATTTTCATCAGTAACAGTTTCGTAGCCCGCCATTTTCATAACGGACGCAACGACCTCACTATCGGCTACGTTCATCTGGCAGCCGTATGTTTCGATAAACAGTTTCTTTGTCATAAAGTGATTATTTCTTTGCAAATCAGTGTACAAAGTTAATTAAATGCGTTCGGACGGCAAAATTAATTTTTATTAATCGAATATTCTGAGATTCAGAATGTCAACAGTTGAGGTGTGTTAAAAGCGGAAAGCAGTGTTAAATAAAATATTGCGATGTCCCCGTCGGAGATATTCCATAAAGGGGAACGAGTTTTAAGACAGTTAATTTTAACCATTTTTTTGAATTGTAATCATAAATTTATTACCTTTGCGATGGTTTTAAGATATAAAAGTATCGTAGAAAGCGGAAACGGTACAAACTGGTAAAATTATTATTTCAGGTTATGAATTTAAGTAAAAAAATTGAATTCTCGCCTAAGTTGATTTCAGAACTTAGACACTATTCATTCTCCAAATTCAAAGACGACTTAACTGCCGGGATTGTGGTAGGTATTGTCGCTCTTCCTCTGGCAATTGCGTTCGGTATCGCAAGCGGCGTAACACCGACAGTCGGTTTAATCACAGCCATTATCGGCGGATTTCTTGTTGCAGCACTCGGCGGCAACAGCGTTCAGATTGGCGGTCCGACAGGAGCATTCATTGTCATCGTCTACAACATTATCCAGAATTTCGGATTGGCAGGACTTGCAGCCGCTACCTTTATGGCGGGTGTTATACTTGTGCTTCTCGGAGTGTTCAAACTGGGTACAGTTATCAAATTTATCCCTTATCCGATTGTCATCGGTTTCACCAGCGGTATCGCGCTGACTATCTTCTCCACCCAGATTGTGGATTTGATGGGACTTCAGATTGAAGGCGGTGTTCCGAGTGACTTTATCAACAAATGGGCTGTTTACTTCCAGAACTTCGGTACAGTCGACCTTCCTACATTTATAGTAGGTATCGTAACAATTGCAATTATCGCAACCGCTCCGCTTGTATCCAAAAAACTTCCGGGTGCACTGATTGCAATCATCGTGATGACTCTTGTTGTTTATCTTTTGAAAGAATTCAATCTTGTATCACATATCCAGACTATCGGTGACCGTTTCGGAAACCTTCCTACAGAAATTCCGGCACCGCACGCGCTTGGTCTCGACATGAATACAATCAACCTGCTTCTTCCGTCAGCGTTTACAATCGCCGTTTTGGGGGCAATCGAATCTTTGCTATCCGCAACAGTGGCAGACGGTGCAACAGGTAACAATACAAAATCAAATACAGAACTTATCGGTCAGGGTGTTGCCAATATCGTGGTTCCGTTCTTCGGCGGTATTCCGGTAACCGGCGCTATTGCCCGTACAATGACCAATATCACAAACGGCGGAAAAACTCCGGTTGCAGGCGTTATTCACGCAATCGTTCTTTTGCTGATCTTCCTGTTCCTTATGCCGCTTATCAACTACGTTCCGATGGCATGTCTTGCAGGTGTACTTGTAATGGTGTCCTACAACATGAGCGGATGGCGTACAGTGATTGCAATCCTTAAAAACCCGAAATCAGATGTTGCCATCTTCTTTGTAACATTCCTTTTGACTGTTATCTTCGACCTGACCATCGCTATCGAAATCGGTTTGCTTCTTGCAATCGTGCTGTTCCTTCGCCGTGTAATGGAAAATACCAATATCAAGGTGCTTAGCGACCAGATTGACGTGAACGAAGGTTCCGGCAACGACAAGAAAGAAGTGCTTCACGTTGCAAAAGGTGTTGAAATCTACGAAATCGACGGTCCTTTCTTCTTCGGTGTTGCAACCAAGTTTGAGGAAATGATGCGCGACATGGGAGACAAACCGCTGGTGCGTATCATCCGTATGCGTAAAGTTCCGTTTATCGATTCAACAGGTATCCACAACCTTGAGATTCTGATTGACGCTTCACACAAAGAAGGTATTCACATCGTGCTTTCAGGCGTCCGTGAAGAAGTCCGCAAAACTCTCGAGCAGGCAAATATCTACAACAAAGTCGGCAAAGACCACGTTTGCGACCACATTACCAAGGCTGTTGCCATGGCAAACTCAATGGTTGAAAACAAAGAAGCTTTGCGTGAAATCAACTGGTAAAATCATACAGATTATATAATGAGTCCGTCTCCGGTTCCGGAGGCGGATTCTTTTGTTTTTTCGGTGAACTGCTCAATTTTAAGGAAATACTGCAAATATTTCTAAAAATCATTGACAAAGGGCTTTTCATATTGTATTTTTGTAAGAAATTAGGTTTTATGCGTAATTTGCCCTTATTTGGGGGTATTGTGCGCTGAATTTTGAGCAGGATGGATTCCGAAAACAAGAAGTCTGAAATATCTTTTTTCAACGCCAACTTCACTTCGATTATAAGTGTGGCGCTTGTGCTTGTGCTTTTCGGTATGGTCGCTTTTTTTGTAATCGTAGGCAACAACCTGTCCAACCAGGTGCGCGAAAGAATTGGGTTTACCGTCATCGTCAAAGAAGACGCATCCAATTCCGAAATCAACAAACTTAAGCAAATGTGGAATCATGCCGAATATGTTTCCAGCGTGAAATATGTTTCCCGTGAGGACGCTCTTGCCGAATGGGAGAAAGAAACCGGAGAAAATCTGCTTGAATTGTTGGGCGTAAACCCGCTGAACGCTGAATTCGACATCAAAGTCAAGTCCGATTTCTCGTCATCTGTAAGTCTGACCAAAATCGCGAACGAAGTAAAGACCAATCCCGCCGTTGAAAGCGTTGAAATTGAACGCGAAATCATCGATGCGGTCAATCACAATATCAACAATATTTCGATGATACTGACACTGGTTGCGGTAGTACTGATGATTATTTCATTCGCACTTATCAACAACACCATCCATCTGTCGGTATATTCAAAGCGATTCCTGATTCACACCATGAAACTGGTGGGGGCAAAATGGAGCTTTATCCGCCGTCCGTTCGTTATCAGCAACATGATCAACGGTCTGATTGCCGGAATTCTTGCCATAATCATGCTTTACATCGCGATTTACTACTCGTCTACTGTGGTGAAACTGAATGAAGAACTGCTTCCGACCGCGCAGATGGTGTATGTATTCCTCGGCATCATAGCCGCGGGAGTAGTGATGTGCGGTCTTGCAGCATTGATATCCACCAACAAATATCTGCGTCTGGACTACGATGCGCTGTTCAAAAGATAGATTTGAAAAAACAATATTTTATACTATATGTCAGTAACAAACAACACTAAAAAAGAGGATATGAAACGCAGCCGTTTCCCTCTTGGTAAAATTAATTTTATCATGATAGGAATCTGCTGTCTGATGATTATTGTCGGGTTCGCAATGATTAGCGGTGCTCCGAGTACAGACACTTTCAATCCTGATATTTTCAGCACACGCCGCATTGTAATCGGCCCTGCAATCGCATTTCTGGGTTTTGTATTCATGGTAATCGCCATCATGTACAGAGGCAAGGACCGTAAAACCGGAGACGGCAGCGAAAACAAAGAATAATATAACTAAAACAAGGTATAATTAATGGAATGGTTTGAGGCGTTGGTTCTTGGTATCGTCCAGGGATTGACAGAGTATTTGCCGGTGAGCAGCAGCGGTCACCTGACAATCGGTTCGGCGCTGTTTGGCGTTGAAGCTGCAGAAAATCTGACTTTCACTATCGTGGTTCACGTGGCAACAGTGCTTAGTACACTGGTAATTTTGTGGAAAGAGATTGAATGGATTTTCAGAGGCCTTTTCAAATGGCAGATGAACGATGAAACAATTTATACATTGAAGATTATCATCTCCATGATTCCAATCGGAATTGTCGGCGTATTCTTCAAGGATTATGTAGAACAGATATTCGGTTCCGGTTTGGTTGTTGTGGGTTCAATGCTGCTTTTGACAGCGGTTTTGCTTGCATTCTCCTATTTTTACAAACCGAAAGAACGTCACGAAATCACTTATAAAGACGCCTTTGTCATCGGTCTTGGCCAGGCATGTGCCGTAATGCCGGGTTTGTCCCGCTCAGGTACAACCATCGCAACAGGTTTGCTGCTTGGCGCTAAGAAAGAAAAACTTGCACAGTTCTCTTTCCTTATGGTAATCCCTCCGATTCTGGGCGAAGCTCTTCTGGACGGAATGAAGATTATCGAAGGTTCCGTTACCGGAGAATCCGAAATCTCTCTGCTTGCTTTGATTGTAGGATTCTTCTCTGCATTCCTTTCAGGATGTCTTGCCTGCAAATGGATGCTTAATCTTGTCAAAAAAGGCAAACTGGTTTATTTCGCCATCTACTGCGCGATTGCCGGTGCCGTAACATTGATTTTTTCACTAATTCAATAAGCCGGTAAGCATGTTGAACCCTATCGAAGGCGAGATATTTTTTGTTGACAAGCCGTACAAATGGACCTCTTTTGACGTAGTTAAAAGAATCCGCGGCATTTTGACAAGAAAAACAAAAAAGAAAAAATTGAAAGTGGGGCATGCGGGCACGCTGGATCCTCTTGCAACAGGAGTACTGGTTATCTGTACCGGAAAATCCACCAAGAGAATCGACGAACTGCAGGCACACGAAAAAGAATATATTGCAACTCTTGAACTTGGAGCAACAACTCCGTCGTTCGACCTTGAAAAAGAGATAGACAACAGATATCCCTACGAACATATTACCAGAGAACTGGTAGACGAGACTCTTCCGAAATTCGTGGGAACTATCTGGCAGGTGCCGCCTGTATTCTCCGCGTGCAAGGTAGACGGAAAGAGAGCCTACAAACTGGCGCGCAACGGTGAAGAAGTGGAGTTGAAGGCAAAAGAACTTGTAATCAAGGAGATTGATGTACTTGAATTTGATTCTCCGAAACTGGTTATCAGAGTTGTTTGCAGCAAAGGAACATATATCCGGGCGCTGGCTCGCGATATCGGACAGGCACTGAACAGCGGAGCGCATCTTACAGCATTGCGCAGAACCCGTGTCGGTGAGGTGAACATAAACCAATGCATGCAGGTTGATGCTCTTATGGATTGCCTTCACAACGCAGAAGTTGTTGAATGGGTGGATGAAAACAAAGAAACAAACAAAAAATAATTACTCATTATGAAACTATCGGAATTTAAATTCAAGTTACCCGAAGAACTAATCGCACAAACTCCGGCTGTCAGCCGTGACGAATGCCGCCTTATGGTTCTGCACCGCAAAACGGGTGAAATTGAACATCGCCAGTTTAAAGATATCATCGAATATTTCGACGAAGGCGATTTGTTTGTAATGAATGATACAAAAGTGTTCCCGGCAAAACTTTACGGAAACAAGGAAAAAACAGGTGCAAAAATCGAAGTGTTCCTTCTTCGTGAACTTTTCGAAGATCAGAAACTTTGGGACGTGCTTGTAGAACCGGCAAGAAAAATCCGTATCGGAAACAAACTTTATTTCGGAGTTGAGGATTCAATGGTTGCAGAAGTTATCGACAACACCACTTCCCGCGGCCGTACATTGAGATTCCTTTACGACGGACCTCACGAAGAGTTCAAACGCAATCTGTTTGCTCTTGCTCAGACTCCGCTTCCTGAATATATTGACCGTGAGGCAACTGAAGAGGATGCCGACCGCTACCAGTGTATTTTTGCAAAGAATGAAGGCGCTGTGGTTGCTCCGGCAGCAGGCTTGCATTTCAGCCGTGAATTGATGATGAGAATGAAAATCAAAGGTATCGAATCCGGTTTCGTTACTTTGCACGCTGGATTGGGCAATTTCCGTGACATCGACGTTGAAGACCTTACAAAACACCGTATGGATTCAGAACAGATGGATGTGAACGAAACTATTGTAAAGCAGGTCGCAGACACCAAAGATGCAGGAAAGAAAATCTGCGCTATTGGTTCATCTGTTATCCGCGCCCTTGAAAGTACAGTGGTGATGGATGGCAGAATTAAACCGTATACAGGGTGGACCAACAAATTTATCTTCCCGCAGTACGACTTTACTGTGTGCGATTCAATGGTAACAAGTTTCCACCTTCCATATTCAGTAATGCTGATGCTTCAAACTGCATTCGGCGGCTACGAACATGTAATGGATGCGTATAAACTTGCTGTAAACGAAAAATACCAGTTCGGAGCTTACGGTGACGCAATGCTGATTATCTGATAAAAAACAATATATCCGTAACGGAATCCGACTTGCCGGGTTCCGTTTTTTTTATCGGGTAGTAATGCTGCTAATTGGCTTGTATAAACATAATGGAAAGTCATGTTTGAGAAGTTGTTTATGCTCTTGTATCAGTTTGACCAATAGACTTGTTTATGTTGTGTTTTCAAGGTTGTTTTTTATCATTGAAAAAAACTGATTCAAAAAGGTTAAAATATTTGCAGAATCGAAAAAAGTATTTAAATTTGCATTAGTATACATAACTGAAAAGACGCAGAGACCTTAGGGTTAATACGGAAACACAGTATACCGAAAACATGAAAATAGATATTTAAAGCTGTTATAATTAATATATCGTTGGGATGGCAAAGTCTTCTCGAAAAATGTGTTGTTTATAAATAATAATAAAAAAAGAACCGAAAATAATTAATAAAACGTGCTGATTGCAAAACGGCGAGCGGATAACGAACCTTAAAAAAAAGTCCGGAACGGCTTTAAGTTGAGTGAGAAGCGCAATTTTTTAATCTTAAATAATCCACTATCAAAAGATCGTTTATGAAAAAACATCTATTTTTTACGCTGTTACTTTCTTGCGGAGTACTCATAGGGGGGGGTAATGTTGCATATGCAGCTTCCGAACCGCAAGCAAATGTTGCTGGACAATCTTTGACTACCGCCAGTGGTCTTGTCCTGGACAACAATGGTGAGCCGGTTATTGGCGCAAGTGTAGTAGAAAAAGGAACCACCAGAGGTGTCGCAACAGACATCGACGGTAAGTTTAGCTTTAAAGTTAAACCGGGTTCAACTCTTCAAATCAGTTATGTAGGTTGCAAACCGACAACAGTTAAAGCCGGATCTGATTTGAAAATCACATTGGCAAGTGATAATCAAGTACTTGATGACGTAGTAGTAGTCGGCTACGGCACACAAAAAAGAGTTAACTTGACAGGTGCTGTTGCAACTGTCGATGTAGCAAAGACAATGGAAAGCCGTCCACAAACAAATGTCGCTCAGGCATTGCAGGGTGCTGTTCCGGGTCTTTCAATTGTAAATACCAACGGTGATATCAACGGCCAGCCGTCTATGACAATCCGTGGTACAGGTACACTAAGTAACGGTGAGGTTTCAAAACCTCTTATCGTTGTTGACGGTGTTCCGATGGACGATATTTCATTCCTTAACCCGTCTGATATCGCGAATATTTCGGTATTGAAAGATGCTGCATCATCTTCAATTTACGGTACTCGCGCTGCATTCGGTGTAATTTTGGTTACAACAAAAACAGCCAACACTAAGGAAAAAGTTAAAGTAAGCTATTCAAACAACTTCGCATGGAGCGGAGCAACAGTTCTACCGGATTATGCGGATGTTCCACAGCAGATTAAAACATTTATCCAGGCTAACAAGCGCGCCGGTCAGGATCCGGAACTTTTCGGTATGTATCTTGACAAAATGCTTCCATACGCAGAAGCATGGCAGCAGCAGAACGGACACAAGAAGTCAGGCTACCGCCAGATGAGACCGTTCGAAAGCTGGGACAACGTCGGTGACTACTATATCGACCCGACAGGCAAATCTGCTCCTATGTATTACGCTGACTGGGATGTTAAGGGTATCATGTTCAATGACGCTGCATTCTCTCATCAGCACAACGTAACAGTTCAGGGTTCTGCAGGCAGAACTTCATATTACTTAGGCTTCGGCTACAGCGGTCGTGAAGATATCATGGAATTTAACCCTGCAAAACTTAAACGTTACAACGTAAACGCAAATATCCAGACTAATATTACAGACTGGATGCAGGCAGGTGTTCGTTTCGGTTACAACAACAAGGTTTACGATTCTCCGAACACCAACCGTTCTACATATACTTATATGTGGCGCTGGGGATCTTTCTTTGGCCCTTACGGATGGATGCCGGATGCTGACGGAAACCCTGTAGATTGCCAGAACGATATCGCAATGCGCAAACAGGCAGGTACAGACCACGATGTCACTTCTATGACCCGTATGCAGGCATGGGCTAAAGCTGATATCCTTGACGGCCTTTCTATCAATGCAGACTTCACTCTTGACCTTACAAACCGCAACAACGACTATAATAAACTTCCGGTTTGGTGTTGGAATACTTGGGGTGGTAGCATTGACAAACCTCATTATCAGACTCGTCAGAACAAAACATACGCAGTTTCCAAAAACGTAAGAAGCGAACTTTGGACTACAAACGTATTCGTCAGCTACGAAAAAGAAATTTCAAACCACTACTTCAAAGTAATGCTTGGTGGTATGGCAGAACGCGAATCATATCGTGATTTCTGGGGTCAGAGAAATGAACTTCTTGACAACAACCTACCGGAAATCAACCTTGCGGCAGGTGACCAGTACGCCGGCAACTATGCATGGAATCGTGCAACTGCAGGTTTCTTCGGACGTATCAACTACAACTACAAAGGTATCTACCTAATTGAGTTGAACGGACGTTATGACGGTTCTTCAAGATTCCCGGCAAACGACCAGTGGGCATTCTTCCCATCTGGATCTATCGGTTACCGTTTCTCTGAAGAAGCTTACTTTGAAAACTTGAAACAGTATATCAACAACGGTAAACTTCGTTTCTCTTACGGTGAAATCGGTAACGAAGCTATCGGTAGCAACAAATTCATCTCAACTGTAGGTCGCAAAGACATCAATTGGATTGGCCCTGACGGCAAGAAAATCACTGCAGGAACAATGCCTTCACTGGTATCTTCTACATTGTCTTGGGAACGTGTTCGCACAATGGACGTAGGTCTTGACCTTGGATTCTTGAACAATACTCTTACTCTTGGTTTTGACTGGTATCAGAGAGAAACTCTTGATATGTTGGCTCCGTCTGTAACTCTTCCTGATATCGTCGGTGCGACAGCTCCTTACGGAAACAACGGTTCTCTTCGCACACGCGGTTGGGAATTGAGCTTGGGATGGAACCAGAGATTCGGCGAATGGGATGTTTACGCAAACTTCAATATCGGTGACGCCAAGACTGTCGTTACAGAATGGAACAACCCTTCAGGTCTAATCAACCAGTACTTCAAGGGTAAAGTATATGGTGATATCTACGGTTTCGAAACAGACCGTTACTTCGAAGAATCAGACTTCGTCAAAGGAGCAGACGGCAATTTGACATATGCTCCTGGCGTAGCTTCTCAGACAGGTTTGGAACAGGGTTCATTCGTATTCGGTCCTGGTGATATCAAGTTCAAAGATTTGGACGGTAACGGTAAAATTGACGGCGGTAAAGGTACCAAAGACGATATGGGTGACCTTAAAGTTATCGGTAACTCAACTCCGCGTTACGAATATTCATTCCGTCTTGGCGCAGCATGGAGAGGATTCGATTTGGATATGTACTTCCAGGGCGTCGGCAAACGCGATGTTTGGACAGTATCTTCATTCGTAATGCCGTTCATGCGTGGGACTGATGCTACATATGCTCATCAGGAAAGCTATAACGAAATTCTTTACAACGAAGCAGGTCAGGTAAAAGGTTACAACATCAACCAGAACAACAAATACCCATGTATGTATGGTGGCGGTGCTAACTACGGTACAGTTCCGGGCATAGATAAAGGTCGTTACAACTTCTATCCGCAGTCTAAATATCTTGTAGACATGAGCTACTTGAGATTCAAGAACATTACATTCGGTTACACAATTCCGAAACAGATTACACGCAAGGCTTACATCGATAATCTTCGCGTTTACTTCAGCGCTGAAAATCCATGTATGATTTACCGCGGTAACAGCGATTATCCTCTTGACCCGGAAATGAATAAAGGTAGCAACCAGGACTGGGGTCGTACAACTCCGATGGTTCACTCTTACTCATTCGGTCTTCAAGTTACATTCTAAAACTTTAAATTGACTAAACAATGAAAAAAGTATTATTATATAGTATTGTAGCTGCTGCTACACTTGGATTGACTGGCTGTAGCGATTTCCTTGATGATAACCGCTATCCTCTAACAGACCAGACTAACAGTCCGGAATACTGGAACAACCCCAGCAATGTAAAGGGTCAGACCGACACTTTCTACGGTTTGTTCCTGGGTTATGGTAACGATGGAGGTCACGGAGACTTCTATTTCAATACTTTGAGTGACGACCAGGCAGGAAATTCTTTCGCTCAATGGGAAAATGTAAACGTTCCAAGTTCTTCTTCAAGCTGGAAAAATCCTTGGATCAACATCCGTCACGCAAGCTACGTTATCACTAACGTAAGCAAATCTACTCTTACTCCGTCTGAAAAGAACCACTTCCTGGCTATCGGTCGTTTGGTGCGAGCTCATCAGTACTTCCAGCTTGTAAAACGCTACGGTGATGTACAGTGGGTTGACGGTGTCGTTGAAATTTCTGACAAAAATGTCGTTTACGGCAAACGTCAGGATCGTGATGAAATCATGGATAAAGTTCTTGAAGACTTGAACTTTGCATGTGACAACATGAAAGACGGCGGTAACGGTGAATGGAACAAAGACATGGCTAACGCTATGAAATCTGACATCTGCTTGTGGGAAGCTTCTTTCTGCAAATACCGTACTCAGCCTGAAAACGGCAAACCGGCTAACGAAGGTCGTGCTAAAAAATTCTTCGAAGAATGTGTTAAAGCATCTCAGAATGTAATCAACGCAGGTTATACTCTAAGCAATGACTATCAGGCTATCTACAACTCTATCAATCTTGACAGAAACCCTGAAGTTATCTTCCAGAAAGAATACAGCCAGCAGACTATGCGCCACTCTTTGATTTCTTATACTTGCTCTTCTACTCAGATCAGCGGTATCACAAAAGACGCATTTGACGCTTATTTGTTTAAAGACGGCAAACCTCTTGCAACAACTACTTGCAACAAGAGCGATGTCGGTGAAATGACAAAAGACGATAACGGTAAAGATATTTACAGTATCGAAAAACTTCTTAAGGAACGTGATGCGCGTCTTGCAGCTACTATTGACCCGGTTATCTTCTACCAGGATATGACTTGGAGCCGCGCAGGTGGTATGCAGATGACTTCTTCTACAGGTTACGGTGTCAAGAAATATGACAATATCACTCTTCCTGCTGAAGACCGTAGAAATACAACACAAAACTACACTTGTGCTCCTGTCTACTGGTTGTCAGTTGTATATCTGAACTATGCTGAAGCTAAAGCTGAACTTGGAGAGTTGACTCAGGAAGATGTTGACAATACAATCGGTAAACTTTACAAACGAGCAGAGCTTCCGGTTCTTCAGATTAACGCAATCACTCCGGATCCTGCAAACAATATGGGCGTGAGCGACCTTCTTTGGGAAATCCGCCGCTGTCGTCGTTGCGAATTGATTATGGATAACGATTTCCGTTACTGGGACCTTGTAAGATGGCATAAACTTGACCTTCTTGATTCTCAGAAATATCCAAACATCCTTCTTGGTGCTAACATGACTAAAGCAACTACAGAAATTGCTAACGTTGGTGGTTATGTTGACGGTACTAAAGGTAAAGTTCGTATCTATGACAATCGTCAGTACTTGTGGCCTATCCCATCCGGACAGATCACTTTGAATTCTAACCTGGAACAGAATCCTCTTTGGAAATAATCAATTCCTTATAGAATATTGAAGGGATGCCGATTTCGGCATCCCTTTTTTTGTTTGTATCCGACGGAATTGTCTGCTTGCTGAATCGGTCTGTATTCTGTCGTTACAGGAACTTTTATTCATAATTGATAAAGTTATAGAGTGGGCGATAAGATGCCCTTAAAACCGCTTGTTTTGCCCGAATAGGCGGACTTGTATGTTCGTGTACGTTTCGAAATTTACGATAAGATAAATTTTTGGATAAAACTGCGGAAAGCAACCCGATTTTGTCCTTGCTTCTTGCATTTCCCGGACGGAAAATCGTATTTTTGCGATGAAATTTAGAAATATTCAATCGACATGAAATATACCAATCAGGAAGTACGCCGACAAGACCGCACTTTGGAGGAAGAACGAGCATTTAAGATACTTGAAAACGGAGAGTACGGAGTTTTAAGTATGTGCTCCGCAGACGGGGAGGGTGCATACGGAATTCCGTTGAGTTATGCCTGGAATCATAAAGAATCCGTCTATATTCACTGTGCTCCGAACGGAAGAAAATTGCAGTGTATCAATGCGTGTGATAAAGTATCCTTCTGCGTGGTTGGTCGCACCAACGTTATTGCCGAGAAATTCACTACAGGTTATGAAAGCATCGTGATGCGCTGCACTGCACACCATAATTTGCCGGAAGAGGAGCGGAGAGAAGCTCTTCGGATTTTTGTCGGGAAATATTGCCCTGAATTTGCAGCCATGGGAGAGGAATATGCTGCGAAATCTTTTCACCGCACAGAGATTATCCCTTTTGACATTCAGGAGATGAGCGGTAAAACCAAGAAAATGTTTTAGACTGCAGTTGGTATCGGAATAGAGGGGAAGAGTCAGCTTTTCCCCTTTTCTTTTTCCATTTCTTCGCGGACTTTCTTTTCCGCCTTTTCACGTTCTCGTTTCTGGACGGTGTTCATGAATGCGGAACCGATAATGCCGGTCGGAATTGTAATCATGGCGATACCGATAAGGCTGATGAATCCGCCTATCAGTTTTCCCAACGGGGTAATCGGGTAGATGTCGCCGTAACCGGTAGTGGTAAAAGTGACGATACACCACCAGAACCCTTGTCCGATGTTGCGGAATATCTCCGGCTGTGCCTCACGTTCCAGATAATACATCAGAATTGCTGCAAAACTTATCAGAATGAAGCAGGCAGAGTAGGCGGTTACCAGTTCGTCTTTTACGGAAAGGAGAGCTTCGCCGATAATTTTGAATGATTTGGAGTGGCGCAGCAGTTTGAATACGGTAAAGATGTAGGGTAGAATCAGCACGTGGACCACCGGAGTGTTCCAGTAGCGGAAAGTCAGAATCGCCGGCAGAATTGCCACGAAATCCACGAATCCGAAGAACGAGAAAGTGTATTTCAGCCGTGCTTTGTAGGATTTCATCTGCGGGTATTTGGCGGGAGCGGCGAAGATACGCGCGATATATTCCGCAAGGAATACTACGGAAGAGGCGTATATCACCAGAAAGAGTCCGGTTTTGTACGGCCGCATCTCCTCGTAGGAGCTGGCGATAACCGCAATGATGGAGATGATGATAAAGAATAATCCGCAGTAAACGGCAAATTTACCCTGCAGAAAATTATAAAGTTTGGTTTGAAATTTCATTGTCTTGTCGCAAACGGTTGGTTTTCTGAATACAAAGATATGTATTCAGCCTTCAGAACTGAAAATGAGTTCTTTTTCTGAATAGATTTGTGCAACTATAGAACAACAGCGGCTGCCGTGCCGTTGAAAAATCAACAATACCTAACCTTCTTTCTGCAGTTCCAGCAGATGTTTGCGGTGCTTGTCATGCAGTTTGCGGGCTTTGTCCATGCGCTTGGCACGGTGAATCCAGTACAGGCCGAGTATGCCGAACAGTACCGCCGTAATCAGGTGGATAAAACTGAAGTTATATGTCATCAACCACTCGAGAATGGTGGTTGCAAGATTCGATAATGAAATAATAATAAATATAATTCCGAGAATTCTCATTAGTTACGGTTTTAAGTTGTTTATGGTTGTGGTCGGGCCGCATATTGTTAGTTCCCCCGTAAAAGCAGGGAAGATATCAAGTCACTTTTTATGAAAACTGCGGTTACTTTTTGTTGGCATTCTGTTGTTCCGATTTCCTTTTGGAATCGCGGTGGATGAAGAAAAATCCCAGAGCACCGAACAAAACTGCCATTACAAGATGTTTGTAGCCGAAAGCTGCGCCGTTCATCATGTCCGTTACAAACGCTATAAATGAAAGCGCGGCAAGAACCATACTGATAATACCCAAAGTTTTCATGGCTGTATCTGTTTAAATGTTATTGTATATATAAATTAGTAATTATAAAGTTAGCAAATTATTCGGAATCTGTCAATAGAAAGCGGCAATACGGATACAAAAATCCCGCACATTTCTGCGCGGGATTTTTCTTGAGATATGTTGTGGAATTATTTGTTCCATGTACATTCTACGAATTCAAATTTAGCCGGAGCTACAACTTTGAATTTGATAGTTTCAGCCTGATTGCCGGTGCCGTCATAAGTTTCGAAGTTGATAGTAAAGATAACATCAATACCTTCAACCGGAGCAGCGTCCGGATGCAGAATTGAAAGGGCTCCCGGCATTACTTCTGTTTCGAAACGTTTCTTCATCAAAGCAAGGACTTCGTCATCGTTCATTCCGGCATATCCTTCAGGATACTGTTCAACGGCTTTGCCTGGACGAACGTCGATATTGCCTTGATAAGCGTTTGTACCGCAATAGTATTCGTTGTTACCGTATTTGGCATTGATATATTTCTTGCCGTCTTTTACGTTTGCACCAACCCAGTCGACGCAAGTCTGATAATATTTCTTGGACAATTCAGATCTTGCAGCAAGATTGATAACAACGCTCGGGTCGTATACCCATACGTTTTTCTTGTTTACGAACTGTGCTTTTTCCTGAACAATGCCAAGGTCTTGAGACCATACTGCACCGTCGAATACATATTTGTCGCAACGGATAGTAGTTTCTTTGTTAGCGTAGTATTTGAAAACCACAAATTCGCTGTCGCCAGTTTTGGCATACGGGAATTCTTTCAACATGAAGTTCGGAAGATATTGTTCCGGTTTAGAAAGGTTGCCGTATTTCTGACCCATTGCAAGATAATCGTCATTGTCTACAGTTACAGCGTGGCGGATTAGTTTCCAGTTGTTGCCGTCGAATTCGTAAACGTCGTTCATCTGAGACATCGGGATTTCCGGCATTGCTGCAGCTTTAACGAATGCGGCAACAGTGTTAACCGGAGTTACAGTTACAGGAACGAAGTTTGCATATTTCGGAAGGCGTGTGCCGTCTTCCTGTTTTTGTGTAGATATGGAAAGGAAGTAACCTGTTACAACTACTTTTTGGCCGTCAGTAAACATTGCTTTCTGTTCGTCGGTTGCCTGATATAAGCTGCCGACTGCATTCTGAGCCCCTTCTACATTAAGGTTTACGAATTTTCCGACAGCAGCTGTAGCTGTAATCTGAGCGTAAATACCAGATGCGTTTTCAGGACGCAGGATAGCTTCATCAAGTTGTGCGCCTGTATATACAACCGGAGCAGGGTATGTATATTCCTGGTTGCCTTTAATCATGATTTCAGCAACTGTACCGTCGAACTGGAATCCTTTGTTGTATGCGCCGACTTTGCCTTTCAAAGTAACTTGATCCCCGATTTTGAACTGTGTCGGGTCAAACCCTTCTTTGTAGTATACAAGAACAGAACCGGCTGCGTCAGCCAAAACGAAACCGCGAGCGCACATTGCTGCAACGATACCGGCAACTTCAACTTCCTGGTCAAAAGTCAGAGAACCCAATACAGATGTCATCGGGAATTCCGGGACTTCCGGAGTTGAGCCGCCGAATACAGGTTCCTGTTTAGACTCGTTGTATGTAACGTATGCGACAGCACCTTCTACAGCATCATCGTATCTGTCTTTAAGGATAGTGTTCATGTAGTTGTCAGCTTTCTTTGAAGGAGTGAAGCTATTTACATATCTGTCTTCGCTTTCCCAAACGTATGTTTGATAGTCAGCTTCTTCAAGTTCGAATGTGCTTGCAGCTTCAATTCTTGATATGATTTCCGGCATGTCTGTAGCCATTTTGTAAGTCAGTTTGACAGCTGAACCGTCATCAAGAGTAAAGTAAGGGAATTTTGTGTCTTTGAAGAAAGCTGGAACATACTGCTGTGGAGTAATTTCTTTTGTGAAGAAATGTTTTTTACCGACAGCTTTCAATGCGTCTTTATGTTCTTCGCCTGCAAGAGCAATGTTGGTTCTGTTTGCAGCGATGTTGGCATAGTCAGCGTCAGTCAAAGTATATTCAATAGTCTGAACGTCAACCGGAGTCTTGTCGCCTTCAAAACCGTCAAGTCCGTTATTCCAATCGTTCAAATCACAACTTGTAACTGTCAACAGACAAGCGCCGATCAGTAATGTATTTAAAATATTCTTTTTCATTTTTCTTGTCTTTTATTGGATTAGAATGAAACTTTAACGCGAACAGAAAATGTACGTCCGAAAGAGTAGAACAATTTATAAGCGTTGTTCCATGTTCCGTCATCACCTGTCTGAGTTGTTGCGTCCATAATATAATTGTAGTTGCACAAGTTGTTCACGTTACCGTAGATAGTAGCTCTGACATCTTTTGAAATCTTGAAGTTGTAGCTTGCAGATAGGTCAAGCTGGTTACCCCAAGGAATTTCCCAAGGATCAGCAACTTTGATGTCAGCCCCCGGAGAGTAGCTGCTTGAACTGATAGAGTAGTCACTGTAGTTACGAGCGTTGCAAGTCCAGTCGGCTCCGATACGGAAGCCTTTGAACGGACGGAATGTAACGGCAACGGCAGCAGTTGTCTGAGCAGAGCCGCCGACTTTAACGCCGTCCTGACGAAGAACTGCGTGAGCATGGTCTTCAGCAAGGATACCTGATGCCAAGTCTCCGCGAAGGTTTGTCAACGGTTGCCCCTGCATGTTGTAGAAGTAACCTTCTGCGTCGTTGTCCCAGATGTAGTCACCCCAAGACAGCATACCCTGAAGTTCGAACCAGTTTGTAGGTGCGTAAGTGAAGTTCAATTCAAGACCCATGTGACGAGCGTCAACACCGCTCATGTTGAATACGTAGCGGTCGCCGGCATTGTCACCTGCAGTGATTTCACCTGAACGAACTGTAGTTTTGTCCATCCATTTAGTATAGTAACCGTTCAAGGTTGCTGAGAATACGCGAGAGTGGAATTCATAACCGAATTCGATAGAACCGATTTTTTCGTTCAACGGATTAGGATTGATAGCGTGGCTTGTTGTTGACTGAAGGAATACACCTTGGGAGAAGAACGGAGCACGGCTGATGTAACCACCGTTGATGAAGATATTGTTGTGACGGTCAATGTTCCAGTTTGCTCCACCTTTGATAGTACCGGCAAGGTGGTTTTCTGTAGAAGATGTAGCGTGAGCTTTATCATAGTACATGCGGTCAACACGCCAATAGCTTGTGTTAGAAAGAGAACCAGCTACAACGAAGTTGAATTTTTTGTCAAGTATGCTGTATTCAGCCTGACCGTAAATACCTTCTTGAGCAATGTGTCCGTCGTAGTCTCGGTAAACGACATCGCCGATAGAAAGTTTCTGGTATTTCCAGTTCGGGTCAGCAGCCGCTGCATTGTTTTCCGGTTTTACGTTGCGTCGGCTTCCGTCGTCCATAAAGTATTCTCCGTTATAAAGGTCGATGATTTTGTTGTTGTGGTGACCTACATAGTAACGAACGTCAAGACCTGCAGTTAATGTCAACTGTTTTGGAAGAATTTCGTTGCGGTATGTAGAAACAAGACCGTACCATTCATGGCTGTTGTTTGACTGGCTCATAATCATGTTTGAACCTGTCAGACTATTTTCGTTCATTTCCTGGATTTTGTCGTAAGCGAAAGTACCGTCTGCATTGCGGAACAATGTAGAGATGGTTCCGTTGTTTGCACCGTACCATGAGCTGTGGCTCAATTTTTCACCGTTGTATTCTCCACGTCCCTGACCTGCGTAACCGCCGCCCTCTGCAACAGATACATAAACAGCTGAAGATAGAGAAGATTGTGGATTAATCTGCCAGATATGGTTTAAACTGATTTGAGGTTTGTGGTATGTATTTGTCTGAGAAGAACGTACTTTGCCGTTTTTGTCATAACCGAAAGTCGGGTTGTATTTGTAGCGACTATCTTCTCCCATGAATTTTTTAGCTTCCTGCCATCCTTCAACGGTAAGACCGTTGCCAGAACTGCGTTTCCCGTGTTTTTGCGGAGAACCGAAAGCTGTCAAAGACAACTGATGTTGGTCGTTAATACGTTTTGAGATGTTTACAAAGTAGTTCCATGCTTCAAATTCAGTACCCTGAACGTAGCCGTTGCCTTGTTTGTGAGAACCAAGAACCGTCATAGCCCAACCATTGTCCATAAGACCTGTGGAGAATTTGATGCCTTCCTGAGTCATACCGTCGTTACCAAGACCGAACCAAGCGTTACCTCCGCGTTTAGCATCAAGAGAGTAAGTTGTTATGTTGATGGTTCCGCCGATAGACGGAGCTGAAAGCATTGCGGCTCCAAGACCGCGCTGAGTCTGGATTGAAGAAGTTACGTCGCTAAGACCTGCCCAGTTGCTCCAGTAAACGCCTCCCCATTCCATATCGTTGATAGGAACACCGTTGATGATAACGGCAACGTTTTCTGATTTGAAACCGCGCATGTTTGTTTTTGCATCTCCGTAACCGCCACCCTGACGAGTTGTCCACACGCCCGGAGTAGTTTTAAGAATTTCAGGAAATTCCTGATTTCCAAGTTTCAGGTCAATAGTTGCTGCACTTACTTCAGAGATTGCGATAGGTGTTTCGCGGGTGCGGGCAACAGACTGAGTGATTACTACGTCTTGAAGCATTGTTGCAGATGTTTCAAGTTTTACAGTTCCCATGTTGGATGCTGCCTTAATCTCTCTGGATTTGTATCCTACTGCAGAGAATTTTACAACTTTTCCTGTTTCGGAAACTTTGATTGCAAACTTCCCGTCGATATCGGTGGCTGTACCTGCCGATGTTCCCGGAACTGTTACTGTAGCGCCGATGACAGCCTCTCCCTGTTCATCAACGACGATACCACGGCAATTTATGACGCCCTTGGCTGAAATAGCCTGGACGGCCAAAATACAAATTGCGGTAGCTAAGAGAAATAGTCTCTTCATACTGATGGATTAGAATTATTACTAAATATTAAATAGATTCGAAAATTACAAGTCGAAAACTTGTACACCTAATACGTGTTAATGCAAAAATATGATTTTTTAACGTAATATACAAATTTTGTTGGATTTTAACAAAGGCTGGGCTGATTAGACTTTTTTTATAACGTTGAAATTGGTAGAAATGATATTAAATATATGGTAATGTTGAATTTAGTTGTGTCTGGCTTGTTTCGGTGTGAATTAGCTCTTATGTCACATTATGTAAAATTAACATATTAAAAAGCGAAAATTCACAGTAGACATATATAATTACAAATCCTCCTCTGCTGCGTTCATCCCGCAGTCAGGGGAGGATTCCCGTATTTCAACCAGCGCAGCCGTTTGCGGCGGCATGATTCGTTACAGTGTTTTTACAACTTTTGCAAGTTTTTCCATTGCGCCAAGCAGTGTCGCGCGTTGTGTGGCAACGTTCAGTCTCATGAAGCCTGTGCCTTCTTTTCCGAACATTGCACCGTCGTTAAGGGCAAGTTCCGCTTTGTTGACAAACAAGTCAATCAGTTGGTCATGTGACAAATTAAGGCCGCGGCAGTCAAGCCATACAAGGAAAGATGCTTTCGGACGCATGATTTTAACCCCCGGAATATTCTTCTGAATGTATTCGTCAAGAGCGATAACATTTTCTTCGATGTATTTCATGACTTCATTGTGCCACTGTTCGCCTTCTGTATATGCTACTTTTGTAGCGATTGTAGCCATGAAAGTCGGAGCATTGAATTCGTTGGCTTCCAGCCATCCGAAGAATTTGCTGCGGATTTCAGGATTCTTTACAACTGTCCATGAACTTACGACTCCCGGAATGTTGAAGGTTTTTGACGGAGCGCCAAGTGTAACCGAAACCTGTGCTGCTTCTTCGCTTGCAGTTGCAAACGGAGTGTGTTTGTTACCGAATACGGCAAGGTCTCCGTGGATTTCGTCACTGATGACAATAACATGGTACTTGTAAGCAAGTTCGGCAACTTTTGCAAGAACCTCTTTCTCCCATGGAATACCGATAGGGTTGTGAGGGTTGCAAAGAATCATCATTTTCGGTGATTCGTTTTTGAAAATGTTTTCAAGACCTTCAAAATCCATTTCATAGAAACCGTCTTTTTCAACCAGCGGGTTTTCAACGACAACTCTTTCGCTGCCTTCAACCACCTTTTTGAACGGATGGTATACTGGTGGCTGGATAACGATTTTATCGCCTTTTTCTGACAGACAGTTAACGGCAAAGCCAACACCTTTCACAACTCCCGGGATGTAAGTCAATTCTTCGCGGGTTACTTTGAAATTGTGAATACGGCCAAGCCAGTCGATAATAGACTGCCAGTAGCAGTCGCATGGATTAGAATATCCGTAAATTGGATGTTTGATTCTTTCAATCAACGCGTTGGTAATTTCCGGACAAACTTCGAAGTCCATATCCGCAATCCAAAGCGGAGTAAGCGTATTCTTGCCGAATACGTTCAAAAGACCGTCGAATTTGCAACAGTCGGTACCGTTGCGGTCGATTACTTTGTTAAAGTCGTAATGTGACATTTTTAAATTTTATACTCTTATTATTTTAGTTCAGCAAGTGCATTTTTGATTCTTGTCATCGCTTCGATAATATTTTCATCGCTTGTAGCATAGCTTAGACGAATGTACCCGGGAGCGCAGAATGCGTCACCGGCAACAGTTGCAACGTGAGCGTGTTCAAGCAAGTAGATAGCCATGTCGTTGGCATCGTTGATAACTGTTTCGCCGAATTTCTTTCCGAAGTAAGAAGAAACTTCAGGGAACAAGTAGAATGCGCCTTCCGGTTTGTTGATTCTGATACCCGGAATTTCTTTAGCCAGTTTGACAACAAGGTCGCGGCGGCGTTCAAATGCTACGCGCATGGTTTCAACGCAGTCCTGAGGACCAAGGTATGCTTCTTCTGCAGCTTTTTGTGCAATTGAAGATGCACCTGAAGTGTACTGGCTCTGAAGTTTGCTGTTAGCTTTTGCGAGCCATAACGGAGCGGCAAGGAATCCGATACGCCATCCGGTCATTGCGTATGCTTTTGAAACACCGTTTACGATAGCAACGCGGTCGCGGATAGATTCGAACTGGGATATTGTTTCAACACCGCCGATGTAGTTGATGTGTTCATAAATTTCATCGGCAAGAATCAAAATGTTTTCGTGTTTAGCAAGAACGTCTGCAAGTTCTTTGAATTCCTCTTTTGAATAAACACTGCCTGTAGGGTTAGATGGTGAGCAAATCACAATCATACGTGTTTTTTCTGTAATTGCAGCTTCAAGCTGTTTGCCTGTAATTTTGAAGTTCTGGTCAACGCCTGCAGGAACAAGCACCGGAGTACCGCCGGCAAGTTTAACCATTTCAACGTAGCTTACCCAGGCCGGAGTTGGGATGATAACTTCATCCCCCGGATTGACTACAGACATAATGCAGTTGCATAAAGAATGTTTTGCACCGTTAGAAACTACGATCTGTTCCGGTGTAAATTCAATATGCTGTTCTTTTTTTAGTTTTTCTACGATAGCTTTGCGTAGAGAAAGGTAGCCTCCTACAGGAGTATATCTTGTAAAGTTTTCATCAATAGCTTTCTTGGCAGCGTCCTTGATGTGGTTCGGAGTCATGAAATCCGGTTCGCCGACTGAAAGGTTGATAACCTCAACGCCCTGTGCTTTAAGTTCGTTGCTTTTTTGAGACATCGCTAATGTCGCTGATGGTGATAAACAGCCTACTCGTTGAGAAATTTGTTCCATTTCTATATTGATTTAATGTTAAAAAGATTTATGTGACAAATTTACATAAAACTTTCCGGATAAAGAGGTATTCAGATTAAATTTTTGTATGTTTTTGGAATATATTTTGAGGAGTAACGCCGCATTGCTGAAGTCAGCCTTGCTGACTGTGGATTTTCGGGTCAAATAAGTATAGAAACAGTTATTTCGCTGGTTCTTTTTTTATTATACGGTGAGGATTTTCGAATGAAAATCGTTAAGTTTGTATTTTGAAAGAATCCAAATTTTTGCGGATATTATGGCAGAACCGAAAACTCAACACATACAAAAACCTGAAATCAACGCAGAAGAGGCAATGGTGGAGTCTCAATTCCAGGATTTGCTGGACGGATATTTGGCCAGCAACCACAGGAAGAAAGTGGAAATCATCAAACGTGCCTATCTTATGGCCAAAGAAGCACACAAAGGAGTACGTCGCCGTTCCGGAGAACCGTATATCATTCACCCCATTGCCGTTGCAAGAATCGTAAGTCAGGAAATCGGACTGGGCTCGACTTCCATCTGTGCGGCATTGCTTCACGATGTAGTTGAGGATACCGAGTACACTGTTGAGGATATCGAATCACAGTTCGGGAAGAAAATCGCCTCTCTTGTGGCGGGCTTGACAAAGATTTCCGGCGGTATTTTCGGTACACAGGCATCGGCACAAGCGGAAAACTTTCGAAAACTGCTGCTGACTATGGCGGACGATATCCGTGTGATTCTTATCAAGATGGCGGACCGCCTCCACAATATGAGGACGCTGGGTTCCATGCTGCCGAGCAAACAGTACAAAATTGCGGGCGAAACACTCTATATTTACGCTCCACTGGCTCACCGTCTGGGTCTTTTTGCCATTAAAACCGAACTTGAGGATTTGAGTCTGAAATACGAGCATCCCGATGCATACGAACGTATCAAAAAGAATATTGTAGACAGCGAATCCCAGCGAAGCGAGATATTCACCCGCTTTGCGGTTCCTATAAAGAAACGTCTTGACGCAATGGGACTTAAATATGAAATGAAGGCCCGTGTCAAATCCGTATATTCCATCTGGAACAAGATGGAAACAAAGCATATACCTTTTGAAGAGGTATATGACCTTTACGCTGCGAGAATCGTTTTTGAATGTGATAACGAATGTGACGAAAAGAAAATCTGCTGGAACATCTATTCCGAAATCACCGACCTTTACAAACTACATCCGGAACGTACCCGCGACTGGGTGAGCACTCCGAAAGTAAACGGCTATCGAGCCCTTCACCTTACCGTAATGGGACCGGATGGCAACTGGATTGAGGTGCAGATTCGAAGCGAAAGAATGAACGAGTTGGCGGAACGAGGTTTTGCCGCTCACTGGAAATACAAAATCGGAGAGGGAGAGGAAGAATGTGAGCTTGCCGTATGGCTGCGTACCATTCAAGATATTTTGAGCAATCCAGAACCGAATGCGATGGACTTTTTGGACACCATCAAACTGAATCTGTTCTCCAGCGAAATTGTAGTGTTTACCCCTAAAGGGGAGCTGATTACGCTACCGAATAATTCCACCGTTCTTGATTTGGCGTTCCATCTACACACAGAGCTGGGTACACACTGTATCGCCGGCAAGGTCAACCATCGTCTGGTGCCGCTGTCTCACCGTTTGCAGAGCGGAGATCAGGTTGAGGTGTTGACATCCAAAAATCAGATACCGCAGGAATCATGGGAGAAATTTCTAACTACCGCGAAGGGCAAGACTCAGTTGAAAACAGCGCTGCGAAAAGAGCGTAGAAATATTAACGTCCGCGGTGAAAAGATGTATTTGGAATTCCTGCAGAAGTATAATCTCGAAGATTCCAATGACGTGCTGACCAAAACGCTCGGCATCAGCCGTCTGCACAATCGAGAGGAACTTTACTACGCTGTCGGAAACAATGAAATCGTGTTGAACGAGGAGCATGCGCATATGCTGCAGAAACATACTCAGAAAGGTATTCTGTCCAAGATTTTGCGTAATCCGATTCCGATTATCACCGGTAAGATTTCCAGCATCACGTCTTCCGATTCGTCAGAGAAACATCACCGAAACGAGGCGGTGGACGTGCGTAAAGAATATGTGCTGAAAACCGTAAAAGGCAAAGACAACTATATTATAGCCGACTGCTGTCATCCTATAGCGGGAGATGACGTGCTCGGTTTTGTGGATGAGGACAACAATGTCGTGGTGCACAAGCAGAATTGCGAAACCGCAATGAAGATGAAGAGTGCATTTGGCGGAAGAATCGTGGCTACCAGATGGGAACAGAACAAGGACCCGAAATTCAAGGCCACTATCATGTTGCGCGGTATCGACCGCATGGGTATCCTTCAGGAAATCGTGCGCGAAATCACCACAAATTTGGTTATCAACATCCGTAAAATGGACATCGGTTCCGAAAACGGTCTGTTCGAATGCGAACTTGTTGTTCTTGTGGACGATGCCGATGTGGTGAATACCCTTTGCAAACGGTTGAAGAAGATTAAGGGCGTAAAAGTTGCGTCAAGAGAAAGTTAGAAATTAAAGAATAGAGAATATGGGCAAAATTTTCAGTAAAAATACGATTATAAGGACGATGCTGCTGATTGGGGCGACAGTGTTGATTTCGCTGTTTATTCCGGTATCTAAAGAATTTGTGTACGATTATTCCTGTGGAAAACCGTGGACATATAGTTTGCTGACTGCGCCGTTTGATATTCCGGTGGAACTGGATTCTGCCAGCGTTGCGCAGAAAAAGGACAGTATTGACAGCAACTTCATGGAAATCTACCGCAAAAACGATGCGGTTGCGGAACGCCAGCTGGCTGCATTCAGACTGCATGTCGACAGCGTATGTTCTACACTGACCGAGAAAAACTGGGCGTATACCAAATTAAAAGAGGTGTATGAAGACGGTGTTGTAGATAATGACTGCTATCGGAAACTGCAGGAGGAGAACAGTCTGGGTCTTAAAGTCGTTTCCGACAATGTCGTGGCAACTGTTTCCGGAGAGAAATTCCGCTCCATCAAGGTTGCTTACGAATATATGAACTCCGGTTTCGGCAGTTTGATGAAACTTTTGCCTTCAAAAATAAAATATTCCGATTATCTGGAACCGAACTATATTGTCGACACCCGTTTGTCCGACCGTTTGAGAAATTCCGCTTATCAGAAAGTGCTTGCTCCTATCGGGTTGCTGCAGAAGGGTGAACGTATTATCGACCGCGGTGACATTGTCAATACGCAGACCTATACTATTCTGAAAACATACGAAAGAATGGTGGCCGAACGTAAGGACAGTTCGGCATCCAAGCATTATCCGCTGATTGGTAAAATCGTGATGATACTGATTATCTTCTGTTCGGTATACTTCTATCTGAGCATGTTCCGCTGGAGATTTTTCGGCGATATGCGCAAGATGATATTCCTTGTCGTGCTGATGACTTCTTTCGTGATTCTTGCACTGGTATTCAGCCGTCACGTGAACAACGGATTCTATATCGTGCCGTTTGCGATGGTGCCTATTATATTGACGATTTTCTTCGACTCCCGCACCGCATTGTATGTGCATCTGAATGAAATCATACTTTGTACCGTCATTATGTCGCTGCCGGTGGATTTCGTATTCCTTCAGTTCATCGCTGGTATCGTAACCATCATCTCGTTGAAAGAGATGTCCAGTCGTGCACAGTTGATGAGGACCGCGATTTTGATTTTCATCTTCTACAGCATTTCGTTCTTTGCCTACGAAGTGGTGAAACTCGGTAGAATAGATACCATCAACTGGATGTGTTTCGCATACTTTGCAATAAATACCATTCTGCTTTCATTCTCATACATTATGGTATATGTGATTGAAAAGTTGTTCGGATTTATCTCTACCGTTACTCTTATTGAGTTGTCCGATGTGAACAATCCGCTGCTTCGCGAGCTTTCCGAAGAGTGTCCGGGAACATTCCAGCACTCGTTGCAGGTTTCTAACCTTGCCGCGGAAGCTGCCCGCAAGATTAACGCCAACGTACAGCTGGTGAGAACCGGTGCGCTTTATCATGATATAGGCAAAATGGAAAATCCGGCTTTTTTTACCGAAAACCAGCACGGTGTAAATCCTCACGAAAACATATCTCCAGAACAAAGTGCGCAAATCGTTATTAACCACGTTAAAAGCGGTATGAAACGTGCGGAAAAAGCCAAACTCCCGGATGTTATCCAGGATTTTATCTGTCAGCACCACGGTTGCGGTACAGCAAAATATTTCTATACAACTGCATGCAACAATGTAGGTGCTGAAAATGTGGATATCGAGAAATTCCGTTATCCGGGTCCTAATCCGAATTCCAAGGAAACTGCAGTTCTTATGATGGCGGATGCCGTTGAAGCAGCATCCCGCAGTATTAAGGAATATACTGAAGATAATATCCGTAATCTGGTGAACAAAATTGTAAATTCTCAGATTAACGACGGTTTGTTCAAAGACAGTCCTTTGAGTTTCAAGGATGTTGAGGATGTAAAAGATGTTTTTGTCAGCAGATTGAAAACCATCTACCATACAAGGGTTTCATATCCTGAAATGAAAAAATAAAAAAACAATAAAAAACGATAAAATAGTTAAGCGAAATGGGCGATATTCTCTTTGTCGTGTGCTGCGTGATTCTGACAGTTTTGGCGGTGTTCTTTATCTTCAAACCGCTGCTTCCGTCGGCAATGTTTACGTGTGCGGTAATGTGGGGGTTCCACTGGGCGGGATTCCTGAGTTTCCGGGATTCTTTTTTGCTGAACTGGAGTGCGATATGCGTGTTTTACAGTATAATAGAATTTCTTGACGGCCGACCGAAACCGATACCTTATCTGCTTACAATTTATTTGCTTCTGGGTGCGGCGGGCGGAATGCTTGTCGGGCTGATATGCGGTGAAGTATGGGGCGTTCCCGGAAGTGCCGTCGGAGTTGCCTTCGGACTGTTAGCGTATCTAAAAACTGCTGGTCACGGACAAATGGTATTTTCCGGTTCGGCTTTTTTTAAGTACTTTTGCGCATACGGATTCCGGATATTGATTTCCGTTTGCCTGCTGATTATAATATTGTTTTCGCTGGTGAAAAAATATCACGCGGAACAAATTTTAAACCTATAATAAGACTAAATTAATATAATGAGTAGAATTATCCTCTTTATGACAGTATGTGTCATTGCGCTTTCCGGTTATGCAAAACCGTTGGAAAAGGTAACGATACAAAAACCCGATTTTGAATCAATCAAGGCTGCCGTTACGAATCCAGAGTCGGATTTTTATTATCCGAAACTTTTCAAGGAGTTCAGCGGCAATGATACTGTAATGACAATCGAGGAATACCGTCATTTGTATTACGGTTACATGTTCCAGGAGGATTATAATCCATACCGCCGTGCGGAAAAGAATGAAAATGTGGACGTCCTGTATTTCAAGACAAAACACACCAAAGAAGAATGTGACACGATAATGAAATATGCGGAGGTTAATCTTGCCGACAATCCGTTTGATCTGCGCCAGATGATGTTCTGTATTATTGCATTGAAGGAAAAACGGAAATATGCAAGGGCTTCAATCCTTCAGTTTAAACTGAATCACCTGGTGTTGGCAATCATGTCGTCCGGAGACGGAACAAAGAATAATCCGTGGTATGTGATATCGCCGATGCACGAGTATAACCTGCTGAATTTCATGAACTATGTTGTCGAGGCATACGAGAGCGTGGAGGACGGAGTCGTTGATTATCTTAAAATCAAGAAGATGAATGACAAAACTCCCGAAGGTTATTACTTCAATGTCGAAAAGGTTATTGAAATGTATAATAAAAAGTTTTAAACAAAATTTTGTTTAAATCTTTTTATTTTTAATTATCGGACTTTGTTACTTCTGAGGATTGCACTATCTTTGTAACTTACATTGGTTCGAATGATTAAATATTGATAGAAAAAATGATAAGTCGCGTATTAAAAGAAGATGAAATTCGAGGGTTTAGAAAACTTTTGTCTGAGAGCGAAAAAATCGTGATTACTTGTCATGTGTCGCCGGATGGAGATGCTATTGGTTCTTCCCTTGGACTTTGTCTACTGCTTAGAAAACTGGGCAAGGACGTATCGGTTATTACACCGGATATGCCATTGTTGAGTCTTCGTCATTTGACCGGCTGGCGTGATATTATTGCATACAGCAAATACACCGATTTTGGAACTGCAAAAATCAATGACGCCGATTTGATTTTCTGCCTTGACTACAATTCCCTATACCGCATTGACCGTATGAAAGACGCAGTTGCGGATGCGAAGGCAAAGAAAATCATGATTGACCATCATCTTGGACCAGAATCTTTCTGCGACCTGATTGTTTCCTATCCCCGCATGACATCTACCTGCGAACTTCTGTTTCACGTGATTTGCGAGTTGGGATTGTTCGGTGAGGTTGATAGAGAATGTGCTGAATGTATCTATACCGGTATGATGACCGATACCGGCAATTTCTCATACAATTCAAATGTTCCGGATTTGTACATCATGATTGCGGAACTGCTGAAAAAAGGGATCGACAAAGACCGTCTTTACACGCTGGCAATGAACACGAATTCTATCAGTCGCGTGAAACTGATGGGATATGCAACCAGCCAGAAGATGGAAATCTTCCCTGAAAACCGCGTGGCGTTGATTACTTTGACTCGTGAAGAATTGAAACGCTTCGACTATCAGAAGGGAGATACCGAAAGTCTTGTCAATGTGCCGTTGAGCATCCCGACTGTAAACTGGTCGGTATTTTTGCGTGAAGATGCGGACTATATCAAGGTGTCAACACGTTCCAAGGGCGAATTTGAAGTAAACCGTGTATGTGAAAACTATTTTAACGGCGGCGGTCACAAAAATGCGGCAGGAGGCGAGTTTTACGGAACAATGGACGAGGCAATAGCTACATTTAAGAAGGTACTTGAAGATTTGAATAAAAATAACAAGCATATACATGAAACTAATGGAAATAAGAAATAGCATAGTTTGGTTGATTCTTGCCGTAATCGGAGTAGTTTCAACTTCTTGCAGTGACAACAAGAGTTACGCTGAATACATGGATGACGAACGTAAAGCGGTTAACGCATTCCTTGCCGACCAGACAGTAATCAATGAAATCCCGAAGGATTCCGTATTCATCGAAGGAGAGAATGCGCCATATTACAGAATGACTCCGGAAGGGGATGTCTTTATGCAGGTAATCTCCATGGGAGACCGCAAGAACAACAGAGCAAAAGATAATCAGGAAATTTATTTCCGCTTTATGCGTGCCAAAATCTCCAATTGGGCAACCAATCCACAGTTGTTCTTTGAGGGAAATTCTGAAGATATGTCATTTGTGCCGATGTCTTTCCGTTTTAACAACTATACACTTGAATCCACTACCCAGTTCGGGTTCGGAATACAGATTCCGCTTCAATATCTGGGCATCGACTGCCAGGTGAATCTGTTGGTAAGATCTCAGTATGGTTTGACAAGCGAAATATCTCAGGTAATACCATTTGTTTACAAAATCAGATATTTCCCGAGCAAAATTTAGAACAATATAAATCACAAACTCTTATAACAATTTTAATAAACCTTTGTATGTCGTTAATAAAATCAATCTCTGGTATTAGAGGTACAATTGGTGGTATCTCGGGCGACGGTTTAACTCCATTGGATATCGTTAAATTCGTATCCGCCTATGCGACTTTTATTAGACAGAATACAACAAAGCATTCAAATGTTATTGTTGTCGGTAGAGATGCTCGTATTTCGGGCGTTATGGTTGAGAAAATAGTAGTGGGAACACTGCTTGGTATGGGCTTTAATGTAGTTAATATTGGTTTGGCAACAACTCCTACAACAGAAATCGCTGTTGTTGATGAAGATGCATGCGGTGGTATCATTCTTACTGCTTCACACAATCCAAAACAATGGAACGCACTAAAACTTCTTAACGAAAATGGCGAATTCCTAAATGATGCTCAGGGTAAAGAAGTGCTTGCTATTGCAGCATCAGATGCATTCACCTATGCAGACGTTGATGTTCTTGGTAAAGAATTCATCAACACAACTTATGCCCGCAAGCACATTGACAAAGTTCTTGCTCTAGATCTTGTAGACGTTGAGGCTATTAAGAAAGCAAACTTCACAGTTGCCGTTGACGGTGTCAACTCAGTCGGCGGAATCGTAATTCCGGAACTTCTTCACGCCCTTGGTGTAGAAAACGTAATTACTCTGTATTGCGAACCTTCAGGTAATTTCGGACACACTCCAGAACCTCTTCCTGAAAACTTGAAAGATATTTCAGCAATGGTTAAACAGCGTAAAGCTGACGTTGGTTTTGTTGTAGACCCTGATGTAGACCGTCTTGCCATCGTAATGGAAAACGGTGAATTCTTTGTTGAAGAATATACTTTGGTATCTGTAGCAGACTACGTATTGGCAAATACTCCGGGTGCAACAGTATCCAACCTTTCATCATCCCGCGCACTTCGCGACGTAACAGAAACTTACGGATGCACTTACTCAGCTTCTGCAGTAGGTGAAGTGAACGTAGTTACTGAAATGAAGCGTACAGGTGCGGTTATTGGTGGAGAAGGTAATGGCGGTGTTATCTATCCTGCTGCTCACTACGGGCGTGACGCTCTTGTAGGTGTTGCTTTGTTCCTGACAAACCTTGCAAAGAAAGGCAAAAAAGTCAGCGAATTGAAGAAAGAATATCCTGCATATAGCATTGCAAAATCAAAAATCCAGCTTACTCCGGATATCGACGTTGACAAAATCCTTTTTGCAGTCAAAGAAAGATATTCAAACGAAAGAATCACAGATATCGACGGTGTCAAGATTGATTTTGACGATTGCTGGGTACATCTTCGCAAGAGTAACACAGAACCGATTATCCGTATCTATTCAGAAGCAAGCACAATGGAAAAAGCAGAACAGCTTGCCGAAGATATCAGAAAGGTTATCAAATCACTTGCATAATCCTATTTTGCATCATATCAAAGCGGACAGATTCTGTCCGCTTTTTTTATGCCTATACAGTTCGTGAAATTAATCCGTGTCCTTTTTATTTGGGAGGATGTGTAAAATAAATTACATTTGTATAGTGTGTTTTGCAAAATATACAGAATTAAAAACAAAAGCCTCAAAAACAGATACTAATACGATATGAACCTGTCCAGCAAAGTTTCCCGGAATACTAAATTCAGCGGGGAAGAGTATGTTGATTTGAAACTATTTGTTCAGATAACAGTCCGCCATTGGAAACGAATACTTTCTTCGGTTGTGATATTTCTTGTCGCAGCCATTTGTTATTGTATTTTTACCGTTCCGATGTATAAGAATTCAGCGGTGATTATGGTCGGAACCGAGGAGCACGGCGGAGCGAAAAATATTTCCGCATTGTTTGAAAATAATATCATTTCGACCTCAAGCGGGGTGGAAAACGATATGTTTATACTCGGTTCTCGAAGTATTGCAGAAAAAGTGGCCAACCGGCTGAATTTCGAATCCGGTTATATTTTAACAGCAGATGAAGTCAGAAACGGAGTACAGGTTTCCAATCCGGTCAAGGGCAGTACAATGGTTCAAATCGACTATTTTGATACTGATACCGTACGGGCAAATCTTGTTATATCAGCATTGATAGATGAATATATGAAATTCTATCTTTCCGGGAAAAAATATGCGGCGCTGGTAACCGGGCGATATGCCGACAACCGAATAGCCGAACTGGCGAACAATAACGGGAAAAACGGTTCTGAAATTTCCGGAAAGCAGTTGCCGGACAAGGCTATGATTAATGTTATAAACGGAATCGGTGCTTTTCTCGGCAGAAAAATTAACCGGTATAAAGTTGTTCCGGAATTGACACAAACCGGAGATATTCAGCTTGATAATCTGATTGAAAAATACAATGAACTTCAGATTCGCAGAAAAATGCTTGTTGAAAATTCTACTGAAGTGAAAGAAATACAGGAATTTGACAAGGTGCTTTCCGATATGAGAAACAGTCTTTTTGACGGACTTGAAATACGTCGGAATATGCTCGAAACCGCAATAGCCGACGGTTGGGATGAATCAAAAGAGCAAACTGCGCGAAAAACAGTTCATGAATACGGACTTGACAAATCGGTTTGTCTGCACTTGATGCAGCAAAAAGAAAATGCAGAAATCAAGGCCGCAGTTGCTGAAGCGGATGTAACATTGATAGATGCTCCGTATGGAAATGAAGTTCCGGTGCGCCCGAACATAGTTGCAGCATTTCTGATAGCTGTGGTCGCAGGATTGGTGCTTCCGTATTTGATTTTGTATTCCCGATACTGTCTTAAATCCGGGGAAAAATAACGGTTTAATTTTGGACAGGTGATGAGTATCAAAAAAAATATATTCTACAATATATTTTTGACAACGGGGTTGTATGTATCCCAGCTGGTGACATTCCCTTACGTTACCAGAGTGCTGGGTGTTGCCAGTCTTGGCATCTGCAATTTCGTTTCGGGATTCGTTAACTTCTTCGTGCTGGTATCTTCACTTGGAATCCTGACATTGGGAGCACGCGAAATAGCCAAACACAAGGACAACAGACCGAATCTTGACAAGTGCTTTTCATGTCTGTTTTATCTGCTTGCGGTATTTACAGCCATTGCGTTGCTGGTGTATGTCGGAATCATATTTTTTGTTTCGGATTTGGAGCGGTATTCAACGTTGCTGTATATCGGCTTTTTCTATATTCTTTTCAATAATTTTATTGTCGACTGGTTCTTTAACGGAATTGAGAATTTCAAATACATTGCATACCGTACGTTACTAATTCGTTTGGTGTATGTAGCCGCGGTATTTGTTTTGATTCGGAATGAAGACCATTATATCCGGTACTATTTGCTTTCTGCGGCAGTCGTTTTTGCTAATGCCGCGGTAAACTGGACATACAGACGCAAATTTGTCAGGCTGGTCAGCGTTTCAATCACTGAAGTCCGAAAATATCTCAAATCTTTTGTGGTTATAGGCATTCAGGTCGTTTTGCTGTCGTATTACAATACAGTTAATCCCGTTTTACTCGGTTTTATGGGAAATGATACCGAAGTCGGATTTTACACTATAGCAATCAAACTTTCGCTGATAATTCTTTTGGTGTATAATGCTTATACGCTTGTAATGTTGCCGAGATTGAGTTCGCTTGTTCATCAGAAGAATGATGCTTATGCCAACTATCTGGTCGGGAGCTCGTTTAAACTGCTTTATATATTTTCAATTCCGCTGATAATTTTAGTGGAATTGTTTGTGCCGGAGATAGTGTTGCTGGTTGCCGGATCGGGATATGAGGGAGCTGTCAATCCGATGCGAATCTCCATATTTATTATTTTGATTGGCGGGATTTCCCAGATTATGATTAATCAGGTGTTGATTCCGAACAATATGGAAAAAGGAGTGCTGATTGCTGCGGTGTGTGGCGTTGGTACAGGTTTCGTTTTGAACCTGTTGCTTATCCCCGAATATATGAGTAATATTACAGCTGCGTCCTGGATTGCGTCCGAGGTTATTATTATCGCGGGAACATATATCTATGCAAAAAGACGCTTGAAAGATATATCTCTGAAACTATTGGACTTGATCAAATATCTGCTGGTATTCGTTCCTTTGACCGGATTGTTTGGAATCAAAGTTTTTGATTTGGGCGTGATTTATAATTTGGTAGTCTTCATCTCCGTTGTAATAGTGTATTCCCATATGGTATTGAAATATATTTTGAGAGATTCATTTTATATGTCAGTGCTGGATAATTTGAAAAGTAAAAAGATTACTTCTGAATAGCAGATGCGTATGAAAGTAATACCGGTATATCTTCCCCAATTTCACGCCATTCCCGAAAACGACGAGTGGTGGGGTAAGGGTTTTACCGAATGGGACAATGTGCGGTCTGCGAAACCTTTGTTTGCCGGACACCGTCAGCCGAGAGTGCCGTTGAATCATAATTACTATTCTCTCGATGACCTCGAAACATTGAAATGGCAGTGTAAACTTGCCAAAGATTACGGCATTTACGGTTTTTGTATGTATCATTACTGGTTTAACGGCAAACTGTTGCTGGAAAAACCGATGGAGATGCTGCTTGCTCATCCGGAAATAGATATTAAGTATTGTATTTCGTGGGCCAACCATAACTGGACCGATACATGGAAGTCCTCTGACAAATCACCGAAGATCCTGATTGCTCATGATTTTGATGATGAACAGGACTGGGTGGATCATTTCAATTATCTGCTGCCGTTTTTCAAGGACAAGCGGTATATGACCGAGAACAACAAGCCTCAGATGGTGATATATGTGCCCAACCTGATTCGTAAATTAAAGAAAATGCTTGATTTGTGGACGCGGATGGCAGTAGAAAACGGTTTTGATGGGTTGACCTATATATATCAGAGTGCGTTCAGCAGTTTTGACAACAGCTGGGACAAGTCGTTGTTTGATTACGGTGTAGAGATGAATCCTCAATATGCGGAAATGTATTTCGGAAGGAAAAGTGGACGAATTATGCCGAAATTAATCCGGTACAGCTATGAAATAAAGCGAATGTTTGGTATCAAATCAACATTGATGCCTGAAAAGGCGCCTTCTGAAGTCAAGAAAGTTGATTATGACGAAATCTGGAACAAGATTCTGGATTTGCGCCCGGAAAATACTAAACCTGCAATGATTCCATGTGCATTTACCGACTGGGACAATACTCCGCGTCACAAGAAGAGGGGTAGTGTGTACACCGGAATGTCAGTGGACAAATTCAAAACTTATTTCTCCCGTCTTGTAGATAACAGCCGAAAATATTATGCAACGGATATGATTTTCGTTTTTGCATGGAATGAATGGGCTGAAGGAGGTTCTCTCGAACCGGATGAGGAAAACGGATATGGCCTGCTTCAGGCAATCAAGGATGTGTTGGATCGGAATCCGGAATAGAATAAACAAGAATACCCTGATTTTAGAAAGGGGATTCGTATATTTGTAATATATAGCAATAGTCAGTATAATACCCGAAAAGGATGGATAAAGAACTAACAAAATATTTTACATTAAGATATATCGCGGCGTTTGTACTGCTGATGTTTTGTGTGCAGTATCTTCCCGTGGAAGGGCGTTCCGGTGTAAGTATCCCGAAATCGTTTGCCGTATTGCTGTGTGTACCCGTGTTTTTCGTGTATACGATGAAAATCAGTCGTGCCGTCGTTTTGTTCGGACTATATTATTTCTTCGTGATACTTGCTGCCGTGCTGCATCCGGAAACTCTTCGTGCCGGGACATTGCTGTATTTGGCATCATTTCTGTTCATGTATGTTACCTACTATAATCTGATAACCGTAGAGAAGGTTTTTGACCGCGTTTTTTTTATCAAATTGCTTAAAATTATGATAATAGCCTTTGCTGTTGTAGTGATAATTCAGCAGTTATTGATTGTGTG